>Ga0307505_10001661_pt1 | contig 17198 bp, 11 predicted proteins | sample 23_S_MG_FD_202183 | JGI IMG/M metagenome (GOLD analysis project Ga0307505, IMG submission 202183) | Soil microbial communities from Populus trichocarpa stands in riparian zone in the Pacific Northwest, United States - 23_S | ecosystem: Environmental > Terrestrial > Soil > Riparian zone > Trees...
AAGCCGAAATCCAGCATCGCGAGACGAACGTCCTTCGCGCAAGGCGCGCTCCCCCGCCCGGGGCGAGGACGCCCCCCGGCCAGCCGGCGGGACGCCGGCGCTCCGCTTTTGCCGCCGTAGGCGGCGAAGTACCGCGTAGCGAAACGTTCGATGACCACTGTGGAGCGGTGGGCTTTAGCCCTCCGGGCGCTCGCGATGGGTGTGCCGAAGCCGGGTGCATCTCTCGCGACACTCGCGCCGAATGAGCCGCGTGCAGCGTCGAAGCCGAGACGGCAGAGGGGAAGTGCCTCGCGAAAGCCCGGAGGGCTGAAGCCCTCCGCTCCACAGTCGTCATCGAACGTTTCGTACCGCACGCCCTACGATCCCTTCTCGTCCACGGCGTCCGCAGCAGCGGCTTCCGTGGCAACGATCGCCGCCTCCTTCGCCTCGATCATGTTCGCATCCGGCTTCTTGTCCGCGGCCTTGCTCGGGACCGCTGGTGCGGCGCCCGGCAGTTTGTGTTCCTTGCGGGAGCCGAAGGTCAGGGCATAGGCCCAGGTGAACTCCGCCCCGAGGAGAAAGATCTGAGCGGAGTAGTAGACCCAGATCATGGCCATGACCAGCGAGCCGGCGGCGCCGAAACCCGACGTCACGCCACTCCGGCCGAGGTAGAGCCCGATGAGCGACTTGCCGATCGTGAACAGCAGCGCGGTCACGGTCGCGCCGATCCAGACGTCCGCCCACGCGACCCTGACCCGCGGCATGACCTTGTAGATCATCGCGAAGACCGACGTGGTGAGGGCGTAGCTGAAGACGACGTTGATGACGCCCACGAGCGCCTGCCAGTCGGCAAAGCGCGGACCCCAGATTTTCCCCAATGCCGCGAGCCCTGCGCTGACCACGAGCGAGACCATCAGCAGAAAACTGATGCCGGCGATCGTTCCGAACGACAGGAGGCGCGCGCGCAGCAGGCTCAGGATTCCCATCCTGGTGCGCTTCGGGGCGCGCCAGATCCGATCGAGCGCATCCTGCAATTCGGCGAAAACCGAGGTCGCTCCGACCAGGAGCAGGACCAGTCCGGCCACAGCCGCGGCAACGCTTTCGGCCGGCTTGCTCGCACTCTCGAGCAGGTTCTGCACCGCCTCGGCACCCTCCCGGCCCATCAGCCCCTGCAACTGCGCGGCGATCTCTCCGCGCGCGGCCTCGACGCCGAAGATCATCCCCGCCAGCGAGATCACGATGAGCAGGAATGGCGCGATGGAGAGCATCGTGTAATACGCCAGCGCCGCCCCCATGCTCTGTGCGTAGTCGTCGACCCACGACGATGCCGCGGCCTTCGTCAGAATCCAGGTGTTCTTCGCCGTCACGACCACTCTCTCGCGTTTTCTGGCCATGGGGAGAGTCTACGGCCGGGTCGCCGTGAAGGGGGGAACTGCACTGAGCTCAAGCAAGGAGCGAGGCTAACGGGCCAGAATCTGGTAGAATTGTGGCCATGAAACTGGCCTCAATTCAGGAGCTGAAATCCGGCCTTTCTGCCGCAGTCGCGGCGGCCGAGGGTGGCGAGATCATTCTGATTACGCGTCACGGGCAGACTGTGGCGCAGATCGGCCCGGCGAATCTGCCGGGCGTGCATCGTGGACGCTCGGCCGGACGGGACCGTCTGCGACCCGTCCTGCAGCGGCGCAGATCGTCGCGGGCGCTCGAGGTGCTTCTCGAAGACAGGGGCGATCGGTGACGAAGGCAGCGCGCGCCGGTCACACACGCCGCCTCTATCTCGACACCTCCGCGTACCTCTGCATTCTGCTTGGAGAAGAAGGCGCCGGTGCGCTGTCGAAGGAGACCGAGGAAGCCGAGTTGCTGTCGAGCGTCCTGCTGGTTCTCGAAACGAAGCGGAATCTCGTCAGACTCGCTCGCGAAGGAGCGTTGACCGCTCTCGATTTCCAGACCGCTCTCGATCGCGCCAATCAGGATATCGACCGATTCGTGCTGCGCGACCTGACCCTGGAGCTGTGCCAAGGGATCGGAATGCCGGCGATCGCGACGCCGCGGTCCCTCGACCTGGTGCACCTTCGAACGGCGCTCTGGTTTCACGGCATCGACTCACTCGACCGGTTCGTGACGCTCGACGAATCGCAACAGCAGGCCGCGCGCGAGCTCGGTCTCCCAGTCTAGCCGGTACGACCGGCGGCGCTGGTTGGCATAGCCTTGGGCACGTGCGGCAGCTCCGAGGCCACCGTGTTTCTACCGCGCAGACTCCTAGCCCGCGAAACAAGACCGTGTCATTGGCTGTCAAAGGCGCGGTGTCTCGCGATCGCTTCGATCACGCCGACCATGTCCAGCGTGCCGATGCCCATCTCGACCGCATCAGCGAACAGCATGTTGGCGCGGTCGAGGAGTGGCGAGGGCGTCTCGGAGTCGCGAGCGGCTTGCGCCACGAGTCGCGCGTTCATCGCCACATCGGTGATGGAAGCCTGCACAGAGAAATCCTTCGCGACCAGCTTGGCGAGCTTGACCTTCGACACGCTGCTCGCCATCGGACCGGCGTCGACAATCCGGCGGAAGAGATCGAGATCGAGGTCGTTCCGCTCCGCGAAGTGCGCCGCTTCGGCGAGGCCGGTCACCATGGTGATGAGAAAGAGGTTCACGGCGAGCTTCGTGAGGAGCGCGCGAGGCACCGCGCCGCACTCGAAGGTCTGCGCGCACATCGGCTTGAGCAGGGGCCGCACCTCCCGGACACTGGAGGGATCGCCAGCGAGCATGCCCACCAGCTCTCCCGCCTCCGCCGGCTTCCGCGATCCCGAGACCGGCGCTTCGACGTAACGCCCGCCCGCGGCCCGCACGTCCTCTTCGAGCGCACGCGAATACGCAGGGGACGTCGTCCCCATCTGCACGATCGTCCGGCCGGCGACCAGCGCGCGGAACTCCGGCCGGTCGCGCAGAAGGACGCTGTCGATGGCCGCCTCATTGGCGAGCATCACCAGCACGACTTCTGCCGCGCGGAAGACCTCGGCCGGCGTTGCACCGACCACGGCGCCCAGCTCGAGAAGCGCCTGAAACTTCCCACCCGTCCGATTCCACACGACGAGTGACGCGCCGCTACGCGCGAGATTGAGCGCCATCGGTGCGCCCATGACCCCGAGACCGATGAAGCCGATCGTCATCCTGCGTTCTCCTGCGAAGTAGTGCGAAGCCGTCGTGCGAAGAATGACAGGATCTCGTCGCGCGCGGCGATCGTCGGCTGTCCCGCTTCGTCGATGAGATGCGCAGTGACCACGCTGTGCGGGCAGCCGACGACGGTCTCGAAGAACGGCGGCGCCTGAGGGTTCGCCGCGGCGTCGGGCAGAACGCGCGGCTCGAAGCGGTCGCCGAGGGCACGGGCGTAGGCGGCGAAGCGCTCGGCGGTGCAGAAGCGGTCGCCTGCAAAGCGATACGCAAGGACCGTGAGATCGTCGCGATCGAGCCGCTCGCGGACGGCGGAGAGCTCTTCGGGCGCGATCTCCAGCGCCGCAGGCTGATCGAGCGGCAGCGATGGCTGCGCGAGCACCGGGGCGAGCATCGAGGGCTCGAGCATCATCGTCAGCGCGAAGTTGCCGGTGAAGCACATGCCGATCGCGCCGACGCCGGGACCGCCGCATTCGTGATGCGCGAGACGTGCGAGCGCGCGCAGCCAGGCTGTGACCGGGCTCGAGGCGTTGCCGCCGAGGGCGCGGAACTCGGCGCTGACGCAGGCGCGCCGGAAGATCGCCAGCCCTTCTTCCGCGGTGGCCACCGCACCGTCGCGGCCGAACAGCGACGGCATGTAAACCGTGAAGCCCGCGTCGCGAACCCAGCGGCTGAAGCGCGCGACGTGCGGGCTGATCCCCGGCATCTCCGCCATCACGATCACGGCCGGGCCGTCACCTGCCGTGTAGACCCTCTTCGTCACGCCATCCAGCGTGATCTCGCACCGCGTGAAATCGTCCAGTGGATCGTCGAGCGCCAGATTCGTCATGACCCGCAGTCTGCCGGGCAACCGGCCAATGGCCAAGAGTCGGATTTGACAATGTTCATGTCAAACTGGACAGATGAAGACCGTATGGATTCTTGCGCTCGACGGTGTGATGGACTCGAGCCTCGCGATCACGCTCGATGCGCTGAGTACCGCGGAGACCTTCCGCGCGCGGAACGGGAAGGCGGGTGCGATGCGCGTCGTGGTGGTGAGCCATCGCAAGGCCGTCCGCACCGGCCGCGGGCTGCGGCTGGAGGCCGGCATGACGCTTCGCGACGCGCTCGACTCCTCTTCCCGGCCCGAATGGCTGGTCGTGCCGGGCCTCGGCATGACCTCGGCCGGCGGAGTCACGACTCGCTTCCGGCAGAGGGACGCCCTCGCCGCGATCGAGTTCCTGCAGGAAGCGAAGGGCATCCGGCGGATCGGCGCCTCCTGCTCCTCGGTGTTCCTGCTCGCGGAAGCGGGTCTCCTGGCGGATCGTCACGCGACGACCACCTGGTGGCTCGCGCAGGAGTTCCGTGAACGCTATCCGCGGGTAAAGCTCGACGAAACGCGCATGCTGGTGCGCGACGGGCGCTTCGTGACCGCGGGCTCCGCGTTCGCGCAACTCGACCTCATGCTGGCCATCATCACGGACACGATGGGCGCATCGATCGCGAGCCTCTGCGCGCGCTACCTGCTGATCGACCAGCGCCCTTCGCAGGCGCGCTACATGATCCCGTCGCACGTGCGTCACACCGACGCGACCGTCCTCGCGGCCGAGCGCTGGATCGACTCCCACCTCGGCGATCCGGTGACGGTGGCCGGCCTCGCGGATGCGCTGGCGATTTCGCCGAAGACGCTGTCACGCCGCATCTCCGCCGCGACCGGCGTCTCTCCCGTCCGGTTCCTGCAGCGCCGCCGCGTGCTCCAGGCCGCGCATCTGATCGAGACCACACCCATGACCATCGACGCGGTCGCCGCCAACGTCGGCTATCAGGACGGAACGGCGCTGAGAAAGCTGATCAAGCGCGAATTCGGGATGACGCCGGGTGCGCTGCGCACCCTCGGCGAGTTCGAACCGGCAACCGCGGAGCTCGATGACCTGCCTGAGCCGCGCGGACTCACTACAAGGATCCCGCGAGCCCGGTAGCCTTCGTTGGTTCGACTGTCTCCGGAGCGCCCTCGTCAGTCACTGCTCGACCGAATCGCGCCAGGTGGCCGGCAAATCGCGGGTCGCTCCGAATCGGATCGAGCCTCGGATCGACGAACGCGAAGATCGCCCTCTGCGATGGAACCTGGGCCGCGCGCTCCAGCGCGGCAAACGCCAAGTCCGCATTGCCGGTCTGCGCGTGAAGCCAAGCCAGCGTGTACGGATCGACCCCGGCCGGCTCCTTCGCGGCGACCGCACTTTCCAGTCGCCGAAGATGCTTGCGGAACTCGACACCTCGGTCGGGTACATCTCGCGGAATCTCCACCACGTCTCCCAGGATGGAAGAGAGCGAACGGGCGGCATCATCCCAACGAGCCGCGGCGATGGCCGACGACATCATCTCCCAACGCACCGACTCTCGAGGGCGCCGGGCCGTCAGTGCGGCGCGATACTCAGCGTAGGCGTCGCCGTAGCGGCGTCCCATCAGATAGATGCATGCCATGATCGGGCTGTGGATGGTGGATGCAGGATCGATAGACTGCGCTCGCCGCATCTCCGCCACTGCTTCGTCGTGGCGCCCGGTCGCGGCGAGCAAGGCCGCCAGGTTGATGTGTGGATCCACGAACGACGGATCGGCCGCGATCGCTTTGCGAATCAACGTTTCCGCTTCGTGAAAAGAACGGGCGAAGACCATGAGCACCAAGCCGCGGTTGTTGAGCGCTTCTGCGAACTGTGGATCGGCCGCCAGAGCACGGTCGAGCGCGGAATGCGCGGCACGGATCGCACTTCTCTGTGACTCACCCGTTTTCGCCATGGCCCGTTCGGTCCAGATTTCTCCGATCGCCGACCAGGCCTCCGCGAAACGCGGCTCCAGTCTCACCGCCTCGTCCAACAACTCCAGAGCGCGGTCGCAATATCGTTCTGCGAGGGGACGAGCGAGAATCTCCCGCGCTTCTCGGTATCGAGCAACGGCGGCAGGCGAGATCCCCGCCCGAAGCGAGCGATTCCTTCGAACGGACGGAACGTATCGGTCCACGACGGCACGACTCACGCGGATCGCTACTTCTACTGTGAAATCGGAAGTCTCTCCCGAACGGCGAAAGGTCTCGCTCCAGACGCGGCGTCCGGAAGACGTTTCGATCATGGAAGCATTGACTCCTGAACTGTCCAGATCCTTCCACAGCGCGGCCACGATCCGCAGATCCGCCGGATCGTCCACGCCTGCGACACGAATCCTTCCGGGCAGCACCTGCCCCAGCCGGCTGCGCAATTCATCCGCGATCTCGCCCGGATCGAGGTCCGTGCTCGATCCGTCCCTGACCACGGGCGAGATCGACACGCGAAGCACCTCCCCGGGGTTCGCTGCCGGATGGGTGCCCAGCGGGCCGTGCGTCACCAGGAGTGTGATGGCCACGATGGCCCAGGCACGTGCGAGCCCGAAGCGCCTCTCGTGCAACGGAGACACAGGGAGAGGAGACACTGAAGGGGGCACCTGCTTCGGCAGGTCCAAAGGAGTGGCGGCCGTCAGAGGCATCACCTCGATTCGCTCCACCGGCGCAATGAAACAGTAACCCCGGCGCGGGAGCGTTTGGAGAAAACGCGGGACCTCGGCATCCTCGTGGAGCGCGAAGCGGATTCGCCGGATCACGGCATTGATCCCCTGCTCGAAGGAGACGAACGTGCCGACGCCCCAGAGCGCATCCTGGATCTCTTCGCGGGTGACCAGGACTCCCGCGCGCTCAACCAGGAACAGCAGGAGTCGGAATGGTTGCGGTGCCAACGGAACGAGGGCACCGTCCTTTCGCATCTCCTCCACGTCCGGAAAGAGCTCGAATCGATCGAAGCGATAGATCACGCGGGGTAAGGATGGGCTGGAGAACATCCGGGCGCTCCTGTGCGGGATTATAACGACGTTCCCCAGTCCGCGCGGTCAGGCCGGGTCCGGCCGTCACGAACATCGGCAAGCCGCTGGATCAACACCAGCTTGCCCTGTCACACGACGGTCAGAGCATCGTCATCGATGGTCTCCTCTTGGCCGCCTCATGCTTTCTCGCATGCAGAAACGATCGATTGCATGTGGCCTGCTCCTCTCTCTTTTCGTTGCTCTCGGCGCCCATGCCTCCTCATCCCGGGTCATCGGGGAGGTCTCGATCGCGCCATCGTTCTTCAACCCCACCACTGGTCAACACGTGACCGTGAGATTCAACGCCGCCGTCAGTGGAACGCTACGGCTGACGATCCTCGATCGCGACCGGTTTCCCATCCGTTCGCTGGCGCCCACTACCGTCAAGCCCGGACCGGTCTCGATGACGTGGGACGGGCGTGACGACCAGGCAGCCATCGTCCCTGATGAAGCGTGGAACATCCGCATTGAGCTCGGTGGCCAGGTCTACGATCCTTCGCTCGACTTCATGCCGATCTCCGAGGATCCGCAGCCGCGGTCGTACTCGGCGATGAGTGGCGTCCTCTCGTATCGGCTCAGCCGTCCGTCCCGCGTTCACATCGAAGCGGGACAGGCCAGGCTGAACGGCGGTCAGCGCAGCCGCGAGGGTCCCATCCTGAAAACGATTGCCGATCGAGAACCGCGTGTTGGCGGCTCAGTGATCGAGCGATGGGATGGTTTCGACGAAAGCGGCACCATTCGGGTGACCGACCTTCCCGATTTCGTCGTCAGCGTCCTGGCCACGTCTCTTCCCGAGGGCAGCATCATCACTCGCGGCAATCACCGGCAGGGATTCCTCGCCTATGCCCGGCAGCGTCGTCCGAAATCGGCCCTCGAAGCAAGGGAGCACGCAGCGCCGACACATCATCACGTCGGTCTGAATGCCTTCGAGGATCACAGTCCCACTCTGGAAGTGAATCGCACCTGGACGAAAGCCGGCGCGCTCGAGCTGGAGGTCCGCGTTACAGGGCCAAACAAAGACCATTTCCTCAAGCAGCCGGGTGAGGCGACGATCTACGTCGACGACAGGCGGGTGCTGTTGCGCCGGAAGCCCTCGCATCCGCTCACGTTCTCGATTCCTGCGAAGGAGCTCGCGCGCGGCGAACGCGTCGTCGTGAACTGGGACTCCGAATTCGGACCGGGAGGGACCGCCTCCTTCCTGCTCAATGCTCCTTCAAAGGCGAGCGCCCGCTCGGAGGTGGGACGATGAGACGCGCCGCCTCGTTCCTCGTGCTCTTCACACTCTCTCTCGCTGCGACCTCCCTGGAGGCCGCTACCAATGTTTCCGGCGTCATCTCCACGAACACCACCTGGACGGCAGCCGGCAGCCCCTACATTCTGACCGGCACGGTTTCCGTGGGTGGGGACAACGGCCCCACTCTCACGATCCAGGCAGGAGTGGTGGTAAGGGCCAATGCCGTCGCAGGAATCGCGGTGACGAACAAAGGGGCTCTGGTCGTGAACGGCACCGCAGGACAGCCGGTGCTCTTCACTGCCAACGCAAGCGGAACACCTCCCCAAGGCTATTGGACCGGAATCGTATTCGGATTGCTGCCCGGCGGACCGCAAAGCCGGATCAGCCACGCCACCCTCGAGTATGCCGGCTACGCCCCACTGAGTCGGGGCGGTATCACCGTCAACGTCAATCCGGCAGCACCGGCTCCGCAGTTCGATCACGTCACGCTGCGCAACAACTTGTCAGGCCTCACGCTGTTACAAGGCTCTGCGTCCTTGAGCAACTGCACGATCACCTCCAATGGTGGCCCCGGCATACACGCAACCGCGACTGCCGCTGCCCTGACACTGACGAACAATACGATTACGAACAACAATGGATACGCGGTCACGCTGCCCCTCGCAGTGACCCTCTCTTCCGGAGGCGGCAACAGCGCGTCGGGCAATGGCGCGGGCCGGGACGGCATCGAATACCAAAGCGGAGTCATCGCCGCGAATCGGACGTGGCCCGCGACCGGGATTCCCTACCTGGTGAGCGACCTGATCGATGTCAGAGACGCCACCTCACCGGTGCTCACCATCGCAGCAGGTGCGACAGTGCGCTTCAATGCCGGTGCAGAGCTCTCGTGCAACCGCAGCGGGAAGGGCGCCATCCGCGCGACCGGCACGGCTGCCGCGCCAGTCGTGTTTACCTCCAACACCGCGAGTACGCCCGGGGCCTGGCTCGGACTGCGGTTCGGCTCCGCCGCAAGCGGTCCCCAGAGCAGCCTGACCCACGCCACGATCGAGCACGCGGGATCCTCGTCACGTGGCGGCATCCTGATCGAATCGAGTCCCACCCTCGACAACGTCACCATACGGAACAATGCCACCGCCGGAATCACGCTCGTGAGCGGTTCGCCGTCGGTCACCAACTCGACCATCGCCTCGAACGGTGGAGCCGGGATCCACGCGACCGGCGGCACCTCCCTGACACTCACCGGCAACACCTTCACTGGCAATGCCGGGTACGCCGTCACCTTGCCGGTCTCGGTCTCAGTCACATCCGCAGGCGGCAATACCGCGACCGGCAACGGGACCGGGCGCGACGCCATCGAGTATCGTGCCGGGACCATCACCGCCAATACGCTCTGGCCCGCGCCGGGCATTCCGTATGCCGTCAGCGGCATCGTCGCGGTGATGCACGCCAGCGCGCCCGTGCTGAGAATTGCGGCCGGAACCACCGTCAAGTTCAACAGCGGCGGGGAGCTCTCGTGCAATGAGAGCGCCCAAGGCGCCTTGCGGGCCATCGGCACGGCTGCGGCACCGATCCTCTTCACGTCGAACGGCAGCCCCACGCCCGGAGCCTGGAATGGCCTCTGGTTCGGTCGTAAGGCGAACCCGCCCCAAAGCACGATCAAGTTCGCCACGATCGAGTACGGCGGGATGTCGAACGGACGTGGCGGCGCCACGGTCTACGCAATATCGCCGCAGTTCGAACAGGTCACGTTTCGAAACAATCTGTCCTCCGGCATTGCGGTCCGGGAGAACGGCTCGCCCCGCGTCTCCAGTTCGCGATTCGAGGGCAATCCGCTGGGAATCCATACCACTACTGGGAGCACGGCCCATGCAGTCCTCAACTACTGGAGCTCTGCGGCCGGCCCGTGTCTGACCACCCCCTGTGCGGGCGGGCAGCAGTACGCCGGTCCCACCGGGGTCACCTATGAGCCCTGGCTGAAGACCGCGCCGACACCGTCGCTCTTCGTGACCTCGGCGAACCACAAGAACGTCACGTTCAATCCGTCGATCGCCACGAGCACGTCGCTCGACTATACGACGTCGCTCAGCGCCACTGCCGTCATGACCGTCCGCGACGCCTCGGACACTGTCCTGCGCACGCTCACGGGGACCGGCACTTCCGGGACCTTCGTCTGGAATGGCAGGAACGACGCGGGAGCGCTTCAACCCGACGGCACGTACTACTATGAAATCGCAGCCACAGCGACCTCCCAGCCGCCCGCCGCGGTCGTGCGCGGATTCACCATCATCAACGGCGCGCACGGGCTGGTGATCTCCAATCTCGGATGGAGCAACGTCTACTTCAGTCCTAACGGCGACTCCGTCCGGGACACGACGACGCTGACGGGATCGGTCAACTACGACGACGTCGCCTGGACGATTACGCTGATGTATACCCTTGACGACGTTGAATGCCCCCAATGCCGGAGCTACGCCGTGCGAACCGTGAGCGGAACTGGTCCCGTCATCTCGTTTGTGTGGGATGGCAGAGACGAGCAAGACCACGTGCTCGACGGTAACTACTATGCCGATGTCGAGGTGACCGTTGGCACCGCCGTCGCTCATGGATCTCCAGGGACCATCCTGGACACTATGCACCCGACCGCTTTCATCGGATCACCATCCTCGGGCGATACGCTCTCCAACATCTATACGAATGGAGCCCCGGTCACGATCCTGGGGAGTGCCGTCGATACCAATATTGAGACATGGAAGATCGCCATCGCCGCCGTCGCAGCACCGAACGCCTGGGTCACGATTTCGTCGGGGACGACGTCCCAGAAGGGAAGCATGGGGACTTGGCAGACATTGCCGGCCCCGCACAACGAACCCTACCTGATGCGTCTCACGGTCGAAGACAAGGCTAAGAACAGTTCCAATCAGACCATCACCGTGAACGTCGCCAACTTCAAAGTCGCACCGCAGACTATCCATGAGCTCAATGCTCTGGCCAACCAGACCATCACCTACACCTCGACAGTTCCGTTTCCCGTGAGGCAATCCGTCTACATCCGGAACGTGGACGGAGCAGTCGTTCGCACTCTCGTGTCGTCGGTCCGCAATGCTGGTACCTACACGGATACATTCGACGGTCGCAACGATCTCGGCGCGCTTCTTCCGGACGGACCCTACTTCCACTACACCACCGTGACGGCCGGAAACTACACCTACACCTGGGATCGAAGCAATGTCATGCTGCCGGAGAGCGTCCAGTACAACGACGAGCTCAACCTCCAGCCCTACGACCCGTTCAATAACAAGCCGCTCATCTTCACGACCCCTTTCACCAGACCCGGCCGAGTCAGTGTTGCCACACTGACGAATTCCTCGGGATCCATTCAAGGCGATTGCCTGGAGCCGACCGATACCTTCTTCTGTCCGGCAGCCGAGGTCTGGCGGGAGTCCGGCAACTACGACTTCAGTTGGTGGGGGATCGATCACACCGGCTCCTACCGCTCCATCGTCAACCTGGGCATCGTCTCCCTCACCAGGAACTTCCCCGAGAATGCGGCCATTCTCTTCGGCTCGAAGCCCAAGGTGAAGGAGGTGAGGGTCACGCCCCCCATCTTCGGACCGGAGTTCGGATCGCAGGTGATCTCGTTCCAACTGGCCACGTTCGCGGAGAAGAATGAGCCTCTTCCCCGCGCAGCCATCCACGTCGACGTGACCAATCTCGAGACCAAGTCGACGTTGCGCGTCGTCGACATTCCGGCACAGGCACCCGGTTCTGTCGCATTCACCTGGGACGGGCGCGCCGCCGACGGCCGGTACCTCGCGCCGGGGCGCTACTCCGTGGTCGTCACGGCCACGGACCCCCGCGGCAATGTCGTGACGAACGGCATCCTCACCACCATCCAGTACTAAGCGAGGACTACATGAAGACACGACTCTCCGGGCAATCGGGTGGGAACCTGAACTTTCACGACGATTCAATTCTGAAGCCAGGACTCATGGAAAGATCTTTTCGATACCTTCGGTCCCTTGGCGCCGGCCTCGCAGCGATGGCGGCCGTCCTGATTCTCCTGGTCTCATGCGCACAAGACGCACAGGCCGGCAACTTCTGCAACAATGCCACACGGCCTTGCCGTCCGGACGAGCCGCCAAAAACCGGCGAGGAAGAGCAATCCTGTTATCAGCCGCCACGACCTTCCACGACATGCGAGCCGCTGGTGTGCGGCACGTGCACGAAGTCGCCGTGTTATGTCAGCAGCGGCGTTTACACGACGGAAGCGAGCGATCTCACGATCAACACGGTGGGCTTTCCGATCGAGGTCTCGCGACTCTACCAGAGCAGCCATGTCATCGACGGCGAGATGGGGCGCGGGTGGGTCTCGAGCCTGTCCGCAAGGCTCTATTACACCGTCATCAAGACACCAGGCAGCCCGCTCAGCGATTCCATGGAGGCGCACGTGCGGCTGCTGAACGGCACTCTCTACCGGTTTGCAGAGAATCCCGACGGAACGTTCACTCCGCCCGCCGGCCGTTTCGATCGACTCGTTCGCAATCCTGACAGCACCTGGGATCTTTGGCTGCAGCGCTCCCGGTCCCGGTTCCACTTCTCGGGGACCGGCCAATTGCTGAACACCATTGACGACTTCGGAAACACTCTCGTCTGGAGCTATGTCAATGACCAGTTGCGTCGCCTGTCGGACATCTCCGGATCGGGACGCTACATCGCGATCACCTGGGGCGCCGACGGCCGGCTCAGCGACGTGGCCGACCACACCGGGCGCACCGTGCACTATGCCTACAACTCCGGTGGCGTGCTCACGGGCGTCACGAATCCAATGGGGCAGACCGTCCACTACGACTACGTCGCCGGCAAGCACGCTCCGCTGTTGCGTGCCGTGACGGATCACTGGGCCCGCAACGTCTCGACCATCACCTACGATGGCGTGGATCGTGTTGCTTCCTACACTGAGAAGGGCGAGACGTTCACCTACACGTACCGCCACAACAATGCGTCCGCGACCACCGGAAAGAGCGACTCCAGCGGCAATACCTGGCAGTACACCTTTGGCGGTGATGGTCTGGTCACCGGCATGGTTCCACCGGGCGGCGGCTCGGCGGGCCAAACCACATACGACGCGAATGGGCTCGTTGCCCTCGATACGGATGCGCTGGGCGTCAAGACACGCTTCACCCACAACAGCGACGGGAACGTGCTGACTGCGACATCTGACTATCAAGGCGCCGCGGCGGTGGAATGGCGGTACGTCTACGACGTCGATTTCCCCGACAATGTGACGTCCATTACCCCGTACACGCCGAACACGAACAACATACACCGCCACTGGCAAGCGAAGAAATACGACTACTACCCGATCGGCTCAATCGCACCGGGAGCTCTGCATCGTGAGTATGAAGTCGACGACGACGGCGTGATCTCCCGCGTCGCTCACACATACACATACGACGCGCACGGACGCCAGCTCACGGACACTCTCGCAAACGGAGCCGTTCGTTCGGTTTTCTATGACGCGTTCGGCAACATGGAGCGAGAAGAGAGTCCCGCGAACAACCCCGCCGGCGTACGTCCGATCACAAGGTTCACCTACGACCCTCTTGGGCGAGTCACGACGAGCACCGACCCCGAAGGAAACGTGACCGGCTTTGCCTGGGACGCTCTGGACCGGCTCCAGTCCCGAACAGACCCGAAGCCGTCGGCTACGTCGAAGCTTTCGTTCACAACGACCATTCATTACGACGAGCTCGAGTCCGGCTCGCTGCTGATTACGCGGACCGTGGATCCCGGCGGCAACACGACCTCCGAGGCGCACGATGCCTATGGCCAGCAAGTCCGCCGTACCGATGCCGCCGGTCATTCATTCTGGGTGACTTGGTCGAACGGTCTCCAGACTGCAGCAATCGATGCGAACGGATATGTGACGACCTTCTCGTACGACGCTCGCCGCCGCTTGAACAGAATTGCGTATCCCGATGGCACCTTCGAAGCGTACACGCATCGTGCCGACGACCTGATCAGCTCCTTCCGTGACCGGGCCGGCCAGCTCACTACCTATGATTACGATCGTCTCAAACGGCTGACGACGGCCTCGTATCCCGGTGGAGCCCGCACCACCTGGACATACGAAGGGCAAAAGCCGGTCTCATGGACAGACACCCGGCCACAGTCCGCGGGGACCTGGACGCGAACCTGGAATTCGTCGTTCCAGATCGAAACAGAGACCCAGGGAACCAACGGGACTGTTGCCTGGACCTACGATCTGCTTGGACAAACGCGGACGGAGACTGTCGTTGGAGGTGCAACGACAACCTACGGCTATCACGACGACGGAAGCCTGAATGCGATCGAATGGAGCCCGGTCCCTGGGTCCTTCGCACACGAATACGATCTTGCCGGGCGTCTTACCAGGATCAGGTTTCCCAACCAGCAGACCCGTAGCTACACCTACGACAGGCAGGGGCGCACGGTCTCCGTGGCGAACGCGCATCCGTCCGCCGGGAATCTGGCGGCGTTTACTTACACGCACGACGTCGATGCATTCAGCGGGAACAACACGAAGCTCGGGCTCCTCACTCGGATCGCCACGTCATTCCCGGCCCTTTCAATGGCTGACGCGGTGACGAAATTCGACTATGACATTCGGGGAATGCTCTCCCGCGCCGACTATCCGGCCGGCGCTCCGTTCAGCGGCGTGACCGCTGCGTGGACCTTTGACGCAGCGCAAAACCGCACATCAGCGACCCGGAATGGCGTTACGTCTCACTACACCTATCAAAAGTTTGGCGCCAATACTCTGAACAGCAGCGTTCTGCTCTCCGACGGCGCGAACAGCTATACGTACAACGATGCCGGAAGTACGATCTCCAGGTCCGGATCGCGCGGCAACTATTCTTTCGGTTGGGATACCGGGCATCGTATAGTCACCGTGTCCGGCTCCGAATCGGAGACCCATCGCTACGACGTGGGTACGCGACGCATTTCTACGACGACAGCGGTAGGCACGACAGCGAACCTCTACAGCGGTTTCCACGTGATTCGCGAGTCGGGTTCGTCCAGCGCCCAGTACCTTTTCACCGCAGGATATGACCAGCCGCTGGCCATGCTTCGCGATGGAGGTGTCTACTACTACGCGGCCGATGGGCTGGGATCCGTCGTGGCCATGAATTTCCAGGACGGTACGGTCGTCAATGCCTACGCATACGACGCATGGGGCGTTCCAGTTGCTCGCGAAGTGACCGTTGCCAGTCCCTTTGGCTTTACCGGACGGCCCGCCACTGCCGCCGGTCTGGCCGATCATCGCAATCGTTCGTACGAGGCTGCCACCGGATCGTTCCGCTCGTTTGATCCCCTCATTACATGGGCTGGCAGGAACGTCGCCGGACGCGCAGCGAGCTTCGTGCCCGCGCTGTCCGCATACGCATACGCCGATGGACGTCCCACCATGTTTGTCGATCCCCTCGGGCTGCAGCCATCGTCTCCCGGACCTCATCCGGGTGACATCGCCAACCCGCAACAGCCTTGGGCCAATTGCCGGAAGGACTGCCAGACCAAGCGTGGGGACGACTACGAAAGGTGCAACAAGGCTCGCAACACGGCGCTGACCGTCTGTACCGCTCAGGCAGCCGGGTGCATATGGGTTCCGCCGCTCTGCGGCAGCGTGGCGGCTTGCTATGGGAAGGCCGCTGCGACGTATGCAGCGTGCCGTGGATTGGCTGAGGCGGGGTACGGTATCTGCGTGACGAGATGCCTGTGCCTCTATGTGCCGAAGATGTATCAGCCAGCGAGGTAATTCGCGTCGAGGTTGTCGGACGTCCGCTGATGGGTGACCCTATGGCGGACGTTCGGTGACCAGGCAGCGAGCTCGGTCACCGGTTCTATCCGGGGCTGGTTCATCGGCCTCGCGCGTCATACGCGGTGGGGCGTCGAGGCTCTCGTTCCGGCGTCTCCTGGTGCGGTGTGGCGTGACGGTCGATGTCGATGTTTTGGCAGCGACGGGGTTCTGATCCGACCCCGTCGCTGTAGCGGCCACTTGACGTCCAGCCGCGAGTCGTCGCTCCTGGAGTGCCGCAGCGGGGCATCGGCGTGTTGGAGTCCTGGGGACCTCCGTCTCTTCCTCGGCGCCAGCGGCGATGACCCTGTGTCCGGGCGCCGGAGATCGAAGCGGGGGCGAAGGAGGCTTCGACACAGGCGCGAGGCATCCTCCGCCGGCGGGAGAAATCATGAGCAGCGAGCTTGAGTCCCTACCCGCCCTTGTGGTCGAGGTAGGCCTTGATCCTGGTCCAGTACTCGTCGCGCCAGGCTTGTTCGGTCTCGGGGATCAGGTGCTTGGGCACGCCACGGTGAGTGAGCACGAGCTCCGTGCCGCCGTCGGCGGTGGGGGTGAGAGTGAAGGCGGCCATCGAGAAGACACCCTCGGGGAAGCGGTGGTGGCGCCAGGCCTGCACGATGCGGCGCGCGGGGAGCAGGTCGACGATGACGCCGGTGACTTCATCCTCGCCGGTGGAGAACGCTCCGCCGATCTTTCCGCTGATGGTGGCCTTTCTGCCGGTGACGGCGGTGTGCTTGCGAGAGTCGGCCAGGAGGTCATAGATGGTGGCCGGCTCGGCCTTGAATTTCACGCGCTGCTTGATGGTCTTGCACATGGTTGCCTCTTCTGTGTCGCGTCCAATTCTTCTTCGAACTCTGTTGTCCGTTTTCGGTTGTCGGTTTCGGGTGATCCCAGCGCGAAGACAACCGACCACCGGCGCGACGCTCACAACCACCCTGTCATCCTGAGCGGGCCCACGCCGCGCGCGGCGCGCCTGAGCGAAAAAACAAAGCCTGCGTACCTGCCACGAGAGTGACCCCTCATCCGCCTTCGGCACCTTCTCCCCTCTGCGGAGGGGAGAAGGCTCTCGGTGTTTGTGAATCGCGAGCTGGGTTCATCATTAGTTGAACTGGTTCATCGCGAGGGTGT
>Ga0307505_10001662_pt1 | contig 17180 bp, 14 predicted proteins | sample 23_S_MG_FD_202183 | JGI IMG/M metagenome (GOLD analysis project Ga0307505, IMG submission 202183) | Soil microbial communities from Populus trichocarpa stands in riparian zone in the Pacific Northwest, United States - 23_S | ecosystem: Environmental > Terrestrial > Soil > Riparian zone > Trees...
AGATCACGTCGTCTATGCGGCTGCCGGTGTCGATCAGCGCCGTGGCGATGATGGTGAGCGAGCCGCCTTCCTCGACGTTCCTCGCCGCGCCGAAGAAGCGCTTGGGCTTTTGCAGGGCGTTGGCGTCCACGCCGCCGGTGAGCACCTTGCCCGAGGCCGGCACCACGGTGTTGTAGGCGCGCGCCAGGCGCGTGATCGAATCGAGCAGGATCACCACGTCCTTCTTGTGCTCGACCAGGCGCTTGGCCTTCTCGATCACCATCTCGGCGACCTGCACGTGGCGCGAGGCCGGCTCGTCGAAGGTCGAGGCGACCACCTCGCCGCGCACCGAGCGGCTCATCTCGGTGACTTCCTCCGGGCGCTCGTCGATCAGCAGCACGATCAGCGACACGTCGGGGTGGTTGGCGATGATGGCGTGCGCGATGTGCTGCAGCATCACCGTCTTGCCGGCCTTCGGCGGGGAAACGATCAGGCCGCGCTGGCCCTTGCCGATGGGCGCGATGATGTCGATCACGCGCCCGGTGGTGTTCTCCTCGGCCTTGATGTCGCGCTCGAGCTTGAACGCCTCGTCCGGGTGCAGCGGCGTCAGGTTCTCGAACAGGATCTTGTTCTTGGAGGCCTCCGGCACCTCGCCGTTGACCTTGTCCACCTTGACCAGCGCGAAGTAGCGCTCGCCGTCCTTCGGCGTCCTGATCTCGCCCTCGATGGTGTCGCCGGTGTGCAGGTTGAAGCGGCGGATCTGCGAGGGGCTGACGTAGATGTCGTCGGTGCTCGCGAGGTAGCTGGTGTCGGGGGAGCGCAGGAAGCCGAAGCCGTCGGGCAGCACTTCCAGCGTGCCGTCGCCGAAGATCGACTCGCCCTTCTTCGCCTGGTTCTTCAGCAGGGCGAAGATCAGGTCCTGCTTGCGCATGCGGCTCGCGTTGTCGATCTGATCCGCGACCGCCGCTTCCACCAACTGGGTGACGTGCTGGCTCTTGAGTTCGGAAAGGTGCATGGAGACGAGTGAAATGAAGCTGCGGGACCTGCCGACTTCTTTAGGGAAGTGCGCCTGACCCGGCGCAGGGTTGGTTCTACTGCCGCTGCATCGCCCCGGTTCTTGCCGGGGCGGATTTGTGGCGCAGACTAAGGCGTTTAGATATTGCTGTCAAGAAACGCGGTGAGCTGGGACTTCGACAGCGCGCCCACGCGCGTGGCTTCGAGGTTGCCGTTCTTGAACAGCATCAGGGTGGGGATGCCGCGGATGCCGAACTTGGCCGGCACCTGCTGGTTCTCGTCGACGTTGATCTTGGCGATCTTGAGGCGCCCGTCGTATTCCTGGGCCACCTGGTCGAGGATCGGGGCGATCGACTTGCAGGGGCCGCACCATTCGGCCCAGTAGTCCACCAGGACCGGGACCTCGGACTTGAGGACCTCGGGCTCGAAACTGTCGTCCGTCACATGCTGGATCTGCGTACTGCTGCTCATGGCACCTCGGGGGTGTTGCAGGGGGAGCCCGTATTATGGGGGCGCACGCTCCGGAACCCAAGACGATATGCTAAGCTCTTGACGTAGTTAACCTTTTTACCGTCCCTGGAATCCTGACGCATGGCTTACGTGGTGACCGAGAGCTGCATCAAGTGCAAGTACACCGACTGCGTGGACGTGTGTCCGGTGGACTGCTTCCGGGAGGGGCCGAACATGCTGGTGATCGACCCCGACGAGTGCATCGACTGCACCCTGTGCGTGCCGGAATGCCCGGTGGAGGCGATCTTCGCCGAGGACGACGTGCCCGACAGCCAGCAGGCCTGGATCGCGCGCAACAAGGAGCTCGCTGCCGGCTGGAAGCCCATCATCGAGCGCAAGCCCGCCCCGCCGGACGCCGACGACTGGGCCAAGATGAAGGACAAGGCCCACCTGCTGGAGAAATAGGGACAGTCCCTATTTGGGCGCCGATTCCCCAGCCGGGTCGCCGGCGGGCAGGACGTCGTTGAACTCGGCGAATTTCTTCCACGCCGGGATCGGCGGCACCTTGCCTTCGCAGGGCGCGTAGGCGGAGAGTTCCAACAGCTGCATGCGGTGGATGTAGCGCGGACAGTTGGGGAAGATCTTCTGCGCCTCCACCCGCACCACCAGCTGCGCGCCCTCGAACTCCCCCATCAGCGGGTCCTCGGTGCTCACCGTCGCCCGGCCGAGCACGCGCAGGCGCCGGGGTTGCTCGAAGTCGAGGAACAAGAGCCCCACGTTCGGATTCGCGATCACGTTCCCCAGGCTGAGGAACATGCCGTTGCCGTCGTAGCTCGGGAACGCGAGGGTCGAGGGACCGACCACGCGCACGAAGCCTGGCAGCCCGCCCTTGTAGGAGCAGTCCGGCCGGCCTTCGGCGTCCGCCGTGGCGAGGAAGAACATCGCCCGGCTGCTGATGAAAGCGCGGTCCTCGTCCGAGAACGCCGTGCGCACGAAGGAATCCAGCCGGTCGGCGAGGCGGCGGGAGTCGTAGCGATCCTGCAGGCTGCGCGAATGCTCGTGGTAAAGCATCAGCTTGCATTTTTACGCCTAGATTGCGGGGCGGGCAAGGCGGTGCAAGAAATCGGGCTCTGACCCCGATTTTCAGGCCTTTCCCCGGAACACGCGGTAGGCGAACACGGTGTAGCCGACGAGGAAGGGCAGCACGAGGAGCACGCCGGCGAGGGTCACCTTGAGCGCCGAGGGGTGCGAGGCGGCCTGCCAGATGGTCATCCCGCCGAGCACCACGTAGGGGAACACGCTGTAGGCGAGGCCGGCGAAGGCGAGCACGAAGATCGCCACCGTGCCGGCGAAGGGCTGCCAGTCGGACTTGCCGAGCCGCGCCCACACCCACAGCCAGGCCGCCAGCGTGGCGAGCGGCAGCAGCATCAGCGCGAGCGTCCCGGGGAAGTCGAACCACTTGTCACGCACGATCTCGCTCGCGAGCGGCGTGGCGACGGACACCAGCGCGACGCCGAGCGCCACCCACAGCAAACCCCACTTGGTCCAGCCGATCGCCTTCTCCCGCAGCTCGCCCTCGGTGCGCAGGATCAGCCAGGTGGCGCCGAGCAGCACGTAGCCGCCGCACAGCGACGCGCCCACCAGCATCGAGAACAGCATGAAGCCGAAGCCCGGCTGGAACGCGGTGAGGTAGCGCCCGAGCATGTAGCCCTGCGCGAACGAGGCGAGGAAGGACCCGGCCCAGAACAGCCAGTTCCACAGCTCGGCATGCCAGCCCTGCGCCTTCACGCGCAGTTCGAGCGACACGCCGCGCAGCATGAGCCCGGTCAGCATCGCCGCCACCGGCAGGTAGAGCGCGCCGAGGATCTGGCCGTGCGCCGCGGGATAGGCGATGAGCAGGATGCCGACGCCGAGCACCAGCCAGGTCTGGTTGGCGTCCCAGAACGGGCCGATCGAGGCGGCCATCACGTCCTGCTCGGCGGCGCTCGCCGCCGGCATCAGCATGCCGACGCCCAGGTCGTAGCCGTCGAGCACCACGTAAGCGAGGATGGCGGCGCCCATCAGGACGGCGAACACGAGCGGCAGATCGATCACGGCTTCGCCCCCTCGCGCGCCAGGTGCGTCAGCACCACCACGTAGGCGATGAGCATCACGCCGTAGACGAAAAGGTAACCGGCGAAGCTCGCCCCGAGCGCCGCCTCGGGCACGCGCCCCACCGCGTCGGCGGTGCGCAGGATCCCGGTCACCAGCCAGGGCTGGCGCCCGATCTCGGTGACCAGCCAGCCGGCCACCGTCGCCACCCAACCCGAGAAGGTCATGCCCGCGAAGCACCACAGCAGCCAGCGCGGCGCGCGCCTGCGCAGGATCCAGGACCCGGCCCAGGCGAGCGCCAGCATCAGCACGCCCACGCCCACCATCACGCGGAAGGCGAAGAACACCGGCGCCACCGGCGGATGGTCGGGGGCGAACTCGTCCAGTCCCCGAATCTCGGCATCCACGTCGTGCTTGAGGATGAAGCTCGCCATCTTCGGCAGCTCGACGGCGTAGTCGTTGCGCCGCGCCGCTTCGTTCGGCAGCGCGAACAGCACCAGCGGCGCGCCCTTCTCGGTCTTCCACAGCGCCTCGATGGCGGCGACCTTCGCGGGCTGGTGCTCCAGCGTGTTCAGGCCGTGCAGGTCGCCGACCAGGACCTGCAGCGGCGCGAGGAACGCCGCCGCCAGCGCGCCCGCGCGCAACGTGGTCATGGCGCCGGCGTCCCGCGGCGCCTTGAGCAGCCGCCAGGCCGACAGGCCGGCGACCAGGAACGAGGCCGTGAGCCCGGAGGCGAGCAGCATGTGCGCGAGGCGGTAGGGAAACGACGGGTTGAAGATCACCTGCACCCAGTCCCCCGCGATCAGCACGCCGCCGTCCATGACGTGGCCCTGCGGCGTCTGCATCCAGGAATTGAGCGCCAGGATCCAGAACGCCGACAGGGTGGTGCCGACGGCCACCATCACCACCGAGAAGATGTGCACGCGCGAGCTGACGCGCTCCATGCCGAACAGCACCACGCCGAGGAAGGTGGCCTCGAGGAAGAACGCGGTCAGCACCTCGTAGCCGAGGAGCGGCCCCGCGATGTTGCCCACCTTCTCCATGTAGCCCGGCCAGTTGGTGCCGAACTGGAAGCTCATGGTGATGCCCGAGACCACGCCCAGGGCGAAGCTCAAGGCGAAGATCTTGACCCACAGGCGGTAGGTGGCGAGCGCCGCGGCGTCCCGGCCGCGCGCGACCCGCACGCGGAACCAGACCAGGTACCAGGCCAGTGCGATGGTGATGGTGGGAAACAGGATGTGGAACGCGATATTCAGCCCGAACTGTGCGCGGGCCAGCAGCAGGGCATCTCCGGCATCCATGCCCTATTGTCCCGCCTGGCCGTTTGCGGGCGCAATAGAGCGTATGCTGGCTGCCAAGGAGTCTGGAGAGTTCAATGGAGTATGTCTGGTTCGTCCTGGTCGGCTTGGCGGTCGGCCTGGTGGTGGGGCGCTTCCTCAGCGGCAACAATTTCGGCTTGCAGGGCGACGTGGTGTTCGCGGTGATCGGCGCCCTGGTGGGCGGCGTGGCGCTCGGCTTCACCGGCCTGGTGCCCGAGGGCGGCCAGGGCGGGCGCGTGGTGCTCGCCGCGATGGGCGCCTTCGGCGCGCTGCTGCTGCGGCGCGCGCTGAAAGTCGTCTAGCCCGCTTGTTCTAAACTTGCGGCGCATGCCTCTTGCGCCGCTCAGCAAGCCCGAACTCCTCGAGCGCCTCGCCGCGGGACATGCGGCGCGCGTCTGCGTCGTCACGCCCAACCGGCGCCTCGCACAGGAGTTCGCGCGCGAGTTCGACGCCGGGCGCATCGCGGCGGGGCTCGCGGTGTGGGAGGCGGCCGACATCCTGCCGTTCTCTGCCTTCGTCGAGCGGCTCTACGAGGACGCGCTGGTCTCCGATCTCGCGGCGCAGTTGCCGCTATTGCTCACCGACGCACAGGCGCAGGCGCTGTGGGAAGCCGCGATCCGCGCCAGCGACTGGGGCGCGGCGCTGCTCGCGGTGCCGCAGGCCGCCGCCGACTGCGCGCGCGCCTGGGAGCTCGCGCAGGGCTGGCGCATCGCCGGCGGGCTGGGAAATTTTCCGGGCAACGACGACGCGAAGGCCTTCGTGGACTGGTCGCGCGACTACGCACGCCGCTGCGAGCGCGAGGGCCACACCGACGGCGCGCGCCTTCCCGACGTCGTCGCGCCGCTGCTCGGCGAGGCCGCGCTGAGAAAGCCGAAGCTCCTCGTCGCCTACGCCTTCGACGCGCTCAAGCCGCAGGAGCAGGAATTCCTCGATTCCTGCGCCAAGGCGGGCATCGATGTGCGCGCCTGCGCGCCGGAGGGCAAGCCGGCGAAGGCCGGCCGGCGCGTGTTCCCCTCGGCGCGGGAGGAACTCGACGCCGCCGCGCAGTGGGCGCGCGCGCGGCTCGAGGCGGGCGCGAAGCGCATCGGCGTGGTGGTCCCGGAGCTCGGCGAGCGCCGCAAGGAAGTGGTGCGCGTCTTCTCGCGCACCCTGCACCCGGCGCACAACCTGCCGAATGCGGAGCGCCGCGCGCTGCCCTTCAACGTGTCGCTCGGCGCGCCGCTTTCCGACTATCCCCTGGTGAGGGCGGCGCTGTCGATCCTTGAGCTGGCCTCGCACGAGATCCCCTTCGAACAGGCCTCGCGCTTCGTTCGCAGCCCCTACATCGCCGGCGCGGACGAGGAGATGGCGCGGCGCGCATTGCTCGATGCGTTCCTGCGGAGAGTCGCGCCGGCGACCGTGAACCTCGGAAAGCTCGTTGGCCTTATCAAGGACGCGCCAGTTCTGAGACAGAGACTGGAAGCGCTGTTTGCCGTAGAGAGGCCTGCAGACGCCTCCCCGCACGGCTGGGCCCGGCACTTCACCGAACTCCTCAAGGCCGCGGGGTTTCCGGGAAGGAGCCTGGATTCGGATGAGTTCCAGGCCCAGGCCAAGTTCAACGAAACCCTCGCCGAATTCGCCAAACTGGAGCGCGTCGCGCCGAAGATGAGTTCCGGTCAGGCGCTCGCCGCCCTGCGGCGCTGCTGCGAGACCCTGTTCCAGCCCGAGTCGCCCGACGCGCCGATCCAGGTGCTCGGCGTGCTCGAGTCCGCGGGGCTGGAATTCGACTGCCTGTGGGTGAGCGGGCTCACCGACGAGGTGTGGCCGATGCGCGCCAGACCGAATCCTTTCGTTCCTCCGTCATTGCAGAAGAAGGCCGGAATTCCCGAATCGTCTCCGGATGCGACTCTGGAACGTTGCCGGCGAATCACCGGGGGATGGTTGCGCGCCGCCAGCGAGGTGATCGTTTCCCACCCGGCACACGAAGACGACCGCGCCTTGCTCTGCTCTTCCCTGATCTCCGGTGTTCCCGGATTTTCGGGAACACCGGAGACAAGGAGCTACGCACGGTATCGGGACTCGATTTTCGCTGCGCGGCGAGTGGAGTCAGTAGTGGATGAGAAAGCTCCTGCCCTGGGGACGAATACTCCGAAGGGAGGCACCCGAATCCTTTCCGACCAGGCTGCTTGCCCCTTCCGTGCTTTCGCGAAGCACCGCTTGAATGCCGAGCAGCTGGAGGAACCGGCAGAGGGATTGGATGCCAGGGCCAGGGGTCTGCTCCTCCACACCCTGATGAAGGAACTGTGGACCGGGTTGAAGGGTAGTGACGGATTGAAGACGGATACCGGTCCGGCGATCGAGAAAGCGGCGAAGGCCGCGGTTGCCGAGGCAAAGCTGGAAGAGCCGTTCGCTGGTTTGGAAAGAAGGAGACTCGCCAAACTGGCTCGAGAGTGGCTGGAGATCGAGAAGGAAAGGCCTCCGTTCGAAGTTGTAGCGATGGAAGACAAGCGCGAGCTCCTGGTCTCTGGTCTCAAGCTCAACGGCCGCATCGACCGCATGGACCGCCTCGACTCAGGCGGCCACGCGCTCATCGACTACAAGACTGGTTCCCCCAGCCCGAACGAATGGATGGGCGAGCGGCCGGACGACCCGCAGCTCCCGCTCTACGCGCTGAATGCCGCGGAACCCGTCAGCGCCGTCGCCTTCGCGAAGCTGAAGACCGGCGGCATGCGTTACATGGGGTTTTCCAAGGCGAAGGACGCGATCCCGAAGGTCCGGCAATCCGAGAACTGGGCGACGCTGCTCGAAGGCTGGAAGACGGAACTGGAGGCCCTGGGTTCGGGCTTCGCCGCGGGCGATGCGCGCGTGGACCCGAAGAACCTGCTCGCCACCTGCCGCTACTGCGACCTGCAGCCGCTATGCCGGGTGCACGAGCGCCTGAGCGCGCTCGGCGACGAGGGGGAGGACGATGGCTGAGATCGCCGACCTGCGGGAGCGCGACGCGGCGCTCGACGTCGCGCGCTCCTTCATCGTGCAGGCGCCCGCCGGCTCGGGGAAGACTTCCTTGCTGGTGGCGCGCTTCCTGAAGCTCTTGGCCTCCGTGCAGCAGCCGGAGGAGGTGGTGGCGATCACCTTCACGCGCAAGGCGGCGGCGGAGATGCGCACGCGGGTGCTGGAGAAGCTGCCGCCTGAGCTCGCGCCGCGGTTGCGCATCCAGACCATCGACGCCCTGTGCGCCTCGCTCACCGCGCAGATGCCGGTGCTCGCCAGGTTCGGCGCGCAGCCGGGGGTGGCGGAGGATGCTTCCGGCCTTTACCGCGAGGCGGCGACGCGCGCGCTGCGCGACCTGAAGCCGGCGGCGGCGCGGCTGCTCGCGCACCTGGACAACAACGTGGGCGACGCGACGCAGCTCCTGGCCGGGATGCTCGAGCGGCGCGACCAGTGGCTGCGCAGCACGGGCCAGGCGCCCACGCGCGCCGACCTGGAGGCGGCGCTGAAGGAGGAGCGCGAGCGGCTGCTCGCGCAGGCGCGCGCGCTGGTGCCGGACGCGAGCCCGGAGCTCGCCGCCGAACTGCTCACGGAGAAGAACACCTGGCGCAAGAAAAGCGACCGGGCGCAGTCTCTTGCCGACAACGAGCCGGCGCGCCTTGCGCTCGCGGCCTTGAAGCTGATTCCGCCGGAGAAGTATTCCGCCACGCAGTGGGAGGCGCTGGAAGCGATCCTCGCGCTGCTCAATCCCGCGGTCGCCGAGCTGCGGCTCCTGTTCGCCGAGCGCGGGGAGGTGGATTTCACCGAGATCGCGCACGGGGCGCTGCTGGCGCTGGGGACGCCGGAGGAGCCCACGGACCTGATGCTCTCGCTCGACGTGCGGGTGAAGCACCTGCTGGTGGACGAGTTCCAGGACACCTCCAACTCGCAGTGGGATCTCCTGCGCCTCCTGACCGCCGGCTGGGAGGCGGGCGACGGGCGCACTGTCTTTGTGGTCGGCGATCCGATGCAGTCGATCTACCGCTTTCGCGATGCGCAGGTGGGTCTGTTCCTGCACGCGCAGCGCGCGGGGTTGCCGAACGTGCAGTTGCAGCCTCTCACGCTGTCCACCAATTTTCGCTCGCAGGCGGCGATCGTGTCCTGGGTGAACCAGGTGTTTCCTTCCGTCCTGCCTCCCGCCGTGGACGAGGCCTCCGGCGCGGTGCCGTATTCGCCTTCGGTTGCCTTCCATCCCGCGGATGCGGAGGGCGAGCCCGCGCTCGATCTTTTCTCCGACCGCGAGGGCGAGGCGCGGCGGGTGGTGGAGATCCTGCAGCAGGCGCGCGGCAAGACGGCGATCCTCGTTCGCAACCGCAGCCACCTCGATGCCATCGTGCCTGCCTTGAAGCGCGCCGGCATCCGCTTTCGCGCGGTGGAGATCGAGCAGCTGGGGGAAAAGCAGGTCGTTCAGGACCTCTATGCGCTCACCCGCGCCCTGACCCACCTCGGCGACCGCGTCGCCTGGCTGTCGATCCTTCGCGCGCCCTGGTGCGGGCTCACGCTTGCCGAGCTTTCCGCTTTCTTCGAGCCCCATCGCCACGCCTGCGTCTGGGAGCTGATCCAGTCCCAGCCGCGTTTGTCGCACCTCGTCTCCGTCCTGCGTCCCGCCCTGGAGAATCGCCTGCGCGGCACCTTGCGCGATCGCGTGGAAGGCACCTGGCTCGCTTTGGGCGGGCCGGCCTGCGTTGCCGATGCCACGGATCTCGAGGACGCGGAGATCTTCTTCGATGAGCTGGAACGGCTGGAGGAGGCGGGCGAGCTCACGGATTTCGGCGCCTTGTCCGAGAGCCTGGGCAAGCTCTACGCCTTGCCGGATGTCGATGCCGGGCCGGAGGCGGTGGAGATCATGACCATCCACAAGGCCAAGGGGCTGGAGTTCGACACCGTCATCGTTCCTGGATTGGATCGCCAGCCGCGCTCGGGACGCAAGCCCTTGTTCGCCTGGCGCACGCTCGCCGGCGGGCGATTGCTGCTGGCGCCGATCGACGAGACCGGGGGCGAGAAGGAGCCCCTGTACGAGTACGTCCGCTTGCTCGACCGGGAGGCGGAGGACATCGAGGCGGGGCGGTTGTTCTATGTCGCGGCGACGCGGGCGGCGTCGCGGCTGCGGCTGCTGGGGTGCGTGAAGGTGGATGAGGATGGGGTGGTGAAGATGCCTTCGCGGCGCTCGCTGCTGGGGTTGGCCTGGGCGGCGGTGGGGGAGCGGGTGAAGTTGCCTGCGGCGGTGTCGGTGGAGGAGGGGAAGGAGTCGCTGGCGGGTGGGGAGTTGAGGCGGTTGCCATCGGATTTCCAGATGCCCGAGATTCCGCATTCCAAAGTCTGGAAATCGCCGGAAGAGGTGAGTGAAGGAGAAATGCCGCCGTTCGACTGGGCGAAGGAGACCGTGCGCCACGCGGGGATCGTGGTGCACGCGTGGACGCAGCGCATCGCCGAAGACGAGCTGCGCGGCTGGGACGCGAAGCGCGTCGATGCGCTTCGCGCCCGCTTCTCCAGCGACTTGCTGCGCCGGGGCGTCGCGCCCGGCGACCTGGACAACGCCGTGAAGCTGGTCATGCAGGCGTTGAAGAATGCGCTGGCCGACGAGCGCGGGCGCTGGGTGCTCGGGTCGCACCCGATGGCGCGCAATGAGTATCGACTGCGCAACCGCGAGCGGAGCTTTCGCATCGACCGCCTGTTCGAGGATGAGAAGGGGCGCAAGTGGGTGGTGGACTACAAGACCAGCGTCCACGAGGGCGCCGGGGTCGAGGTGTTCCTCGACTTGCAGCAGGAGCGCTATGCGGCGCAGCTCGATGCGTACGCGGAGGCGGTGGGCGGGGCGAGGCGCGGGCTGTACTTCCCGCTGCACAAGGGCTGGCGGGAGTGGTGACGGTGTTCGGGCTTGCTGCTGGCTTCCAAACCAGCCACCGGTGAGGTAAATTCGCCCGCCTGTTCAAACGATTTCACCGGAAAGGAGCGCACGCCATGACGTAGTTGTCCTTCACGGGAGACACGTCATGTCACGCACTTACCGCCGTCGCGGCGAGCGCCACGAGTATCGCTGGGTGCTGCGCGACCGGAGCGACGCAACGCCCTGGTGGGCGCACGCGTTGCTCGATGCACGCTCCAACGCAGGCCGGCGCGCGATCGCGCGCTTTCATTCGGACGCCGAATTCACGATGAAAGACGGCGTGCCGCACTGGTTCTGCCGGATATTCAAGCGACGCCAGCGCAACGCGGATACGCGCGAGCTTCTGCGCTGGATCGCCAATCCGGGCCATGACCCGGTGATGCAGGCACGCCACCGACACAGCGCCAAATGGTCTTGGTGGTGAGCATTGCATCCGGTGTCTGGCATATGCCTTGATATATACCAGCGGGCGGCCTAGAATCCGGCATTGCCCATCGGAGGACCGCCCATGGACCGTCCCGCCACCGCCAAACTGTTCCGCAACGGCCGCAGCCAGGCCGTGCGCCTGCCCGCGAAGTTCCGCTTCGAGGGTGCCGACGAGGTGTTCGTGTCCAAGGTCGGCGACAAAGTCGTGCTCTCGGCCAAGCCGTCGTCCTGGGATGACTTCTTCGACGCGAAGCCGCAGGGGGTGCAGGGTTTCCTCGGCCGCCGCAACGACCGGCCGCCGCAGAAGCGGAGACTTTTCCGGTGAAACACTACATGCTCGACACGGACATCTCGAGCTACATCATCCGCAAGCGCCCGGAGCCGGTGCGTAGGCGGTTCCAGGAACTGGACGGTGGGCAGTTGTGCATCTCGGTGGTGTCCGAGGCCGAACTGCTCTACGGAGTGAAGGCGAAGGGCTCGCCGCGCGCGCTGGCGTCCATGGTCGCGGATTTCCTGCGCCGGCTGACGGTGCTCGACTGGTCGCGCGCCGCCGCCCAGCACTACGCCGATATCCGGGCAAAGCTGGAGTCGGCGGGGACGCCGATCGGCAACATGGATTTGATGATCGCGGCCCACGCGCGCAGCGCCGGGGCGGTGGTGGTGACGAACAACGAGAAGCACTTTCGCCGCGTCGAAGGATTGAAGGTGGAGAACTGGGCGTGAACCTGCGTTGGCCCCCGGGATCGACGGCGGATGGCATGCGCCACGCGCGCGCCGCCGTGGATAACCCTCAACTCGCCGGGATTGCACTTTCAAACACCCCCGGAGCTGTCTCGTCTACGTGCGCCGCTGCCGCACCGGCAATTCCTAACCCGGGGTCAGATTCTCGGCGAGACCCGCAATTCGGGCGACGGCCGCGGCGCGCCTTCGCCGAGGTCCACGCCCGCGGCCTCCAGCCCCTTGGCGAGCTTCTCCAGCGAATGCAGCAGGTCCACCGCGGCCTGCGGCGCGTCCGGATTCGCGAACGCGTAGCTCGGTGGCGCGGGATCGAGCAGCACCTCGTCGAACGAGGGATTGCGCCTGCGCGTCAGAGACCGGCGGATCGCGTTCAACTGACCCTGCACCAGGCCGCCGAAGCTCCGCGCGCGGATGCGCAGGTGGTTTTCCCAGGCGTTGGCCGGACCCGGCTTGCCGCCGGTGGCAAAGGCGGCGAGCAGCGCCTCGGCCGCCTGCCGGCCGCTCTCGGCGAGTGTCTCGATGGTCTCGGCGGGCATGTTCAGGTTCAACCCGCCTTCGTCCTCCGAGTGGCTGATGTGCACGATGCGGTCGCGGAATCCCGGCATCGCGAGCTGCAGCCGGTCGCGCCAGTCCTGCATGGTGTTGACGATGGTCCCGAGGAACGCGATCACCGACCCGAGCCCGGGCGCGTCGCTGAGCGGCGGGTAGTGGTTCTTCAGCCCCTGGTTGTTTTTCAGCAGTTCGGGCAGCCACACGCGCTCGCCGGGATGATCGGGGTGAAAGCCGCGCAGGTTCACGCCGAAGGTCGGCCGCGTCGGCAGCGGGTTGTCGAAGAAGTGCACCGGGAAATTGCTGCAGATGCCGCCGTCGGAGAAGTAGATGCGCGTCGCCTGCCGCGGCTTCTGTGCGTTCGCCCTCAGGCTGCGGTCCACCGCGTAGAGCGGCAGCGCGGAGAGCAGGATCGGAAAGCTGAGGCTCAACCGCACCGCGAGAATGACCGGGAGCTCGGCCGCTTCGGGCAACGCGAGGTAGGTCTTCCCGGAGCCCTTCGAGAGGTCCTCGGCGGTGGGCGAGGGCCGCGCATGCGCCGTCAGCCAGCGCACCACGCTCTCCGGGAGGAAAGGCGCGATCTCCTCTTCCACGAAGTAGACCTCGCGCGACTCGAAGGGAAGGCGGAACGGCCGCCCCAGGTTGAGCGCCGTCGTCATCATCGCGAGTTCGATGACGCGCTCGGCGCCGGGGTCCACGGCGAGTGAGCTGCCTTCGGGCCGCAGCGCGCCGGCCCACAGCTCGCCGAAGGTCAGCGGCTCGTCCGAGTTCTTGCCGGCGAGGCGGTTGAGGTACCCGTGCAGCCAGGGCGTCAGGGCGCGCTGCTCCAATCCCGGCGAGGCGCCCATGCCGTTGCACATCCCGAACTGGTTGCGCGGCAGTTCGCGGCCGAGCGCGCGCAGCGCGCCCAGCATGCCGCCCAGGCCGATGCCGAGAAGGAGAAGCAGGATGCTCAGCCATCGGCCGGGCCCCCAGCTGTACCAGCAAAGGAGGGCGCCCGGCACGGCCCCGAGGAGCGCCGCCAGCGGGAAATTCATCGCCGCGGAGAAGTAAGCCTTCCCCAGTGCGCCAAGTTTCGATTTCGCATTGATGACGGCGAGCAGGATCGAGAAGCAACCCTTCAAAGCGGCTTGCGGCTGGAACAGCGTCAGCAGCATCGAATTTCCACTGCCCTCGACCGGCCGGCCCAGATCTTCGGGCAGCTTGGCCAGTTCCTCGAAAGCCCCCGGATTGCCGTTGCGCACGCCGAGCTGCGCGGCGGCAGTCGCCGCGGCCGCGATCGCGCCGGCCGACGTGCCGCCGATGCAGCGGAAGTCGTAAGTGCGCGAGAGCCTTGCCACCAGCCTGGGGTAGATCACGCCGCTGGTTATCCCGCCTTTCATGACGAGATCGCATTGCAATCGGTCCATGGCGCCTCCCTCGATGCGCTACCGGATCAGTCTACCCGGCACCCGCCACGGAGCGCATCAAAGGCGACAGTCGGATAAAGGGATCGCGCCGCTCGGCTACGCCCCCGGTTCCAGCGGCGACGGCTACGCGGGCATCGGACCCAAGGGCGCGCCCGCGCTCCGGCCGTCAAGACGCCTCACCCGCACGGCGCACCCTCACGCGGGGCGCATAGCGGGCCGTCTATACCGAATTAGGTATAAATGACGGAATCCACCCGGGACGCGCACTACCCCCTCCGCCGCTCACCCGGGGGGTAGTCCGGAGGAATAGCGCTTTCGGTTCGCCTGTTTGCGGGGTTGGCAGCAGATTCCGGCTTCCCATTCCCCCCACAGGAGGTCCCATGAAGTCTTTCGCAGTCGCAACCACGGCATTGCTGGTCTCGGCGGTCTTCGCAGCCCCCGCCTTCGCCCAGGACAAGGCCAAGGCCGCCAGGAAGGGCGGCGGCGAGATGACGTTCTTCGTCACCAGCGTCGGCAAGGGCAACGGCGCCGACCTGGGCGGGCTTGACGGCGCGGACGCGCATTGCAACGCGCTCGCCGCGGCCGCGGGCTCGAAGCTCAAGACCTGGAAGGCCTACCTTTCCACCACCATGCCCGGCGGCGACGCGGGCGTGAACGCGCGCGACCGCATCGGCAAGGGCCCCTGGCGCAACGCCAAGGGCGTGGCGGTGGCCAACAACGTCGCGCAGCTGCATTCGGCCAAGAACAACGTCGGCAAGCAGACGGCGCTGACCGAGAAGGGCGGGATGGTGAAAGGCCGCGGCGACACGCCGAACGAGCACGACATCCTCACCGGCTCGGACCCGCAGGGGATGTTCTCCACCGCCGGCGGCGACACCACCTGCGGCAACTGGTCGAAGAGCGGCGACGGCTCGGCGATCGTCGGCCACCACGACCTCATCGGCCTGAAGGACTCCCGCCACATGAAGTCCTGGAACTCCTCGCACGGCTCGCGCGGCTGCAGCCAGGACCAGTTGAAGTCCTCGGGCGGCGCCGGGCTGTTCTACTGCTTCGCGGCGAAGTAGCGGCGACACCGGCAGCCGCACCCAGGGGGGCGCCGCCGGACAGGGCGATAAGCGCTATGTGCGATACCGAACAGAAACGCGGGGCCGGGCGCGGGAAAGTGCACGAACCCCGCGGCCGGGGTGCGATCGGCGCAAATTTCCGTTTCTGTCCCGTGCGTACGCCAACTCCCCCATCTCCGTAACCGCGCGCACGGGATCTTGGCCCCGCCTTCCCCGGCGGGGCCGTTTCTTTTCAGCCGCCGCTCAACGCCCGCGCCGCCTCGGCCGCGGAAAGCTCGTGCAAGGGTGTCGGCATGCCCGGAGGGTGTAACGGACGGCGGCCTAGCGGTCCTGCAGGCGGAAGAAAGTCGCCGCCGGCGGGCGAACCTCCCGGCGCGGCTTTTTCCCGAGCCAGGGTTTCACCGCGCCCCAGAAGGCGCGCCCGTCCCAGGGTTTCCCGCCATAGAGCGCCGCGTCGAGCGAGGCGAGCTGCGCGCGCGCCGCGGCATCCCATGCTTCGCCCATCCCGGACGGGAGCGGCGCGGACTCGCGCCGCGTCTCCGCCTTCCACCAGTCGGCGAGCGCTTCGCGCGCCGCCGCCGCGTCGCCGAGCGCGCAGGCCGAGCGCAGCCGACGGCGTGCGTCGCGCTGCGGCTGGCGCCGCGTCAGCACCCACAGGCCGAGCGCGCAAAGCGCGAACAGCGCGACGGAAAACCACCGCATCACCGCCCGCGAAGAAGCCGCTGCCGGCGCCTCCGGGGCCACCGCCGGCCCGACGCGCAGCTTGCGCGCGGGCAGCGTCGCCACGCGCGGCGCGTCGGCCACGATGTCCCACCAGGAGACGGACAGCGCCGGCAGCTCGAGTTCGCCCTCGTCGAGCGCAATCAGCACCACGCGCTGCGTGCGCCACCCGCCCATCCCCGCCTCGAGATAGGCGCTCCTGAAATTGCCCGTGTCCGGATGCAGGGCGAGCCCCGGCTGCGCCGCCATCGACAAGCGCGGCAGCCGGTTGCCCGTGATCCCTTCCGCGCGCACGAGGAGCGTGCGCACCACCGGCGCGCCGGCGCTCAACGCGCCGGGATCCTGCGACCAGGATTCCTCCAGCGTGAGGCTCCTCGCCGGCAGCCACGCCTCGCCCGGCGCGACCCGGGGCGGCCGCACCTCGAGCTCGCGCGGCTTGCCGCGCACCTCGCGCACGATCGCCGGCGCATGCAGCAGCGGCCCGACGATTTCCGGCCCCGGCAGGACGAGCTTCCCCTCGCGCCGCGGCACGACGGCATAGGTCTGCTCGCGCACTTCGTACAGGACGCCGGCGCGCCGCGCCTCGTGGTTGCGCAGGCGGCCGAGCGGCGTGAGGTCCACGTCTTCGCCCAGGCGCGGCGGGCGCAGCACGCCGTAGGGCACGCCCGGCGCGCGCAGCAGCCGCAGCCGCAATGTCACCTCCGCGCCCACGTAGGCGCGCGGCGGGTCGAACTCGGATTCGATCAGGTAGTGCGGCGCCGCGGCGTGCGCGGTGCGCGCGGCGCACGCGGCGAGCAATCCGGCCAGGAGCACCGCCCTCACCACGCCGCCCCCGTGTCGGTGTGCGGCTCCGCGCGCTGGCGCAGCTGGTGGGCGAAGCGGTTGGCGAGCAGCGACCCCGGATCGTCCGGCACCTTGGACAGCAGCCCTTCCAGGCGCCGCAGTTCCGCGCGCTCGGGCGACTCGCGTTCGCCCGCCTCGCCCTGCACCGGCGTGCGCGCCTGCGCCGACTTGGGCAGGTCGGCCTCGTCCCAGGCGGGCTCGCGCCCGCCCGCGCGCGCCGGTGCGCCGGGCCTGGGCTTGCTCGAGCGCCCCTGTGCTTCGTCCGGTTGCCCGGCGCCGTCGCTACCCGGCTCCTGCGCGCGGCGCCTGGCCATCGCCTCGCGCACGAGGGCCCGGTTGTGGATCGCGTCGCGCATGGCGGGACGGCGCTCGAGCGCCTCGCCGTAGGCGAGAAGCGCCGCCTCGAGCCTGCCGGCGAGCGCGAGCGCGTTGCCGCGGTTGTAGTGCGCGTCGGCCGTATCCAGCTCGGCGAGGAGCGCCTCGGCTTCCGCATAGCGCCCGGCGCGATAGAGCAGCATCGCGCGCCAGGGCGAGCCGGGGGCGAGCCTGGGCAGCAGGCGCGCCTCCTCGCCCGCGCGGCGCGCTTCGAACGCCCGCGCCGCCTGCTGGTCGGCGCGGTGCCAGAGGTCCGGCCAGTCGAAGGCGTGCGCCTGCGGCGCAGGAAGGCCGAAGGCGAGCACGGCGA
>Ga0307505_10001663_pt1 | contig 17176 bp, 14 predicted proteins | sample 23_S_MG_FD_202183 | JGI IMG/M metagenome (GOLD analysis project Ga0307505, IMG submission 202183) | Soil microbial communities from Populus trichocarpa stands in riparian zone in the Pacific Northwest, United States - 23_S | ecosystem: Environmental > Terrestrial > Soil > Riparian zone > Trees...
TCAGAATGCAAACTCATCGGAGGCTGCATCGCCCCCCTCATCCGGCCGATGGCCACCTTCTCCCCCCAAGAAGCCGGGGGGAGAAGGCTCTCGATGGAAACACTCTCGCGAGGAACCAGTTCAACTAACGATGAACCCGGCTCGCGATGCACACACACCGAGAGCCTTCTCCCCTCCGCAGAGGGGAGAAGGTGCCGAAGGCGGATGAGGGGTCTCCCTCGTGGCAGGCCCTCAGCAGGTGTTTCTACCTCTCAAGTGCGCCGCACGCGGCGTGGGCCGTTCGGGATGACAGCGGCTCGTGCGTCAGCGCATCCCGAACTTCTTCAGCTTCTGGTAGAGCGAGCTGCGGGGGACGCCGAGGCGAGTGGCGGCCCGGTCGACGTGGCCGTTCTCTGCGGCCAACACGCGCTCGATGTGTTTCTGCTCCATCTGCAGGAGCGTCAGCTCGAGGTCGCCGGACGTCGACGGCATCGACGCACGATTGGCGAATTGCAGGACGAGGTCGGCCGGGCGAATCGCTTCCTCGCCGTCCATCAGAAGCAGGGCGCGCTCGAGCACGTTGCGGAGCTCGCGCACGTTGCCCGGCCAGTCGTATGCGGCGAGCATCTTCAGTGCGTCCGCATCGAGCTCCGGCTTGCGGCGGCCCATGGCCCGCGCCAGATCGCCGAGGATCAGGCTCACCAGCAGCGAAAGGTCCTCGCCGCGGTCCCGGAGCGAGGGCACGGTGAGAGGGATGGTGCTGATGCGGAAAAAGAGATCGCTGCGAAAGCTGCCGTCGCGTGCCATGGCGGCCAGGTCGCGATGTGTAGCGCCGATGAGGCGCACGTCGACCACGCGATCCTGAACGTCGCCGAGCCGGCGGAAGCGCTTCTCCTCCACGACCTTCAGCAGTTTCGGCTGCAACTGCGGATCGACGTCGCCGATCTCGTCGAGGAAGAGCGTACCGCCATGGGCCACCTCGAAGAGTCCCCGCTTCATGCCTACCGCGCCGGTGAACGCGCCCTTCTCGTGGCCGAACAGCTCCGTGTCCAGAAACTCACGACTGAGGCCGGCGCAGTTGAGGTCGACGAACGGACCGTCCTCCCGCCGGCTCTGCTCGTGGATCCACCGCGCCAGCACGCCTTTGCCTGTGCCGGTCTCGCCGTTCACGAGGATGGCGCTGTCCGCGGCCATCACGCGCCGCACCTGGGATTCGAGCGCGCGGATGGCCGGGCTCGTGCCGGCGAAAGGATTGACCGCGGAGCGCGCGGCCGCGCCGGAGCGTCGGGCCGTCTCCTGGCGCTCGAGTGTCTGTGCGGCCAGCACGCGCTCGACCACGGTCAGCAGCGCGGGCAATTCCACGGGCTTGGTGAGGAAGTGGCTCGCTCCCTCCTGAATCGCGCGCACGGCCAGATCCACCGAGGCGTGGCCGGTGAGGACGATCACCGGGCATTCCGCGTCGATCCCGCGAAAGCGCTCCAGCAGATCGAGAGCGTTGCCGTCGGGAAGCGCATAGTCGACGATCACGGCGTCAGGGCGCTTGGACCGGAAGGCGATCTGCGCGGACGCGGCGTCGGCCGCCTCGAGCGTCTGATATCCCTTGGCCACCAGAAACAGCGCCACCGCCCCGCGGATGATGGGATCGTCGTCGACGATGAGCAGGGTCTTCTTCAACCCGTCACCTCGAGAGCTTGGAAGCCGACCGTCACCGAAGCTCCGCCGCCATCGCGGTTGCGCACGTCGATCGTTGCGCCATGATCCTCGAGGATCCGCTGCACCAGTGACAACCCCAGTCCCGTGCCGCCGTGGCGTCGCGTGAAGAAGGGCTCGAACAGGCGAGGCAGATCCTCCTCGCGGAAGCCCGACCCGCGATCTTCCACCGTGATGACGACGGCTTTCCGCGCGTGGTCAAAACGGCCTCTCACTTCCACCGTGCTCTCCCCGTCGCTGTGCTGGATGGCGTTCTTGAACAGGTTCTCGAAAACCTGCTGGACGCGGGAAGCATCCCGGCGCACGGGTGGAAGCGTGTTCGCCAACTGGATGTCGATCGTGACATTTGCCTGCGTCGCCAGCGCGCCCATCGCGGAGTGTGCCCGCAGCACCACGGGCGCGAGAGGACCCGCGGTGAGCGTGGGCTGGGAAGGGCGGCCATACTCCAGCAGGTCCTTCATCAACTCATTCAGCCGGGCCACGTTCTCGCGGAGGGCGACGGTGTAGCGCGTGAACTGCGCGTCCTCGAACGTGGCCTCGAACGCGTCGATCGTGGCCGAGATGCCGAACAACGGATTGCGCACTTCGTGCGCGACGCCCGAGACCAGCGCTCCGACCGCGGACAGCCTCTCGCTCCGGTGGAGCTTCTCCTGCATGTTGGCGATGGCCGTGACCTCGGTGGCCACCACGGTCGTGCGCTCGCCGGTCGACCAGGGGCTGGCCATGACATCCCAATGCCGTTCGCCGCTGTACGCGCGTTGCACCACTGCATGACGACGCGTTCGAGCCTCCTCGGCTGCGGCCGCGAGCTCTTTCCAGATCGGCGACTCGCGGCCCGCGGTGACGGCGTGGCCGATGATGTCCCGATAGTTGGCGGAGCCGGCCAGGACCAGGGCCGCCGCGTTCAGGCGCTCAATCGTTCCGTTCGCGTCGAGCAGCACGATCGGCGAGGCGATGGAGTCGAAGGTCTCGCTCCACTCATGCGCCGCGCGTTCCACGATCGTGAGCAACTCGAGGTTGGCGCGCTCGGATGCTTTCTGCTCGCTGACGTCGAAGGCGATGCCCACCGTGCCCACGATCTGGCCGGCGATGTCCCGGAGCGGCTCCGCGTGGACACGGAGGTCCCGCGCATGGATGCGCGTCTCGAAGGTCACGGTCTTCCCTTCCGTGACCTGCGATAGATCGTGAGTCGTCTCTCCGTCGCCGAGGAGAGACCCCAGCCCGAGATTGGTGTCCCACCAGGAGGTGTTGCTCAACATCCCCGCTCCGGCCAGCGAGGTGATGCGAAGCGAGAGGTCGGTGGACCAGAGCACGACCGGCAGGTTCGATACGAGCAGATGCAGGCGGGTCTCGCGCTCCAGGATGGCTCTCTGCGCCTGTGCCTCCTCGGTGATGTCCTGAACGGTGCCGATCACGCTGCGCTGCCCGTTTCGCGGATCGACGAGGACTCGCGCTCGCGAGCGCACAAAGCGCCGTGCGCCGTCCGCGCGGAGAGAGACGTGATCCCGGGCCAGAGCCGTGCCGTTCACGATCAGCGCGATCATCGCCTCCTCCAGCGCCGGCCACTCGTCGGGCGGCACCAGTGTCCGGAGGAAGGGGAGGTCGATGGCCCGGGACTGTGGCTGGAGTCCGGCGATGCGGTACAACTCGTCCGACCAGCTCACGACGTTGGATTCGATGGCGAACTCGAAGCTGCCGACGTCGGCGACCGTCTGGGCCTCGCGCAGCAGCAGCTCGCGCCACCGCAAGTCCTCTTCCGCGCGCACGCGATCGGTGATGTCGCTGATCATGGCCACCGTGCTGTCGACCTGTCCCGCGTCATTGGTCAGAGGGCTGGCCGCCACCGAGGTCCAGATCAACGTGCCGTCGCGCCTTCGCAGGCGCATGTCGTAGTTCGAGGCCAGGCCCTGATCGCGCCGCACTTTCTCGGCGCGCGCGAGATGCTGGTCCTCCTCGGGCACGATGTCCGATCCCGTCAGTCCGATGAGCATCGGCAGCGGGTATCCCATGATCTCGGCGGCCTTCTGATTGGCGAAAGTGATCGTGCCCGCGGAATCGAACACGACCACGCCTTCCTGCGCGATCTCCACCAGACGCTGATAGTCGCGGCGCGCGCGGGTACTTTCGTCCTCCGCCGCGCGGCGAGCCATGGCCGCGCCGAGAAACGTGGCGATGGCCCGGATGAACACGGCGTCGCGCTCCGTGAATGCATGCGCGCGCGTCGAGACCACGTTGAGAGTTCCGTAGGGCGACCAGGGGCTGTCGATGAGGACCGACACTCCGCTGGCGATTCCGGCGCGACGCAGCGGATCCGCGTCGAAGCGTGTTTCCTCATCGAGGTCGCCAATCATGATCGGCGTCTCCGAGGCCACGGCCAGCCGGCTCCAGGCCTCGGCCGCCGAAGCGATGCCACTCGCGGTCATTCCCGTCGCCGCGGCGAACTCGAATCCCGGCCCGTTGCGTCGCAGAATCACGGACGCGTCGCATCCCGTGGCCGCGCGCACGACGTGACAGGCCTCGCGCATCAGCCCATCCAGATCGTGCTCCGTCAGGGCGTGAAACCCGAAGTCGGCGACTGCGCGCTCCTGTTCCTCCCCGCGCTTGATCTGTGTGATGTCGACAGACACGCCGTCGGCCAGCCGCACTCCGTCCTGGAGATAGGGGCGGCCCAACCGAGTGGAGGTCCAGATCCAGCGGCCGTCACGATGACGCCAGCGATACTCGATCTCGAACGGCTCGCCGCCCGCAAAGAGCTGTGCGAATGCGTCGAGAAACCGCTCCCGATCGTCCGGGTGAATGAGCGCTCTCCAGAAGCCGATGCTGATCGCGGGTGTCTCCGCGGACGGATAGCCCGTCAGGCGCTCCATGCTGGAGCTCGTAAACCGCGTCTCTCCGGTCTCATCGAAGGTGATGAACACCACGGGCGCGTTCTCGACGATGCGCCGGTACGTGCGGTCGATCTCTCGATCGTCGTCCTGTGCGCCGTCCAGAAAGCCGCGAAGGTGTGGCTCCGACCTCCACGGAAGGGGCTCGACGACCTCGATGCCCGTGGCGACAGTGCGGTTTGTCTGACGATCGGCGACGAGCGTCCATTGAACGACTCGCGTGCCGGTCGTCGTACGCAGCGTCGCCGGAAGTCGCGGATCTTTGCCGAGCACCTGCTCGAACTGTCGCAACTCGGCGCCCCCGGGCGCACCGAAGAGCGCGCGCGCACAACGGTTCATCTGCACGATGCAGCCCCTCTCGTCGAGGAGGAGTACATATGCCTGGATTGAATCCAGGATGGATGAGGAGGAGGATTCGCTGCGAGACAAGAGGAAAAACTCCGAGGCGCACTTTGAACCGGGGCGAGCTCGGCTTTAGTCCCGCGGAGCTCATCGAATTCGTGCCGGAGTCATTACACGCGATCGCGACTCATTGTTTTCGGATAGACGGTCCGTCCCGTGTACGTAAAGTCTCACTGCAATTCGACGCGCCGAGTGTTGTCCGCGCGGTTCTTGTCGATGCGGGTCACGTGTGGGTCGATCATCACCGTGTCAGGTCGTTCATCGACGACCAGCATTACGTTCTGGACGCCTTGCTGTAATGAATGCCTTTGTACAGCCAATTCGGTCCGGTCCGCCCGAAAGACTCCGATCGGAATCGTCTCGGCGAACGGCATTGCGCGCTCGACGCCGCGCTCGTCGGCGTGGGTCTTTCCCGCTGCAATGCGGAGCCGGAGCTCGTACTTGCCGTCCGCTCGCCGGCGCGTGGTCGCGGCCTCGAGACGCAAGTCGTGGAAGACGATCTTCTGCAGCCACTCCTCGACGAGCGCGTAACTTCCCGGAGAAGAGACCTTGCGCAGATGGGTGAGCGTGTCGAGAGGTTTGGGACGAGACTCCTGGAGGACGCCGCGCAAGGCCTCGTTCAATGCGCTCTCGCCGATCTCGCTGGAGATCGCGTTCATCACCACGGCTCCCTTCGCATAATAGATGTAGGACTGCGAATCGACTCGCAGCAGAGGCGCCTCTCCTCCCGTCTCCTGACGGGAGCGTCCGCTGAGGTAGCGATCGAGCTCCATCTCCAGGAACTCATCGAGGTGGGCGCGTCCGCGGAGGCGCTCGATGATCATCGACTCCGAATGTTTGGCCAGCGTCTCGACCAGAAAGCTCGCACCGGGACCCGGAGTGGCAACGAGCTGATGTCCCCACCATTGATGCGCCACTTCGTGCACCACGCGGCGGGTGACCATGTCCGGGCGCGAGGGGTCGCGAGCGTCGGTGAGAAACGCGCGGTTCTCGACGAACCAGAGCGCGCCGGGCGAGGCGTAGGCCCCGAAGTTCTGCAGAGTGACCTCGGCCATGCGGAGCTCGCGATGAGGGTACGGTCCGAAGCTCGCCTCGAAGGTGCGGATCGAGGTCGCGGCGGCATCGAGCATGCGCTCGACATTCTCTTCGTGCGTTGGGTGGTAATAGAGCTCGATCTCGACGCCGCCCGCTCGTCGCTTCGCGACCGCATAACGGGCCGAGCCGAAGGCGGCCACGTTCGCGATCGGCGACTCGGTGCGGTAGTGAAAATAGCGGCGCCCGTCTCGTTCCCAACTGCGTATGAGCGTCCCGTTCCCGACGGCGATCTGGCCGGCAGAGGTGGACAGCGTCGCGTTCAGATTCACCCGCGGCTCCTCCGAGGTCTCGAAGGCGTCGAACTGCACTGCGGCCGCATCCCTCGGCGGGAGACCGCGCCGGGCCCGTTCGTTCGGATCCGACATCTCATAGCCACGCCGGTATCCAAAGCTGGGAAAGACGCGGAATCCAATGAGAAACGTGCCGTTGGCGAGGATCGGATCCTCCTGGCCCTCCGCCTCGAATCCATGCCGCGCGAAATCGAGGTCATAGTGCAGTGCCGTGCTTGTGTTCGGCGCGAGGGGACGGTCCAGTTCGAAGTGAACCATGCCGTAACGCGCGTCGTGCTGCACGAGGCGCGCTCCGTCGACGGAGACCTTCACGCTCCCGGCCTCACGTCGCACCGCCACCCAGAACGAGCGGATCGGAACGCGCGTCTTGTTCGCGAGCCGGTTCGTGCCCTTGACGTGATACCGCCGCTCCTCGGGAAAGAAATCGAGCGCGAGGTCGATGTCCGTGACCGTGGGCTGGGGCATCCCGGTCAGGTTCCGATAGGTCCGTTCGTAGGTCTCCCGCCAATCGTTGCTCTCGTCTCGCGTCACGTAGTCATTGAGAACGTTCGTGTTGTAGAAGATCCAGGCGCCGCTCGCCGCGGGGAGCAGCGCGAGCAACGCAGCGCTCCAGCGTCTGCGCGCAGGCACGACGCCCGCACGCGAGCGGAACAGGTGACGCAGCTTCAGGCGCAACGGCGCTCCGACATCTCTCCACAGACGCGAGGCGATCATGAGGAGCGGCAGCGCAATCAGGCTCCAATGCAACATCATCCAACCGAACGGCCGGAGATTCGGCCCGAAACCGGCCATCCCGGTGTAGATCACGGGAGGCGCCCCGGCGAATTGCAGCAGCGGATGACCGAGCCCGGCGCCTTCGGCCATGCGCATGCCGATCACGAACACCAGCATCAGCACCATCCCCACGTATTTGCCGGGACTCAGGGCATGGATGAGCGTCGCCGCCGCGGCCAGGAGCACGAGCGGGACGCCGGCCGTGTAAAACATCGAGAGGTAAATCAGCGGCTCGAGCTGCACGTATCCGCGGGAGAGCTGCAGCAGTACGCCCACGGCAATGCCGCTGGCGATCACGGACATCATCAGTCCCGACAGAGCGGTCCACTTCGCGGCGATCATCACGCCGCCCGGCACAGGAGTGGCGTTGACGATCGAGGCCATCCCATAGCGCTGCTGGCGCCAGAAAAGCTCGGCGGAAAAATACACGAGGAGAATCGTCCCGAAGAGCTCCACCGGTTGCCGCAGCGTGCGCAGGATCAGGCCTGTGGTGGGGTAGAGGGATGTGCGGAACTCGCCCTTGAACACGTCGGAAAAGATCTCCGTGCCCACCAGCGCCATCCATAGAAGGAGCAGGAGGAGAAAGGGGAGGTTCCACACCAGCGCGCGCCATTCGAGCCGAGTGGCGGAAAGGTACGCAGCGGTCCAGCGCGGAGCGACCTGCGGTCGCCTGGTCTGTCCGGCGAGGTGGAGGGGGCCCGCGGAGACGGCGCGAGCCTCCACTGCCGCGGCCTTCGCCGCGCCGCGATCCCGACGGCTTCGCCGCAGGACACGAAACGAAAACGCCCTGTAGACGACGGCGAAGATCGCCGCGGTGAACGCCAGCCAGAGAATGCGATTGGCGAGCAGGCTGCCCGCGAGCGCCACGAACCGGTCGTTCTTCTCCGCGACGCTCCAGTAGCGCGTGACCTCGAAGAAGCTCGACAACGCGAATGGGTCCAGCAATGGACCGATCGTGCCTCCTCCGGCGCCCGGTTTCGACGCGGCCATCAGCGGCGAGTTGGTCATGGCCGCCATGGCCAGATAGAGAAAGTAGACCACCACGGCGCCGGCGTACGTGGCCACGGCGCTGCGCGTCAGCGCGGCGATGGCGAACAGCAGCGCGGTACCGAACAGAACGTTCGGCACCATCATCACGAGCAGCGACCAGAGATAGGGCACGAGATCGTGCGCCCTCAACCGCTCCGGTTCGATCCACGGTGTGAGCGTCGCGGCGAACATGCCCACGCTCGACAGAGCGGTCACGCTCATCGTCGCCAGGGCCGTGCCCGCGTATCGCCCGAGGAGATAGTGCAAGCGCCCGACCGGCGTGGAGTAGACGATCTCCAGCATCCCGTGCTCGACATCGCGCAGGACTGCGTTCGACGCGAACACCGCGGCGGCGAAGAGCGCTAGCAGCGACACGAGGCCCGTCGCCTCCATGACCAGGTACGACGAGTTGACGGCCACGTTGTCCGGACCGAAATTGCTCATGAGCGCGAACCCGAAGAACAGGAACAGAAGCGCCGCCGCATAAAACGACGCCTGCCGCGTGTGATAGCGCCACTCGAATCGAAGGAGTGCACCCATCACGCGGCGGTCTCCTCACCGTCGAGACCGGACGACAGGACGCAGAAGTACACGTCCTCGAGACCAGGCACGGCCGGTTCGAAGCCGCCCGGCTGATGATCGGCACGGACATGAAGCTGCGTCTGTCCCGCGAACAGGCGCGTGGCGATGACGTCGTGAGACTGCCTGTACTCCGCGACCGAGGCCTTGGACACGTTCTTCCGCCAGAGCCGACCATCCAGCCGCGAGATGAGCTCAGCAGGCGCACCCTCGGCGAGCACGCGTCCGCCGGCCAGGATGGCCATCCGCGGGCACAGCTCGCGCACGTCGTCGACGATGTGCGTGGAGAGCAGGACCACCGCGTTCTCGCCGATCTCACTCAGGAGGTTGTGGAAACGATTGCGCTCTTCCGGATCGAGTCCTGCCGTGGGCTCGTCCACGATGATCAGTCGCGGCTCGCCGAGCAGTGCCTGTGCGATGCCGAAGCGCTGCTTCATCCCGCCGGAGAAGGTGCTCACCGCGAGCTTGCGCACCTGGTACAGGTTCGTCAGCTCGAGGAGCGCATGAACCTGCTCCTTGCGCTCGTGCTTGTCCGTGATGCCTTTCAGCACGGCGATGTGATCGAGCAACTCCACCGCGGGGATCCGCGGATAGACGCCGAAGTCCTGCGGGAGATAGCCGAGCCGCCGCCGGAGCAGCTCCGGGTCGGCCACGACATTCACACCATCGAGGTGAATCTCGCCGCGGTCGGGCTCCTGCAACGCGGCGATCGTGCGCATGAGCGTGGACTTCCCCGCGCCGTTTGGCCCGAGGAGGCCGAATAGTCCCTGACCGATGTCGAGGCTCACGGAGTCGAGAGCCTTCACACCATTCGCATAAGTCTTCGATAGTCCCTTGATGGTGAGCATCCAGTTCCCTTCGGATTCGTCGTTGCCGGTGACTACGTGCGATAGGAGAGGTGGTTGCACGCCGCGTGGCGAGCGGACCTAACCAATCTCGCGGCGAGCCGTCCATCACCACATGAGAATCCTCCTGCTCGCCTTCGCTCTCGCGCTGCCCTTGTTCGCTGCGACCTATGAGAACGTGGTCATCCGCGATGGAGATCACTCGTACATCGACGGTGACGGGCGTGATGTCCACGCCTCGACCCTCGGGCGTCACTACGCCACGTTCGAACGCGACGGCGTGGGCTACATCATTCGCGATGAAGCCACGCTCGCTCGTCTTCGGAAGGCCATGCAACCGCAGTTGAAGCTCGGGCGCGAACAGGCCCGCCTCGGGGAACAGCAGGCAGAATTGGGTGCCAGACAAGCCGCGCTGGGGACCCGCCAAGCCGCCCTCGGCACCCAACAGGCCATTTCCCGCGCGGATCAGTCACGTCGTTTCGAAGCACAGCAGCAGGAACTGGCCCGCCAACAGGAAAAGCTTGCCGACGAGCAACGCCCTCTCGCTGATGCGCAGCGCGTACTCGCCGACAAACAGCGGGTCGCCGCGCGCGAAGGCCGGCGTCAGATCGAAAAGATCTTCGACGAGGCCATCCGCAACGGCATCGCCAAACGGCGCTGAGGGCGTTTGAGCTGGATGGCGGACCGCACTCGGTCACGTCTCCTCGCCCTCGAAATGCCGTACCATCAACGTTTGCAAGCATCCAAGAAAGAGCGGCTCGAGGAGTTCTTTCGGCGGCTGGCGTCAGCGGCGCCGGCCACGAGCGCTCAATCCGCTCTCGAACGAATTGCCACCACATTGAGCGCCGTCGAAGATGATCTGACCGACATCCCCAATGATCCTGAACGATGGATGACGGATGGTCGCATGTACCCGCCGCAAGTGGACAGCCGGCGTGACGTGCCCGAGCATCCTGAAGTGACTCGATACCGAAATCGTGCGCACAACACTTTCGTGAGAACAAACGGGGCGATTGAAATCAGAGACCTCGGGGGCGAGGTTCTGTTTCGCAAGGCCGGCGCGGACGGAGACTACGTATGGAAAGCCTAGCAGCGGTTCAGGAGCTCGAGGCGCAGGTCCGGCGGCGAATGGTCGGCGTGTCCTTCACCATTGATCCACCGGCGGCGTCCAATGGCAGTTGGTGGATCGACGTGGAGCGTGAAGGCCGGATCGCTTCGATCGAATGGCGGCCGGGCCGTGGTTTCGGCATCGCAGCACCTCACGGCGGCTACGGAGAGGGCGTTGATTTCATCGTCGACGATGCGTCGGCGGCGGCAGAATACGTCGCGAGAGTGTTGCAGCCGTACTCCTCCGATGTAGCGGATTCTGTCCTGAACTCGAGCGTTTTCCAGCAAGAGCTCGTGGCGGCTCTCACCGCGCATGTCGATCGTGCAGTCAGCGAAATCGTTCACACGACCATTGAAAAGCTTCTTCTCGAACTGAGGAAGCAGGTGGGTGATGTGTCCGCGGATGTTCGGCGAGTCGAGCACGAGCTGTGTCGGATCGCTGACAAAGTGCTTGCTGAACGTAAAGTGCCCGCTCAGTCCGAGACCGACGACCCCGCGCGACGGCCTGAATGATCCAACCCTTCGAGGGGTGAACCACTGATTCGGTCGCCCACCAGCCGAAGGGCTATCATTCATCGTCATGCCCATTACGGCACGAAAGCCGGCCACCTATGAAGACCTTTTGAAGGTTCCGGGCCATCTCGTCGCCGAGATTGTCGAAGGCGAGTTGTTCACGAGCCCGCGCCCGGCGAATCGCCACGCGCGCGCTTCGGCCGGACTCAGCGGGAAGCTCGTTCCTCCGTTCGATCACGGGGATGGTGGCCCGGGCGGATGGTGGATCACCTTCGAGCCCGAACTGCATCTCGGTGCAGACGTTCTGGTCCCCGATCTCGCCGGATGGCGCCGCGAACGGATGCCTGTCTACCCTGACGCTCCTTATTTCGAGCTCGCGCCGGACTGGGTTTGCGAAATCGTCTCGCCCTCCACGGGAAGGCTCGACCGCGTGCAGAAGATGCCGAGATACGCGTCGAACGAGGTCGCGCACCTCTGGCTCGTCGACCCCGTGCTGCGCACGCTCGAAGTCTACCGCTTGGAACAGGAGCACTGGCTCCTGCTCGGAACTCACGGCGGCGACGAGACGGTGCGCGCAGAACCGTTCGACGCGATCGAGATCCACCTCGCCTCCCTCTGGAGCTGAGTACAACTTCTCATAAATGAGTGTCCGCCCGACGCTGTTGTCAGTTGTCGGTTCTCAGTTGGGAGGTGATCCTTCCACGGCGCGATCGGGCGCAGACAACCGATCACCGACAACTGACAACCCAACCGACCGGAGACTCTCCTCCGAGGCGCGGTGCGGAGCGGGGGCGGGTGTGTGACCGGCACCGCTCTCCGTGCTCACCTTCACAGTGTGGCGAAACGGCGATAAATCAGACACGCGGCGCGGCGTGAGTGCCGCGAGCCGTTATGATCCGCGCGCCATGCGTCTCTCACGTCTGCTGATCCCCATCCTGCTGATCGCATCGTCGCTTGCGGCGGCCACGACCATTCCTCCCATCCCGTACAAGCACCGCGTCCTGCCGAATGGGATGGAGGTTTACTCGGTCCAGGACCGCTCCACGCCGACGGTGGCCATTCACGTCTGGTATCGCGTGGGAGCCAAGAGCGACCCCGAGGGGCGGAGCGGGTTCGCTCATCTGTTCGAGCACATCATGTTCAAGAGCACCAAGAACATGCCCTCGGAGATGATGGACCGCCTGACCGAGGATGTGGGCGGGTTCAACAACGCCGGCACCTCCGACGACTTCACCGTCTACTACGAGGTCGTTCCGTCGAACTATCTCGAGACTCTGTTGTGGGCCGAGGCGGAGCGCCTGGGCTCCCTGACCGTCGACGACGCCAACTTCAAGTCCGAGCGCGACGTCGTCAAGGAAGAGTTCCGCGCCGGCGTGCTCGCACCGCCATACGGACGGCTCTTCTATCTCTTGCAGAAGCACTCGTTCGTTGCGCACCCGTATGTGCGCCCGGTCATCGGCAGTATCGAAGAGCTCGACGCCGCGCAGATCGAAGACGTGCGCGCCTTCCATCAGACGTTCTACCGTCCCGACAACGCCATCCTCATCGTGGCCGGCGACTTCGAACAGCAACAGCTCGACGGTTGGGTCGACAAGTACCTGGCCTCGCTCGCCAAGCCATCCACCGAGATCCCGCGCGTGAAGATCCAGGAGCCGGCGCGCAAGGAAGAGCGTCGCGTGACCGAGTACGTCCCGAACGTGCCTCTGCCGGCGGTGGCCCTGACGTGGCTCACTCCGAGCGCATCGCATCCGGATGCCGTGCCGTTGTTCGTGGCCTCGACGATCCTCGGCGACGGACAATCGTCGCGGCTCCAGGAGAAGCTCGTGCGCGGCGAGATCGCGGCAGAGGCCTTCGCCGACGCGGATCTGCGCGAAGACCTCGGCCTTTTCGCCGTCATCGCCATTCTCGCCAGCGAGAAGAAGCCCGCCGACGCGGAGAAGATCATCCGTGCCGAAGTTGCGGCGCTGGCCGAGAAGCCCGTACCGGCGGCCGAGCTCGAGAAGGCCAAGAATCTCATCCTCACCAGCGCTCTGCGCGAGCGCGAGACCAGCAACGGCAAGGGCTTCTCGCTCGGAGAGGCGCTCATCCTCCAACACGATGCGAGCGTCGTAAATACCGGTCTCGCGAAAGTGCAGGCCGTGACCGCGGCGGACGTGCAACGCGTCACGAAGATGTACCTGATCGAAGGGAAGGCCGTCGTGCTCGAGTACCTGGATGAATCGGCCAAGCCGGCCGCCGGAGGTGCGCAGTGAAACGCGCTCTGCTGCTGCTGCTCTCCCTGACGATCCCCGTGCTCGCACAGCAGGTGACGCCGCCTGCGCCCGGCGCGCCGCGGGAAGCAAAGCTGCCGCAACCGGTGGAGAAGACACTGACGAACGGGCTGCGAGTGATCGTGGTGCCCAAGCACGACATCCCCCTGGTGGCCACGCAGCTCACGTTCAAGACCGGCGGCGCAGCCGATCCGAAGGGCAAGGACGGACTGGCGCAGCTCACCGCGACCGTGCTCACCAAGGGCACCAAGACGCGCGGCGCCGAGGAGATCGCCCGCGGCGTGGAAGCGCTCGGTGCGACCCTCGGGTCGAACGCGGGATGGGACAGTTCGTCGGTCGATCTGTCGGTCATGTCGTCGAATCTGGCCAAAGCCATGGAGTACGTCTCGGATGCGGCGCGCAACGCCACGTTCGCGAAGGACGAAGTGGAGCGCGAACGCGCGCAGGCCATCGACGCTTTGCAGGTGAACCTCGGCGAGCCGCGTGCGCTCGCGTCCGTCGTCGCGGCGCGGCTGATCTTCGGCGAGACCCCGTACGGCCACAATCTCGAAGGTACGCCCGCGTCCCTGGAGACGATCACCCGCGAAGACCTCATGAAGTTTCACGCGGCGCACTACCGCCCGGACAACGCGGTGCTGGTGCTCGCGGGTGATGTGAAGGCGGAGGACGCGTTCCGGCTCGCGCAGGCGCAGTTCGGTTCGTGGAAGAAGGGAGCGACGCCCGCACCGTCCGCCGCGACGGCATCTTCTCCGACGGGCACGAGCAAACCGCGCGTCGTGGTCGTGGACATGCCCGAGGCCGGCCAGTCCGCCGTGGCGGTCGGACGCGCAGGGATCCGCCGCGGTGATCCCGCGTACATGTCCGCGCTGGTGACGAACTCCGTCCTCGGCAACGGTTACTCGTCGCGCCTGAATCAGGAGATCCGCATCCGTCGCGGACTGGCGTACGGAGCGGGGAGCTCGTTCGATTCGCGCGCCACCCCCGGCCCGTTCCTGGCGCGGACCGAGACCAAGCATGAGACGGCGGCGGAAGTCGTGTCGATCATCGTGAACGAGTTGAATCGCCTGGCATCGTCGGACGTCGCAGAGGCCGAGCTGACCACGCGCAAGGCGGTGCTCATCGGGGACTTCGGACAGTCGCTCGAGACCACCAGCGGCATCGTCAACCGCGTCGCCCGCCTGGCGGTCTACGGACTCCCCCTCAGCGAGATCAACCGCTACGTCAGCGGCGTGCAGGCCGTCAACGCCGCCCAGGTCCGCAAGTTTGCGTCCTCGAACCTCGGCGGCAAGGACATGAACGTGGTCGTGGTGGGAGACGGCAAGGTCTTCCTCGAAGCGTTACGCAAGCAGTTCGGAGAGGTGGAGGTCATCCCCGCCGCGGAGCTCGACCTCGGCTCGGCAACGCTGAGGGTCAAGAAGGTCGCCGCGGAGTAGTTGCCGGTTGTCGGTTGTCGGTTGTCGGTAAGGTTCCGCGAAACCAACTGTCATCCCGAGCGACGCTTCCAAGAAACTCCCAATGTTTGCAGGGTCAAAGCGCACACTCATCGGAGGCTGCCTCACCCCCTTCATCCGGCCTTCAGCCACCTTCTCCCCCCAAGAAGCCGGGGGGAGAAGACTCTCGATTGAACACTCCCCGCGAGGATCCACTCCTACTTGCGATGAGCACACACCGAGAGCCTTCTCCCCTCCGCAAAGGGGAGAAGGTGCCGAAGGCGAATGTAGCCTACGGCCATCGATTCGCGGCTTGCGATGAGCACACACCGAGAGCCTTCTCCCCTCCGCAGAGGGGAGAAGGTGCCGAAGGCGGATGAGGGGTCGCTCTCGTGGCAGGCACGCAGCCTTCTGTTTCTTTCTCTCAGGCGCGCCGCGCGCGGCGTCGGCCAACCAGCGCCGCCGGCCGTGCCGGCTCGGGATGACAGGGAGAAACAGGGCCGACAACCGCCAGCTCATCCAACCACCAGCGCCGAGCATCACCGCATCTGTACGACGATCCAGATGATGATGGCAACGGCGATGAAGACGACGATTCCGATCGTGATTCCGCTGCTGCGGGAGCTGCTGGAGCTGACCGTCTCGTAGACCACCTTGCGCTCGACGTGCTCTTCGCTGTTGTGAACTTCAGGTTCCGCCATGCCCGGCGTTCTCAGCAACAGCGGTGCCACGAGCCAGCCGGCGGGCAGTGGCCAGGAAGATGGGAATCGACAGGCACGCGATCACCGCGGCGGCGGTGAAGGCGGTTGCGTAGCCGGCGCGCTGGCCGATGGCGGCGATGGTCAGCGAGCCGATGCCGATGCCCGTGTCGAAGGCCAGGATCACGCTGCCGAACGTGCGCGCGCGATAGCGGTCGTCGGTGTTGGTCAACACGAAGGTCATGAAGGCGGGGAACGAGGCGCCCAGGCCGATGCCGAAGAGAATGGCCGAGGTCACCATCTCCATGCGGTTCGTGGCGTGGGCCAGGATGGCGAAGGAGATGGGCATGGCCACGAACGCCGGATAGAGCAACACGTGGTGGCCGAAGCGGTCGCCCAGCCGCGACGTGAAGACGCGCACCACGACGATGGTGATGGCGAAGACGGTGAAGAAGAGCGACTCCGGAGCGATTCCGCGCTCGCGTGAGAGCAGGACCACGCAACTGGTGATTCCGCCGTACCCGAACGCGGTGACGGCCATCGACGTAGCCGTCTGTACCACGCGCCAGTCCCAAAGGTCGCGGACCTTGGGAAATCCCGAGTGATCGGACGTACGTGCTTCGCCCGGCAATCGCGAGGCCCAGATCGCCGTCACCGCGGACAGGGCCGCGATCTCGATGCAGAGCGCCAGCCAGCCGAAGTGATGAATGTAGAGCCCGACCGGCGGAGCCACCGCGATGGCCGCGGTGGGAGCGAGTCCCCAATACGCCAACCCCTCGGTGCGCCGCTCCGTGGGGATGAAGTCCGTCATCATCGCGCTGGCCGACGAGAGCATGGCGGACCACAGCGTGCCATGGATGACGGCGATGATCAGCACGAGCGGCAGCCACGGCGCGACTCCGTACGCGAGCGAGAACACGATGAAGAGCGCCGACGCGAGGATGAGCATCCGCCGCCGTCCCACATGATCGGCAATGGTGCCCATCACCGGAGCGGACAACGCACTGGCCGCCGTATAGACGAACAGAAACACCCCCGCCGTCCCCTTGTCCCCACCCAGCTCCACGATCCGCAACGGAATGACCGGAAAGAGCTGAAACGCGGAGAAGAAGGTGAGGAACTGGAAGAGCCAAAGCGAAACAAAGCGCGGGGTGAAGAGGGGAGGACTCACGGCGAGGCGGATACTCTCACGGACTGTTGCTGGCGCGCGGGGTCGGTACTGGTGGGGGCACGGTACTGGGTGCCGGGTGCCGGGTGCTGTGTGCTGAGTGCTACCAACCTCAAGTTTCTTCGCGTGGCGCGCACAACCCCCTGTCATCCTGAGCCGGCCCACGCCGCGCAGCGGCGCGCCTGAGAGAATGAAACAGAAGGCTGCGTACCTGCCACGAGAGCGACCCCTCATCCGCCTTCGGCACCTTCTCCCCTCTGCGGAGGGGAGAAGGCTCTCGGTGTGTGCGCATCGCGAGTGGAGTGGTTCATCGCGAGGGTGTGGAATCGAGAGCCTTCTCCCCCCGGCTTCTTGGGGGGAGAAGGTGGCCATCGGCCGGATGAGGGGGGCGATGCAGCCTCT
>Ga0307505_10001664_pt1 | contig 17169 bp, 17 predicted proteins | sample 23_S_MG_FD_202183 | JGI IMG/M metagenome (GOLD analysis project Ga0307505, IMG submission 202183) | Soil microbial communities from Populus trichocarpa stands in riparian zone in the Pacific Northwest, United States - 23_S | ecosystem: Environmental > Terrestrial > Soil > Riparian zone > Trees...
GCGCAGCGTGCGGAAATGTTCCGCCAGTCCCTTGCTGCGCAGCCGCTTGCGCTCGCTGAGCTGGCGATCGAGATGACCGTCAGCATCGGGATCGGTGCATTCTCGGTTGAAGCGCATGCCGATGGCGGTGCGCTCTACCACGCGGTCGACGCTGCGCTCTACCGGGCCAAGGCATCGGGTCGCAATGCGGTATGCACGATCGCCTTTGGCTAGGAGCCTGCGCGGCAGAAGCCGTCCGGGCTGCAACGGCGCCCTCGCCATCGAGTGTGCCTCTCGTCGAGCTTACATAGCCCCACTATGCGCGCTCTCCGCTAGACCCACTCAATGACGATGGCATCCGTTTCGCCTCGAACGTTTCTGCCGCGCAGGCTCCTAGCGAGCGGCCACCGACCCCTGTCGTTGCGATCGTATCCGGCCCGATCCACGCAGGGGAGGTTCCGGTTGGACGTGAACGCGGTGATCCGGCGTCGCGCCGGCGACGGTTTGCCCCGACACGTGCTTGACGCCGACTGCTGCATGCTAGTCTGCGCGCGCCACAATTCTGCCGGAATCGCGCCTCCCGAGCTGCTCCCGTGAACAAGACCGTCCTCCTCTACGGCATCCTTGGTGGTGTGCTGATCGCGGTGCTCAAGTTCGTCGAGTACCGCTATCTCATTTTCGAACACTCGCTCGAAATCTATGGGGGTATCGTCGCCGCGCTGTTCTCGGCGGTCGGAATCTGGATCGGCCTCAAGCTCACGCGTACGCGGGAAACCGTGGTCGTGCGCGAGGTTCCCGTGCCGGTGACCGAACCGTTCACACGCGATGAGGCGCGACTCGCCCAACTGGGCATCACCGCGCGCGAACTGGAGATTCTCGAGGCGATCGCGGCGGGGCTGAGCAATCGCGAGATCGCCGCACGCCTGTTCGTCAGCGAGAACACCGTGAAGACGCATGCGGCACGGCTCTTCGACAAGCTTTCGGCGCGTCGGCGTACCCAGGCCGTCCAGCGCGCGAAGCAGGCGGGACTCATCCCCTGAAAGGGTGATTCCTGTCGCCCGGGCCTGAAATCACCCGTTCGGGTGACGCGCCGGCAACGGTCGATCGGTCAGGCTGGATTCCGCTCCCACGTTTCCACGACTCGAGGAACCGACCATGAAGAGAATCGTTCTCACCTTCGGCCTGATTTCCGGCGCCATCCTTTCTGCCATGCTGCTGATCACGATCCCGTTCCAGGACACGATCGGCTTCGAACGCGGCGAAATCATCGGCTACACGTCGATGGTGCTCGCGTTCCTGCTCATCTTCTTCGGCGTGCGTTCCTATCGCGACAACGTCGCCGGCGGGTCGGTCCGTTTCGGCCGCGCGTTCGCGGTGGGTGCCTCGATCGCGCTGGTGTCGGCCGTGTGCTATGTCGCCACATGGCAACTGGTCTACTACCGCCTTGCGCCGGATTTCATGGCGAAGTATCAGGCGCATGTGATCGACAAGGCACGCGCAAGCGGCCTGGACGAAGAGGCGATTTCCCGCAAGCGCGAGGACATCGAAAAATTCGTCGAGCTGTACCGCAATCCGGCGATCAATGCGGCAATCACGTTTGTCGAGCCATTGCCTGTGGCCCTGATCGTCGCCCTCGTGTCCGCCGGAATCCTGAGTCGGCGCCGAAAACTTCTGCCAGCCGACGCAGGCACGAGCTCCCCTTCGCCGAAGTTGCCCGGAACCGGCTGAACCGACGGTCCGGAAACGTGTTCGATCCGCCAGCGCAGGACCGGCAGCGCGCATCCCGACAGTCGCCTTGTTCGTCGGTGCGAACGGAGTCGCTACGCGCCGGGTGAGTCGAGCGTTTTCTGCCACCAGCCACAAGCACTCGTCGCGGCGATACCGTATTCAATCAAGTAGCGAGGGAATCATCATGCAACTGGGCAATTTCTCCGTCAGTCTCGCAGTAAAAAGCATCGCAGCGTCTCGCGCCTTCTACGAGAAGTTCGGCTTCAGCGTCTGGGGTGGCGATCAGGAGCAGAACTGGTTGATCCTCAAGAACGGCAGCACGGTCATCGGCCTGTTTCAGGGCATGTTCGAACACAACATCCTGACCTTCAACCCGGGATGGGACGTCGACGCGAAGCGGCTGCCTGAATTCACCGATGTTCGCGATCTGCAGCGCGAACTCAAGGCCCAGGGCGTCACGTTTCTCAGCGAAGCCGACGAAGCCGGTTCCGGACCCGCGAGCTTCATGGTCGAGGATCCGGACGGGAATCAGATCCTGGTCGACCAGCATGTTTGACCTGTGTACTCGGCCTCCAGCCCGGCAGACGCCTGTCGCTCCACGCAGGGCATGGCGGCTTCACGGATTGGCTTGAATCGGGTGTTCGTGTTTGTGGCTCTTGATCGCTAGTATCGGTCAATGACTTCAGCTCGCGGATGGCCTTCCCAACATGTTCCTTGACCCGGATGCCGGCAGCGGCGACCGTGCTGTCCCTGCACGCAGCATCGTCGTATGGAGTTGCGCCGCGCTTGGGGCGGCGCTCTCGATACTCGTCCTGTATCCGGGTCAGTATCCATTCGATTCGGCATACCAGCTCTGGCAGGCGCGGTCGGGAAACTACTCGAACCTGTCGCCGGTCACGATGCCGGTGTTGTGGTCGGTATTGCTCAAGCTTGGTGGCAATCCGGCCAGCCTGTTCTGCCTCAATCTTGCGATGGTCTGGGCCGGCATCGCCCTGTGTGCGGATGCGCTGCGGTGGCCGGCGTGGCTGCGAGGCGGGTTCGTCCTCGCATGTGGACTATGGCCGCTCACGCTCGTGCAGATGGCGCATCTGCTTTCCGATGCGCATCTCGCTGCGGTTCTCGTCCTCGCAACCGGGCTCGTCGCCGACGCCGCGATCCGGCGCGGGCGCGCCACCGCGTGGATCGCGCTGGGACTGCTGATCTACGCGGGCAGCATCCGTCACAATGCGCTGCTCGCCGTGGTTCCCTTTGCCGCAGTGCTGGTCGCCTTGCTTTCCCGTGAGGGCAGGGCGCCACGCATGCATCGTGCGATCGCCGTCATCGCGCTGGTGATGGCCAGCGCACTGGTCGGGATTGCGATCGACCGCATTTTCGTCATCGAGCGCAAGGTCACGTGGCCGACCGTCGCGTTGTGGGATATCGCTGCAGTATCGGTGGCGGTCGACGAACTGTTGCTGCCGCCGTTCACTCACGGTCCCGGCATGAGCGCCGCGGAACTTCGCGAAACCGGAGCTTTCAATCCGACCTCCAACATCTACCTGTTCACGAGTTCGCGCTCGGGAATCGGCGGCGGAATCACCCGGCCGTTTCCGCCCGACGAACTGGCCCAACTGCGCCGTGCCTGGTGGTCGGCGGCGACCGCGCATGGCAGCGCGTATCCACGCCATCGCATTCGTACGTTCGGCCTGCTCGCGGGCCCGCGCACGGGGCCGCACCAGGGTGCGTCGTACTATGTCGATCGGGTCGCGTTCCAGGACAATCCCGAGCTGCCGCAGCCACTCGCTGCGGACCTGCAATGGCGCTTCTATGCATTCGCGGAATCGGTTCGATCCTCACTGTGGTTCAACGCGGTTCCTGCATTGGTCCTCATCGTCGTGGCTGTTGTGCTGGCCTGGCGCAGACGCGGCATGCTGCTGGCCGACGTCGCATTCGCCGCGGCGCTCAGCATGCTGCTGTATGCGGGAAGTTTCCTGGTTCTCGCGCCAAGCGCAGAACTTCGCTATCTCACCTGGCCGATCGTCGCGGCACCGCTCGCATTGGCGCTCGCGGTGATGCGCAGACCACGGACCGGGGGCCGTCGATCGCGTGCGGAAAACCAGATCGGGTCGACCGCCACCGCGTTCGGCAAAGATGCCGGGTGTCGCGCTCAGCGGAGCTGACTGTCCTTGCTGCCGCGACGGTTGTAGCCGCTTGCGGAAGCCTGGCCGAGGTCGTGAACCTCCTGGCACGAGACACACATGCGCACGCCGGGTACGGCCTTGCGTCGCGCTTTCGGAATCGCGGTTCCGCATTCCTCGCAATGGGTCAGGCCTGGACCTTGAGCGAGCTTGCTGCGCGCGCGCTCGATGCCGTCCTTGATCGTGGCATCGATCTGATCCTGCACCGCGCCATCGCCGGCCCAACCGGTGGCCATGATCGTGTGGACTCCGAACTCGCGGTCGCCCTCGCGGGGCGATCCGGGGTGCCAACGATGGCATGACTGCATCGTGAATGCGAATCGCCGGGGCGGTTGGCGATCCGCCGGGATTCACCTCACGTCGCCTATCGTCATGCAAACGCCGATCGGGAGAGACACATGAGAACCCTGTTGTTTGCCCTCGTCGTCGCGGCGAGCCTCGGCCTGCCACCTGCGTCCGCTCGCGCGGAATCGGAGCCGCAACCGTTCGTGACCAGGGCTGCGCAAGGCACGCTCGCCCTCGTTGCGCTGGGCGAGCGCGCCGTCACGCTCGGCACGAACGAGGAAATCAAGGCGTTCGGTCGGCTCCTGATCGACGAGCACAGGATACTCAAGAGTGAGCTGGATACTTCGGCGGCAGCGGCCGGTGCGGAGCTGCCGGCAACGGCGTCCACGCAGATCTTGCCGGAAGGCGAATTGGCACTTGAGTACGACGCTGCGGCATTTGACGCGGAATTCACGACGGTGGTCAGGAACAGGCTCGACGACCTGCTTGCGGCCTATCGCGTGCAGTCCGAATCCGGGACGAATGCGCTCCTGAAGTCCACTGCCACGCGCGCGCTGCCGGTGCTCCTGCGCCAGCTTGAAGCGGCCGATGCATTGCGGAATCGGGTTGCCGATGCAGCGCAGTAGACGACCGATCCGCCAGTGCGGATGTCGGCCGACTCCGAGCAAGGCGCGCGAGTGCGAACCGGCGATGAATGTCTTCGCGCGTGCTCAGGCGCCGTTGTGCATGCGCAGCGTCTAGTACCCACTTCCGGCGCGCGTGCGTCGCGTGCCCACTTCCTTCGCACTCCCAGCAAAGAGGTAAACATCATGTCCGGCAACTGGCTGAAGCTCATCACGTCGATTCCCCCTCGCGTCGTCCACACCGGCGATACCGCGTTGCAGGCACTGCGCGATGCCGGCCAGCTTGCCGGTCGTCAGCTCGATTCCGGCTGGCATCTCGCGAAGGAACTGTCTGCCCAGGCCAGCGAGAACAGCCAGCGTGTCGGTCGATCGGCGCGCCAGCTTGTGGCACAGCGTCCGGTCGAATCGGTCTTGCTCGTGGCCGGTGCGGCGTTCGCGATCGGATGGCTGGTTGCGGTGGTGCGCAGACAACGCGAGACAGCTGCTCCGGCCAGACCGGCTCGTCCACGCGTCAAGGCGCGTACTGCCAAATGATGTTGTGCATTCTCGCGGCCGGCGAGGTCGCGTGATCTGGCACGCTTGATCCGCAAGGACGAACCGCCTCGCGATGCCGCCGAGGCGATACGCGGTTCCAGACGACTGCCCAGTCAACGCAGGCGCACGAAAAAGCCCGGCCAAGCCGGGCTTTTTCGTGCGCGTTGCTGCTGTCGCCTCAGATCACGCCAAACACTTTGAGCAGGACGATTCCAAAGACCGGCACGCCAAGCAACCACAGGATGATGCCCTTCTTCATGGTGATGCACTCCGCAGTAGGGAATCTGGACTGTGCAGGTCCCGGACTGAACGCGGATCGATTTTCTCCGACCAGGTCGCTGCGCATTCATGGACCGATCAGCGCGGGAGCGACTTGCGCAGAATACGTGGGGCTTGAAAAGAAACGAACGGTCGTGCTATTAATCGACCCATGATCCAGCAGGCAGCCACGACCAAAGGTGCCGCGACGCGTGAGCTCATCCTCGATCGCGCCTATGCCATCGCGTGCCGCGAGGGCGTCGAAGGCTTGTCGATAGGTGCGTTGGCCTTGGCAGTCGGCATGTCCAAGAGCGGGGTCTTCGCCCATTTTGGTTCGCGCGAGGATCTGCAACTCGCGGTACTTGATGCGGGGGGGCGGCGATTCGGCGAGTCGGTGCTGATCCCTGCATTGCGTGCCCCGCGCGGACTCGCGCGCCTGCGCGCCATCGTGAAGGGCTGGTTCGACTGGGTGCGTGACAATCGCCAGGGCTGCCTGATCATGGGCGCGGTCAGCGAATACGATTCGCGGCCGGGCGCGCTGCACGATCGCGTCGTCGCGCTGATCGAGCGCTGGCGCGACATGACCGCGCGTGCAGTGGAAATGGCGGTCGACGCGGGCGAAATGCGTCCCGACACGGATGCCTCCCAGCTTTCCTTCGAGATATTCGGCATCGCATTGGCCCTACATCAGGACATGCGATTGTTTGATCCCGTGCAGGCCCGCTCACAGGCCGAACGCGCCTTCGAGCGCCTGCTTTCCACCAACGCTCCCTGATTGCCCGAGGTGTGCGATGTCCACAATGACTGCAAACAGAAATAGCACGATCGTTCGTAATCTGTTCTTCCTGCTCATGCGCGCGGGCTTTCGTTTCGGCAGCTGGCTGCGGCCGCGAGCGACGCTGCAGCGCGCATATCGGTTGTTCTGCACGCCGCTTCCGGCGTCGCGCAAGCGGGCGAGCGTGGCCGATACCGGCAATGCCGTCGTCTCGCGCGTTGCCCTCGGCAATGACGAACTGAGCCTGTATGCATGGGGCGATCCTGCGGCCGAGCCGTATGTGCTGCTTGCGCATGGATGGTCGAGCCATGGGCTGCGCTTCAACGCCTGGATCGAACCGCTGCGCAGTGCAGGCTACGCGATCGTGGCGTTCGACCAGATCGGCCACGGCCTCAGCAGCGGCGAACGAACGACCTTGCCGGGATTCGCTGCGGTGCTGGCCGAAGTGGGCCGGCGTCATGGACCGGCCGCAGCCGTGATCGGTCATTCACTCGGCGGTGCCGCAACGATGCTTGCGCTCGCCGAAGGCCTGGTAGCGGAGCGCGCGATCCTGATCGCGCCCGCTGCCGATCCGATCGATGCGGCGCGGCGCTTCGGGCGCATGGTCGGACTCGCCGACTATCTTTGCGCCCATCTGTTCGACGAGTACGAAGCGCGGCGTTCCACCCGCGTGGCGAGCCTGCAGGCGCATCTGCATGCACCGCGGATCGGACGACCCGCATTGATCGTGCATGATCTCGCCGATCGCGAAGTGCCATGGGCCGAAGGCGAGCGCTACGCCCGCCATTGGCCGCACTCGCGTTTGCTGACGACGACCGGACTGGGTCATCACCATATTGTCGACGACCGCACCGTGATCGACGCCGGACTGGAATTCCTGCGCGGCGGCATCGTCGGTGAGCGCGTGGTGTCGTCGTCGAACCTGCCGTTCGGGTTCGCCTGAACGGTTCCGCTCTTTGCCGCGTTTCATTCGTCCCGATCTGGTTTCGCCAACCCGAAAGGCAGCTTGTCGCGCGCCGTTCTGCGTCGCGCCGGTTTCACCCTGGCCGGGTTCACGACGTGTTCGCAACACACGGTGTTCATGTGCGCATGAGCATACTCGATGCCCATCGACGAACAGGCGACTTCGGAATGCGCAATCTGGTGCTGGCGAAGTGTTCGGCAGCGTTGCTGTCCGTGCTGCTCCACGGGAGTTCGATCGCCGCGCAGGACCCGTCAGGGCCAGCCGCGGCCGCGCCCGACCCCGAGCGCGAAACGGATACTGCCGTGGCGCTTGAGCCCGCTCAGGAGCAGACCATCCTGCGCGCCCAGGTCCTGCTCGATCGCGCGCATTTTTCGTCGGGCGAGATCGACGGCGAGGTCGGCTCCAATTTCGCCAAGGCGCTGGCCGGCTTCCAGCGCAATCGCGGCCTCGTCGACGATCGCAAGCTCGGGCCCGCGACGTGGGCCGAGCTCGAGCGTGATGCCGTGATGACCCTGGTGGAGTACACGCTGCTCGAAACGGATCTGGAGGGGCCCTTCGTCGAGCTGCCCGAGGATCTGCTCGAGCGTTCCAGGCTGCCTGCGCTAGGCTATACATCGGTTGTCGAAGCGCTGGGCGAACGTTTTCATGCCAGCCCGGATCTGCTGCGCCGGCTCAATCCGGGCAAACGCCTGGATCTGGCTGGCGAGGTCATCCTTGTTCCGAATGTCATTGATGCTCCATCGCCGCCGCCTGCAAGGGAACTGGTCGTCGACAAGTCCGATGGCACGGTGATGCTCGCGGCAGCCGACGGCAAGGTGGTCGCCCAGTTTCCGGCTTCGATCGGCAGCGAGCGTGATCCATTGCCGATCGGTGAATGGAAGGTGGTGAGTATCTCGGTGAATCCGGTCTTCAACTACAACCCGGAGCTGTTCTGGGACGCCGACCCGGCGCATGTCAGGACGCAATTGCCGCCGGGACCGAACAATCCGGTCGGTCTGGTCTGGATCGATATCTCAAAGAAGCACTACGGAATCCATGGAACCCCGGAACCCTCGCGGGTGGGCAAGACCGAGTCGCATGGCTGCATACGCGTCACCAACTGGACCGCGCTGCTGCTTTCCGGCGTCGTCAAGGCGGGAATGCCGGTCGTCATGCGTGAGTAACACAGGACCGTGCGCAGCGGCGGCATGAAAAAAGTGGCCATCCTCCTCGCCGGGCTGCTGATCGGCGCGGCGGTGGTGTGGATCGTGATGCAAGAGCCACGGTCATGGTCGTCACCGACGGTGAACGATATCGCGCGTGCGCCAGTCGTGCGGTCGCCATCGCCGGTGGAAATGATCGGAGCGGCGCCTGAAGCCGATGCGATGCCGCCAGCGTCAGTCGGCCCAGTCGGACCTCCAGCAGCTGATCCCTACGATGATGGCGCAAGGCCAGGCAGTGCAGCCGGTTACTCCACGCCTTCGACACAGCGGATGCCGGCAGGATCCGCCTCGGCGTCGCCGTTGCGTGAACCGCAGTTGCTGGTGCCCGTCGCCGGGGTTACCGCCACGCACCTGTCCGATACCTTCAGCGACGCGCGCAGCCATGGCCGCCGCCACGACGCGATCGACATCATGGCGCCGGTCGGGACGCCCGTCGTTGCCGTTGCCGACGGCACCATCGTCAAGCTGTTCAACAGCAAACCGGGTGGCCTCACGATCTACCATTTCGATGCGGCAGGTGAACTGGGCTACTACTACGCGCATCTGGATCGCTATGCGCAAGGGCTCATCGAAGGCGCAGTGGTAAGACGTGGTGACGTCATCGGCTTCGTCGGCTTCAGCGGCAACGCGAGACCTGATGCGCCGCACCTGCATTTCGCGATTTTCGTTCTGGGACCCGGGAAGGAATGGTGGAAGGGCACTGCGATCAATCCGTATCCGATGCTGGGTGGCCGCTGAGGAAAATGAATCGGTCCACATGGCCGTTCAATCTGAGGACACCCGCCGCCTCGTATGCTCAGACACACGGGTCCTTACCGCAGGTCCGGCTTTTTTCATGGTGCGCACTGCGACGGCGCGCCGACAACGAGGAGTACATGATGGGAAAGATTCCAGCGGGTGCGTGGATCGTGGTCGCCGATGGTGCCAAGGCTCGTATCCTGAGCAATGTCGGAACTGTCGTCGCCGTGTCGCTCAGGCAGGAGCAACTGGTAGAACCGAAAGATCTCGAAGACGAGGGTCCCGCCGGGCGAACGCCGTCCGAATCGAAGGGCTCCTATCTCGATGAGGCCACATTCGCCAAGCAACTGGCGCAGCGTCTGAATGCCGCAGCGTTGAAGAACGAGTTTGCCCATCTCGTGCTGGTGGCCGATCCGCAGACGCTCGGTCAGATGCGACCGCTGCTGCATCTGGAAACCATCAAGCGCATGGTCGGTGAACTTACCAAGACGCTGACCAATTCACCGGTTGCCGATATCGAGCGCGCGCTCGTGGCCGACGCCTGAAGCAGCCCACGGTCGGCGCGCGTGCATCCGGGCCAACCAGACGCCCGGTTGACGAGAAGGTTCGCGGCGAGAGTCGGTCCGGACATTCGTCGGGCTTGATCGCACCCGTTGACAAAGGGCAAAACGCGGCGTATCAGACACGAATCCATGGCTCGTGGGGAGTGTCGGATGACTCGCAGCATCGCCGCAGTGGTCTTTCTCGTTGTCGTGTCGGCCATGGTCGGCGGCTGTCGCGATCAGGTGGCGCAGTCGGATCCTGATCGCACCGATGTGCCCGACCTCGCGCCTGCCGGCGCCACGCTGCTCGACGGACTCGGCCAATACAGCATGCCGATCACGAGCGCGAACCCGCAGGTGCAGCGCTGGTTCGATCAGGCGCTCATGCTGACCTACGGTTTCAATCACGATGCCGCCGAGCGTTCGTTCCTCAAGGCAGCCGAGCTCGATCCCGAATGCGCGATGTGCTGGTGGGGTGCGGCCCTGGTCCTGGGTCCGCATGTCAACGCGGGCATGGATGCGGCCAGGAACGGCGCTGCATTCGAGCGACTGCAGACCGCGCAACGCCTCGCCCCGCAGGCGAGCGGGCGCGAACAGGCCTATATCGAGGCGTTGTCGGCGCGCTACGCGGAGCAGGCGCCCGAGAATCGCACATCACTCGACGAGGCCTATGCGAATGCGATGGACAACCTCGCCCGCGCGTATCCGGATGATGTCGATGCGGCCACGCTCCATGCCGAGGCTTTGATGAACCTCCAGCCCTGGGATTTCTGGGACGCCGACGGGCAGGCCAAGGGCAACACCTCCACGATCGTGTCGGTGCTGGAATCGGTGATCGCGAGGTCCCCGCAGCATTCCGGTGCGTTGCACCTCTACATTCATGCGGTCGAGGCATCGAACGAGCCCGAACGCGGAGTTGCAGCAGCCGACACGCTGCGTGGCCTGATTCCCGGATCAGGACATCTCGTCCACATGCCGGCGCACATCTATGCCCGCGTCGGACGCTGGCGCGACGCCGCCGACGTCAACCGCGATGCGATCAGGGCCGACGATGCCTACCTGGCCACCTGCCGGCCGGCACCGGGCGTGTACCCGCTGGGTTACGTTCCGCACAACCATCATTTCCTCTGGTTCGCGGCGACAATGACCGGCAACAGTGCCACCGCGCTCGCCGCGGCCGAGGCCACTGCCGAGCGCACCAGCGATCCCGAGCTCATGCGCGCGCCGGGCATGGAAGGCATGCAGCATTTCGCCCTGACCCCGCTTTACGCGCGCACGCGCTTCGGGCACTGGCAGGAAATCGTCGATACGCCCAAGCCGGCCGCCGACCTTCCTCTGATGAACGCGATCTGGCACTACGCGCAGGCCATCGCAGCGCTGCGCCTGGAGCGCCCGGATCAGGCGGTGACCCACTACGAATCCTTGCGCACGCTGGCAATCGATCCCGTCATCGAAAGCCAGAAGGCGTTCGATCGCTACCCTCTGAGTCTGGCGGTCAAGGTCGCCGAACGCGTGGTCGCCGCCGAGCTGGCAGCGCAATCGGGCGATCTCGCTGCATCGATTGCCGCCTTGCACGAAGCCACGGGCCTTGAGGAGTCTATTCCCTACGACGAACCGCCCGGCTGGCACCAGCCTGTCCGCCAGATTCTTGGCGCGGTCCTGTTGCAGGCGCAGCAGGCGAGCGAGGCGGAGGCCGAGTACCGCGCCGAACTGCGGCGCAATCCGGAGAACGGCTGGTCGCTGTATGGCCTCAAGCTCGCGCTGGAAGCCCAAGGCCGCGACCACGAAGCGGCCGAGGTCGACGCACGCTTTGCCCAGGCCTGGGCTGATGCCGATATCCGCTTGACCGCGTCACGATTCTGATCAGCGCGACGCCGCCAACAGGCTGATCAGATCGGCGGCGATCGCGGCGGGCTTGAGCGGCTGGGTGAAATAGGCGGCAACCCGTGCCTGCGGGTCGATCAGGGCCACGGCCGTGGAATGGTCCACCGTGTAACGCCCGTCCTTGTCGGGCACGCGAACGTAGGCGAAACCGAGGTCGCCGCACAGGCGGTCGAGTTCGTCCTTCGTGCCGGTCAAGCCGACGAAGCGGGGATTGAAATAGGCGGTGTAGTCAGCCAGTCGTTGCGCTGTGTCGCGATCGGGATCGACGCTCACGAAAATCGTCTGTACGCGGAACCCAGCGTTCTCGACCGCGGTCGTCACCTTGCCTAGCTGTGCAAGCGTCGACGGGCAGACGTCGGGGCAGTGGGTGAAGCCGATGGTCAACAGACTCCAGCGCCCGATGAGCTGTTCGCGGGTGAACGGCTGTCCCGCCGAATCCTGGAGCACGAACTGCGAAACTTCGCGAGGCGAATCCACGAGCGCGGCGGACGCGGGCATGCGCGGCGGCGAAGCGACTTCGCGCCCGCTCAGCATCCACGCAAGCAACGCGGCCGCGGCGATCAGGAAAATCAAGGTGGATGCACGCAGCGCCATGGCTGAGCTGGATTTCCTCGTGGTGCAGGCCCGGTGCGGTTCGCCCAGCGGTGCGGCGGTCGCGGCAAGCATGCTACCAACCGGTTCGGGGATGGTCGAATGGACCACCGGCGACGGCATCAATCCGGTTCGTGGTCTGGCCGGTCTGTTGCCAGCCAACGGACTCGCGAACGGTTCCGATCAAGGTCTCAGGGTTCGGGGGTCGTCCGCCGCGCGCGACCGCTGGTCAATCGGTCAGCAATCGGCACGACGACTCCGACAGCCGGCACGGTTCAGCGTTATGTGCATTTCGTGACCACTTCGGCAGAAACGCATGCAGCGGGTGTCATCACCTATGACGAAACCGGGTTCGAAGTGGGCACTTCGTTCGATCCGGCCTGGCATCGCTGAGCACGGCATGCAGTTGCGATGGACGATCCGGCGCTTGAGCCGGCCGGGAACACATCGCCAGACACGCCGAAACGGAGCGATATGCTGCCGAGCCGGGGCAGGGCGGGTCCCGATTTGCTAAGGTCGGCACCTTCGCATGTCCCGCCGGGTGGCACAGCCGCATGACCGAAATCGAATCCGAATCCGCGCCGATCCCGAAGAAGTCCGCCATCGACCGGTTTCTTGCGGTCGTGGAAGCCGGGGGCAATGCGTTGCCGCATCCGGCCACCCTGTTCGCGATCCTAGCGCTGCTGGTCATATTGCTGTCGTGGGTGGCGTCGCTGTTCGAGCTTTCGGTTGCGCACCCGACAACCGGCGAAATCATCACCCCGGTCAATCTCGTCAGCATCGCGGGTCTGCACCGGATCCTGACCAGTCTGGTGACCAACTTCACGAGTTTCGCGCCCCTCGGGACCGTGCTGGTTGCGCTCATCGGCATCGGGGTGGCCGAACATTCGGGCCTGATCGGCGCTGCATTGCGCCAACTCGTGCTCGCCGCACCGCGGGTCCTGCTGACGCCGGTGATGGTGTTCGCCGGGGTGATGTCGAACATGGCCAGCGAGATCGGCTATGTGCTGCTGGTTCCGCTCGCGGGGCTCGTTTTTCTCGCCGCCCGTCGCCATCCTATCCTCGGCATGGCGGCGGCGTTCGCGGGCGTGTCCGGCGGCTATTCGGCCAACCTGCTGCTCGGCACGATCGATCCGCTGCTCGCCGGCTTGTCCCAGGAGGCTGCGCGCATCATCGATCCGGCCTACACGGTGAGTCCGGCGGCGAACTGGTATTTCATGATCGTCTCGACGTTTCTTGTCACCGGGCTTGGCTGGTGGGTTACCGAGCGCTTCGTCGCGCGCCGTTTTCCCGATACGCCGAGCGAAGACGGCGACGACGAGATCGAGCCGATGACGCGCGCGGAAAAGCGCGGGTTGGTGTGCGCGCTGATCGCCATCGCGGCGGTCACCGCGCTGGTGCTCTGGGGCACAGTCCCGGCGAACGGTTTCCTGCGCGAGCCGGGCACCGGGGACCTGCTCAATTCGCCGTTCCTCAAGGGAATCGTCGCGTTGATCTTCGTCTACGGCGTGGTCGCGGGCGTGGCCTACGGCATCGGTGCCGGCACGATCAAGAGCGACGAGGACGTGATCCGAGGCATGGGCCAGAGCATGAGCACGCTCGGCGTCTACCTGGTGCTGACCTTCTTTGCGGCGCAGTTCGTCGCGTTCTTCAACTGGACCCAACTCGGGCTGATCTTTGCCGTCAATGGCGCATCCGTGCTGCAGCAGATGCAGCTGCCGGGCATCGTGTTGTTCGCCGCGTTCATCCTGCTCACCGCGACGGCCAACCTGTTCATGGGTTCGGCGTCGGCGAAATGGGCGCTGATGGCACCGGTGTTCATTCCGATGTTCATGCTGCTCGGCTATTCGCCCGAGCTGACCCAGATCGGCTACCGCATCGGCGATTCGGTGACCAATATCATCTCGCCGATGATGAGTTACTTCGCGCTGATCATCGCGTTCCTGCAGCGCTACGAGCCGAAAGCCGGCATCGGCACCGTGGTCGCGGTCATGCTGCCATATTCGATGGTGTTCATGGTCGGCTGGACCTTGCTGTTCGCGCTGTGGATGGCGCTCGGCTGGCCGATCGGGCCCGGTGCGCCGCTGGAATACATCCCGGCCAAATAATCTCGGCAATTCGCCCACCCGCGCGCGCGGGTTGGGCGATCGCTCGTGGCGGGGCGCGGCAGCGCGGGGTCGATGCCGCGACGAAGAACCGCAATGGGCGGCACCCGCTTCGTTCGGGCTCGATGCGTTTGGGACATTGTGCATTCACATTTGAATGTGAAACGCATCACATTTTGTTTGCGGGCGGTTGACATCCGCGGGCACATTCGCCCATTCGCGGCGAACAGGCCAGCGCATCGTGGGCGACGCCTGGCGCGTCGAACCCGCTGGTTCCGTGCAGGGTTCCCGCACCGAGTCGCGATTCAAGGGGTGCACCCGCATATGGCGCACTGCTTGCAAGGTCGCGGGCATCGATCGCGGAAATGGACACCCATGCGAAGCCTGCAAACCTCCGAACTTCAGCTGGTCGTCGACGCTGACCGACCCGGTCTCGCGCCGCAGGGATCGGACCATGCTGAACAGCTCAACGCGATCCTGCTGTTTCCTCCCGACGCGAAGCTTCCCGACGGCTGGCAGACGCCATGGGTCAAGTCGGGCTGGACGGTCAAGAAGTGTCGCGATTCGGAAAACCTTCCGGCGGCGCTTGCGGGTCCCGGAACGTCTGCGCTGATTGCCGCGCCGTGGCCGGATGCCGGCAAGGCGTCGTCTCCGGCCGGCGTAACGCGCGGGCTTCAGGCGATGATCGATCTGCTTGGCGGAAGCGCCGCCGCGGCGCACGCGGAATCCTTGCCGGGCGGCGGCATTGTCCGTCGCGGCGCATTCCTGGCACATCTCGCAAACGTCATGAGCGCGCCCGAATCCGGGTGTTGTGCGCTGATGGCCATTCGCCTTGATCAGGAATCCACGCTCGCGGTCCGACTCGACAGGACTGCCCTCTTCGATCTGGAGGAGCGCATCTGTTCGCGAATCACGTCCGCGCTGCGTGTACAGGATCCGGTCACGATCTGGCTCGAGTTCGGCTTCGGCGTGCTCGTGCAGCGCGATACTGCCGAGCAGGTATGGGACCTCGCGGGTCGCCTTTGCGCAGCGGTGGCTGACGAGCCGTTCGACGTCGGCGGTGAATCCTGCAACCTGAGCATATCCGTCGGACTTGCCCTGGCACCACGGACCCAGCCCGGCGAGGGCGCCCATCCATGGTTTGCTGCCGCGCACGCGGCCCAGGGGATCGCGAAACGACATGGCGGCAATTGCCGGGAGGGCCTGCTCACGCGCGAATTCGAACCGATGCCCGCGGAACGCGTCCTGATCATCCGCGAATGGGTGCAGGAGGCGAAATCGGGCAGCAACGTGATGATCGAGTTCCAGCCAGTCGTGCCGATGCACTCCGCCGCGATGGATCTGTATTCGGTGCACGCAAAGCTGCGCGACCAGCGTGCTCCGCTCGGTGGCGTCTACCGCGACGAATACCTGCGCCTCGCCCGCGAGGCCGGTGCCATGGTCATGATCGACCGCATGAGCCTGTTCCACGCCTTCGAGACCCTGGAGCAGGAACATGCTCGCGGGCGCAAGACCCGGCTTCTGGTCGACATCGACAGTGCCACCCTGGACGGATTGCCCTGGCGCTGGCTGGAGGCCGAACTGCGTCGTCGCCAGCCGCTCCTGGACCGATTGATTCTCGAACTGGATGCCGCCCAGCTCCTCAACGAGGCCGATGCTGTCGAACGCGTGAATCGTCTGCGCCAGTCCGGTGTGCGCATCTGCGTATCGGACAGTTCCGAGAACCTGCGCCGTGCGGCAGCCTTGTGCAAGCTGCCCGTCGACATGTTGCGGGTACCCTTGCGCGTGCTCGATGCGCACACGCCACAAGCCGTGCGGACGTTCCTCGGGCATTGGCGTGGGCTGGGTCGGCAGGTCATCGTGGATGAGATCGAGGACACCAGTGCGATGGCGCGCCTGAGCGACCTCGCGGTGGACTACCTGCGCGGAGATGCCCTGGCTGCGATCGGCCTGCGCCTGGACTTCGAGTTCAACGCCGCCCTGTGACTACTCGAAACCCGACTGGAAGATTTCGTCGCGCGTCCGCGGGTCGTTGATCCACGAGCGCAGGTAGCCGATCTGCTCGGGCTCCGGCTCACCCACCTTGTTCAACTGGACATGGATCTCGTAGAAGGCCGGGTCCGGCAGCAACGGGAGCGGCACCGCGAGCGCCCACGGCACGACCGCCGGGAACACGACATCGGGTGGATTCACGGTGATCGTGATGGTCCGGTCGACGATCGAGACGCTCGCCTGGAACTCCGCACCCAGGGTGAAAGACGTGCCGGACAGCAGGATGTCCGCGGTCTGCTGCAGGTAACGGATCTGGATGTGATCCAGGCTCTGGCCCTGCGCAAGGACCAGGTTGCTGCACGCAATCCAGCCGGCCAGGGCCAGGACCGCACAACGAGACATGCTGTTCATTGCTGTGCACCTCCTTTCAAGACGAACCGGCAGCCAGTCGCGCAGCCCGATGCCGGCAAAGGTTCCTGGCCCCTGCACATCTGAGCGATCTGTGGCATGCGTTCACGACACACAACGCGAGAAGAATGATCGGTGCTTGAGGTCAATGACGTGGCGGGGTCGACCGCGGTCGTCAGCGGCGATTCTGCATCGCGGGCTTGATCCGGACGTTCCGTGGTGCGCCAGCACGAGTACTGGCGTTTGATTCAGCGGCCGCCAGGAGCCTGCGCGGCAGAAACGTTCGAGGCGAAACGGATGCCATCGTCATTGAGTGGGTCTATCGGAGAGCGCGCATAGTGGGGCTATGTAAGCTCGACGAGAGGCACACTCGATGGCGAGGGC
>Ga0307505_10001665_pt1 | contig 17152 bp, 14 predicted proteins | sample 23_S_MG_FD_202183 | JGI IMG/M metagenome (GOLD analysis project Ga0307505, IMG submission 202183) | Soil microbial communities from Populus trichocarpa stands in riparian zone in the Pacific Northwest, United States - 23_S | ecosystem: Environmental > Terrestrial > Soil > Riparian zone > Trees...
AAGCTGCTGGCCCGCCAGGGCAGCGGCACGGTGATCGGCGGCGTGATCGTCGGCCCGCGCGCCTCCGAGCTCATCTATCCGATCGCGATCGCCGTCGAGCGTCGCCTCACGGTCGACCAGCTCTCGCGGGTCTTCGCGGTGTACCCGTCACTGACCGGCAGCATCACCGATGCCGCCCGCGCGATGCACGTCGTGGACCACACCGTCTACGGAGTCTGACGGTTCACGGATGCCGCAGCCAGCGGCATCCGTCTACGAGATCGTCAGCAGCTGGTGCCCGGCGGCGACCGTCGTGCCGGCGGTCGCGTTGATCGCGCCGATCACGCCGTCCTTGTGCGCCTGGATCGGCTGCTCCATCTTCATCGCCTCGAGCACGACGACGAGGTCGCCCTTGACGACCTGCTGGCCGTCCTCGACGGCGACCTTGACGATGGTGGCCTGCATGGGCGATTTCACGCTGTCGCCGGAGGCGCCGGCGACCACCGTCGTCTCGTGCGAGCGACGCGACGGCGGAACGGCGGCGGGGCGGCCGATCTTCGTCGGGCCGGCGACGATCCGGTCCGGGAGGCTCACCTCCAGGCGCTTGCCCGCGACCTCGACCACGACCGTATGGCGCTGCTCGGCGGGCGCGGGCGCCTCGAGCTCGCCGTCCCACGGCGGGATGTCATTGACGAACTCGGTCTCGATCCAGCGGGTGTAGACGCCGAAGCGGCCGTCCTCCGCGGTGAAGGCGGGGTCGCGCACGACCTTGCGGTGGAACGGCAGCACGGTGGGCAGGCCGGCGACCTCGAACTCGTCGAGCGCGCGGCGCGAGCGCTCGAGCGCCTCGGCGCGATCGCGGCCGGTGACGATGATCTTGCCCAGGAGCGAGTCGAACGCGCCCGAGACGCTGTCGCCCGCCGTGACGCCGGAATCGAGCCGGATGCCGGGACCGCCGAAGGTCTTGAACTGGTGGATCGGGCCCGGCTGCGGCAGGAAGCCGCGACCGGGGTCCTCGCCGTTGATGCGGAACTCGATCGAGTGGCCCTCGGCGACCGGGTCGTCGTAGCCGATCTCCTCGCCCTCGGCGATGCGGAACTGCTCGCGCACGAGGTCGACGCCGGTGACCTCCTCGGAGACCGGATGCTCCACCTGCAGGCGCGTGTTCACCTCGAGGAACGAGATCGTGCCGTCGGCGCCGATGAGGAACTCGCACGTGCCGGCGCCGACGTAGCCGACCTCGCGCAGGATCGCCTTCGACGACTCGTACAGCACGCGGTTCTGCTCGTCGGTGAGGAAGGGGGCGGGCGCCTCCTCGACGAGCTTCTGGTGGCGGCGCTGCAGCGAGCAGTCGCGCGTGGAGATGACGACGACGTTGCCCGCGGCATCCGCGAGGCACTGAGTCTCGACGTGGCGGGGCTTGTCGAGGTACTTCTCCACGAAGCACTCGCCGCGGCCGAACGCGGTGATGGCCTCGCGCGTCGCGGACTCGAACATCTCGGGCACTTCGGACAGCTCGCGGGCGACCTTGAGCCCGCGCCCGCCGCCGCCGTACGCGGCCTTGATGGCGATGGGCAGCCCGAACTCCTCCGCGAACGCGACGACCTCGTCCGCGCCTTGGACCGGACCGGGCGTGCCGGGTGCGAGCGGGGCGCCGACCTTCTCGGCGACGTGCCGCGCGGTGACCTTGTCGCCGAGGGCCTCGATCGCGTCGGGGGAGGGGCCGATCCAGACGAGGCCGGCGCCGATGACGGCGCGGGCGAAGTCGGCGTTCTCGGCGAGGAAGCCGTAGCCCGGGTGGACGGCATCCGCGCCCGAACGACGCGCGACCGAGAGGATCTTCTCGATCGACAGGTACGTCTCGGCGCTGGTCGACCCGTCGAGCGAGTACGCCTCGTCGGCGAGCCGCGCGTGGAGGGCGTCGCGATCCTGGTCGGCATACACGGCGACGGACGACTTTCCGGCGTCTCGCGCCGCGCGGATGACGCGGACGGCGATCTCGCCGCGGTTGGCAATGAGAACCTTGGCGATCTGAGGCATGGATGCCAGCCTACCGACGGTGCTCGTCGCTCTTTTGAGTGGTTCGTACAAGAACCGGCGAGAAACGTGGGCTTCCTACTACAACGTCGGCACCTCGTCGTCCCCGGCTCCCAGCGACGAGTCGACGGAGTTCCACAGGCTCGTCCAGTCGACGCCGAGCTGCATCACGAGGCTCCGCAGGGTCGACAGCGACATCCCGACCACGGTGGAAGGGTCGCCGTCGACGTGTGTGATGAACGCGCCGCCGAGGCTGTCGACGGTGAAGGCTCCGGCGACCAGCAGCGGCTCGCCGGTGGCGACGTAGGCATCGATCTCGGCATCCGTCACATCGGCTGCGAAGGTGACCGATGCCGCGGCAACCGCGTGCGCCTCACTCGGCGCCGCACCCGGGGACAGCCGCACGACGGCGTGGCCGGAGTGCAGCACCCCGGTGCGGCCGCGCATCGTGTGCCAGCGGGCGACGGCGTTCTCCGGCGTGTGAGGCTTGCCGAGCACCTCGCCGTCGAGCTCGAACATCGAGTCGCCGCCGATGACGATCCCGTCGAAGCCGGGGATGTCGTCGGCGAGCCGCGCGGCGACCTCGGCGGCCTTGCGGCGCGCGAGGAGCAGGACGTGCTCGTCCGGGTCGAGCGTCCGACCCTCCGCCGCCTCGACCGCCTCGATGACGGCATCCTCGTCGACGTCGGGGGCGATCGTGAGAGGACGGATGCCGAACTGGCGCAGCAGCATGAGCCGGGCGGGCGAGGTCGAGGCGAGGCACACGCGCATGGCTCCACCGTATGCTCGACCCGTGGATTCCGGCGACCTCATCGACCTCGACGTCACCGACGTCGCGCACGGCGGGGTGTTCGTCGGCCGTCACGAGGGCCGCGTCGTCTTCGTGCCCGACGCGATCCCCGGCGAGCGCGTGCGGGTGAGGCTCACCGACACCCGCAAGAGCGCATTCTGGCGTGCGGAGGCGCTCGAGATCCTGGATGCCTCGCCCCACCGCCGCGCTCACGTGTGGCGGCAGGCCGACATCGGCGTGCCCCCCGAGCTCCGGCCCGGCGGCGCCGACTTCGGCCACATCGATCTCGCGGAGCAGCGGCGCCTGAAGCTCCACGTGCTCCTCGACGCGCTGCGTCGATTCGGGGGGATGCCGCACCCGTCGGCCTCGATGGAGGGCGCGCTGTCGGTGCTCACGGCCGGCGGCGACATCGCGGCGATCGAGACCGCAGACGGCACCGGGTGGCGCACCCGCGTGAGCCTCCACGTCGATGCGGAAGGACGCGTGGGGCCGTACGCCGCGCGCAGCCATCGCGTGATCCCGGTCGACGACCTGCCGCTGGCGACACCGGCCGTGCAGCGTGCTGCGCGGGAGCACCCCCGCGGCGAACCCGGACGGATCGACCTCGTGCAGCCCGCCGACGGACGCGTCCGGGTGCTGCCGCACCCGGAGCGCGCGCCGGGCGGACGTCGTCCCGCGCCGCGGCGGGATCCGGGCCGCGAGGTCGTGATCGAGCGGGCGCTGGGGCGCGACTTCCGCGTCGACGCCGGCGGGTTCTGGCAGGTGCACCGTCTCGCGGCGCACTCCCTCACAGAGCTCGTCGCCGGCGTCCTGAAGGGCAGGCATCCCGATGGTCCCGCCGTGCCTCCCGACGCATGGATAGACCCCGACGCCTGGCACCTCGACCTCTACGGCGGGGTCGGCCTGTTCGGGGCCACGCTCGCCTCGCTCGGCGGTGCATCGACGCGGGTCACGAGCGTCGAGTCCGATCCGCGGGCGACAGAGCACGCCGGCGAGAACCTGGCCGAGTGGGTCGGCGCACGCGCCGAGACCGGCCGCGTCGATCGCTGGCTGGCGCGGCTGGCTTCCGAGGCGTCGGCGAGCCAGCGCGAGCGACTCTCGCGCGGGATCGTGCTGCTGGACCCGCCGCGCGCGGGGGCAGGCCGCCAGGTCGTCGAATCGATCGCCGCGCTGAACCCGGCCAGTGTGGTCTACGTGGCGTGCGACCCGGTGGCGCTTGCGCGCGACATCGCGACCTTCCGCGACTCCGGCTACGAGACCGGCCGCGTGGACGCGCTCGACCTCTTCCCGAACTCGCATCACGTCGAGGCCGTCGCCCTCCTCACCCGCGTGGCGTCACCGCGCTAGCCTGAACCCATGACCCGCGTCGCGCTCATCGACGACCACGAATCCGTGCGGCTCGGACTCGAGGCCGCGTGCTTCCGGGCGAAGAAGGTCGTGGTGTTCTCGGGGAGCACCGTCACCCAGTATCTGGACTGGCGCGCGTTCAGCGCCGCTGCTCCGGCCGATGTCGTCGTGCTCGACCTCACCCTCGGTGACGGCACCACCGTCACCGAGAACGTCGATCGGCTGGCGCGCGACGGCTCGAGCGTCATCATCCACAGCGTGGCCGATCGTCCGGCGGCCGTGCGCGAGGCGCTGGCGGCGGGCGCTGCGGGCGTCGTGAGCAAGGCCTCGCCGATCGGCGACGTGATCGCCGCGATCGCGACGGTCGCGCGCGGCGAACCCCTCAACAACGTCGAGTGGGCGAGTGCGGTCGAGGGCGATCGCGAGTTCGCCGATGCGCAGCTCTCGGCACGCGAGCGCGACGTGCTGCGGCTGTACGCCGCGGGTCTCCCGCTCAAGGTCGTCGCCGACCGCCTCGGGGTGGCGTATTCCACGGCGAAGGAGAACATCACCCGCGTGCGGGTCAAGTACATCGAGGTGGGACGCCCGGCGCCGACGAAGGTCGATCTGCTGCGGCGTGCGATGGAGGACGGCATCCTCATCGAGCCTGCCGCCGATTCCGGGGGCGCCCCCGGTGGCGGCTGAGGCCGCCCTCCTCGACGGCGCGTGGGGCCAGATCCCGCACACGCGCGAGTCGACGGCCGGCATCGGCTCCTTCACGCGGACGCGCGTCGAGCGGATCATCCAGATCGTGGCCGGGCTCGGCTCGCTCACCCTCGGGGTGCAGGCGTTCATCACCGCGCTGGGCCCCGAAGACGAGCGGCCGGGCTGGCACCTGCCGCTGGTCACGCTGGTCTTCGTACCGCTCCTGGCGATGATCCTCGCGTGCGCCATCGGCCGTGGCGTGCGCATCACCGCCGGTCTGTTCGCGTTCACGTACGTTCTCGCGCTTGCCGTCTGGCCGATCGCGACCGCCGGCACGGAGCCGTCCGCCACCGATCAGCCGTGGATCTGGTACCTCGTCAACATCGCGACACTCGCCGCGGTGCTCGCCTTTCCGTTCCCGCTCCAGATCGTGTGGACGGCGCTCGCGCCCCTGCTGTTCGGACTGGTGCGCCTCGTCCAGGGCGGCTTCGCGCAGGACTTCTGGATCGCGGTGGGGCTCGACGTCTCGTTCGCGCTGATCCTGGGCGGTGTGCTCCTCACACTCGGCTGGGTGTTCCGCTCGGTCGCGGCGAACGTCGATGAGACCCGCGCCCGCGCGGTCGCCTCGTACGCCGAGGCGGCGGCGGCCGATGCTGCCGAGCACGAGCGCGTCGCGGTTGCGGCGCTCATGCACGACAGCGTGCTGGCGGCGCTCATCGCCGCCGAGCGTGCCGAGACGGACCGGGAGCGCACCCTCGCGGTCGCGATGGCGCGGGACGCGCTCACGCGGCTGGCCAACGCCGAGCAGGATCCGGGCGAGGGCAGCGACGACCCGCAGCGTCTCGACGACATCGCCGATGCGATCGAGCGGGGTGCGGCGGAGCTCGGCGTCGACCTCGCGGTGGCGCGCTCGGTGGGCAAGGAGGCACCGACGGTCCCCGGCCGGATCGCCGGCGCGCTCACGCTCGCGGCGACCCAGGCTGTCGCGAATGTCATCGAGCATGCCGACGGCGCGGGCCTCGCGGTGGTCGTCGAGGGCGTCGCCGCCACGATGCGGATCGAGGTGCGCGACACCGGTGAGGGCTTCGATCTGGATGCCGTGCCCGGCGATCGCCTGGGGATCCGGGCGTCGATCATCGCGCGGGTCGCCGCCGTCGGCGGCATCACCGAGATCGACACGGGCGAGCGCGGCACCATCGTGCGCCTGATGTGGCGCGAGGGCGCGGCATGATCAGCGTCCGCAACGTCCTCGTCTTCCTCGCGCTCGCGTTCACGGCCTACCTCGCCGCGCGCGGACTGTGGTGGACCGATCCGGTGCGCCTGCCGTTGGCGCTCCTCGGGTCGCTCGGGCTGTATCTGGCGACGACCTGGCTGTGCCTGTTCTGGGAGCTCGCGCGGGCACGCCCGGCGCCGTCCGCCGACGGCGCGTCGGCCGGCATCGCGCCTCGCGGTCCGGTCCCGCTTCCCGCGGTGGCGGCCGTGCTGTCCCTCGCCTGCGCCCTGCTCGTGCCGAGTGTCGTGGCGGTCTCGGTCGAGCCGGCCTCGCGGACCGCGGCGTTCGCCACCTGGTACCTCGGCGGGATCGGCGCGCTGATGACGATCGTGATGGTGCGCCGCCGCCTGTGGACGGCATGGGCGGGCATCGTCGCGCTTGCGGCCGCCTCGATGATCTGGATGGGACCGGTCGGAGCGCTTGCACTCGGCCTCGTCGGATCGGTGGTCTGGGTCGCGTCCGCGCAGCTGCTGGTGCGCTCGATGGATCGCGCCGCCCGCGACACGGCGCGCCTGGCCGAACTCCAGCGCGCGGCATCCGCGTGGCAGGCGTCGCAGGTCGGCCGTCAGCGGGAGCGCCGCGTGCGCATCCGGCAGGCGCTGACCGTGGCCGGTCCCGTTCTCGGACGCACCGTCGCGACCGGCGGGATGCTCACCGACGAGGACCGCCTCGAGGCACGACTGGCCGAAGGCCGGCTGCGCGACGAGATGCGTGGGCCGCGCCTGCTCGACGACGACGTGCGGGACGAGCTCGCCAGTGCCCGGCGCCGCGGGGCGAACGTGACAGTGCTGGACGAGGGCGGCCTCGAGGGACTCGACGAGCCGACGCTCGCGATCATTCGCGCGCAGTTGGCCGAAACCCTCCGCAGCGCGCGATCGGACCGCCTCTTCATCCGCACCTCGCCGCACGAGAGCGTCGCGGTGACGGTCGTCGGTCGCTCCGGATCGGATGCCGGCCTCAGCGACGAGGATGCCGTGGATCTCTGGCAGGAGATCCCGCACCCGCCCGTTTCCTGACGCCGCGGCATCAGGAAACGGGCCGCCCAGACAATCTCGCTCCCCGCCCCGGCGGGGGAGGGGAGCCGGGACGGGGAGCGGAATCGGAGAAGGCGAGGGGCGGCGAAGCCGCCCGCCCCTCGCCTTGCGAATGGTTACCCGAAAACCATTCGCGTGGCCGAACCCGGGGTCTCCGCAAGCGGAGAGCGAGCCGGCCGAACGCAGAAAGCGTTCCAGCCGTTCCAGTATGGAAGGCGGACCAGGCGGTCGTCTGTAGGTATTTCGGGGGACAAGCGGTGGGAGCGGTCTCGCGGCGCCGGTCAGCGCCAGCCGAGGTCGCGTCGCAGGGGCTCGCGCAGAGAGCGCTGCGTCACGGACCAGGTCGAGCGGACCGGCGACTCGTCCGCGACGGCCTCCTCCGCCTCGCGCGTGTACGCCTCCGTGACGACCGCGATGAGAGCGGCGAGCTCGTCGGGGGACGGTGCTCCGCGCTGCACGTCGACCGTGATGCGGCGGCCGTCCTCATCGCCGGTCACAGCGGGATGTTCCCGTGCTTCTTCGGCGGCAGTGTCGCCCGCTTGCCGCGCAGCGCCCGCAGCGCCTTCGCGATCGACACGCGTGTCTGAGCCGGCTCGATGATGCCGTCGAGCTCACCGCGCTCGGCGGCGAGGAACGGAGATGCCACGTTGTAGGTGTACTCGTTCGCAAGGCGCGTGCGGACGGCGGCGACGTCTTCGCCGTTCTCTTCGGCCTTCTTGATCTCGCCGCGGTACAGGATGTTGACGGCGCCCTGGCCGCCCATCACCGCGATCTCGGCCGTCGGCCACGCGAGGTTGACGTCGGCGCCGAGCTGCTTGGAGCCCATCACGATGTACGCGCCGCCGTACGCCTTGCGCAGGATCACGGTCACCAGCGGCACGGTCGCCTCGGCGTAGGCGTAGAGCAGCTTCGCGCCGCGGCGGATGACGCCCGTCCACTCCTGGTCGGTGCCGGGGAGGTAGCCGGGCACGTCGACGAGCGTCACGATCGGGATCGAGAACGCGTCGCAGAACCGCACGAAACGGCTCGCCTTCTCGCCGGCCTCGATGTTGAGCGTGCCGGCCATCTGCGAGGGCTGGTTGGCGATGATCCCGACCGAGCGCCCCTCGATCCGGCCGAAGCCGATCACGATGTTCGGGGCGAACAGCGGCTGCACCTCGAGGAACTCGCCGGCGTCGATGATCCCGCGGATGACCTGGTGGATGTCGTACGGCTGGTTCGCGGAGTCGGGGATGATCGCGTTCAGGGCGCGATCGGCATCCGTCGTCTCGAACTCGAAGCCGGTCTCGTAGACCGGAAGCTCCGCGAGGTTGTTGTCGGGCAGGAAGCCGAGGAGGGTGCGCACGTAGTCGATCGCGTCGTCCTCGTCCTCGGCGAGGTAGTGCGCGACGCCGGAGCGGGTGTTGTGCGTGTGCGCGCCGCCCAGCTCCTCCATTCCGACGTCCTCGCCGGTGACGGTCTTGATGACGTCGGGTCCGGTGACGAACATCTGGCTGGTCTTGTCGACCATCACGACGAAGTCCGTCAAGGCGGGGGAGTACACCGCGCCGCCCGCAGCCGGCCCCATGATGATCGAGATCTGCGGGATCACGCCGGACGCCCGGGTGTTGAGGCGGAAGATCTCGCCGTACTTGCCGAGGGCGACGACGCCCTCCTGGATCCGCGCGCCGCCGGAGTCGAGCATTCCCACGATCGGGATGCCGCTGCGCAGCGCGAACTCCATGACCTTGATGATCTTCTCGCCGGCCACCTCGCCGAGCGACCCGCCGAAGGTGGAGAAGTCCTGCGCGTAGACCGCCACCGTGCGACCGTGGATCGTGCCGACGCCGGTCACGACCGAGTCGCCGTAGGGGCGAGTGCGGTCCATGCCGAACGCGGTGGTGCGATGGCGGACGTACTCGTCGAGCTCGACGAAGCTGCCGGGGTCGACGAGGAGCTCGATGCGCTCGCGCGCGGTCAGCTTCCCCTTCGCATGCTGCTTGTCGTGGGCCGCCTTCTCGGCGTCGACGACCGCCTCCTGGTAGCGCGCGCGCAGGTCGGCGATCTTGCCGGCGGTGGTGAAAAGGTCGGGCTCATCGGACACGCGTTCCACCCTATCGGCGGGGGATCGGTGGCGCTTGGAGGGTTCACACAAGGGGTCGCGGCATCCGCTGTGCTGATCGGCGCCAGGCGTAGGGTGTGGGCATGTCGAACAGTGACGGGTTCCCGCTCACCGCCGCGATCAGCCCGCGCGTGCAGGTGATCCCGACGACCGACTCCACGAACGCCGATGTGGTCCGCCATGCCGCCGCCCAGCCGGCGCAGTGGCCTCATCTCTCGCTCCTGCTCACCACGGATCAGCGCGCCGGCCGCGGTCGCCTCGACCGCACCTGGACGGCGCCGCCGGGAACCGCGCTGGCGGTGTCGGTGCTCGTCCGCGTCGACGGCGTGCCGGCGTGGGCGCGCGGCTGGATCCCCCTGGCGGCAGGCGCGGCGATGACTCGTGCCGTGGCGGCGCAGCTGCGCGGGACGGGTCACACAGCAGCGTTGAAGTGGCCCAACGACGTGCTGCTGGACGGCGGCAAGATCTGCGGAATCCTCGCCGAGGTGGTTCCGGGGGATCCGGATGCCGTGGTCATCGGCGCCGGCGTGAACACGCGTATGGCACGCAGCGACCTGCCCGTCGAGACAGCGACCTCGTTCGAGGCGGTCGGGCTCGAGGCCGACGAGGACAGACTTCTCGCGGACTACCTCACGGCGCTCGACGAGCAGCTCACGGCGGTCGCGAGGATCGGGGATGCCGCTGCCGCCGGCGTGCTCGCCGAGGTCGAGGCGCTGTGCACGACGATCGGCAGCGACGTGGTCGTCTCGCTCCCCGACGGCGCGAAGCTCGAGGGGCGCGCGCAGCGGATCGATCCGGAGGGACGGCTCGTCGTGGTCGCGGCGAACGGCGCCGAGACCGCCGTCTCAGCAGGCGACGTCGTGCACGTGCGCTGACCGTCCGGCCGCTTGGCCACCCCTCCGGTCGCTGAGCCTCCCCTCCGGTCGCTGCGCCACCCCTCCGGTCGCTGAGCTTGTCGAAGCGTCGCGGTGCGCACCGACGGCTCTCGACACGCTCAGGGACCAAGCCATGCCAACCGCAGCCGAGACGAAACGCTCCGTCACGCTTCCGGAGGAATGTCCCGTCCGCGACCACAATGGACCCATGACGCAGCCCACGCCGCACGGGGGGCGCCCGCTCACCGCGGCGCCGGGGGCGCCCACGCCCGAGCTGCGCGTGGCGCAGTTCCGCGGACACGCGCGCCGCCTCGGCTGGTCGGCGCTCGTCCTCATCGCCGTCGCGGGTGCGTGCGGCTACTTCTACGGCAACCTCCCCGCGCCGTTGGAGAATTGGATGCTGCTGACCGCCGCCGCTGCGATCGTTTTCCTGCTCGTGCTCCTGCCGTTCCTGTCGTGGTGGTCCCACGTCTACACGATCACGACCCGCCGCGTCCTCGAACGGGCGGGGGTCTTCGGCACCCGCAGGCGCGAGCTGGTGCACGTGCGGGGATACACGGTGCAGGAGCGCCGCGGCCTCCTGCAGCGGATGTGGGGTGCGGGCACGCTGACCCTCTCGAACGGGGTCGACCAGCCGCTGCGGATGGCCAACATCCCGAGCGTCGGGCTGGTGCACGAGGCGCTCGTTGACCAGGTCGAGGTGAACCAGATCCTCGCGCACCGTGACGCCCAGCCGCTGCCGCCGGCCGTCCCGTAGCCCGAGATCATCCGGCGACCACCCGGTCGTTGAGCGAGGTCGCGCAGCGGCCGAGACGAAACGCTCCCTCCGTGCGGAATGATGGACGGGACGAAAGGAACGGCATGTCGCTGCGAGTCGGAGTCGTCGGCGGCGGGCAGCTCGCCCGCATGATGATCGCGCCCGCCGTGGAGCTCGGCGTCGAGCTGCGTGTCCTGGCCGAGGAGGAGGGGATGGCGGCATCCCTCGCCGCGACCGCCACGGGCGACTACCGCGACGCCGACACCGTGCTCGCGTTCGCGCGGGACGTCGATGTGCTGACCTTCGACCACGAGCACGTGCCGCAGGAGGTCCTCGCGGCTCTCGTCGAGGCGGGCGTCGCCGTGCATCCCGGACCCGACGCGTTGCGCGTCGCGCAGGACAAGCTCGTGATGCGCGCGCGTCTTCAGCAGCTGGGGATGCCGCAGCCGGACTGGGCCGCGGTGACCGACGCCGCCGGGCTCCAGGACTTCCTCGACGCGCACGGCGGCCGGGCCGTCGTGAAGACCCCCCGCGGCGGTTACGACGGCAAGGGCGTGCGCGTCGTCTCGGCGGCGACCGAGGCCGAAGACTGGTTCGCGACTCTCGCCGAGGACGCGCGAGGCGGCGCACTCCTCGTCGAGGAGCTCGTGGACTTCTCGCGGGAGCTCGCGCAGCAGGTCGCGCGGCGGCCGTCGGGCGAGCTGCGGGCGTACCCGGTCGTCGAGACGGTGCAGCGCGACGGCGTGTGCGCCGAGGTGCTCGCCCCCGCGCCCGGCGCCACCGAGCGGCTCCGGGACGTGGCGGCCGCGATCGGCGCCGCGATCGCCGAGGGGCTCGGGGTGACCGGAATGCTGGCGGTGGAGCTGTTCGAGACGACGGACGAGCGCCTGCTCGTCAACGAACTCGCCATGCGCCCTCACAACAGCGGGCACTGGACCCAGGACGGCGCGGTCACGAGCCAGTTCGAGCAGCACCTGCGGGCGGTGCTCGACCTGCCGCTGGGCGACCCCGCGCCCGCCGTGGAGTGGTCGGTCATGGTGAACATCCTCGGCGGCCCTGCCGAAGGCGGTCTCGACGCCCGCTTCGCCGCCGCGATGGCCGCGCACCCGGGAGTGAAGATCCACACCTACGGCAAGGCACCGCGCCCCGGCCGAAAGGTCGGCCACGTCACCGCGGCCGGCCCCGACCTCGACGACGTCGCCTACGAGGCGCGTGCCGCGGCATCCCACTTCCTCGATTGACCTCCGGCGCCGCTGCCCTCCACTTCCTCGAGACTGCATCGGCGCACCGAGACTGCAGAACGTAGATGAAGTCTCGGTGCACCGATGCAGTCTCGCGGGATGGACGGCCAGCGGGGGGCACGGTCAGCAGGCTGAGATCGGATGCCGGGCCGTGCCGTTGCGGGAATCTTCCAGCCTCTGCGCCTAGCCTGGTCGGGTGACCCGGCCGCTGCATTCCTCCGACGCGCCTCTGGTCGGCGTCGTCATGGGCTCCGACTCGGACTGGCGCGTCATGAGCGACGCGTCGCAGAGCCTGAGCGATTTCGGCATCCCGCATGAGGTGGAGGTCGTCTCAGCCCACCGCACGCCCGACAAGCTCATCCGCTACGGGCGTGAGGCGCGCGAGCGCGGGCTCAAAGTCATCATCGCGGGCGCGGGCGGCGCCGCGCACCTGCCCGGCATGCTCGCCTCCGTCTCGAGCCTCCCGGTCATCGGCGTCCCGGTGCAGCTGGCCACCCTCGACGGGCTCGACTCGCTCCTGAGCATCGTGCAGATGCCGGCCGGTATCCCGGTCGCGACGGTGTCCATCAACGGCGCGAAGAACGCCGGACTGCTCGCGGTGCGCATTCTCGGGGCCACCGACGACGCTCTCGCGGGCAGACTCGACGCCTACGCCCACACCCTCGAGGGGCAGGTCGAGGAGAAGAACCGGCGGCTCAAGGAGTCGCTGTGAGCGTCGCGAGCCCGCCGCGACCGACCGCGGCGCGCACTGCCGGGCCCGCGCCGAGGCACATCGTCGAGGAGCGCCCGCTGCGGTACCCCGACACCGCGTCGCGGAGCGTCATGACCCGCCGCGGCTGGTGGCTCGTGCTCATGAACTTCCTGCTGCCGGGATCTGCGCAGGTGCTCGCGGGGAACAGGCGGCTCGGACGGTTCGGCCTGGGCGCGACCCTGGTGATGTGGGTGCTCGTGATCCTCGGCGGCCTGGTCGCCGTGCTGTGGCCGATGGCGGGCCTCGCCTTCGTCACGGGTGCCTGGATTCCCGACTGGCTCGCGCTGCTGCGACCTCTGCCGCTGCTTCTCATCCAGGGCCTGTTCATCGCGTACGCGGCGCTGTGGGCTGTGCTCGCGATCGACACCCTGCGTCTGGTCCGACTGGTGCGGACCGGGAAGGCGGCGAGATTCGGACTCGCCGCCGTCGGGATCCTCCTCATGGTCATCGCCAGCGGCACGGCGGCCTACGCGTCGAGCGTGGCCGGCACGGCGCGCGAGACCCTCGGCACGATCTTCGCGGCGAGCGGACCTTCCGTGCCGCCCTCCGACGGCTATTACAACATCCTCCTGCTCGGCGCCGACAGCGGCGAGGGCCGTGACTCGATGCGGTTCGACAGCATCTCGGTCGTCTCGGTGAACGCCACCACGGGTGCCACCACCATCACCGGCATCCCTCGCGACATGCCCCACTTCCCGTTCTCGCCCGGCCCGATGCAGGACAGGTATCCGAACGGGCACCAGGGCCACGCCGACCCGAACTGCGGGTGGGGGAGCGGCATCAACCAGCTGCGCACCGAGGTCGAGATCTGCCAGGACGGCAGCGCGCTGTACCCGGATGCCGTCGCGAACGGCTCCGCGCCCGGCATCGAGGCGACGAAGGATGCCGCCGAGGGCATCCTCGGCATCGAGATCCCGTACTACGTGTTCCTCGACATGCACGGCTTCGCGTCGCTCATCGATGCACTCGGCGGCGTCGACATCACCGTCGAGGAGCGTCTTCCCAAGGGCGGCGGACCGGCGTATCCGGGCCAGCCGGTGGATGAGTGGGCGATCGGCTGGATCGAGGCGGGACCGCAGCACATGAACGGCGACACCGCGCAGTGGTACGCGCGGTCGCGCTACACGACCGACGACTTCGACCGCATGGAGCGCCAGCGCATCCTGCAGCAGGCGATCCTCGCGCAGTTCACCCCTCAGGTGGTGCTCACGCGGTTCCAGGAGGTCGCCGGCGCCGGCGCCGACATCATCCGGACGGATCTGCCGCAGTCCCTCGTGCCGTTCCTCGCCGAGCTCGCGCTCAAGGCGAAGGAGCTGCCGGTGACGACGATCGAGCTCACTCCCGACGGGGGCGTCGATGAGCACGAGCCGGATTACGCGTACGTGCAGGACCTCGTGCGCACGGCGCTGCATCCGCCGACCCCCACGCCGACGCCGGAGGGGTGAAGCCGTGGTCGCCACACTGCGGGTGATGCTCGACCAGCTGGCGGCTCCCACCGAGCCGGAGCTGGCAGAGGCATCGCGCGAGCTCACCCGCGCGCTCGTGATCGGAGCCCCCAGCGGATGCGAGGTCGAGGGGATCGCGCCGGCGGGCTCGGAGCCGATCGACGTGCCCGGCCTCGCGGGCCTGCGCCGCACGGCGCTCCCGCGCCGAGAGCTCGCCACCGCACTGCAACTGGGCGTCGGCACCGGCATCGGCGGGGGGATGATCCATTCGCCGTCCCTGTTCGCGCCGCTCGTGCGCCATGACCGGGTGCACGACAACGACCAGACCGTCGTCACGGTGTGGGATCTCCGGCCGTGGGAGTCGCCTGCCGAACTGCCCCGCGCCGCGGTGACCTGGCACAAGGCCATGCTCAAGCGCGCCGTCAAGCACGCCGACGCGGTCGTGGTCCCCACGCACTCGCTCGCCGAGCGACTGCGCGACATCGCGCCGATCGGCGACCGGACCAGGGTCATCGCCGGCGCATCCCCGCTCGGCTTCACCGTGCCGAGCGACGAGGTGGGTCGCCGACGCGTGCTCGACCTCCCCGAGGGCTTCGTGATGCTCGCCGGCGGGCCGCTCCCCTCGGAGAGCCTCGACATCGCGTTCCGGGCGGTCGCGGCATCCGGAGTCGACCTGCCCGTCGTGATCATCGACGTCGAGGAAGGACACGAGCCCGCCGTGGCCGACCTCGCGGCCGCCGGCGGCATCCCGGAGCGTCGCCTGCACGTGCGGGGCGCGCTCGAGGGGCCGGACCGCGCCGCCGTCTTCGGCGCGGCGGTCGCGTTCGTCGCCGCCTCGCGGCGCGCGGCGTTCCCGTGGCGCGTCGTGGACGCGCTGACGCTCGGCGTGCCGGTCATCGCGGCGGCATCCGCCGTTCATCGGGAGGTGATCGTCGACGGCGGCGAGCTGATCGAGGGGACGGATGCTGCGACTCTCGTCGACGGCCTCGGCGCCGCGCTCGCGCGGGCGCTCGCATCGACCGCGGCGGCCGACCGGCTCGCGGTCCTCGCGGGCGACCGCGGGCGCGCGTTCTCGTGGCGCGAGGCTGCGGACAAGGTGTGGATGCTGCACGCCGAGCTGTGAGCCGGGAGTGACCTGAGAGGCGCGTGTCCTGCAGCCGTTCGGGGCGAGGTTGTTGTACTCATCCATCACTTCCGTCACACTGTTCACATGTCGGCCGGTCCGAAGAGGTACGTGCGCGCGTCGAAGCCGGCGCTCCTCGTCGCCGTCGTCGCGATGCTCTCGCTGCTCTTCTCGCCCCTCGTCTCCGCTCAGGCGGCTCCGAGCGCGCCCCGGCCGGCCGTTGCCCAGCCCGCCGCGCCGCCTCCCGCGGCAGCGCAGGCCGATGGAGCGCCCGCGGGAATCGTGCTCGCCGCCGATCTGTCGAAGTTCCAGCCGGGCAACATCATCAGCGACGCGGTGTTCTTCAACCGCAGCACGATGACCGAGGCGCAGATCCAGGCGTTCCTCCAGGCGAGGGTGCCGACCTGCCAGTCCGGCTACACGTGCCTGAAGGACTGGTACGACACCTCCCGCACGACCACGGCCGACGCGATGTGCGGTGCCTACTCAGGCGGCGTGCGGGAGCGGGCATCCCGCATCATCTACAAGGTCGCCCAGGCGTGCGGCATCAATCCGCAGGTGATCCTCGCCACGCTCCAGAAGGAGCAAGGGCTGGTCACACACGTGTGGCCGAGCGACTGGCGGTACACGATCGCGATGGGGCAGGGGTGCCCCGACACCGCGGCGTGCGACACCCGGTACTACGGCTTCTTCAATCAGGTCTACGGGGCGGCGTGGCAGCTCAAGCGCTATGCGAATCCGCCGGGCACGAGCCAGTACTTCACGTGGTACGCCCCGGGCAAGACGTGGAACGTCCGCTTCAACCCGAACGCCGCGTGCGGATCGTCGCCGGTGTTCATCCAGAACCAGGCCACCGCCAACCTCTACTACTACACGCCGTACCAGCCGAACGCGGCGGCGCTGCGCGCCGGGTATGGCGAGGGCGATGGCTGCTCGGCGTACGGCAACCGGAACTTCTACAACTACTTCACGGACTGGTTCGGGGCCACGGGCACAGTCGCGCCACCGGTGCCGGCACCCACGATCGCGTCCGTCGATCGATCCTCCTTCGTCATCACCGTCGACACGGCAGGTCTCGTGTGGGGCTACCCCTTGCGAAACGGCCAGTGGGGAACGCGGATCGAACTCGCGCGAGGCCTGACGACCGCGGTCCAGATCATCAGCATCGGTGACCTGACTGGGGACGGGCGTAGAGACCTGCTTACCCTGGACGCGGCACGAAATGTGTATCTCCGCCCAGGGCTGCCGGACGGCACATACGGCGACTCGCGCAAGATCGGCGTCGACTGGTCGGGTGCCGTACTCTCCACCGCCGCCGGCGACTTCGACGGCGACGGGATCCCTGACGCTTTCACTATCGACGGCAGTGGCGCCCTCATGCTCTGGCGTGGGACGGGGCAGGGGTCGTTGGCCGGTCCTACGCAAGTGGGGTGGAACTGGCAGGGAATGGACATGATCATCGGCGGCCGAGATCTCGATGGAGACAATCGGGCGGATCTCGTCGCACGGGGGAAGGACGGACGCCTGTGGCTGTACGCAGGAGCAGGCGGGGGTCGATGGAAGGGGACGTCGCAGATCGGACATGGCTGGCAGTCTCTTACCGCGATAATCAGCCCCGGTGATGTCACCGGCGACGGCCGCCCGGATCTGGTCGCCCGAGACCCCAGCGGAAGCATGATCACCTACCCGGGGACCGGACGCGGAGGATTCACAGG
>Ga0307505_10001666_pt1 | contig 17144 bp, 19 predicted proteins | sample 23_S_MG_FD_202183 | JGI IMG/M metagenome (GOLD analysis project Ga0307505, IMG submission 202183) | Soil microbial communities from Populus trichocarpa stands in riparian zone in the Pacific Northwest, United States - 23_S | ecosystem: Environmental > Terrestrial > Soil > Riparian zone > Trees...
ACCTGCGCGAGCTCGACGCGGCCTGCGGCCTGCTGATCGACGCGGCGGCCGCGAGCGGCCGCGAGGTGATCGTGGTGTCGGAATACGGCATCACCCCGGTGACGGACGCCGTGCACGTCAACCGCGCGCTGCGCGAGGCGGGGCTGGTGGCGGTGCGCCCCGAGGAGCACGGGCGCGAGGTGCTGGATGCGGGCGCGAGCGCCGCCTTCGCCGTCGCCGACCACCAGGTGGCCCACGTCTACGTCAACGACCGCGCGCGCCTCGGCGAAGTGCGCGCGCTGCTCGAGAAACTGGACGGCGTGGAGCGCGTGCTGGACGAGGCGGGCAAGCGCGCGCTGGGCCTCGAGCACGAGCGCTCGGGCGAGCTGGTGGCGATCTCGAAAGCCGACCGCTGGTTCAGCTACTACTACTGGCTGGAGGACCGCCTCGCCCCGGACTTCGCGCGCACGGTGGACATCCACCGCAAGCCCGGCTACGACCCGGTGGAGCTGTTCTTCGACCCCCAGCTTTCCCTGCCCAAACTGGCGAGCGCCTGGCGGCTCGCCAAGCGCAAGCTGGGCCTGCGCACGCTGATGGACGTGATTTCGCTCAAAGACACCGCCCTGGTCAAGGGCTCGCACGGCCGGCTCACCGACGACCCGCGGCACGGACCGCTGGTGATCAGCTCAAGGGCCGGCCTGCTGCCCGCCGGCGCGGTTGAAGCCACCGGGTTCAAGCAACTGGTGCTCGATCACGTCTTCGACTGAGGCAGCGCGATGCCGTCGTAGAGCCAGGCCATGGCCTCGAAATCGGGCGCGCCGCCCAGGATGTCGTTGCGCAGCTCCCGCACCACGCCCGCGGCGTGGTACGCATCGCCGTAGTAGCGCGACATGATCTGCACCCGCGCGGTGCGCTTGTAGCGCGCGTCCTCGTAGTCGCGGAAGGCGCGCTCCCAGTCGAAGCCGGAAATCCGCGCGCAGGCGGCGAGCACCGCCGCGTCCTCGATCGCCATGTTGGCGCCCTGCGCCAGGTACTGCAGGGTCGGGTGGGCGGCATCGCCCAGCAGCGTGACGCGGCCGCGCGACCAGTGCCGCGCCGGCTCGCGGTCGCACAGCACCCACATCTTCCAGACGTCGATCTTCTCCAGCAGGCGCTTCACCTCGGGACGCTCGTGCTCGAACTTGCGGTTGAGCTCCCCGGTGTCGCCGTAGACGTCCCAGCCCTCCTCGTACTTGTCGCTGTGGAACACGGCCACCAGGTTGTAGAGCTCGCCGCGGCGCAAGGGGTAGTGCACGAGGTGGGTCTTCGGGCCCGCCCACAGCACCACGTTGTTCTGCCACAGGTCGTCGGGCACTTCGGCGCGCTGCAGCACCGCGCGGTAGGCGATGTGCCCGGAGACGCGCGGCTTGCCGTCGCCGAGGAGGCGCGCGCGCACCTTCGACCACAGGCCGTCGGCGCCGATCAGGCACGCGCCCTCGATCGCCTCGCCGCCTTCCATCTTCAGCACCACGCGCTCGCCCCGGTCCTCGAAGTCCAGGCCCTTGCGCTTTTCGTTCAGCTCGATGCCCGGTTCGGCGCGGCAGGCCTCGAGCAGCACCTGGTAGAGATCCCCGCGGTGGATGACGCCGTACGGGTAGCCGCGGAAGCGCTTCCTGAACGCCTCGCTCCCCACCGGCAGGCGCGTCACCTCCTCGCCGGTGAGCGCGTCCATCATCACCAGGTTCTGCGGGTGCGCGGACCAGCGCTCGATGGCCGCGGTGAGGCCGAGCAGCTCGAACATCCGGTAGACGTTCGGCCCCAGCTGGATGCCGGCGCCGATTTCCTTCAGTTCCGAGCCCTGCTCGTAGAGGCGCACGCGGCAGCCCTGCCGCGCCAGCGCCAGCGCCGCGGCGAGGCCGCCGATGCCGCCGCCCAGCACCAGGGCCGGCAGGGCGCTCACTTCGCGACCAGGTCCGCGCCGATGTCCGCCGCGCTTTGCACGCCGCACAGCTGCAGCGCGCGCTCGAACTCCCCGGCGAGGATCTCGATGGCGCGCCTGGCCCCCGGCTCGCCGCCCGCCATCACGCCGTAGAGCGTCGCGCGCCCGGTGAGCACCGCGTCGGCGCCGAGCGCGCGCGCCTTCAGGAGGTCCACGCCGCGGCGCACGCCGCCATCCAGCAGCACGGTCATCTTCTCGCCCACCGCGCGCGCCACCTCGGGCAGCGCGTCCAGCGTCGCCACGGCGCCGTCGAGCTGGCGCCCGCCGTGGTTGGAGACCACCACGCCGTCGCAGCCCAGCGCCAGCGCGCGGCGCGCGTCGTCGGCGCGCACGATGCCCTTCAGCAGCAGCTTGCCCGGCCACAGGGTGCGGATGCGATCGAGCTGCTCCCAGTCGAAGGCGGCGTCGAGCTCGCGGCCCACCGAGGCGGCGATGTCGGTGATCCTGGTCGAGGAGCGCGTCATGCCCTCCAGGTTCTTCATCTTCGGGATGCCGTGGCGCGCGATGTCGAAGAGCCACGCGGGCTTGAACAGCACGTCGCGCGAATTGCGCCAGCTGGGGGCGAAGGGCGCGACGAAGTCGTTGCGCAGGTCGCGCTCGCGCTTGCCGCCCACCGCCAGGTCCACCGTCACCAGCAGCGCCTCGAACCCCGAGGCGTGCGCGCGGCGCACCAGCCCGTCGCGGAACTCCTTGTTCTTCAGCACGTAGAGCTGGAACCACAGGCGCCCGCCGGCGTGCTTCGCCACCTCCTCGATGGAGCAGGTGGCGGGCGTCGCCAGCGTGTAGGGGATGCCCGCGGCGCGTGCGGCGCGCGCCAGCATCAGGTCGGCGTCGATCCGGCCGCAGCCGATGCCGCCGGTGGGCGCGATCGCCATCGGCAGGTTGGCGCGGATGCCGAACAGATCCACGCCGGTGTCCACGGTCTTCACGTCCACCAGCACCTTCGGCCGCAGGCGCGTGCGCTCGAAGGCGGCGCGGTTGCCCGCGAGCGTGGTCTCGTCCTCCGCCCCGCCGTCGAAGAAGTCGAACACCGAGCGCGGCAGGCGGCGCTTCGCCAGACGGCGCAGGTCCGCGATGTTGACCGCGCGGGAGAGATTCGGCATGCGGGGAGGAGTGTACCGATTGCGCGCCGCGCGAGCATAATGTCGCCTCTTTCCACCCCCCCGCCATTTCGCCATGACCCCCACTGCTTCCACCCTCGCCGCCCGGCCGCAGGCCGGCGCGCGCCTGCGGGGCGTGCTCTCGCCCGTCGTCACCCCGTTCAAGGCCGACCTCTCGCCCGACACCGACAAGTTCGTGCGCCACTGCAAGTGGCTGCTGAAGGGCGGCTGCTCGGGGCTCGCCATCTTCGGCACCAACAGCGAAGCCAATTCGCTGTCGGTGGAGGAAAAGCTCGGCCTCCTCGCCGCGCTGATCCATTCCGGCGTGCCGGCCTCGGCGCTGATGCCGGGCACCGGGCATTGCGCCCTGCCCGCCACCGTGCGGCTGACCGCCCACGCGGTGAAGCAGGGCTGCGCCGGCGTGCTGATGCTGCCGCCGTTCTATTACAAGGGGGTCACGGACGAAGGCCTGTACCGCTACTTCTCGGAAGTCATCGAGCGCGTGGGCGACGAGCGGCTGCGCCTGTACCTCTATCACATCCCGCCGGTGGCGCAGGTGGGGATCTCCTTGAAGCTCATCGGCATGCTGCTCGCGAAATATCCGGGCATCGTCGCGGGCGCAAAGGATTCCTCCGGCGACTGGGCGAACACCAAGGCCATGCTCGATGAGTTCGGCAAGTCGGGCTTCGACGTCTTTCCGGGGAGCGAAGCGTTCCTGCTCGACGGCCTGCGCCACGGCGGCGTCGGCTGCATCACCGCGACGGGCAACATCAATCCCGGCCCCATCGACAACGTCTACCGCAACTGGCGCTCCGCGGAAGCCGACAAGCTGCAGGCCGGCATCGGCGCCACGCGGAAGATCGTGCAGAAATACCCCATGATCCCGGCGCTGAAATCCGTCATCGGCCACTTCGGCAACGACGCGCAGTGGCGCACCGTGCGCCCGCCGCTGGTGGAGCTGTCGAAGGAGCAGGAAGCCGCGCTGATCCCGGAACTGAAGTCCGTCGGGTTCACCATGCCCGGGCTCGCGGGCTAGTGCCCGCGGTCCTCGTCACCGGCGCGGGCCGCGGCATCGGGCTCGCCACGGCAAAGGCGTTTCAGAAGGAAGGCTGGAAGGTCCTCTCGCTCGACAAGGCGTTCGCGGGCGAGGTGGTGGGTACGAAGATCGACTACGACCTGACCGACCTCGCGGGGATCCCGAAGGTCATTGCGTCTTTGGGCCAAGTCGACACGCTGGTGAACAACGCCGGCGTCCTCTACTGCGATCCCTACGAATCGATTCCCGAAGCGCACGCCGCCGAAATCCTCGCCGTCAACCTGCGCGCGCCGGTGGCGCTGATCGAGGCGCTCGCGCCGCAGATGCGGAAGCGGAAGTCCGGCCGCATCGTCAACGTCGGCTCCGTGGCCGCCTTCACCGGCCACCCCGACCTCTGGTACGGCGCCACCAAGGCGGCGCTCCTCAACATCACCAAGAGCTACGCCTCGCACCTGGGGAAGGACGGCGTGCTGGTCAACGCCGTCGCGCCGGGCCCCACCCTCACTGCCATGTACGAACAGCTGCCGCAGTCGCGGAAGGATGGCGTGATGAAGTCGGTACACGCGGGGCGCGCCTGCACGCCTGAAGAAGTCGCCCGCGTCATCCTGTGGCTCGGGAGTTCCAGCCCGGATTACGTGTCGGGCTCGACCGTGGACGTGAACAGCGGCTCCTACCCGCGCTAGCGGTTAGACCCAACCGCGCTATGATTCTGTCGCTCACCAAAAGGAGAGTCGCAATGAAAGGAACGCTAAGCCTCCTGGCCCTCGGCGCCAGCGCATTCTTCAGCATGAGCGCCTGGGCGCAGGCCGATGTATCGCTCTGGCGCATCGACTGTGGCACCGGCGCGAAGCCCACGGCGGTCAACGAGCGCTTCTCGGACACTTTCGCGTTTCCCGGGCTGAACCTGACTTTCACGTTCAGCTGCTACCTGATCAAGCACGGCGACGACTACATGGTGTGGGACACCGGCTTCGCGCCGGGCACGAGCCCGAACGCGCCGAAGACCGCGCTCGCCGACTACCTGGCCCAGGTCAAGGTGAAGCCCGAGCAGGTGAAGTACGTCGGCATCAGCCACTTCCACGGCGACCACACCGGCCAGCTCGCGCCCTTCACCAACGCCACGCTGCTGATCGGCAAGGCCGACTGGGACGGCGTCACCGCCAACCCGCCGGCGGGCGGCGCGAACGCCGTCGGCTTCAAGCAGTGGATCGCCGAGGGCCGCAAGGTCGAGCCGCTGACCGCGGACAAGGACGTCTTCGGCAACGGCAGCGTGGTCGTGCTGCGCGCGCCGGGCCACACGCCGGGCCACAGCGTCCTGCTGGTCCGGTTGAAGGAGAAGGGGCCGGTGCTGCTGAGCGGCGACCTGGTGCATTTCCGCGAGAACTACGAATCCGGCGGCCTGCCCAGCTTCAACTTCGATCGCGCGCAAACCGTGGCGTCCATGGAGCGCTTCAGGAAGCTGGCGGCGAACCTGAAGGCGACGGTGGTCATCCAGCACGACATGCGCGACATCGACAAGCTTCCTGCCTTCCCGGCAGCCGCCCGATAGGGAGCCTCGGCCGGGTGGTGCGACACACCATCTCGCCGAGCAATTTGGGTGTAGTGGCTAGTTCTCTGCGTCCTTGCGCATTGCCAGCCGGCGCCTTTCTTGACGCCTACGCCCAGCATGGCGCCTAGCTTGGCTTTCACAAAGTGTATTCGCGCGTTCTCCTTGCCGCAGCCTGCCGGAAGCTGGGCAAGGCGCAAACGCTATGATAGCGGGATGGAGAACGGCCCAGCGGGCGCAGCGGAAAACCCGGCCAGAAAGAAGGCGGGCATCCGCCAGGTCGCGGCAACCATCTTCTTCGCGCTCTTCGCCATCGGCAAGAAGAACACCTGGCACAAGGACGGCGCCACCGTCACCCTGTTCCAGGTCGTGGTCGGCGCCCTCGTCGGCTCCGTGGTGGTGATCGCCGCGCTCGTCCTGCTCGTCAGCCTGGCCACGAAGTGAGCGCGGGATCATGCAATTACTCGATCACGTTTCGATCACCGTGCGCGACCTCGCGCGCGCCAAGCCTTTCTACAAGGCCGTGATGGCCGCGCTCGGCGCGACGACGGCCTACGAGCGCGCCGGCGGCAGCGACGAAGGCAACCGGATCGAGGCAGTCTGGCACCATGGGGAATCATGAGGCTCAAGGACAAGACCGCGATCGTGATCGGCGCCGGCCAGGGCCCGGGCGAAGGCATGGGCAACGGCCGCGCCACGGCGATCCGCTTCGTGCAGGAAGGCGCGAAAGTATTGGCGGTGGACCGCGACCTCGCCTCCGCCGAGGAGACGGCGAAGATGGCGGGCGGCGAGTGCGTCGCCTTCGAGGCCGACGTCACGAAGGAAGCGACGCTGGCCGCCGCGATCCATACCGCGCAAAAGCGCTGGGGCCGCATCGACATCCTGCACTACAACGTCGGCGTGTCCATCGCCGGTGGCGACAAGCCGCTCCTCGAGATCACCGAGGAAGCCTTCGACCGCGTGAGCGCCATCAACCTGCGCGGCGCGATCATGGCCTGCAAGCACGCGGTCCCGATCATGCGCGCGCAGCGCTCCGGCGTGATCCTGATGATCTCCTCGCTCGCCGCGGTGGAGAAGTACCCGCTCGTCGCCTACAAGGCCACCAAGGCCGCGATGATCGCCTTCACCCAGCAGGTGGCGATCCAGAACGCCGAATTCGGCGTGCGCGCCAACGTGATCCTGCCGGGACTGATGGACACGCCGATGGCGGTGGACACCCGGGCGCGCGCGAGCGGAAGGCCGAGGAAGGACATCGCCGCCGAGCGCGACAAGCGCGTGCCGCTCCGTGGCAAGATGGGCACTGCCTGGGACGTGGCCAACGCCGCGGTGTTCCTTGCCTCCGACGAGGCGGGCTTCATTACCGGCGTCGACCTGCTGGTGGACGGCGGCGGCGCGCTCAACACGGGCTGAGAAAGGGGAGGAACGCATGAAACCGAAATGGGCCGCCGCGCTGCAAAAGAACATCGACGACCTCGCCAAGGGCCTCGGCAACCTGCTGGTCGAGTCCTTCCACTACCTTGCCCTGTTCGCCATCGGCGCCACCATCGTGTGGGCCGCGGTCGCCGCCTTCCTCGGCATGGCCGCCAAGGGCCAGGCCTCGATCGACGACATCCTGCTGCTGTTCATCTACCTCGAGCTCGGCGCGATGGTCGGCATCTACTTCAAGACCAACCATATGCCGGTGCGCTTCCTCATCTACGTCGGCATGACGGCGCTCACGCGCCTCATGATCTCCGACCTGCAGGACCATCACCGGCCCGGCATGGAGGTGATCTACCCGACCGGGGCGATCCTGCTGCTCGCGCTGGCCACGCTCGTCATCCGCTACGGCTCGGCGAAGTTCCCGTCGACGATGGGCGATGAGGGGGCGAGGCGATAGCGTGAGGCGCCTCTCCGCCCTGCTCTTTGCAGCCCTCGCCGCCGGCTGCAGCCACCTGCCGCCGCCGGGTGAAGCGTTCGACAGGCTCCTCGCCGCCCCGCACCGCACGCCGGCCAACGTCGCGCGCGACCCCTATCGCCACCCGCGCGAGGTTTATACCTTCTTAGGTATAAAACCCGACAGCGTGGTGGTGGAGATCCTCCCCGGCAGCGCCGGCTACTACCTGGAGCTGCTCGCCCCCTACCTGAAGGACCACGGCCGCTACATCGCCGCGAGCCGCGACAACCTCGCCGCGCCGCAGTACCGCGCGGACCACCAGAAGCTCCTCGCGCGCCTGCAGGCCGAGCCGCGGCTCTACGGCAAGGTGGCGGTGACGCAGTTCAACGCCGGCCTGCACGACATCGCGCCGCCCGGCAGCGCCGACTTCGTTCTCACCTTCCGCAACCTGCACAACTGGGTGGAGCGCGGCGAGGCCGAAGGCGCGCTGCGCGCCTTTCACAAGGCCCTCAAGCCCGGCGGCATCCTCGGCGTCGTGGACCACCGCGGCCGCACCGACCTCTCCCAGGACGCCCAGATGAAGTCCGGCTACCTGCGCGAGGACTACGCCATCGCCCTGATCGAAAAGGCCGGGTTCCGCCTCGCCGGCAGGTCGGAAGCCAACGCCAACCCGAAGGACACCAAGGACCACCCGGCCGGCGTGTGGACGCTGCCGCCCACCTACCGCCTGAAGGACCGGGACCGCGAGAAGTACCGGGCGATCGGCGAGAGCGACCGCTTCACCCTCAGGTTCGTGAAGCGCTAGCGGTAGAACACGTGCCGCCCGATGCGGGCGACGGCCTTCTTTTCCTTCGCCCAGGCCGGCATGATGTAGGTGGCGTGGAAATGCATCGCGCCCTGCAGCCGCGGCGGCACGCGGCGGAAGTACACGTCCTCCGCCACCTTCTGCGCCCGCGCCCATTCCTCGCCGCGCGGCGAGGGCAGCACGTCGAACTCGGTCCAGGAGAACGCGCCGACGTAGCGCCCGCGGGTCGCGTCCCAGTTCTTCTCGTGCACCACGCCGCAGATCGTGTCCGGGAAGCGCTCCGCGCCCTTGCGGTTCATGGTCACCTCCGCCACCGCGTACTGCCCGGCGGCCGGCTCGCCGCGCGACTCGAAGTAGACGTTGCGCGCGAGGCACGCCAGCTCCTGCGCCTCGGCCTCCCGCAGGCGCTCGCGCGCCGCGTCCCTGGCGGCGAACACCGCGCGCAGGCCGAAGGCGAGGCCGACCAGCACCGCGCCGACCAGCAGCGCCGCCGCCAGCACTTCCTTGTCGGCCCGGTACCAGCGCAGGCGCAGCCGGGAGGCGAGGCTCACTTGATGCGGTAGATCTCGGCGTCGAAGTCGCCGCGCCACACGTTCAGGTCGACGCGCCGGCGCTTCACCTGCGAGGTGAGCACGGCCTTGTCGCCGCCCCGCTGCCAGCGCACCTTGTAGAGCTCGCGCGTCTCGCGGCGGCGCTCGATCTTCTCGCGCGTCTCGGAGGCCGGCTTGCCGAAGCGCTCCCTGAGGTGGGCAAGGACGCGCTCCAGGTGCTGCGCGTCGAAGCGCACGTCGAAGGCCTGCACCGCGTCGCCCTTGAGGAAGAAGGTGATGCGCGCCTGCGCGCCGCCGATCTCGGCCTGGGCGTCGTCGCAGCGGCGCTGCGCCGCGTCGGACTTCCACTCCAGCGGCCGGCAGCGCGCCGACGGGTACTGCTCGAGCACCTCGGCCTCGGTGGCGCCCAGCGCGACGCCGTTGGCGTCGAATCCCCACGCCGGCGCGGCCAGCACGACAAATAGGGACAGTCCCCATTTACGCATCATGCCGCCCTTTTCACGCCGGCCTTGGGGTCGTCTTTCACCTCGTGGCTCGCGGGCCGCGCGCGCAGCCTGAGGTCGGTCAGCTCGGCGCGCTCGCGCGCCGCGTTGCGGTAGGCCTGGTCGCGGCCCGGGAGGTACTGCGGCGGCCAGTATTGGTTCATGTGCTGGTACCAGGCCGAAGCCTGCAGCGTGAAGTAGGGATTGGCAAGGTGCGGGCGCGCGAGCGCGACGAGGTCCGCCTTGCCCGCGGCGATCAGCGTGTTCACCTGGTCGGGCGTGGTGATCGCGCCCACCGTCATGGTGGCGATGCCCACCTCGTTCCTCACCCAGTCGGCGTAGGACGCCTGGTACATGCGCCCGTACACGGGCTTTTGCTGCGGCACGGTCTGGCCGGTCGAGCAGTCGATGAGGTCGCAGCCCGCTTCCTTCAGCATCTTCGTCAGCGCCACCAGGTCTTCGCCCGAGAGGCCGCCCGGCGCCCAGTCGGTGGCCGAGATGCGCACCGACATGGGCTTTTCCTCCGGCCAGGCGGCACGGCAGGCGCGGAACACTTCCAGCGGCCAGCGCATGCGGTTCCCGATCGCGCCGCCGTACTCGTCCTTGCGCAGATTGGTCAGCGGCGAGAGGAAGCTCGCCAGCAGATAGCCGTGCGCCATGTGCAGCTCCAGCATGTCGAAGCCGGCCTCGTGGGCGTAGTTCGTCGAGCGCACGAATTCGTCCCGGATGCGGTCCATGTCGGCGCGCGTCATCTCGCGCGGCACCTGCGACTCGCCCTCGTGGTAGGGCAGCGGCGAGGCCGACACCAGCGGCCAGTTGCCCTGCCCGAGCGGATGGTCCATGCGCTCCCAGCCGAGCTGCGTCGAGCCCTTGCGCCCGGCGTGGCCGAGCTGCATGCACAGCTTCGCCTTCGAGCTGGCGTGGCAGAAATCCACGATGCGCCTGAAGGCGTCGCGCTGCGCTTCATTCCACAGGCCGGTGCATCCCGGGGTAATGCGCGCCTCGGGCGAGGGGCAGGTCATCTCCACGTAGACCAGGCCGGCGCCGCCGATAGCGCGGCTGGCGAGGTGCACGAAATGCCAGTCGGTCGGCACGCCGTCCACCGCCGAGTACTGGTCCATCGGCGAGACCACCACCCGGTTTGCGAGCTTCATGCCGCGCAAGGCGAACGGCGTGAACATCGGCACCGGCGGGTTCTCCTGGTCGACGTCGTAGCCCTGCGCGCGCGCCTCGCCGGCGAACCAGCGGTGCGTGCCGCGCACGAACGCCGGGTCGCGCAGCTCCAAGTTCTCCCAGGTGATCTGCTTGGAGCGCGACATCACGCCGAAGGCGAACTGCTCGGGCGCCATGCCCCAGTAGCGCTTCATGTGCTCGAACCAGGCGAGCGACACGTTGGCGGCGTGCTGGGTCTTTTCCACTTCCTCGCGGCGCGCGGTGTCGTACTTTGCCAGCGCGCTCTTCACCTCGCCTTCCGTCTTCAGCGCCTCGTACAGCGCGATGGCGTCCTCCATCGCGAGCTTGGTGCCCGAGCCGATGGAAAAATGCGCGGTAGCCTTCGCGTCGCCGACCAGCACGGCGTTGCCCTTCACCCAGGTCTGGTTGACGATGGTGGGAAAATTGCGCCAGATCGAACGGTTGGCGACGAGCGGGTGGCCCTCCAGCTCGTCGGCGAACACGCGCTCGAGCACCGGCAGCATCTGCGCCTCGCCCATGCGATCGAAGCCGAAGTTCTTCCACGTGGCCTCGTCCGTCTCGATCACCCAGGTCGAGCGGCCCTCCTCGTACTGGTAGCAGTGCGCGAGGATGATGCCCTCGGGCGTCTCGCGGAAGAAGTACTTGAACGCATCGAGCGGCTTGGTGGAGCCGAGCCAGGTGAACTTGTTCGGCCGCAGGTCCACGCTCGGCCGGAAATGATCCTTGTGCCGCTCGCGGATCTTCGAGTTGATGCCGTCGGCCACCACCACCAGGTCGGAATCCGCGAACTGCGCCAGGTCCTCGACCTCGGTCTGGAAGCGGATCTCGACGCCGAGCTCGCGGCAGCGGTCCTGCAGGATGGCGAGCAGCGCGTTTCTCGAGCAGCCGCAAAAGCCGTTTCCTTCCGAGCGCAGCGTGCGGCCCTTGTACACCACGTCGACGCCGCCCCAGTAGGCGAAGCGCCGGCGGATGCGCTCGTAGCTGACGAGGTCATAGGCCTTGAAGGTGTCCAGCGTCTGGTCGGAGAACACCACGCCGAAGCCGAAGGTGTCGTCGGGGCGGTTGCGCTCCCAGGCCGTGACTTCCCAGCGCGGCCAGGCCTTCTTGGCGAGCAGGGCGAAGTACAGGCCGCCCGGGCCGCCGCCGACGATGGAGATCTTCATGCTCGCCCCGCGTCGGGGATCACCGCGGTGGCCTCGATCTCCAGGCGCGCCGCGTCCTCCACCAGGCCGCTCACCTGCAGCACCGCCATCACCGGGTAGTGCCGGCCGATCAGCTCGCGGTAGGCGGCGCCCACCTCCTTGATCGCGCCGAGGTACTCCTGCTTGTCGAGCACGTACCAGGTGAGGCGCACCAGGTGCTCGGGCCTGCCGCCCGCCTCGGCGAGCACGTCCAGAATGTTCCGCAGCGCCTGGCGGAACTGGCCGGCGAAACCCTTCTCCTGCCATTCGCCCTGCCCCGTGTAGCCCACCTGGCCGGCGATGTAGACGGTAGTGCCGCCCGCGACGGCGATGCCGTTCGAGAAGCCCCTCGGTCTTGCCCAGGCGGGCGGCTGCAGGATTTTCATCATGGGTTCCTCAGCTTGAAGCGCTGCAGCTTGCCGGTCTCGGTGCGCGGCAGCGCCTCCACGAACTCGATGGCGCGCGGGTACTTGTAGGGCGCGATGGCCCGCTTCACGTGCTCCTGCAGCGCCGCGGCGAGCGGCGCGCCGCCGGCGTATCCCGGCTTGAGCACCACGCAGGCCTTCACGATCATGCCGCGCTCGGCGTCCGGCGCGCCCACCACGCCGCACTCGGCCACCGCCGGATGCGCGAGCAGCACGCCCTCCACCTCCGGCCCGGCGATGTTGTAGCCGGCGGAGATGATCATGTCGTCGGTCCGCGCCTGGTAGTGGAAGTAGCCGTCCTCGTCCATGGCGTAGGCGTCGCCGGTGACGTTCCAGCCGCCCTGCACGTAGTTCTTCTGCCGCTCGTCGGCGAGGTAGCGGCAGCCGGTGGGCCCCTTCACCGCCAGGCGCCCGACGATTCCGGGCTTGCACGGCCGGCCTTCGTCGTCGAGAACCGCGGCCTTGTAGCCGGGAATCGCGTAGCCGGTGGCGCCGCGCCGCGCGCGCTCCGGCGTGTGCGAGATGAAGATGTGGATCATCTCGGTGGAGCCGATGCCGTCGATGATCTCGATGCCGGTGGCCTCCTTGAACAGCTGCCGCGTGGCGTCGGGCAGCGCCTCGCCCGCCGACACGCATTTCCTGAGCGAACCGAGGTCGTGGTCCTTCGCCAGGCCCGCCATCGCGCGGATCATGGTGGGCGCGGTGAAGCACACCGTGGCCCGGTGGCGCTGGATGGTCTCCAGCAGCGTCTCCGGCGAGAGCTTCTCCACCAGCACGGTGGAGGCGCCGACGCGCATCGGGAAGGCGAGCATGCCGCCCAGGCCGAAGGTGAAGGCGAGCGGCGGCGTACCGCAGAAGATGTCGTCCTTGGTGGAACCCAGGCAGGAGCGCGGGAAGGCGTCGCACATCGCGATCACGTCGCGGTGGAAATGCACGGTGCCCTTGGGCTTGCCGGTGGTGCCGGAGGTGAAAGCGATGAGCGCCACGTCCTCGGCGGCGGTATCCACGTTGGCGAACACCTGGGGCGCGCGCAGGCAGAGCGCATCGAGCGAATCCCGGCCTTCGCTCGACCAGTACTTGACGCTCTTCAGCGTCGGGCAGGCCGGCAGCGCGGCCTCGAGCTCCGCCGAGAGCCGCTGGTCGCACAGGGCAAAACCGACCTCGGCCTTCTGCACGATCTCGGTCAGCTCCTTGGCGCGCAGCAGCGGCATCGTCGCCACGCAGACGCCGCCCGCCTTCATCACCGCGAACCAGCAGGCGGCCATCATCGGGTTGTTGGGCCCGCGCAGCAGCACGCGGTTGCCCGGCGCGAGGCCCATGTCGCGCACCAGCACGTTGGCGATGCGGTTGGCCTGCGCGTAGAGCTCGGTATAGGTGCAGCCGCCCTCCGGCGTGCGGATCACCGGGCGGTGGCCGAAGCCGCGGCTCACCATCCTGTCGAGGAGCTCGGTGGCGCAGTTCATGCGCCCCGGGTAGCGGAACTCGGGCCGCTCGAAGAGGAACTCCGGCCACTGGCTGCGCGGCGGCAGGTTGTCGCGCGCGAAGCCGTCCAGGTGCGCGGACTTCCACTTCATTTGAGCAGCTCCCGCGCGATGATCACTTTCTGCACTTCCGTCGCACCCTCGTAGATGCGCAGCGCGCGCACCTCGCGGTACAGGCGCTCGACCGGGTGGCCGCGCATCACGCCCAGGCCCCCGAGGAGCTGCACCGCGTCGTCGATCACCGCCTGCGCGGCCTCGGTGGCCTGCATCTTCGCCATCGCCGCCTCGCGCGTGACGCGGACTTTCTTCACGTCGCGCAGCCAGGCCGCGCGGTAGGTAAGCAGCGCCCCCGCATCGACGGCGGTCGCCATGTCGGCGAGCTTCGCCTGCGTCATCTGCAGGTCGGCGAGGCGCTGGCCGAACATCTTCCGGTCCTTCACGCGCGCGAGCGCCTCGTCGAGCGCGCGGCGCGCGAAACCGAGCGCCGCGGCGGCCACCGTGGTGCGGAACACGTCGAGGTTCCGCATCGCCAGCTTGAAGCCCTGCCCCGCCTCGCCCACCAGCTCGCCTTTCGAGCCGTTGAATTTCACCGTCGCCATCGGGTGCGGCGCCACGATCTCGATGCGCTCGGAGGCGTCGACTTCCTTCGCGTCCACCACGAAGGCGCTGATGCCCTCGTCGGCCCTGGCGAAGGTGACGTAGAAGTCGGCGATGCCGCCGTTGGAGATCCAGGTTTTCGTTCCATCGAGCGCCCAGTCGGCGCCCTTGCGCTTCGCGGTGGTGGTCATGGCCTGGACGTCTGATCCCGCATCCGGCTCCGAAAGCGCAAAGGCCGCGATGGCTTCGCCGGCGGCTGCCTTGGGCAGGTAGCGCTTGCGCTGCGCGTCGCTGCCCGCGAGGACGATCGGGCCGCTGCCCAGGCCCTGCATGACGAAGGAGAAGTCGGCGAGGCCGGCGTGGTACGACAGTACCTCCCGGATCAAGGCAATCGACCTTACGTCGGGATTCTCGTTGACGCAGTACTTCAGATAACCAGCTCGGCCGAGGTCCTTCACCAGTTGTCGACAGATGGCATCGGCGTCGTCCCCGTGGGCGTGCCCCAGGTGCGCGGAGGCCCAAGTGTCCACTGCACGCGACAGGGTCGCGTGCAGTGGATCGAGGAAGGGCCACTGCAAATGCGCAAACCTGTCCACTAGTCGCCCTCGAACTTGGGCTTTTGCTTCGCGGCAAACGCCTCGTAGGCGCGTTGGAAGTCCTTCGTCTGCATGCAGATCGCCTGCGCCTGCGCTTCCATTTCGATCGCCTCGTCGAGGCCGGCGTTCCATTCCTGGTGCAGCATTTTCTTGGTCATGGCGTGCGCGAAGGTCGGTCCCGAGGCGAGGCTTTGCGCGAGCTCCAGCGCGGCGGGCAGCACCGGGTCCACCACCCGGTTGAAGAATCCCCAGGCGAGGCCTTCCTCCGCCGACATCGATCTGCCCGAGTACAGCAACTCCGCCGCCCTTCCTTGCCCGATCACCCGCGGCAGCAGGGCGCAGGCGCCCATGTCGGCGCCGGCGAGGCCGACGCGCGAGAAGAGGAACGCCACCTTGGCGTCGGCCTTGGCGTAGCGCAGGTCGGAAAACAGCGCCAGCAGCGCGCCGGCGCCGGCGCACACGCCCTCCACCGCGGCGACGATGGGCTGCGGACAGGCGCGCATGGCCTTCACCACGTCGCCGGTCATGCGCGTGAACTCGAGGAGCTGCGGCATCTTCATCTTCGTCAGCGGCCCGATGATCTCGTGCACGTCGCCGCCCGAGCAGAAGTTGCCGCCGGCGCCGGCGAGCACCACGGCCTTCACGGCGTCCTCGCGCGCGAGGGCGCGGAACAGCTCGCGCAGCTCGGCGTAGGACTCGAAGGTGAGCGGGTTCTTCTTCTCGGGGCGGTTGAGCGTGAGCACGCCGACCTTGCCCTCGACGCGCCAGAGGAAGTGCTGCGGCTTGATCATGCGGATTTCTCCAGGGTGGCCTGCTTCAGGCGGGCGAGGAGCTGCATCAGGGCCTCGCCGTCGCGCCGCGACACGCCCGAGAGCAGTTCCACCACCCATTCCTCGTGCGCGCGCGCCATCTCGGCGAAGGCCTTGTCGCCGGCGCGCGTGAGCTTGACGCGCCAGGCACGCCGGTCGGCGGCGTCGTCCAGGCGCTCGACCAGCCCTTCCTTCACCAGCTGGTCGACGATGCCGGTGACGTTGCCGCCGGTGACCATCAGCAGGCGCGAGAGCTCGTTCATCTTGAGGCCCGCCGGGTGGCGCTCGAGCTGCGACATGAGGTCGAAGCGCGGCAGCGTGGTGTCGAAGCGCTCCCGCAGGCGCGAGCGCACCTGGCGCTCGATCAGCTGCGAGCAGGTGAGCAGGCGCAGCCACAGGCGCAGCGCGCGGTGGTCGTCCACCGTGGCGCGGGTTTCTCGATCCATCAGACTTGAATAGCTCAAGCCTAAAGTATCTGCCTAGCGCCGGCCCCTTGCAAGCTCCCGCGCCAGGAGGGGCCGGCTGGGCGCCAGGGCATTGCGCACCACCTGCGCCAGGTCGGCGAGCGGCAGGCGCTGGCCGTCGCCGAAGCGCAGGCTGCCCAGGGCGCCCTTCACTTCCGGGTGCCGCGCGCGGAATCCCGCGATGCGCTCGCCCGACTGGGTGTAGATCACGAGGGTCCCCCGGGCGTTGGCCCAGGCGAGGGTATTGCGCCCCAGCCGGTAGGTGGGCCGGCGCAGCGCCATCGACACCTCGGCCTGCGGGAACAGGCCGAGGATCAGGCCGTGCAGCGCGAACGCGCGCTCGCGCCGCGCCTCGGGCACGCGCGCGATGTAGCCGCCGATGGCCTGCGATTCGTCCTTCATGCGATGGCGCGCCACAGGAAGGCGGCGCCGCCGGCCAATATTACGGCGTCCATCGCCAGCGTGTGCACCCGCAGCGGGATGCGCGCCAGCAGCCAGCGCGCGACGAACGCCCCCGGCGTGGTGGCGAGGCCGATCAGCACCCCGGCGGCCGCCAGCTGCAGGTCGAGGCGCGCCACGCTGCCGAACAGGGCGATCTTGGCGAAGCCCATCACCACCGAGACGATGGCGTCGGTGCCGATGAGCGCGGGGCCCTGCAGCCCCGCGGCCATCAGCGTGGAGATGAGGAGCAGCCCGGCGCCGGTCATGCCGCCGTTCACGAAGCCGAAGCCCGCCCCCGCGACGGCGACGCCGCGCGCCTCGAGCCGCCAGCCGGCATGCGCGAGGTACCGGCGCAGCGGCACGCTGAGGATGAAGAACCCGCCCAGCAGCAGCGCCACCCAGCGCGCCTCCAGCAGCGTGTAGCCGTAGGCGCCCGCCACGCACAACGGCAGCCCGGCGAGCAGCACGCGCCGCGCGTGCGCCCGGTGGATGTCGCGCCAGAACGCGGCGACGCGGCTGCCGTTCGCGAAGATCATGCCCACCGCCATCACCGGCACCACGTTGGCGATGCCCACCACCGGCGCGAGGAAGATCGGCACCACC
>Ga0307505_10001667_pt1 | contig 17144 bp, 20 predicted proteins | sample 23_S_MG_FD_202183 | JGI IMG/M metagenome (GOLD analysis project Ga0307505, IMG submission 202183) | Soil microbial communities from Populus trichocarpa stands in riparian zone in the Pacific Northwest, United States - 23_S | ecosystem: Environmental > Terrestrial > Soil > Riparian zone > Trees...
CGCCAGTGTTGGCGAGATCTGCGAAGTTCGGACCGGCAGCGGCGTCCCGCTCCCGGTCGAGGTCGTCGGTTTTCGCGACGGCCGATTGCTCTCCGTGCCTCTTGGTGAAACCGCCGGCGTCCGCCCCGGCGATCGCATCGTCGCTCGCGGTGGTGCGCTAACGGTGCCGGTCGGGGATGGACTCCTTGGCCGAGTCATCGACGGGCTGGGCCGGCCGATCGACGGTCTCGGCCCATTGCTCACCAACGAATCCGCACCCATTCGGCCGGACGCCCTTAACCCGATGGATCGCGAGTCCATCAAAGTGCCGATCGGCACCGGCGTGCGCGCCATCGACGCCTTGCTCACCTGCGGCCGCGGTCAGCGCATTGGTGTGTTTGGCGGAAGCGGCGTGGGTAAGAGCACGCTGCTCGGCATGATGGCCCGCGGTACCGAAGCCGACGTGGTCGTACTCGGCCTGATCGGCGAACGCGGCCGCGAAGTCCGCAGTTTTATCGAGCACGACCTGGGTCCGCGCGGGCTCGAGCGCTCGGTCGTCGTGGTGTCCACGTCGGACAGCCCACCCCTGGCCAGGCAACGCGCCGCGTATGCCGCCACCGCCATTGCCGAAGCGTTTCGAGACGCCGGTAAGAACGTGTTGCTCATGATGGATTCGATCACCCGGTTCGCCATGGCCCAGCGCGAAGTCGGGCTGGCTGCCGGCGAACCCCCGACTGCCAAGGGCTATCCGCCATCGGTGTTTGCGCGGCTGCCGGGCCTGCTTGAACGCGCGGGGTCACTGCGCGACAAGGGCAGTATTACGGCCTTTTATACCGTCCTGGTGGAAGGCGACGACCACAACGAACCGGTGGCCGATGCCGTCCGCGCCATTCTGGACGGCCACATTGTGTTGTCGCGCGACCTCGCGGCCCGTAACCACTACCCGGCGATCGACGTCCTCCCGAGCGTGAGCCGGACGATGCCGAGCGTGACGACAGTGGAGCACCGGACCAAGGCCGGCCAGGTTCGCGAGTGGCTGTCGACCATTCGGGACAACGAGGACCTGGTGAGCGTCGGCGCCTATGTGCCCGGCAGTAATCCCCGGATTGATGCGGCGCTCGCGCACCGAGAGGCCATTGGTCGCTTCCTGTGTCAGCCCGCCGACATGGGTGGCCGGTTGGCCGACGCTGTCGACGCCTTGCAGGCGCTCTGACCGTGGCGCCGTTTCGCTTTCGCGCGGCCGCGGCACTCGACCTCCGACGCAAACAGGAACAGGACGCCGGCGCCGACCTGGCTCGCGCAGAGGCCCTGTTTCGCGAGGCAATCGCGCTATCTGACGCGGCCGACGTTCAACGGACGCGCGCGCAGGCCGACCAGGCTGCGCAGGCTTCGCGCGGGATCGACATGGCCACGCTCTTCTGGCATCGGAATTGGATTACTCGTCTCCAGGCGACGGTCACCGACCTCCGCAGCGATGTGCGGACCAAGGGCGCGGCTGTCGACGAGGCCAAGCGCAGATGGCAGATGGCCAGGCGGCGGCGAATGGCGCTCGATCGCATGCGGGAACGGGCGATGGCCCGGCACCGCGCGGCCGAGCAGCGCGAGGAGCTCAAGATGATCGACGAGCTCGCGCGACTGAGATTCATGATGCCCGACGCGGGCGAGGGAGGTATGACCGGTGGCAATTGATCCCGTCTCTGGCGGCACCGCTTCGGCGGACCTGGCCAACGGCAAGACCGACGCGCTTGGCCGCAACGCGTTTCTGCAGCTGCTCGTCACGCAGCTGCAACATCAGAATCCGCTCGAGCCGCAGGCCGACGGAGAGTTTCTCGCACAGCTCGCGCAGTTCAGTTCGCTCGAAAGCCTGCAGGACATCCAGCAGGACATGGCGGTGCTTCGCGCCTACATCGAAGCCACGAAGACCCCCGTTTCCTAGTTCCGTCCAAGGAGGACTGTAATGTCTGTAGGATCGTTTTCCGCAAGCCTGTCGGGGCTCAATGCCAACCAGCAGAAGCTGAGCGTCATCGGTAACAACCTCGCGAACATCAACACGATCGCGTTCAAGGCCAGCACGGTCAACTTCGCGGATCTCGTGAGCCAGTCGATCGGCGGCCCGAGTGCGAATCCCATGCAGATCGGTCTTGGCGTGACCGTCGGGCAGATTTCGCCGAACTTTTCGCAGGGCGGCGTCGAAAGCACCGGCATCTCGACGAACGTGGCGATTCAGGGCACGGGCTTCTTCGTGGTCGGCGACAGCGCGCAGCGGACGTACACGCGCGCCGGCAACTTCAGCTTTGACGCCAGCGGCACGCTTGTGACGCCCGACGGCCAGGAGGTCCAGGGCTACACGACGATCGATCCGCTGACCGGCAAGGTCTCGACGACCGGACAGCCCACGAGCATCGTGATTCCGCCCGGCGTACTGCGTCCGCCCGTGGCGTCCTCGAGCTTCGGGACCAACTCCAATCTGGACTCGCGCGCGGCCGTCGGATCCACATTCACCGCGTCGATTCAGATTTATGACGCGCTGGGCGAACCGCACGTCGCGACGGTCAACTTTACCAAGACGGGCGTTGGCGCCTGGGGCTACACCGTCACGGTGCCCGGCGCGGACGTGGCCGCTGGAACTGTGGGTACACCGTTCACGATCGCGACCGGCAACATGACCTTCGACAACCTGGGCAAGATGGCGACGGTCAACAGCGCGCCGGTGGCCGATGTGACGATCACCAGCCCGACCTGGCGCAATGGCGCGGCAGCGGTCAACTTCTCGTGGGACCTCGTCGATGCCAATGGCGCGCCGAGCATCACGCAGTACGCGTCGGCCTCGGCCACGTCGTCTGTGACGCAGAACGGATCGCCCACGGGCGCGGTTGCCAGCATCATTTCGATCACGCCTACCGGTGAACTTGTCGCGTCGTTCGGCATCGGCCGCACGGTCGTGGTGGGCCAGCTGGCGCTCGCGACCTTCAACAACCCGCAGGGTCTGGTGAAGAGCGGGACCAACCTCTACAGCGAGAGCGAAGCCTCGGGCAACCCCAGCACCGGCATCGCCGGCAGCGGCGGTCGCGGCACGCTGATCGGCAGTTCGCTCGAGCAGTCGAACGTCGACATCGCGCAGGAGTTCACGCAGATGATCCTGGCCCAGCGCGGGTACCAGGCCAACTCCAAGAGCATCACGGTCGCCGACGAACTGCTGCTCGAAACGCTCAACCTGAAGCGCTAGGACGGAGTGACGCGTGTTTGATCTCGGTCTCATCGGAGGCTGGGCGGCCGGAGGTCCGGTCGCCGAAGCCGGAGCGCCAACGGCGAAATCGCCGGCCGGCGCCGTGCTACCCGCGCAAGCGGATGCCTCGGCGCTGGCCGGATCGTTTGGTGCGCTCATCGACGCGTGCAGCCCCGGCGTCGCGATGCCATCCATCGGCGCGCGCGCGACGGACGCCCGGGGCGAGACTGACGCGCAGGACGAGCTCCCGGTCGATGTTGTCGAACCGCCGGACGTGCTCGTTGACGTGCCGCTGGTCTTTGTCGACGCGCCGCAGCCGGCATGCTGGCCAAAGGCGTTGATGCACCAGGATCACGCCGGTAAGCCGGCCGATAGTGAGATTGACGTCGAGACGGACCACGCGCCGCGACAGGGCGCAGACAAATCAGCCAATACAGACACGGCACTTCCACTGCCGATGACGACAGCGCCTGCTGTTGCCTCGCATGAGGTGGCAACTGTCATCGCGCCAGCGGCGCAGCCTGCGCCAGTCACGGCAGGCGGCACGGGGACCGTGTCCGACGCCCGTACCACGCCCTTCGAATCGGCAGGGAACGTCGACCGAGACCGTCCGCCAGCATCCGCGCCTATCCGGCCGAATCATGCGGACACCCGGACGGCCGATGCGCCGGTCTCCGGACCTGTTCCTCAGTTCGAGCGAGTCGATCGAGCCGGCCAGCCTGAACCGCGCGATCGACCGATGCCCATCGATCCGCGCGCGTCGCGTGACCAACCCGCTGCGCCGCCAGCGGCCGCGATCGAGGCGACGGCTCAGGCTACGGCGACGAGCGATCGCGTTCCGGCAATGGCCTCGAAACAGCCGGCGATCGCGGGTGACATGGCCAGCGAGCTCAACGCGCGCGCGGCCGAGAAACTTCAAACCCTGCCGCCTCAAGTACGCAAAGCCCTGGCTGATGCGGGGCACACGCCCGTTGCGGCTCCGACGACGGAGCGGCCGGCGCTGGATGTCGATCGGTCAGTCAAGGCTCCTCTCGTCCGTCCTGACGCGACGAACCTGCCCGTCGATTCCGGCAACGCGCCATCCCGTCATTTCGACGCGCACGGTGATCGCGAACAGACACAGCGCGACGCGCCCGCATCCGCATCGACCGCGCGCGTTTGGGGACCCGTGGCCCGCTACCGCGCCGAAGCCGTCGTCGCACCGGAGAATACGCAGACGTCGAACGCCGCGCAGGCGTCCGCAGCGGTCCGGCCGGCCACAGACGCTCGTCCGACCCCGCAGCCCGCACCCGCCGCCGGCGGGCCGGCGTCCATGGCACCGCCGGCGTGGCCGTCGGCCGTTCCCGTTCAGGCACCGGTCGCGCCGATGCGCGCGCAACACATCCGCTCGTCGCCGTCACCTGTCGAGCAGCTGCCAGAAAGCACCGCGCAGCAGATCGTGCAGAGCCTCCGGCTCGTATGGTCGCGCGGTGGCGGCGACGCGCACATTCGCCTTGATCCGCGCCAGTTCGGCGATCTCTCGGTGTCGGTTCACGTCGGCGAGGGGCGCGTGATCGCGCAACTCCAGTCGGACACGCCGGCCGTCCGCGAATGGCTCCAGGCCAATCAGCAGACGCTCCGCCAGAGCCTCGCGGACCACGACCTTCGCCTCGACCGGCTCGACGTGAAGACGACCGCCGATGAGGCTCGCGATGAAACGCAACGTGACCGCCGCGAACAGCGGCAGGACCCCGATGATCCCCCCGCACGTCGTCCCAGACGACGGGAGACGGTTGGACAGTTCGAGATTGTGGCGTAGCTGAGGAGGATGCAGTGGTAACGAATCTCAACCCGCAGGGCACGACGGTCACCGGTGATGTGAGCCGGCTCGTCAACGAACTGACGAAGCGCGCGGACGTCAACGGCGACGCGAAGGTCTCGAAGGAGGAATTCGGCCAGTTCCTCTCCAAGCTGATCGACAAACCCGAATCGCGCAGCCCGCTCGAGGCCGGCTCGTCCGTGTCGTCGATCCTGGGCGCGATCGGCCGGATTCTCGCGCAGTACGCGCCGACGCCAGCCGGCCTGGGCGACGCGTTGCCCGCGATTCAGAAAGCGGTGCCGGGCACCCAGCAAGTGGGGCACGACCACCTCGACGTGCCCGGCGTGGGCAAGGTCAACGTCGCGATGTCTTTTGGCAATAACGGCGGGTCGATCTGGCGCGGCGGCAACTAGCTGCGGCCTGCGACGACACGGGAAGGTGAGTGATTCATGGAAGAAGAAACAACCGTCGGAGCGCCGGCCGCCGCACCTCGCCGCGGCGGAATGAAGAAACTCGTGATCATGGTGCTGCCGATCCTGCTGCTCGTCGGCGGCGGCGCCTGGTGGTTCCTCGGCGGATCGGGCGCCAAGGTCGAGGCGGAGGAGGAAACCAACATCGAAGAGCGTGGCGTGGTCGCGCTCGAAACGTTCCTCGTCAATCTCACCGATCCCGGCGGTAATCGGTTTCTGAAGGTCACCCTGCAGCTCGTCTTCGAGTCCGACGCCACGGCCAAGCATGTGCAGGAGAACGCGGCGCTCATCGGTCACGCGCGCTCCGCGATCCTTGAATTGCTGTCGGAGCAGAACGCGCAGGCGCTGGTGACCGCCGAGGGCAAGGCGAAATTGAAAGAGGGCGTGAAGGCCTCTGTCGGCAACGTGTTGAAGAAATTCAAGGTGATTGATGTCCTCTTCTCCGAGTTCGTTGTCCAGTTCTGATCGGCTCGGTCCGGCCGAGTGGCTGCTGGACGCACCGGCGCCGCTGGACGTGATTCTGGGCACGGCGACCCTCACCGTCGCCGAGTGCACGCGCTTGGCCGCCGGCTCGTTGGTCCGCCTGCGACAGACGGCGGGCACCGACCTCGAGTTGCGCGTCGGCGGCATTCCGTTCGCCGCCGGCGAGATTGTGATTGCCGATGACAGCGTGTCCATGCGCCTGGGCCGGATTCTGCCGCCCTCGCCCGAGGACGACGCATGATGCCGTTTCTCGTCGCGCAGGCCGGTCCAGACCTCGTGCCGCCGGTGTGGCGCATGGCGGCCGGATTTCTGGTCGTGCTCGCGTTGCTCACGCTGCTCGCGTGGCTCATGCGGCGCGGACTGGCGACCCGGCGAGCCAACGGCGCGCTGGCCGTCGAAACGGCGTTGTCACTGGGCGAGCGTCGCTCGCTCGTGATCGTCACCGTGGAACAACGGCGTCTGCTCATCGGTCTTGCGCCCGGCCAGGTCTCGTTGCTCACCGAACTGCAGCCGCCCTCATTCGGCCAGGCGATGGCGCGCGCCACCACCGGGACGGAAGTCCCCCGATGACGTCACGCGTCCGGCTCGCCGTCTGCGTGACCCTCGCGCTCTGCCTGCTGCCCGCGATCGCCGAGGCGCAGGGTCGTGGCGCAGGCGCGACCCGTCCGCCGGCCGCGGCCGTGACGCCTCCGGTGGCCGACACCACGCCCAACAACCTGCAGATGCAGATCGACGGCGTCGGCGCGGTGTCCGCGCCGTTGCAGATCGTCATCCTGCTCACGCTGCTCTCGTTCGTGCCGGCGGCGTTGGTGATGATGACGTCGTTCACCCGCATCGCGATCGTCTTTCACTTCCTGCGGCAGGCGATCGGCACACAGGAAATGCCCTCGAATCAGATGGTCATCGGGCTGACGCTGTTTCTGACAGCGTTCATCATGGCGCCCACCGCCACGCAGATCAACGAAGTCGCGATCCAGCCCGCGCTGGCGGGCACGATCGATACGACGACGGCGCTCGAGCGCGCGGCGCCGGCGCTGCGCGCCTTCATGCTCAAGCAGACGCGCGAGGCCGATCTGGCGCTCTTCGTCGAGCTCTCGAAGACCCCGCGCCCGTCCTCGCCCGACCAGCTGCCAATGAAGGTGGTCATTCCGGCGTTCGCGATCTCGGAGCTCAAGACGGGCTTCCAGATGGGCTTCTTCATCTTCATTCCGTTCCTGCTCATCGACCTCGTCGTGTCCACGACGTTGCTCTCGATGGGCATGATGCAGCTGCCGCCGATGATGGTGTCGCTGCCGTTCAAAGTGCTGTTGTTCGTGATGATCGACGGGTGGAACCTGCTCGTGGGATCGCTCGTGCGGAGTTTTCTGTAAACGCGGGGGAGACCGATGTCAGAAGCGCTTGTGCTTGGCGTAGTGCGCCAGGCGATTGAAACCGCCGTCGTGATTTCGCTGCCGATGCTGGCCGCCGGGCTCATCGTCGGCATCGTCGTCAGCATCCTGCAGACGGTGACGTCGATTCAGGACAGCATCCTGTCGTTCATTCCGCGCGCGGTCGCGATCTTCGCAGTGTTCGCGTTCACGTTCCCGTGGATGCTCCGCGTCGCCACGGGCTTCGCGAGTTCGCTGTTCGCGCGTCTGCCCGAACTGGTGCGATGACCAGTTTCGCCGAGGTGGCCGGCCTGGCCATTCTCCTCGTTCGCCCGGGCATGCTGGTGATCGCCACGCCGTTCCTGGGCGCGGTGAGCGCGCCGGCCATCATGCGCGTCGGCCTCACCGTGCTCATTGCGCTGGTACTCGCGCCCGTCGTCCCGGTGCCCCAGTCGCTTCCGGCCGCCGCGCTTGCGGCCGTGGTACTTCGCGAAGTGGCCATTGGCCTCTCGATCGCGCTCGCGATCCGCGTCCTCGTGTTCGGCGCTGAGTTCGCCGGCCACTTCGCTGGTTATTCAATCGGCCTCTCGATGGGATCCTTGATTGACCCGCAGACCGGCGTCCGCAATAACCTGTTCGCGCTGCTCTACGCCAACGTCGCCACGCTCACGGTACTCGCGACCAACGCGCACCATCGGCTGCTGGCCGCCCTGGTTGATTCGTATCAGGCGCTGCCGGTCGGGCTGGGTGCGCTCGATCCCTCGCTCGCGGGTCATGTGGCGAGCATGCTCGGTCTGGTGTTCGTGATTGGCGTCCGCATCGCGGCGCCTGTCGTCATCGTCCTGCTCATCGTGGAACTGGCGCTGGGCCTGGCGGGCCGCGTCGCGCCGGCGCTGAATGTGCTGATGTCCGGCGCCCCCGTGCGCCTCGCCGTCGGCCTGCTCGTGGCGGCAGCGACCGTTCCGACGATTCCCCACATCATCGAGCGCTACGTTCCCGTTGTCCTCTCCCTCGCGGCCGACACCGCGCGCGCGTTCCGTTAAGAGGCCGACGTGTCCAACCAGCAGCAACAGGGCGACCGCACCGAGAAACCTACCGCCAAGCGCAAGCGTGATGCGCGCGAACGCGGCCAGGTTGTGCGCAGCCGCGACCTGGCGGGCGCGCTCTCGCTGGTCGCGGTGACGTTGACGCTGGGCTGGATGGGCGCCGGCATCATGGGGATGGCGAGCGACCGGTTGATCCGCGCGTTCGGCGATCTGGGCGGGCACGCGCGCGACACCCTGAATCCGACCGCCCTCGCGGGCATCGTCTGGTCGGATCTCGGCCTGATTGCACTGATTGCCGGCCCTCCGGCCGTGGTCGCGGCGTTCGTGTCGGTCGGGTCCAGCGTCGCGCAGACCGGGTGGGCGCTCTCGCCGAAAGCCCTCAACTTCAACTGGAGCCGCATCGGTCCTTCCACTGGGTTTCAGAAGTTCGCGCCGATGCAGGCGACCGCGGAACTGCTCAAGGCGGTAGTGGGACTCGCCGTCGTCGGCGCCATCTGCTACGCGCTGGTCTACAACCTCGTCGTGCAGTCGCCCGGTCTGGTCGGCATGGCGCCGGGCGAAATCGGCGCGTACGGCTGGAGCCAGTTTCTCGGTCTCCTGTGGCGCGCCAGTCTGGCGATCACGCTGCTGGCTGCCGCCGACTACGGCCTGCAGTACTGGCGCTGGCTGAAACAAGTGCGGATGACGAAGCAGGAAATCAAGGACGAGTCCAGGTCCAACGACGGCAATCCGGAAATCAAGGCGCGCGTGCGGCGCATCCAGCGCGAGATGACGCGACGCCGGATGCTGACGGCAGTCAAGGACGCGACGGTGGTCATCACCAACCCGACCCACTTCGCGGTGGCGCTGCGGTACCGGCGCACCGACATGTCGGCCCCGGTCGTCGTGGCCAAGGGCCAGGATCTAATGGCCGCGCGCATCAAGAAAGTGGCCGCCAAGCATGGCGTGCCGGTCGTCGAGAACGTCGCGCTCGCGCGCGCCCTCTACAAGGGCGCGGACGTGGGCGATGCGATTCCGGGCCCGCTCTTCGGCGCTGTGGCCGAAGTGCTGGCGTACCTCGTACGCCTGAAGCAACTGGTGCTGTGACCGCGTCGCAGCCAATCGGAAAGACCTTATGAGCACAACGACCAAACCCACGCCGTTCCGCGCATCGTTCCTGCTGGCCCCGATCGCCGTGCTGTCGGTGGTCCTGCTGATGATCGTGCCGCTGCCGCCGTTCATCCTGGACCTGCTGTTGTCGGCGGACATCGCGCTGGCGGTCGTCCTGTTGCTCACGGCCATCTACGTCAAGCAACCCGTTGAATTCTCCGTCTTTCCCTCGTTGCTGTTGTTGTTGACGCTCCTGCGCCTCTCGCTGAACGTGGCGTCGACGCGGCTCGTGCTCATGCACGGCGCGGAGGGCGTCGACGCGGCCGGCCACGTCATCATGTCGTTCGGGCAGTTCGTCGTGGGCGGCAACTTCGTCGTTGGTGCCGTGATCTTCGTCGTGCTGATCGTCATTCAGTTCCTCGTCATCAACCACGGCGCCGTCCGTATTTCCGAAGTCACCGCGCGATTCACCCTCGATGCCATGCCCGGCCGCCAGATGGCGATCGACGCCGACCTGAACGCCGGACTCATCACCGACCGCGAAGCCCGCGAGCGGCGCGAGCGAGTCCGCCGCGAAGCCGATTTCTACGGCTCCATGGACGGCGCGATTCGTTTTACCCAGCGCGACGCGCTCGCCGCCATTCTCATCACCGTCGTCAACATCGTCGCGGGCCTCATCATCGGCGTGTTCCAGCACGGCCTGGATCTCGCGACGGCCGTTGAGACCTACACGATCCTGACGGTGGGCGAGGGCCTGGTGACCGCGATTCCGGCGCTGCTCGTGTCCATGGCGGGCGGTTTGATCACGACCCGCGCCGCGTCCGAATCCAACCTCGGCGAGGACGTGGCGGTCCAGTTGCTCTCCCGCCCCCGCCCGCTGGCAGTCGCGGCCGGCACGCTCGTGTTCATGGCGGCCATTCCGGGTCTGCCGAAGCTGCCGTTCTTGATCGTCGCCGGGATTCTGGGCGCTGCGGCCTACGCCAATCGCAAGGCCGCCACGGTCGTCAAGGCCGCGGAGGACGTGGCGCCGGTGGCGCCCGATGCGATCGAGGCCGTCGTGTCTGTGGATCCGCTTGGCATCGAAGTGGGTTACGCGCTCGTGACGATCGCCGACGACAAGCAGGGCGGCACGCTGCTCGGCCGCGTGCGATCGATTCGTCGACAGATTGCCTCGGAGACCGGCATGGTCGTCCCGCCGGTTCACGTGGCCGACAACCTGCAGCTGGGTCCGCGCGCCTACGCCATCCTGGTGAAGGGCGTCGAGGTCGCTCGCGGCGAGCTGTTTACCGACCGGCTGCTTGCCATCAATCCCGGCACCGTCAGCGCGGCCATCGAAGGCGCGCCGACTCGTGAGCCGGCGTTCGGCCTGCCCGCTCTGTGGATCGCCCAGGACAAGCGCGATCAGGCGATTGCCGCGGGCTATACGGTCGTCGATCCGACGACGGCCATCTCGACCCATCTGTCCGAAGTCATCCGGACGTTCCTGCCGGAACTGCTGACCCGGCAGCAGACCAAGGACCTGATCGACCGGCTGGCCGAAGGGTCGCCGAAGCTCGTGGAGGAGATTGTCCCGAAGGTGTGTTCGGTGGGCGACGTGCAGCGCGTGCTCCGCCAGCTTCTACGGGAGCGGGTGCCCGTGCGCGACCTGGCCACCATCCTCGAGGCGATGGCCGATGCCGTGACGATTTCCAAGGACCACGACGTCGTGACCGAGACCGTGCGCTCTGCCCTGAGCCGTTCGGTCTGCCGGCCCTACCAGAGCGAGAACGGCGACCTGCGCGTGATCGCCCTGTCGCCGGCACTCGAAGACGCCCTCGCGGCGTCGGTGACCCGGACCGATCGGGGAGCCGTGCTGGCGCTGGATCCCGAACGGGCGCAGCGGCTGGCCGGCCGGCTGGGCGAGGTCCTGGCCCAGGAAGAACTGGCACAACCTGTGCTCTTGTGCACGCCGACACTCCGTCCGCACTTGTGGCGGTTGTTCTCGCGGGCGCTGCCGCATATCGCGGTGCTGTCACACAGCGAGATTCCGCCGCAGATGCGGGTGCTGTCGGTAGCGACACTGGATTAGCCATGCACGTAAAGCGTCTTTTTCGCCCAACTGTTCGAGAAGCACTGGCTGCGGCCCGTCAGGAACTGGGCCCCGGCGCGCTGGTGCTCTCGACAGAACTCGTGCCGGCGCCGGGCTGGCGGGGCTGGATGGGGCAGCGCGTTGTGCGCCTGACCGCCGCGGCCGAACGGCCGGAAACGGACGAAATCATCCCTGATCTGATGTCGGAAGACCGGTCGCCGGTGACGGTCCGCCGACACTCGCCCCTGAGCGGCGCGCAGGCCGGACTCGTCGCGCGCCTCCAGGCCGCCGGCCTCAGCGGCCCGTTGGCCGAGACCGTCGTCAGCCGCATGACGCCGTCCGAGTGCCGCGTCGCTTCCGATGGCGCCGTCCGCCGCGCCCTCGCGGCCGAAATCGAAACCACCCGCGGCGACGATGAGGCGTTCGCGCGGGTCGAAGTATTCGTCGGCCCCCCCGGGGTCGGCAAGACCACCACGATTGCCAAGATCGCCGCGCAGGAGCGGGCGGGCAACGGCCGGCCGCTCGGGCTGGTCTCGGCTGATGCCTTCCGCGCCGGCGCGATCGAACAACTGCGCTGCTACGCATCGGTCATGCGCGTCCCGTTCCGCGTCGCCCGGAGCGCGTCGGAACTGAACGACGCGCTGGACGCCACGCGCAGCACGGCATTTGTGGACACGGCCGGCCGGTCGCCGGCCGACGCATCGATCGCGGATCTCTTCGACGTGTTCGAGCACCGTCGCGATGTGCGTACGCATCTGGTGATGGCGGCCGACACGACCGCGTCCGGCGCGCGACGCATTCTCGATCGCTACGCCGCGGTGAAGCCCTCGCGCGTGGTCATCACCAAGCTGGACGAGGCCGAGTCGGTCATGCCGCTGTTCAACGTCTTGCGCGAGAAGGGTCTGCCGGTGTCGTACCTGGCGACCGGTCAGCGCGTCCCCGAAGACCTGAAGCGCGCGACGCCGGCTTTGCTGGCCTCCGCGCTTCTCAACGATTCCACGGCGGAGGTCGCCGCGTGTCACTAATGGTTCCCGCTTCGTCGCGCCCGATTGCCACGCGCATTGCCATCACCAGCGGGAAGGGCGGCGTGGGCAAGACCAGTCTGTCCGTGAATCTGGCGGTCGCCTTGTCGCGTCTTGGCCATCAGGTCGGGCTGGTCGACGCCGACTTCAGCCTCGGCAACGTCGATGTGTTTCTGGGACTCACACCGGACGATCATCTGGGCGCTGTTCTGGGTGGCACCCGCACGATTGACGAAGTCACGATCGATGGCCCGTCGGGAATTCGCGTGATTCCCGCCGGCAGCGGCGTGCGCGCGCTGACCTCGCTCGACGATCGCACCTGGTCGAGGCTGACGGCTGCGATGGACCAGGCGGGGCGGTCGGTCGACTTCCTGCTGTTCGACACGGCGCCCGGCATTTCCAACAACGTGCTCGATATTCTCGGTCTCTCCGATTACGTCGTCGTGGTCACGTCGTACGATCCGTCGGCGGTCGTCGACGCGTACGCGGTGATCAAGCTGATCTCCGCCAGCGCACCGGGCAAGGCCATCGGTGTCGTCGTCAATTCCACGCGGGATGCCGACGAGGGCACCGTCGTGTTCCGTCAGATTTCAACGGCCGCCGAGCGTTTCCTCGGGTTGCAGCTCCGCTACGACGGTTACGTGCTCGAAGACCGCCTGCTCCGCGAAGCGCAGTTGGCGCAGATTCCCGTACTCGAGACCGAATCAGACAGTCCGGCGAGCCGATGCATTCGTCGTCTCGCCAGCCGGATCGCGTCCGTGCGCGCGTCCAGCGCCGGACCCTGGGCATCGCGACTCGGCCAGACGCCGCCACCCTTCGGCCGTTCGACTGGAGCGGTGCCATGCGCGTAAGCGCCGCATTCGCGGCAGATCCGGCCGTGCGGGACCAGTTGGTCATGGCGCACGTGGATCTCGTGAAGGCGCTGGCCAATCGCCTGCGCCGGCGGCTGCCCTCGCAGGTTGAAGTCTCCGAACTGGTCAGCGTCGGCGTGCTGGGCCTCATCGACGCGGCCACGCGCTATCAGCCGTCACTCGGCGTGCCGTTCGATGCCTTTGCGCGCCGGCGCATTCATGGCGCGATGCTCGACGCCCTCCGCAGTCTTGATTGGGTGCCGCGCTCGATGCGCAAGCTGCAGCGTCAGGCCGAGGACACGATCGGCCGTTTGCGGCAGACCTACGGCCGCGAACCGGAGGCCGAAGAAATCGCCGCGGAACTCGGCATCAGCGTCGAGGAATACGACCACATGCTCGACGAACTGCGCACGATGGAAGTCGCAGTGGCGCGGTCGTTCGACGGCGACGGCGGGATGCCGAATCTCATCGATCTGGCCATCGACCCCGACCAGGGCCAGCAGGTCCGCCTCGAGCGCCTGGAACTTCGGCGCCTCCTCGCGCAGGCCCTGCAACGGCTGCCCGAACGTGAACGGCAGATTCTGAATCTTTCGTACGTCGAGGAATTGACCCTCGCTGAAATCGGCGGTGTCTTCGGCGTCGGCGAATCGCGCGTGTCGCAGATTCGCACGCAGGCCATCATGCGCCTGCGATCGCTCCTGCGGCCGGCGCTGACCCGATCGGAGGCCAACTAGCCATGGCCACGCTGCTGACGCCGGAGGAACTGGACGCCTTGCGCGAAGGCGCGGTGGGCGCCGGGCGCGCGCGCGCGGCCGAGACGGTCGAGCGCTACAACTTCCGTCGGCCCGATCGCATCACCAAAGAACAGCTGCACGCGCTGCACTTTCTGCACGACCGGTGCGCGCGCAGCATGTCCACGTCCTTCTCGGCCTACTTGCGCACGACGATGACGTTGTCGGTGCAGTCGGTGGAGCAGGTCGCGTATGGCGACTTCTTGCGGTCCATTGCGGATCCGACGGCGTTCTACGCCCTCGGCATCGCGCCGTTCGACGAACTCGGCGCGCTCGAGATCAACCCGTCGATCGCGTTTGCCCTGGTGGATCGGCTGCTTGGCGGATCCGGACAGCCGGCGACCGTGACGCGGCCGATGACGGAGATCGAGCAGAACGTCGTGGACTCGATCGTCAAGCTGCTGCTCGAAGGCCTCGCCGAGGCCTGGAAGCCGGTGACCAATCTCGCCTTCAGCATTCGCGCCCGCGAGACGCGGCCCCAGATGCTGCAGGTGGCGGCGCAGAACGAGGGATTCGTCGTGGTCGTGTTCCAGGTTCAGGTCGGCGACGTGGCGGGCACGGTCAGTCTGTGCATTCCCGCCAGCGTCGTGGAAACCGCGAGCGCGCAGTTCCTGCAGTCCTGGCCCAGGCAGCGCCGCGAGGCGAATGCGCAGGAGCGGGAGTGGATTGCCGAGCATCTGGCGCGCGTGCCGGTGTCGGTGGTGCCGCTGATCCGCAGCACGTTGTCGGCGCCGTCGGTGCTGGCGCTGCAGCCCGGTGAAGTGTTGTCGCTGCCGTTGTCTGCGGATCGGCCGCTGGACGTGCACATCGGCGGATTGCGCAAACTCACGGGCCGGCTGGCGACCGAGCGCGGACGCCTGATGGTGATGGTGGAAGACCGGGTCGGGCGCACGGTGCCGGCTCTCGTGCAGGTGGAGAAGAACTGATGGCAGACATCCTGAACATCGATGGCGTCGCGAAGGCGCTGGCGGAAGAACTGACCGCCGTGTGCGGCGCGCGCCTTGGCGGAGAAGCGACCTCGGCGCCGGCCGACGCGCCGGCCGCCGCGGGCTGGACGCTGACCGTGCCCGTCTCGGGCGCGGTCGAGGGCCGGATCATCGTGTGGTGCGAAACCTCGTCTGCTGCGGCGTACGCGCGGGCGATCGCCGGTGCCGACAGCGCGCCGGCCGAGGCGGTCATCACGCAGGCGCTGACGGACCTCGCGCACGACGCGATCGTGGCGGTGCAGGCGCGACCCGCGTTCGCGAATGTGAATGCGGGCGAGCCCGTGATGGGCCAGGGGCCGGTCGCGCCGGGTGCCCGCGCCTACTTCATCGCCGTGCCCAACACCGCGAGCTGCCTCCTGGCAGTCGGGGTGGAACGCGCGGCCACGATGCCGGCCGCCGATGGCCGGCTGGGTGCCGTGCTCGACGTGGAACTGCCGCTCATCGTGCGGTTCGGCCGGACGGTGATGCCGCTCCGCGCGGTCGCGGATCTCGGGCCGGGTTCGGTCATCGACATGGGACGGTCACCCGACGAGCCCGTCGATCTCCTGGTCGGCGATCGACTGATCGCGCGGGGAGAAGTCGTGGTGGTTGGCGGCAATTACGGCGTGCGCATTACTCAACTGGCGGCGGGCCGGGACTCCGGCGCGGCGGACAGAGAAGCGAGGGCCCTGTGAGTGAGATGTTTCTGGAATTCAAAGAGTACTACTGGATGCACCGCGAGGCCTTCCGCGTCGCGGCCGCCGGCGGCGCGTTCATCACCGTGCAATTGGTGATGCTGGTGTGGACGCTGCGGCGGTTGTCGGAACTCTCGAACATCCGTGAACGGATGAGCCGGCTGGCCGATGGCCTGGCGCTGCTGACCGACACCACCGAGGCCGGCATGGCCACGCTGGCCGCGCAGCTCGATCAGATGAACCGCAAGACGAAAATCGCGAGGCCGGCGTCGCGGGCGAGTGTCGCCAAGCGCGTCACCGACGCCGCGCGCAAAGGCGACGGACTCCACGCGATCGCGGCGCACGAAGCGTTGTCTGAAAGCGAAGTCCGGCTGCATCTGGCGCTGGCAAGCAACCGGGTGCTGTCGCCCGATTCGCCGCTCGCGTCCTGACGCCCGGCATAGAGAGGGATCACCATGTCTTCTGGCAGCCATTACATCGCGTTGAGCGGGCTTCGAGCCCGCGTCGATGAGCTCGACCGGCTCTCGGCCGACATCGCCAACATCGGCACCGCCGGCTACAAGGGCGAGCGGGATACGACCGCCGCTGCCGAACGCAGCGCATTCGACCGCACGCTCATGAGCGCGATCGACACGACGCACGGCGGCCGCCGGCTCGACATGGCCGACGGCGGCATGGCGCCTACCGGCCGCGCGCTGGATCTGGCGATTGACGGCAAGGGCTTCTTCGTCATCGACACGCCGAACGGCCCGCGCTACACGCGCAACGGCCACTTCACCGTGGACGCCGATCGCAAGCTGGTGACCGACGACGGGCAGGCGGTGTTGGGGGCGGATGGACCCATCACCCTGGCTGAAGGCGAGATTCGCGTGGACGCCGACGGCAGCATCTGGACCGACACCACGAAGGCCGGCCGGTTGTCGATCGTGACGTTCGACGATCCCGGCCTGCTCGGCCGCGATCACGGTAGCCGGCTGCGCGCCGACGGGCAAACCGCGGTGCCGATGGAAACACCGGTTGTGCGCGGCGGCACGCTCGAGACGTCGAACGTTTCGGTGGCCGAGCGGCTCGCGCAACTGACCACCGTCTCGCGCGGGTTCGAAGCGCTGCAGAAATCGATTTCGATGATGTTGAACGACGTCGACGGGCGGGCCATCGATTCACTGGGCCGTCGCGGGTAACCCGGCAGACAGAGATTCAGAGGAACAGCCATGATTCGAGCTCTCTACACGGCGGCGAGCGGCATGAACGCCCAGCAGGCGAACATCGACAACGTCGCCCACAACCTGGCAAA
>Ga0307505_10001668_pt1 | contig 17143 bp, 13 predicted proteins | sample 23_S_MG_FD_202183 | JGI IMG/M metagenome (GOLD analysis project Ga0307505, IMG submission 202183) | Soil microbial communities from Populus trichocarpa stands in riparian zone in the Pacific Northwest, United States - 23_S | ecosystem: Environmental > Terrestrial > Soil > Riparian zone > Trees...
CCTCGCGGTTCATCATCGCGCGCGATCCCTTCCGCGCAATTCGACGCGGGCGTCAGATCTTCCAGCGGAAATTTTTAAGAAGCGAAGGTCAGGGCCCGATCACTGGTGATGGTGATGGCAAGACAGACATCCAAACTGACCTGATCATCGGCGCCGGTTTGGCGGATAGCTGTGCGGCCTGTCACGGACTGCCGCGTGGCTCAGCCGGTTTTGGCGGCGATGTTGTTACGAGGCCCGACAGTAGAAACGCCCCACACCTCTTTGGACTTGGTCTAAAAGAGATGCTTGCCGATGAGATCACCGACGAGTTGCGTGACATCCGTCGTGATGCAATCGACGAAGCCAAAGCCTTGCGTCGCAATGTGACGAAGACTTTAAGGACCAGCACTCGAAAAGGAAGCATCAGGTATGGAACGATCACTGCAAGACCGGATGGTTCGGTTGATACCTCAGACGTGGATGGAGTCGATTCCGATCTTCGCGTGCGGCCGTTCTTCCTGCATGGAGAAACGATGTCGATTCGTGAGTTCCTTGTCGGAGCGTTCAATGCCGAGATGGGACTTGAAGCAAATGATCCTGACCTGAGAAATGCCGAAGCGTCCGGAGGGCAAAGAATAGTTACACCGGCAGGCATGGTGCTCGATGGCCGGGTCGATAAGATCGAGCAACCGCCGGTTACTAGCACGAGTCATGACTCCGATAACGACGGAGTCATCAACGAGATCCCCACCAGCATTGTAGATTTCATGGAGTTCTATCTGCTCCACTACTTCAAACCTGGCCTGGGCGAGGGATCCACTGATGCAACTTCCGGCAGATCTTCATTCACAAATCTGGGCTGTGCAGCCTGTCACATCCCCGACCTGACGATTGATGACGACCGCCGTGTTGCTGACCTTGACACGGTGTTTGATCCCACACGCGGAAACCCGTTCAACCGGCTATTCGCGACAGCGGTTCCATCCTTACAGCCTTCAGCGACGGCACCGGTTTCCCAACACTCAAACGAGCGAATTTGGGGAGCTTCGTCGTGAGGAACATCTTCACCGACTTCAAGCGGCACGACTTAGGTCCAAACTTCCATGAAATCAATTTCGATGGAACGATTAGAACTCACTTCCTGACGATGCCTCTCTGGGGCGTCGGTACGAGTGCGAACTACGGCCATGACGGTCGCAGCCACGATCTGATGACGGTGATTCTCCGTCACGGCGGCGAGGCACAGCAGGCACGTGACAACTTCGCGAATGCCAGTTCGACAACCCGCCGTAACGTCATCGCCTTCCTCAACACCCTGATCTTGTTCCCGCCTGACGATACGTCTTCGAGTCTTGATCCGGCGAATCCAAATACCTTGGGTTACCCGCAATTCGGACACGGCAGCATCAGGCTAGGAGCTCTCTTCAACGATCCAACCGATCCTGAATAGGGTCAAACGTGCAGATGGGCCGGTCACCCGGCCCATCTTTACTCAGTTCTAATTTCCCGGACCGGTGACGTTGACAACAGAGTCAATGGACTGACCCATTGAAACTCCCGCTTCCGTAGTAATAACAAACTCGACGGTGTTATTTGGACCATGGACCGGGTTCGGATCAACATTGTGCAGGATTGCTTCCAATTCACCCTCGTGATTTGAGAAGAGATGCATCACGTAAGTTCCATCGGGGTTCTCCGTCATAAAGCCCTTAACTCCTTTCGTATGGCCCGCACGATAGACATAGACTGCTCCACTACATGCATGGAAATCCGCATAAGGTCCGTGACCTTCGGCTGAGCACCAGACCCAAAATCCGACCCGACTTTGAAACCCTTCGAGAGCGACTCCGACGCCACTAAAAATTACCTGGCTAGCTCCTTGATTCGGGGCAGCCGATGTTTTGCCGCCGGATGGTGAGAAAGATAGAGTGATCGCTGCGATTGCAATAAAACTAGCGGCTTTACGCCCGTATTTTGTGGTAATGAGATTGATGAGTTTTCCTTTCCAATGAACAGGTTAGAGGCACGCCAATGCACGCGGCCAGACGATGAACTGACGTGGTGCAAGCGATCTCCGAGCGAGGTGTCGCTGGGCGGTTAAGGGAGGACGTGGAAGTTGACTCTGTTCAATGCCAGCGCCGGCTCAATCGTTTGATTTGAGCGAGACCGCTGGATTTAAAGAGGCTGGTCGCGGGGCATTATACCCCTTTACCTGATCACTCGGAAGGTGTTCGTTAAGGTCGCGGCCGAGTCGCCGCCGGCCCAGATGTCGAAAGTCGCGGGCTCCTGCACCCAGCCTTTTACTGCTGAGCTCCAGTAAGTCAGCTCCGATTTTCCGAGCGTGAAGCGAACGGTCTTCTTCTCGCCCGGCGCGAGGGCGATGCGCTCAAACCCTTTTAGTTCACGCACGGGCCGCGACGCGCTGCCCGCACGCTGGTGAATGTAGAGTTGCGCTACCTCCTCGCCCGCGCGCCGTCCGGTGTTCTCAACGTCCACTGATACCTCGACGCTCTCGCCGACCTTCGCTTCCGCCTTGCTCAGTCGCAGGTTCGAATAGGCGAACGTCGTGTAACTCAGACCGTAGCCGAACGGATAAAGCGGCGACGTCGGCATGTCCCAGTAACGAGAGGTGAACTCTTTGGCGCTCTCTGGTTGTTGCGTGATGTTGCGAGCGTAGTAAATCGGAATCTGCCCCGAACTGCGAGGCCATGTAACCGGGAGTTTGCCGCCCGGCGTCGCATCTCCGTAAATCAGATCGGCGATCGCGTTGCCGCCTTCGCTGCCGGGATGCCATGCTTCGAGGATCGCGGGCACACGATTCACGGCCCACGAGATATCCAGCGGCCGCCCATTGATCAGCACCAGCACTGTTGGCTTGCCCAGTGCCGAAACTGCTTCGAGCAATTCACGTTGGCGGCCAGGCACATCGATCGTGGAATGCGACGCTGCTTCACCGCTCATCTCCTCGTGCTCCCCCAGGACCAGCACCACTAAATCTGACGAGCGTGCGAGCGCTACCGCTTTCTCGAACTCTTCACGCTTCTGGGCCTCGGACCATGCCGCCGGACGCGGGCCGCCGAACAGCGCGAAGATCGACGGATACGATCGCGCGATATCGACGCCTTGTGCGTAGTCAACCTTCACACCTGGCCCAACCTTCTCGCGGATGCCTTCGACGACAGTTACGGCGGTCCTTCTGTCGTCAGCCAACGTCCATGGACCACGCATGTCGCGCTTGGAATCTCCGAGTGGCCCAATGACCGCAATCGACGAAACTTTCGAATCGCCTTTGGTCAGTGGCAGCAGGTTGCCTTCGTTGCGCAAAAGCACCGCCGAACGCTGCGCGGCAACACGCGCAAGCTGCTTGTGCTCCGGATTGTTGTGATGCGACGCTACTGCCGACTCGTCAACGTAAGGATTGTCGAAGAGACCCAGTTTGAACTTCGCTTCCAGGATACGCCGCACGGCGCTATCGATCTGCGCAGTCGTAACGCGCCCTTCCTTAACAAGCTTCGCGAGACTCTCTGAATACGCGCTCGAGATCGGGCTGCGCGGAAGTGACATTTCCATATCCACACCGGCTGTGAATGCACGGACCGCCGCGTCAGCCTTGTCTGCCGCGAAGCCGTGTGTAACCAGACTACCGACGGAGTCTGCGTCACTCACTACGAATCCCTTAAAGCCCCACTGCTTTCGCAATACTTCGCTTAGGAGAAATGCGTTGCCCGTCGCAGGCACGTCGTTGAGATTCATGTAGGCCGACATCGCGCTCCCAACACCCGCGTCGACCGCTGCTTTGAACGGTGGGAAGTAAACGTTGTAGAGCTCCGAATCGCTGAGATAGGAAGAGTCGTAGTCGCGGCCTCCATCGGCAGCGCCATAACCTGCGAAATGTTTCATGCACGCAAGCAAACGCCCGGGAGCAGACGGATCAGATCCCTGAAATCCTCGCACCTGTGCGGCGGACATCTTTGCGCCGAGATACGGATCCTCGCCCGCGCCCTCGACGATGCGTCCCCAGCGCGGATCGCGCGCGATGTCGACCATCGGCGCAAAGGTCCAGCGGATTCCGACAGCGCGTGCTTCGCGAGCGGCGACCGTTTGTGCGCGTTCGACCAATGCCGGATCCCACGACGACGCCATCGCAAGTGGAACGGGAAAGACTGTGCGAAAGCCATGAATAACGTCAAAGCCAAACAGCAGTGGAATCTTCAAGCGCGACTGTTCGACCGCGACTTTCTGAAATCTATTGATTGTCGCCGGATCGGTGACGAAGAGCAGCGATCCGACCTTGCCTGCACGGATGTCCGGCTCCATCATCTCAGGCCTCATTAACTGGCTGAGAAAGAAAAGCTGGTGAAGCTGGCCGATCTTCTCCTCTAAAGTCATCTTCGCAAGCAGATCCGCAGCGCGTTTCGAGGGCGTGGGTTCCCGGCTCGTTGTTGACTGGCCCAACGTCTGTACGAGCGGCATGAAGAGAGACAAAATCACGAGAAGACATTTCAGGTTGCGCATTGTTTTTCCTTTAGAAGGCGTGGTCAGCGGTTAAAGCGCGCTTTTTCGTTTGCCGGCTCCCACAAAAAGATCGCTATCCCGCGCTCGACTTTTACGATCTTTTGAGTGAACAGAGCAAGTGGTGGTGTTAACTTATCGGTAGCCAACCCTAATTCGGAGAAACTTCATGAAGGTCCTTTTGATCGCTTTACTTGTTTGTTTTGCGGCGACTGCAGCGCCGGTGTCGGCACAAACTGTTGCCTTCACCAACGTCAACGTGATCCCGATGGACCGTGAGCGGGTGCTCGCGAACCAGACGGTGGTGGTTAAGAACGGCCTGATCGCCGAGATCGGCGACGCAAAAAAGGTAAAGCTGCCGAAGGACGCAGTGCGTGTCGACGGCACCGGCAAGTATTTGATCCCGGGCCTCGTCGACATGCACACGCACCTGCTGTCGGACAGCGATGAGTTTCCCGATTCGATTGGACCAGATGAGCTGCGCGTGATGGTGGCAAACGGCGTCACGACAGTCCGGTTCATGATCGGAACACCCGAACTGCTGGCCCTACGGAGCCGCTCAGCCAGCGGAGAGATAGATGCTCCGACGATTTTCGTCGCGAGTCCACACTTAACCGGCCGCGAACAGGGTAACAACTTCGTCGTCAACACACCGGAAGAAGCGCGAGAAGCTGTGCGTAAATCGAAAGCAGCGGGTTACGACTTCATCAAGATCACGACGTTCATCAAGGCTGAGGTTTACGAAGCGGCAGTGGACGAATCCGCGAAGCAAAACATCCGCGTGGTCGGTCACGCAGACAGCCGGTTCGTCGGCGTCGAACGCGCCTGGAAAGCGAAACAGCAGATCGAGCACCTCGACGGCTACATGGAACTACTGCTCCGCGACGATGCGCCGATGAAAGGCAGCGTCTCTGACCTTTATATTTACAATCCCGAAAATTGGAAAAGCTTCGACTACATCGACGAAAGCAAGATTCCCGAGGTCGCGCGGAAAACTGTCGCCGCGAATCCTTACGCCGATCCCACGCACCACTTTATGAAAAACAGCTTCGGACGGCTGCGTACAGAGGACGAGATTCGCAAACAGCCGGACTTCCGTTTCTATCCGCCGAAGGTGCAACAGCAATGGCTGGATTTCTACAAAAAGAACCGCTTCATCAACACCGTGCCCCTGGAACAACGCGCACGCTGGATTCAACTGCGCGAGAAGTTAATCAAAGCAATCTACGACGCCGGCGGGCGGATCATGACCGGATCGGACACGCCTGAGTTTCTGTGGTTGTATGGCTTCGGAATGCATCACGAGCTGAAGGCGCTGAAAGAAGCCGGTCTTTCAAATTACGCTGCGCTCGAGGCGGGAACAAAGAACCCGTCGATGTTTCTCAGAACAATGGACAAGGCCGGCACGATCGAAAAAGGAAAGCGTGCCGACCTCATTCTGCTGAACGCTAATCCGCTCGACAACATCTCCGCTACCGAGAATCGCGCCGGCGTTATGCTGAAGGGGAGATGGCATTCGCAACAAGAGTTGGATGGCTGGTTGGACCAGTCGGCGAAGGCCATCTCGACGTCATTTAAAGGACACTGAGTTTAAGCCCTCTCTCTGCTTTGCACAAAGTGTTGCCATTACGAACAAGTTCTCGCGCAAAGTCGCCCGCTCTTACGTAACCTTCAGCGCGATTTTTCCGAGGTGGTGCTGTTCGAGCGCCGCTTGTGCGGCCGCCGCCTGCTCGAATGGAAATGTGCGATGGACGTGCACTTCGAATGGACCAGCCTCGATGAGCTCATTTAGCTTGTCGATGAGCTCACGGCCACCCTCGCCATCGTATGCTTCGACGCTCACTTCGGCATGCGCCTTCGGTGTTGGCTCTACACCGTTTGGATAGGCGACGCGTCCATCAGCACGAATCGCCGACAGCGCCCGATCAGTCGCATCACCCCCGGCGGTAACGAGCGCGGCGTCGATCCCATCGGGCGCAAATTGACGCGCGACTTCCAGAACGTTGTCGCTGCGGCCGTCAGCCACAGCATCCGCGCCAAGCTGTTTGGCGAGTTTGACCCCGTCGTCGCCCGAGGCCACAGCAAACACACGGGCGCCCATTCGCTTCGCAAGCTGAACAGCAAGGTGCCCGATGCCGCCGTTGGCGCCGAAGATCATTACAGATTCATCTGGTTGGAGATCGAGAACCTCTTCGAGGCCCGTCAGCGCCGTGAGGGCGTCACTCGCCAACACGGCTGCCTGCTCCATTTTCATAGCGCCGGGGATGAGTGAAGCATTGTCTGCCTTGACGACAGCATACTGCGCATAAAAACCTCCCTTCGGATTTCCCAGTTCCGAAGCATAAACACGATCGCCTTCCTTAAACTCTTTCACCTTTCCGCCAACCGCAGCCACGGTGCCGGCTCCGTCCGTGCCTAACACATACGGAAATTTCGCCTCACGGCCTAACACTTCAACGAACCCGCCTTCGCGTTCGTACGGATCCCATGCGCCGACGCCCGCGGCTTCAACGTGGATCAAGATCTCGTCCGTGCCTACTTCCGGTATCGGCACCGTCTGCACCTTTAATGTTTCGGGTCCTCCAAAACGATCCAGTGCGATCGCACGCATCGTTTTTTCCTTTGCCTTGCTCGTCTTCGTCATAATTTTTTACTCCTTGATATGAATGGCTCCAGATGGGCAGGAAACGAGGTTAATGACGCGACGGTGCGGCGGGGTCACAGAACCTTTCCTTTTTTGTGTGACTGTAATGACGACTGCCGAGCGCGTGAGTCTCACTTCGCGTCATGAAAAATGATGCCGAGTGCAAAACGCTGTCCGGATCGTATGCGGCTCACGCCGTGCCGCAGATTCACGCGATAAACGTTCTTGCTTCCCTGCACCGGCCGATTACGAACCGCAAACAGAACTCCATCTCCCTGTCGTAGCGATACAACAATCGGTCGCGATTGCATACGCGGACGTTGTTCGGTCATCACGAATTCGCCACCGGTGTAATCCTTGTCAGGTTCAGATAACAGAACGGTAAGTTGAAGCGGAAAAACTTGTTCGCCGTAAAGATCCTGGTGCAAGCAGTTGTAATCGCCGGTCTCGTAACGAAGTAAAAGCGGTGTCGCTCTGTCCTGCCCTGCTTGATTACATCTCTCGATATAATCTTTGTGTTCGTCCGGATAGCGAACTGGAATACGCATCGCTTCATTCCAACGATTGGCGAGCGGTACGAGAAACGGATAGACGGCCGTGCGCAGGCTCGCAACAATGCCGGGCAGCGGATAATTGAAATACCGGTACTCTCCACGGCCGAAACCGTGGCGTTGCATTACCACCGTGCTGCGAAAGCTGTCGTCCTTTTGGTAAAGACTTGATAGCTCCTGGCACTCATCCGCGGTAAGGATACGGTTGAGCTTTGCATTTCCCTGCGCATCGAGTTCCTGCAAGACATCGTCCCAGGCGATTCCCTGGATTCGTTCGGCAATCATGACGACCCTGAAGATAGCAGTTTCACTTATCGCAAACACCCCGATTCTTGCTTTCAAAGTGACACGATCCGTTGGCCGGTGGTGATTACCCAATATGAACAGACGTATGTTTGTAGGCCTCATGGCTGCCGGGGCGGTTTGCTCAACCGGCAAGTTCACGACAGAAACACGAGCTGAGTCTAAACGTCTCGACACTGCGCGAATGTTGGAAGTGACGCGAGTTCCCGGTGTTGCTGTCGCCGGAATAAACGAAGCGAAGCCGTACCAACTCTTTGCCGGCGTGGAGCGCGCCGGTGGTCCAGCAGTAACAGCACGCACACGCTTCCCTGCGGCTTCACTCTCGAAACCGGTCTTTGCGTGGGCCGTTCAGAACCTGGTGAAACAAGGAAAACTTGATTGGAATCGACCGCTGCAGGATTACCTCGATCTCGGTCTCGAAGGATCGGCTCGCAAGACAACCGCACTTCACGTTCTTACGCACAGCACCGGTTTGCCTAACTGGCGCTTTCAGCCGAACCTGCCGCTCGCGTCAGCTTTTGAACCGGGAACCAAATGGCAATACAGCGGTGAAGGCTTCGTGTTGCTGCAACGCGTCGTGGAAAAGATCGCGGCGCAACCGATTGCTGAATACATGCGAACCGCCGTTCTCGAACCACTGGGAATGACGCAAAGTACCTTTGCCTGGTCACCTGAGATTCAGACGCAGGCCGCATCGGGCCACGATCGTCAGGGCGCCTTGCTCGAACGATCGCTTGCCTTCTACGAACAGCGCAACTACGAGACCCTCCAAAAGAGCAACCTCAAACCAGCCTCAGCTACCTACGAACAGATTACCGCCGCGTATCAACAGAACAAACAAAATTTCCTAACGGTAGCTCTATCTCCGAATATGGCAGGCTCACTTCAGACGACGATCGGAGACTACGCTGTGTTTCTCGCACACGTGTTAAAAGCCGTCACACAATCAGATGACTTTAAGGCGCGTGTTGAGGTGAACCGCGACATTGCGTGGGCGACGGGTTGGGGAGTCGATCGATCGTCTAAAACACCGGCATTGTTTCACTGGGGCGATGGCCCAGGCTTCAAGAATTTCTGTTGGGTGCAACCGGCACGAAAGTCAGCGTTGGTTTTCTTCACGAATGGCGACTCGGGTGCTGCGCTGTATGCATGGCTGTTCCGGCAAATAACCAACCAGGATCTTTCAGCGTTCTATTGGATTTGATCCTACTCGTATCTCAGTGCAACTAACGGATCGACCTTCGCTGCGCGACGCGCGGGGATGTAGCACGCCAGTAAGGCGACGATAGTCAGCAACCCGATCACACTTAAATAGGTCAGCGGATCAGTCGCCGTTATTTCAAACAGCAGCGTGCGCATCAATCGCGTTAGCGCAAATGCGCCTGCCAAGCCTATAACCGTCCCGATGAACAACATGCCCAGGCTCTGTTTGAAGACAAGCCGCAACACATGTAACGGCCGCGCACCGAGCGCCATGCGCACTCCTATCTCCTGCGTGCGCTGCGCCACCGAGTAAGCCATCACGCCGTAAATACCAATCGCCGCCAGGAACAGCGCGATTCCGGAGAATGTCGCCAGCAGCAACGCCAGGAAGCGTGGTTGGACCATCGACTTCGACACCAATTCATTCATGGACCAGAGATTGTAAACCGGCAGGCTCGGATCCATTTCCCGAACGGCATTGCGTATCGAGCTTTCCAGCGATGCTGATTCATTCGTTGCGCGAACCACAAAATTTACGTTCGACCCGAGGAACTGAGTCGAGACTTGCCGTACCTGGAAATAGAGTTCGGGACCGGCAGGCTTATCCATACCCGCGTTCTTCGTGTCTTCAACCACCCCGACGATCGTGAACCAGACTTTCGGATCGGCGAAACCCGGATTTACCCGCCGGCCAACCGGACTTCCGGTCCAAAATCTTTTCGCAAGCGCCTGGTTGACGATCACAACCGGCATCGCGTTTGGGTTGTCGTCCTGCGGCTCAAAAGTGCGGCCCTCAATCGACCGGATCTTCATCGTCTTGAAGTAATCGTTACCGACGACATTCCAGTAGTCGACGTTCTGTGCCGGGCTGTCGGGTGTTGACTGGTAGCCTTCGATCTCGGTGTCGTTCGCATTGATGCGGCGTAGCGGAGGTAGTCCACTCGCAATCGAGACGCCGGCCACGCCGGGAATGGTGCTGAGCTTCTGCTCGAGAGAATTTACAAACTGGAGGCGTTCGGGAGCCTTATATTTAGAGTTCGGAAGATTCAGGCTGAAGCTGACGACACCGACTGGATCAAAGCCGGTCTTGACTTGTTGCAACTTCCAGAAGGCACGAATCATCAGGCCAGAGCCGATGACGAGAATCACTGCTAGCGCGATCTCCGCGACTACGAGACTCTTGCGCAGCGTCTGACCTCCTCCGCGAATTGCGCGCTGCCCGGCTGTGCGAATCCAGTTAGCGAGATTACGTTCACTGACTTGGGCCAGTGGCGCGAGACCAAAGAGAAAGACCGCAACGATCGCAACCGCGATAGTAAACGCGAGCACCGGAAGACCCACGCCAATCTCTTCAGTGCGCGGCACGCTATCCGGCGCAAACAATAACAGGACCTTCAATCCCGCGAATGCGAGCGCAACTCCGAGAATCGACGCGATCAAAACCAGTACAAAACCCTCAGCGACAAATTGCCGGACCATTCGTTTTAGACCGGCTCCCAGTGCGAGACGCACTGCAAATTCACGGTGACGTGACTCCGCGCGGGCCAGCAAAAGGTTCGCAACATTCACACACGCAATGAGCAGCACAAAACCGACCGCAGCCATCAACAGCCACACAGCTTTACGAGCGGCGCCGACAACGTCTTCGTGAAGACCCAGCATGATCATCGGGTGACCTTGCGGGTTGAGTAAATGCTGCGCGCGGCCTTCACTCTTCCAGCCGGACATCAGGCTCGACATCTCGCTCTGCGCCTGCCCGATCGTAACTCCGGGTTTCAACCTTCCGATCACTGACAGGAAATGTGAACCACGACTACCGGGGTTAGCGGTATCGAATTGGAAAGGCACGAGAAGCTCGACCTGATCGTTGCTTCCCGGAGGAAATCCAAAGTTGGCGGGCATCACACCGACAACGGTGGTGCTTGCGGCATTGACCTGAATCTGTTTGCCGATGATGTCGCTGGCTCCACCAAAGCCTTTTTGCCAGAGGCTATGCGAAATGATGGCGACTCTTGGCCCACCATTGCGATCTTCCTCTTCGGTGAAGTTGCGGCCGCGTTCGGGTTGCACTCCCAGCACATCAATCAAGCTACGCGTAATCGCGGCGGAGGTGACACGAAGCGGCTCACTCTCGGTACCGACGTTCTGACCGCCCGGCGCCCACGCGCCGATTGCCTCCCAGGACTGTGCCTCGCGCTGAATGTCGAGCAGTTCGGGAGGCGAGAGCCAGAATTTCTGAAGCTGCATCGTGGGAAACTCGCTGTAGACGCGGACGAGTTGCCCGGGTTCCCGGTAGGACAACGGTCGTAACAGGACCGAGTTAACCACGCTGAAGATGGCCGAATTGGCGCCTATACCCACCGCCAGCGTCAGAATCGCCACAGCGGTAAAGGCCGGGTTCTTCCTCAACATGCGCAGCGCATATTTCAGGTCCTGCAGAAACGTTTGCATCGCGGTCCTCCGGAGGTTTCGAGGTTGGTTCTATTGGTTAACACCACTGCGCCCAAAATGTTGGCAAGAATCCACTGTTCAAGGTCACAATTTGTGACCTTGAACAGTGAGGCGAAGCCGGCAGTTTCAAGATAGTGCGCCGTTAGGACACTTGAGAGCACCAAGATTCCATGCGCGGTAAACGCGTATGGAGGTGTTTGCGATGAGTTCCTCAGGATTTCTTTAAGATCACATTTTGTGATCTGAAACGTTGAAGTGTTGTCGAGAGGGCTGAACTATTAAGTTGTGAGCGTGTAATGAGGTTACACCAGAGAAGAATCCCTAAACAACCGCGAAGGCAATCACGAACCCGCCGATGTTCACGGCGAAGAACAGCAGCGTCTCGCAGGTGAAGAGCACCACGGCCTTCAACACCGTCATCGGCCACTTCTGCTTATACACGCGGCGCAGGGCGAAAAGCAGATACACGAGGGCGATCGGATAGAAGAAGTTTAGGACGAGGCTGGGGAGCTTGAAGCCGATCGCCGCGCACACCACAAACAGCAGCGCAAACAAGCTCTTAGAAAAGAAATCAAACGAATAGTAATACAGCGAAAACACCAGGTGTTCGGCGTAGTACTTCCTCATCCTGAAATAGAACGCCGCCAAAAACGTCCCCGAGATCAGCACACTGAAAATCCTCAGCCCGCTCGCATATTTCTCCGCCTTCTCCTGAACCTTGTCGGCGAAAGCCTTTGGACTCAGGCCTCTTTGCTGCGCCATGCTCACGGTCGCCGGATGCCGTGCGATTCGTTGTGCCGACCCGCCGCGAACTTCCGACAGTACGGTCCATGCAAACAGGAAATAGAGCGCGCTGAAAGTGAGGTATAGTTTTAGAGGACCGAGATAGCTGCCTCTGCGACCGGCAAGATACTCGACCGCCAGCAACCCGGGACGCACGATCATCGCCGCAAGCGTTCGAAAAACTTTATTCGATTCGAGATCGGTAAAGTCGTTAATCGCGCGTCCGAGGAATCGCTTTAGCGAATACTCGTTTGCATCGATCTTCTTCTGACCACACTCGTGACAGTGGCTTCCGATCAGCGAGGTGCTGCAATTGGGACAGGTTTCAATTAGGGAGACAGCCGCAGAATCCATGATTCACAGATTAGCAGACGGGCTATAATACGCCGCGCGCGAAAAAGCCAGTTCGATCTGGGTTTTCCCTATGATTCGCCGTCGGCAGAGCAAACTCGAGCAGCCATATCCGAAATAATTCCGAAAGTGCGGTCCAGATCGAAACTTTGAAAGTCGCTTTCCCGAAGCACCGGTCTTAATTGTGCTTCAACCTGTTGACGTAATTCCACAAGCCGTCGTTCGGAAGTACTCACTGGTTGGTTGCCAGGAATTCGGATCTTTTGGCGAACCAGATCGATCAGTTGTTCGTCCTGCGGTAGAAATAGCTTCTTGCGCATTGCGTAATCAAGATCATAAAAATCACGAATTGCAACTTCACGCCGCGAAAGCGCCGCGCGAATCTTCTCTGCGAATGCCTCCAGCCTGGATATACTTCGCAAATCCAGTTTCTCTACCAGCGGTTCTCCAGAGATGGGATTAAGCAGAATCGTCTTCGCACTACCAGCAACCTCCGGAAGCATAAGCGGTTCGCGCAGTCCGATTTCAAGTTTAATCATGTCCCTTTCTCCGGTGACCAATGACGTGTACTCAACAATAGCGAGATACTGAGTGGAGTTATTTGCTCCAGTCAATGCTTTATCAAGTCCGAATATCGGAAGTTCCTGCGGTAATGAATCAATAGCAGTTTTCATTGGTGCTGCTTGGCGACTTCTCTCGGTGCGAGTGGAATCGAGAGCCATTGGGATAACGAAATCAAGATCTTCACTAAGTCGATAAAAGTCCACTAGGACTTTGGCAAGGCAAGTTCCTCCTTTGAATATCAGTGAACCATTTGCCTCAGCGAGATACTGAAGCAACAGAGAGCAGAAGTAATCTTTTTCAATGAGGCGCGCCTGAAAGCCGGTGGTCGCTGCGGTGAAGGTTACAGCCGCGCGAAAGAATTCCAAATCTTGATGGATGAGGATGGGTGGCATCTTCAATCGTTGAACACGACACCCCAGCGGCGGTTAAGTGTCCCTCGCTTAGGCAGCGAAGGAATCCACGGTATTAAACTCGTTGTCGGTCTGAGTGACTGCTCTAATTTTAGAAGTAATGATTTCTTTATGCCTTCGCGTTCAAGTAGTGCGCCAATGCGACGGACTGTGCCCGTATCGCCGTAGCGTAGAGTCACCTTAACTAACTCTCCTGCGGTTACTCTTTTTTGAGCTAGCTCATTGCGGATCCACCCATAAGCACGTGGCACTCCATTGAATCGCGACCAATCGTAAATCGCATCTACTAGGGTTCGGGCTCGCGACGAATAGACTGCTTTCTCGCCGCTTGGGGATGCAAAGACTTCTATTTCACCCAAGCGTTTGTCGGCAACCTTGATGAGAGTTAGCTGCACCACTCCGATTTTCCGCTCGCCGGATATTCGATTGTTATAGGCATAAAGGCGATTGGGTATTTGCTCATCAAAGCCGTAACGGTTGAAGGCGTGCGGGCCGCAAATCTGGTAATGGCCCTTTTGATCTTCCATCAAAGCATTCAACGCCATGACTTCGCCGGGCGTCCAAGTCCCACCAAGTGGTAATTGAGGTGGGACGAGGTAGAGACCCTGCCGAACCCTCGCGATCAATCCGCCGCGAGAGAGGCGACTCAGTAGTTTTCGCTCCTGGTCAGGATTCAAACGGAGCACAGAACGCACGAGGTCTCCGGTACGTACGACATTCAGTTTGCGCATCTGTGCATAGGCGAAGAACTGCGTTTCGAGATGACCAAGCGCCCGCTTCATGAGCGCATTGTACTACGAGGCTAATCCCCTACCAAGGGATTCTCCCAAAATACTGTACCAAGTAGTTTCCAATCTTTTCGATGAAGATGAGGGTGCGATTCGAGATGCTCTTTTGTGAGATTTTAGTGGGCGTTTGGGTCGAGCATTTCCGCTGAATCTACGGCTTGACGTCGGGTAGCTTTTTGAAGCCTTTTTCCAACGCCTTCCGCAGCCGATCGACCGCTGTCGTTGGATCGCCAGTAAACACCGGATCGGTATACAACAGCACTTCACCGTTTCGCGCATCTACTATCCCGATCTGTAAGCCAAGAAAAGCCGGAGTTCCACCAACCAGCATTCTGAATGCAGTTTTGCCGCCGGTCAGTTTTTTCCCGGAACCACGAATGAAAACGACCGCGTCCGCATCCTTGTCGAGATTCAGGTTCAGTACCTCATCGCCCATCGAGAAGCGGCCTTTCTTAACGTCGCTGCGCTTCTTCATGATCTTTGGCAATAGGTCGTCAAACTTAGCTTGAAAGTCAGCGACGTTGTACTTCTGCTGAGAGTCGCCACTGCCCTCGGCGGATGGCGCGGTAGCCGTCAAAGTCGTGACATTCTTCTTTTTCGACAAGACCTCAGTGATCATCGCTTCCACGCGCTGGCTCAATTGCTCTGACTCAGCGGCCATGCCTTCCGGACCTTTCATACTATCGCGGACGACATTCACTCTCGCCGGCATGACAACGACGCGACGAATCGTGACTTCTTTCGACTTGATCTTCGGGTGAATAAACTGGGCCTGGACCTGATGCGATCCCGAAACGGTGAGCAGTACCACCAGCGCAAACATGGCTGTTTGCATCTTCAACACGATAGATCGGTCTCTCATTGGGGCTTCTCCTTCAACGTTTCAATGCGTCTTTGAATTCGTTGGCGATCGACTGCTGATGGCGATAGTTCAAGGTACTTCTGATATGCGGCGACGGCCTCGGCTCCTCGTCCGAGTTTCTCGTAAAGCAGGCCCAGCCCGCGATGGGCCACTGGCACCGGATTCTCGGCGCTCAAGGCACGCTGGTACAACTGCTCGGCCAATTGCTGATGTTTTTGCCAGTTGTCCTTGCCAGCCTGTGACAAAAGCAGGTCGCGCTCCTCTTCTTCCGCCGTGCGCTTCAACCGATTCTTCGCGGCATCCTTCTTCGCGCTGTTCGTCAGTTCTTTTTCGGTTAACTGCGCCGAACGAGGTCCGAGCGTGCGATAACTCTCCGCTAACCAATACAGGTTTTCCGAATCCTCATGAAAATCCAGCAGACGCTGCGCAAGGTAAACGGCTGAACGTACGCGTCCGGCATTGAGCGCCAACTGGAGATCGTGGCGCATTACCGGTTCCACGATCTTAAAGTACGCCGCCCGCTCTCGATGGAGCTCCATCTCATGTGTCACTCTGTCAGCACGCGCGCCGAGATAACTACTCAGATACTTGATTCGCTCTTCGAGCGCCGGATGGTCGTTGTAAAAGAGCCTGATGTTCTCACCTTCGATGTCCGTCTTCAGCAGCTTCATCACGTTGACCATCTCTTCAGGCGCGTACTCAGCGCTGATCATCATGTCAATCCCTTTGAGGTCAGCCTCACGTTCGAGGTCGCGGCTGTATCCATAGATTGTGGCGATCATGATGAATGGAGCTACTGTCGTGACAACCATGATGACCGCGCCCACAATTCCTCCGGGCGCATACGCGCCGACCGCGGCCATGACGTTCATCGTGAGAAACTTCTTGCGGTTGCTGCGATTGTGCACGTACGTGTGCCGCCGCATTACGTGCGTCAGCTCGTGTGCGAGGATCGCTGCCAACTGTGATTCGTTATCGAGGAGAGCCATCAATCCAGTGGTGACGTAGATCGAACCGTTCGGGAGGGCGAAGGCGTTCGGCTGTGGGTCGCGGAGCGCGCGAAAATTCCACTTCACTCTTTCGAGCTCGAGGTCACGGGGAACCAGCGACATCCCGATGGTACGCAAATAAACGTTTGCCGCTTCATCGGCGAGCACGAGGCCTTCGCGATCGAAGCGGCGATCGAGAAGATCCGCCTGTTCGAGCACTTCTAAATCGACTTCGCCAAACTTGAATTCTTCCCTGACGGGTGGAGGCGTAGCTTCGACGGGCGCAGTCTTCTTTTGCGCTAGCGCGAAAGGACTAAGCGAGGTGAAGAGGATGCAGGAACAAAGCGCTGCAACTATCAGATTTGTAGGCTTGCGGGGGCACATAGCCATCAAAAGACGAGCTAAACGTTACAAGATGCCTCTAAAGATGTAAATGGAAAATCTCGTAGTGCATCAGTTTGAAATTACGCCGAAGGCGTTCGCTAATTTCAGCCCAAGGTTGGAGCGCAGCGACAACCTTGGGATAGATCACAAAAGATAGTCATTGAACCCTGAAAGGGTTCGCCAACTGCCTAACCCTTTCGGGGTTGATCGCGATTTGATTTTGTTTCCCCAGGGTTCTCGCAAATGCTCGAACCCTGATGTTATGAAGCACAGCGCCTCCGTTCGTGAGTGCTAGACTCACGACAGCTCAGGCATGAGACTGAAAAGGAGGCGCTGTGCAGAAAATATATATCGGCGTTGACTTTCATG
>Ga0307505_10001669_pt1 | contig 17136 bp, 15 predicted proteins | sample 23_S_MG_FD_202183 | JGI IMG/M metagenome (GOLD analysis project Ga0307505, IMG submission 202183) | Soil microbial communities from Populus trichocarpa stands in riparian zone in the Pacific Northwest, United States - 23_S | ecosystem: Environmental > Terrestrial > Soil > Riparian zone > Trees...
GCCTGCCGCGCCGGCCACCGTGGATTTCGTGCTCGGTGAGCCGCCGCAGAACGAAGACGCGGGCGTGGATGGCGATGCGCCCGTGCCGGCGGAATCCCTGCCGGCCGACGTCGAGGCTTCCACCGTCGACGAGAACGTGCTGGCCATGCAGTTCGAGCTGCCCGATCTCGCGGCGCCGGCCGAGCCGGCGCTGGAGGCGGAGCCGCCAGCAGGGGCCGACGAGGACGAGGTGCGCCGTGTCGGACCGCTGGAGATCAGCCACGGGCTGTACTCGGTGTTCCTGAACGAAGCCGACGAGTGTGTGCGCGTGCTGGCGCACGACATCAACGAGTGGCGCTACGAGCCCGCGCGCCAGGTGTCGGCGCAGGTGGTGCGGCGCGCGCATTCGCTGAGCGGCATCTCCAAGACCGTGGGGCTGGCGCCGGTCATCGCGATCGCCGATCCGCTGGACGATCTGATGCACACGCTGTCGATGCTGTCGGGCGTGCGTCACTATTCGCTGAGCGCCGCGCAGTTCGACACGCTGGAGCGCGTGATCGAGCGCATGCGCGGCATGCTGCATCAGTTCGCCGCCGGCATCTATCCGGACGAGGCGCCGCTGGAAGCGGGCGCGCTGCAGGATCTGGTGTCGGTGGTGCGCGCAGAGAGCGCGCTGCACGAAGAATCCGCCCACCTGCACGCCGTGGAAGCGCCGGCCGTGCAGACGCTGCAATGGGAGGAGCCGGTCGCGGGGGCCGCCGCGCAGGAACAGGCGATCGCGGCTGCCGAGATTGTCGATGCTCCTGTCCTCGTCGAGCCCGTAGGCGTCGGCGAGGCTGCGCAAGCTGCCGCACCGGAACCGGCAGAGCCGCTGGAACTCGCCTTACCCGCCGTCGCTTTCGACAGCGCCACGGCGTTGCCGTCGGAGCCCGCCGCGTCCTCGAATGTACCGGCATCGATGCCCGCGACGACGCAGCAGCCCATCGCGATCGTCGAGTCCGAAGCCGAAACCGCAGCAGAGGCCGAGGCCGCGCCACGCGTGCGCGACGACATCGATCCGGAACTGCTGGAAGTCTTCCTGGCGGAGGCAGCCGACCTGCTGCCGGCCGTTGGCACCGCGCTGCGCGGGCTGGAAGAAAACCCCAACGATGCGGAACTGGCGCGCGACCTGATGCGCCGGCTGCACACCGTCAAGGGCAGCGCACGCATGGCCGGCGCGATGCGCCTGGGCGAACTCGTGCACGACATGGAAACGCGCATGGAAGCTGCGATGCAGCTTTCGGACGTGCCGGGCATCATCATCGAAGACCTGCAGGGCCAGTACGATCAGGCGATCGTGCTGTACGAGGAGCTGCAGAATCCCGCGGCCGCGGCCGCCGCGGCGCCAGCCCCGGAGCCGCAGCCCGCGCCGCGTACTGCCGAGGAGGCGCCACTGGCCCCGGTCATCGATCTGGCCGCCGCGCGCAGCGAGGCCAAGGTGGAGGCCCGTCCCGAGCCGCGCAGCGACCGACCCGCGCCGGCGCTGCCGTCGTCCGTAGAGGCGACGCTGCCGGCCGCACCGGCCGCACAGCAGACCGCGCCCTTCATCCGCGTGCGTGCCGACGTGCTGGACAAGCTGGTGGACCAGGCCGGCGAGGTGTCGATCGCGCGCTCCAAGCTCGAGAACGAGGTTTCCACGATCAAGGGCTCGCTGACGGACCTGACGGAAAACATCCAGCGGCTGCGCTCGCAGCTGCGCGAGGTGGAAATCCAGGCCGAGGCACAGCTGCAGGCGCGCGGCGCGTCTGCGGCGCGCGAATCGGCCGACTTCGATCCGCTGGAGTTCGACCGCTTCACGCGGCTGCAGGAACTGACGCGCATGCTGGCCGAGTCCGTGGAAGACGTGGCGATGGTCCAGAGCACGATGGTGAAGGGCCTGCAGATGGCCGACACCGATCTGACCTCGCAGTCGCGGCTGACGCGCGACCTGCAGCAGCAGCTGATGCGCGTGCGGCTGGTGCCGTTTGCCAACGTGTCGGAGCGGCTGTACCGCGTGGCGCGGCAGACCGCGAAGGAACTGGACAAGCGCGTCAACGTCGACGTGCGCGGCGGCACGACCGAAATCGACCGCGGCGTGCTGGAAAAGATGGTCGGACCCTTCGAGCACCTGATCCGCAACGCCATCGTGCACGGGCTGGAGCTGCCCGCCGAGCGGCGCGCGGCAGGCAAGGCCGAAGCCGGCGAACTGAAGCTCGACGTGCGCCAGGAAGCGAACGAAATCATCGTCGTGCTCAGCGACGACGGCGCCGGACTGAACCTCGAGCGCATCCGCGAGCGCGCGGTGGAACGCGGGCTGATCAGCGCCCACCAGGAGCTGGGTGACCGCGAGCTGATGGACCTGATCTTCCTGCCGGGCTTCTCGACGGCGACCGAGGTCACCGAGCTGGCCGGCCGCGGCGTCGGCATGGACGTGGTGCGCGCGGAACTGGCGTCCTTCGGCGGCCGCATCGCGGTGTCCAGCGAGAGCGGGCGCGGCACGCGCTTCACGCTGTACCTGCCGATGACGCTGGCCGTCGCGCAGGTGGTGCTGGTCCGCATCGGTACGCGGCGGTACGCGCTGCCGGCCGGCATGGTGCAGCAGGTGCGGCGCTACCGTCCGATCGCGCTGCTGCCGTCGCTGGCCGAGGGCATGATCGACATCCCGCCGGTGGGCCCCGTGGTGCTGCGACCGCTGTCGCAGCTGGTCGGCGAGGACACGACCGGTCACCTGGCCAAGCAGACGCCGGTGATCCTGCTGCGGTCCGGCGACGATCACATGGCCATCGCGGTGGAGGACGTGACGTCCAACCAGGAAGTCGTGGTGAAGAACGTCGGCCCGCAGGTCGCGCGTCTCGCCGGCATCCTGGGCGCGACGATCCTCGGCGACGGCGAGATCGTGCTGATCATCAACCCGGTGCAGCTGATCACGCGCGCGCCGGAGCCGCCGGCGATCTTCGAGGAGGAGCTGCGCGCCGAAGCCAAGATCGCGCCGACGCGCACCCAGCCCGTGGCGGAGATCGGCGTCGCCGCGATGCCGACGGTCATGGTCGTCGACGATTCGCTGACCGTGCGCCGCGTCACGCAGCGCCTGCTCGAGCGCAACAACTACATCGTGCTGCTGGCCAAGGATGGCGTCGATGCGCTGCGCCAGCTGCAGGACACGAAGCCCGACGTCATGCTGGTGGACATCGAGATGCCGCGCATGGACGGCTACGACCTGACGCGCAACGTGCGCAGCTCGCCGCTGACCGCCGCGATCCCGATCATCATGATCACGTCGCGCACGGCGGAGAAGCACCGCAGCATGGCGTTCGAGCTGGGCGTCAACGAGTACCTGGGCAAGCCGTACCAGGAAGATGAGCTGATGAAACTGGTAAGGCACTACGTCGGAGAGAAGGCGCCCGCCTGAGGCCAAAAATGGATTCCCGCTTTCGCGGGAATGACATCGCAGACTGCGGTCATCCCCGCGAAAGCGGGGATCCACTTTGACTTTTGACTTCCGCCAACCCGCGCTCTCCGGCGGCCGCCCATCGGCGGTTTACAATGCCGCCCATGCCGAGCGCCCTGGACCTGAGGCATCAGTTCCTGATCGCCATGCCAGCCATGGCGGACCCCAACTTTTCGGACTCGGTCATCTACGTCTGCGATCACAACGAGCGCGGCGCGCTCGGCCTGATCATCAACCGCCCCACCGAGCTGCTGCTGGCCACGCTGTTCGACCGCATCGAGCTGAAGCTGGAGATCGCGCCGTGGAAGGACGTGCCGGTGTACTTCGGCGGACCGGTGCAGACCGAGCGCGGCTTCGTGCTGCACGAGCCGCCGGGCACCTACGGCTCCACGCTGCCGGTCACCGAGCAGATCTCGCTGACGACGTCCAAGGACGTGCTGGAGGCCATTGCCACCGGCGGCGGCCCGGACAAGCTGCTGGTGACGCTGGGCTGCGCCGGCTGGGGCGCGGGGCAGCTGGAAGGCGAGATCGCGCAGAACGCCTGGCTGACGGTGAACGCGACGCCGCAGATCCTGTTCGACCTGCCGGCGGAGCAGCGCTACGGCGCGGCGCTGAAGCTGCTGGGCGTCGACGCGAACCAGCTGTCGGGCCAGGTCGGCCATGCTTAGGCCAGCGGCCGCCGGCGCCCCCGCATCCCGCCGTTTTCCCGTTTTCAGCGCAGCAATGACGACCGACGTGGTTCTGGGCTTCGACGTGGGCACGCGCCGCACGGGTGTCGCGATCGCCAACGCGGTGACGCGCACCGCGCGGCCGCTGGGCAGCTTCGATTCGACGACGCAGGCGGCGCGTTGGTCGGCGGTGCAGGCGCTGGTCGACGAGTGGCAGCCGGACGCGCTGGTGGTCGGCGTGCCGCGCCATCCCGACGGGACGCCGCATGCGATGACCGAGCGCTGCCAGCGCTTCGCGCGGCAGCTGGAAGGCCGCTATCGCCTGCCGGTGGCGCGTGTGGACGAGCGCTACAGCTCTGCCGCCGCGGCCGATGCCGATGACGTCGATGCAGGCGCCGCCGCGGTCATCCTGCAGCAGTGGCTGGACGAGGGCGAGCAGCATGCTTGAGCTTGACGCCGAGACGATCTACCGCACGCTGCTGACGCGCGCCCGCGAGGCCTATGCCGGCGAGGACCTGAAGCTGGTGGGCGTGCATACCGGCGGCGTGTGGCTGGCCGAGCGGCTGCGTCGCGACCTGCGCATCGACGCGCCGGTGGGCATCCTCGACGTGTCGTTCTACCGCGACGACTTCGACCGCAGCGGGCTGAAGCCCGACGTGCGGCCGTCGCAGATCGTCTTCGAGGTAGCCGACAGCCACATCCTGCTGGTGGACGACGTGCTGGCGAGCGGCCGCACGGTGCGCGCGGCGATGAACGAGATCTTCGACTACGGGCGTCCGGCATGCATCGATCTTGCGGTGCTGATCGACCGCGGCGGCCGCGAGCTGCCGGTGGCGGCCAGCATCGTCGGCGCGACCATCGAGGTGCCGCCCGACGTGCTGGTCGTGCTGACGCGCGACGACGATGACAGACTGCACCTGACGATGGAGACCCGCGGTGAATGACGTGGTGAGTGCAGTGATAAATCCTCGCTCGCGGGGACGGCATCCGCAGCTGAATTCTCACGGCGAACTGCACCACCTGCTGACCATCGAAGGGCTGCCGCGCGCGATCATCGAGCGCATCCTGACGACGGCCGACAGCTTCATCAACGTGGCTGCGCGCGAGGTGAAGAACGTGCCGCTGCTGCGCGGCAAGAGCGTCTTCAACCTGTTCTTCGAGAACAGCACGCGCACGCGCACCACCTTCGAGATCGCCGCGCGGCGGCTGTCGGCCGACGTGTTCAACCTGGACATCATGCGTTCCAGTGCCGCGAAGGGCGAGTCGCTGCTGGACACCATCGACAACCTGACGGCGATGCAGGCCGACATGTTCGTCGTGCGCCATGCGACCAGCGGCGCGCCGTACCTGATCGCGCAACACGCGTCGCAGACCGCCCCGCATGTGCACGTGGTCAACGCCGGCGACGGGCGCCACGCGCACCCGACGCAGGGCCTGCTCGACATGTACACGATCCGCCACTACAAGAAGGACTTCCGCAACCTGACGGTGGCGATCGTCGGCGACATCCTGCACTCGCGCGTCGCGCGCTCGGACATCCACGCGCTGACCACGCTGGGCGTGCCGGAGGTGCGCGCGGTGGGGCCGCTGACGCTGCTGCCGGCGGGTCTGGAGCAGATGGGCGTGCGCGTGTGCACGAAGCTGGACGAGGGCATCCGCGACGCCGACGTCATCATCATGTTGAGACTGCAGAACGAACGCATGCGCGGCGCGCTGCTGCCGTCCGCGCAGGAGTATTTCGCGAACTACGGCCTGACGCCCGAGCGGCTCGCGCACGCGAAGCCGGACGTGATTGTCATGCACCCGGGGCCGATGAACCGTGGCGTGGAGATCGACTCGCGCGTGGCCGACGGCGCCGCCGCGGTGATCCTGCCGCAGGTGACCTTCGGCATCGCGGTGCGCATGGCGGTGCTGTCGATCGTGGCCTCGTCGCCGAAGATGCAGTGAAGGCAAGATGAACATAGCGATAACCGGCGGGCGCATCGTCGATCCCGCCAGCGGACTGGATGCCGACGGCGGGCTGTACATCGCGGGCAACCGCATCGCCGGCATCGGCAGCGCGCCGGACGGCTTCAAGGCGGACCGCACGCTGGACGCCAAAGGCGCGGTCGTTGCTCCGGGTCTGGTCGATCTGTGCGCGCGGCTGCGCGAGCCGGGCTCCGAGGGCGCGCTGAAGGTGGAGATGCGCGCGGCCCTGGCGGGCGGCGTGACCGGCGTCGTGTGCCCGCCGGACACGGATCCGCCGCTGGACGAGCCCGGCCTGGTGCGCATGCTGCGGCAGCGCTCGCGCGAGTCGGCCGGCGCGCGCACCTATCCCTTGGGCGCACTCACGGTGCAGTTGAAAGGCGAGGTGCTGGCCGAGATCCAGACGCTGGCCGAGACCGGCTGCGTCGCCTTCATGCAGACGGGCAGCCTGCCGCACGACAACGGCATGCTGCTGCAGGCGATGCGCTATGCGCGCACTTTCGACCTGCCGCTGTGGCTGCGGCCGGTGGAGGACACGCTGGCCGGCAGCGGCGTGGCGGCCGCAGGGCCGGTGGCCGGACGGCTGGGACTGCCGTCGATCCCGGTGGTGGCCGAAACCGTCGCACTGCATACGATCTTCGAACTGCAGCGTGCCACCGGCGCGCGCGTGCACGTGTGCCGGCTGTCGTCGGCCGCCGGTGTGGAGGCGCTACGCCAGGCCAAACGCGAGGGGCTGCCGGTGACGGCCGACGTCGCGATCCACCACGTGCACCTGATCGACGTGGACATCGGCTTCTTCGACGCGGCGTACCGGCTGGATCCGCCGCTGCGCGCGCAGCGCGACCGCGACGCGATCGTCGCCGGGCTGGCCGACGGCACCATCGACGCCATCTGCTCGGACCATGCACCGCTGTCGGTGGAGGAGAAGCTGCTGCCCTTCGGCGAGGCCGAGCCGGGCGCCAGCGCGCTGGAGACGCTGCTGCCGCTGACGCTGAAGTGGGCGAAGGAAAACGGCATCACCATGGTGCAGGCGCTGGCCAAGGTGACGAGCCGCGCGGCCGAGATCCTCGGCGAGGACACCGGCCGGCTGGCAGTCGGCGCCAAGGCCGACGTCGTCGTCTTCGATCCGGCTGCGCACTGGCAGGTGACGCCGGAGTCGCTGCGCAGCGCCGGCAAGACCACGCCGTATCTGGGCTACGAGTTGCAGGGGCGGGCGCGGTACACCTTGGTGGGTGGCGACGTGCGTTACGAGGCCGCGGGATCCCGCTAGTGCTGCGGCACGCGCTCGCACCGCTGCGCGCGGTGCTGCTGGTGCTGCACATCCTGCTGGGGCTGGTCCTCGTCTACTGCGCCTTTCCGTTCTGCAAACTTCCCACCCGCAATCGCATCAACCGCTGGTGGTCGCGCTGGCTGGTGCGCATCTGTGGCGCGCGCTTGCGTGTCACAGGGCAGCCCCTGCCTCCCGAACTGGCCGCCACCGGCATCACACCGGGAAGCAACGGACGGCTGCTGCTGGCCAACCACATCTCCTGGATCGACATCTTCGCGATCAACGCGGTTCTGCCGTGCCGCTTCGTCGCCAAGGCCGAGATCGGGCGCTGGCCGGTGCTGGGCGCGCTGGTCACGCGTGCCGGCACGCTGTACATCGAGCGTGGGCGGCGGCGCGCCGTTGCGGCGGCCAACGACACGATGCAGTGGTACCTGAAGCTGGGAGAAAGCGTGGTGGTGTTTCCGGAAGGCACGACCACGGCCGGTGACCGACTGCTGCCGTTCCATTCGAATCTGCTCGCCCCCGCACTGGAGGTCGGCTGCCTGGCGTGGCCGGTAGCGTTGCGCTATACGGAGCAGGGCGCACCCAGCGATGCCGCCGCTTTCGTCGGCGAGATGAGCCTGGTTAGGTCGCTCGGCCGCGTGCTGGTTGCGCGCAGCCTGGAGATCGAGGTGGCGCTGCTGGCGCCGCTGCAGTGTCCTGAGCACCCCAGCCGGCATGATCTGGCGCGCGCGGTGCAGGCGGAACTGTCGGCCCATCTGGGCGTGCCGGTTTCGACCGAGCGGGTGTTCGACAGCCGCGGACAGCGCTCCTAGTCCGACCCCGGCGCCAGCGCCTGCGGGCACTGCACCTGAACGAGAGTGCCGTCCGACAGGCGCAGCGCGGTCAGCTTGCCGCCCCACACGCAGCCGGTGTCGATGCCGGTCACGTTAGCTCGTTGCACCAGCCCTTCGGTGGACCAGTGGCCGAAGACGATGGGCACGTCGCGCGTCGCACGCTGCGGGTGATCGAACCACGGTACCGTGCCGGCAGGCGCGTCCTTGGCGCCGGCCTTGAATTTCAGGACCATGCGCCCGGCGGCATCGACGATGCGCAACCGCGTGAAGGCGTTGACGATGAAGCGCAGCCGATCGTCGCCGCGCAGCGCGTCGTTCCAGAGATCGGGCTCGTTGCCATACATGCGCGCCAGGAAGTCGCGGTAGTCGTCGCGCATCAGGCGCTGTTGCACCTCCGCGGAGAGCGCGAGCGTCTGCGCAAGCGTCCACTGCGGCGGCACGCCGGCGTGGACGAACAGATGCCCGCCTTCCACGTGTGCCAGCGGCAGCGTGCGCAGCCAATCGATCAGCGCGCGGCGGTCCGGTGCGGCCAGCACGTCGGCCAGCGTGTCGTCGTCGTGTTTGGACCGGATGCCGGCATCCACTGCCAGCAGATGCAGGTCGTGATTGCCCAGCAGCGCCACCGCGACGCTGCTGTCCACGAGGGACTTCACGTGGCGCAGCGTCGCCAGCGACTGCGGGCCGCGATTGACGAGGTCGCCGACGAAGATGAAGCGGTTGGCGTCGGCAAGACGGGCGCGCAGCGTCTCGAAGCAACTGAGGCAGCCTTGCAGGTCGCTGATCGCATACGTGGCCATGGGCGCATGCTACCGGGGGCGCGCCACTTGCTTTGCTAGCATCGCCCATCAAGAAGGAGCAAAGATGAAGCCGGTACGCAAAGCGGTCTTTCCAGTCGCAGGACTGGGCACGCGATTCCTTCCCGCCACCAAGGCGATGCCTAAGGAGATGCTGCCGGTGGTGGACAAGCCGCTGATCCAGTACGCGGTGGAGGAGGCAGCGGCGGCCGGCATCACGCAGATGATCTTCATCACCGGCCGATACAAGCGCTCCATCGAGGATCACTTCGACCGCGCGCCCGAGCTGGAAGCCGAGCTCGCGGCGAAGGGCAAGCATGATCTGCTCGAGATCGTGCGCAACATCTCGCCCGAGGCCGACAGCTTCGTCTACATCCGCCAGCCCGAACCGCTGGGCCTGGGGCATGCGGTGCTGTGCGCTGAACCGGTGGTGGGCGATGAACCTTTTGCCGTCATCCTGGCCGACGACCTGATCGACGCCGGGCGTCCCGTCATCGGGCAACTGGCCGAGGCGCGCGCCGCGCTGGGCGGTGGCAGCGTGCTGGCGGTGGAAGACGTACCGCGCGCAGAGACCAAGAAATACGGCATCGTCAGCAGCACGCCGCTTGACGAGCGCACGTCGCGCATGTCGGCCATCGTCGAGAAGCCGGCGCCCGACGAGGCACCGTCCACGCTGGCCGTGCTGGGCCGCTACGTGCTGGAGCCAGAGGTGTTCGCGCAACTCCGCACAATCCCGCGTGGCGCGGGCGGCGAGATCCAGCTTACCGACGCGATCGCGCAGCTCGTGCCAGGTGGAACGACGTACGCATACCGCTACGAAGGGCAGCGCTTCGACTGTGGCTCGAAGGAAGGCTTCCTGCGGGCCACGCTGCACTATGCGCGTAAGGCCGGCTACGCGGTGTAGCTGCGTAGCGTCAGTCGGCGTCGCGCTCGTACTCCTGGTCGGCCGTCGTCGCCATGCGCGCGCGCAGCCGGTAGAGCCGCATTGGCAGGAAGAACAGCGCAAAGTAAACGGCGCACACCAGCAGGAAACACCAGAAGATCCAGCGATCGGGAACACCGGCGCGCCACATCAGCGTGCCGACGGCCGCCAGCACCGCATTGGCCGCTACCAACATGGCGAGCGTGACGCGCGGCGAGTAGCCCCGGCGCATCAGCACGTGGTGCAGGTGGTCGCGATCAGGGGCGAGCGGGCTGCGACGGCGCGCCAGGCGGCGCACCGTAACGGTGAAAACGTCCATCAGCACGATGCCCAGCACCCACAGCATCACCGGCGGGGGCACCGCCACCGCGGGGCGCTGCGACAGTGAAACCGTGAACCAGGCAATGACGAAACCAAGCAGCATGCTGCCGGAATCCCCCATGAACGTGCGGTGACGGCCGCGTAGCGACCAGGGCAGGTTGAAAACCAGAAACCCGGCGACGCCACCGGCCAGCACGATGAGGATCTTGGACGCGTTCGGGTCGCCGACCAGCGATGCGAACCCGGTCAGAAAGACCAGCATCACCAGCGCCAGGCTGCCGGCCAGTCCGTCCAGCCCGTCGAACATGTTGATTGCATTGACCAGCGCCAGCGTTGCGAACACGGTCAGCGGGATTGCCCAGTTCAGCGTGACGACCGGCCCGCGGCCGAACAGGTCGCCCAGCTGTGTCAGGAAGTTGTTGCCCCAGGAGGTCATCAGCACCGCGGCGACGATCTGGAACAGCATCTTGAAGTTGGCGGACACCTCACCCAGATCGTCGAGCAACCCGACGGTCGTCAGCAGCACGATGCCGGCAAACAGTGCCGCGTACTCGCCGAAGGCGTTGAAGGAGAACGACAGCGCCGCCAGCGTGCTGAGGGAAATGGCCAGGCCGCCGGTCAGCGGTACGTTGCCCGAATGGCGCTTGCGGCCGCCGGGTTTGTCCACCAGGCCCCATCGATGCGCCGGCCGGCGCAGCATCAGTACCAGCAACGCTGCAACGAAGGCCGCAACGGCTGCCTGGGCGGGGTAGGTCAACATGGGCGGCGCATTATCGCGCGAAGCATCGGCGTCAGGCCGAGCGCTCAGCCCGCCGCATCAGGTTTCCTGAATACGAAGTTCGCCGAGCAGGGGAGCAGATGGCACAGGAAAGGCAAGATAGACAGCACTGCGTAATAGACTGCCGCGACCGGTCTGCGCCGCAGGGTCGAAGGATGAAAGTCGACTCTTGCCTCCAGCCCGGCTTCGCGCGCGATGTTCAGCAGGTTCCGCCAGACGAGCACGTCTTCCTCGATCTCCGGCCGGATGCGGTTGACGCGCCGATAGGCGATGCCGTGCAGAAAGCGAGGGCAGGTCGGCTCGTACAGGTAAAGCGCGTGGCCGCCCGGCCGCAGTATCCGATGCAGTTCCTTCAACGTGCGTCGGTGCGCGCGGAAGTGGTGGGCGGCGGCAAAGCAGTACACCAGATCTACCGAGGCGTCGGGTTCCTTGATTTCGTAGCTGTAGCAGGCGTAGGCAGCGTCGAGCCGGGTCTGGAACACTGCCTCCCACTTGTAGGCGCTCTGGACTGCAAAGGGGCTGATGTCGGTCAGCGTTACGTGCGCAGCAGGGTAGAGACGCTTGATGAGGCAAGCGCCCCACCCCTGTCCGCCACCCAGTTCCAGCACGCGTGGCGTACCGGAGTTCGAGAACAGCGTCTGATATCGCTGCAGGACTTCCATGAACACCGGAACGTCCGACATCTTGTTGACAAGGTTGTGGACCGAGTCCGAATCCGGTGACTCGTGCTCCGATTCCCGCCAATAGTCGATCTCGCGCTGTTGCAGCGATTCGAGTCGATCCATCTTCTTGCTCCGTCCAGCCTGGTTCGCGTGAATCATCGCATGCGCACCGCAAGTCGACGTCGCGTCAGGCCAGTACGCGACGATAGACGTCGACGGTTCCGTCCACCATCTGCTGCTGCGAGAACACCTGTTCGACGCGCTGCCTGCCGGCCTCACCCAGACGCGCGCTCAGCGCAGCATCGGCCAACAGCCGGTTGAGCGCCGCCGCCAGTGCTGCTTCGTCGCCGGGTGGTACCAGCAGCCCCGTCTGCTCGTCCAGCGTCACGTGTTCGACCCCCGTGCCGAGCCGCGTTGCCACCACTGGCTTGCCGCGATGCATCGCCTCCAGCTGCACCAGCCCGAACTGCTCGGCGCGCTCGGTGGACGGCATGCAGAAAACATCGCAGGCGTCGTACCACGCGACCAGTTCCGCATCTGGGATGAAGCCCGCGAAGCGCACGCGATCCGCCACGCCGGCATCGCGCGCCACCTGCTGCCACTGTGGGGTGAGCGGCCCACGACCTCCGATCCACAGCTCGGCATCCACTGTGCGCAAAGCGCAGATCAGCACGTCGAAGCCCTTGTAATAGACGTGCCGTCCCACGGTGAAAATGACCGGTCGCGTGCGCGGCTCGGCCGCCAGCGCAGCCCGGCGCTGCTGCGCCGCCTCCGTCCAGGTGAAGGCCGACGCATCAAAGCCGTACGGGATTACCTCGCGGATCTGCCCCGGCCGGCCGGCCGCTATCTGCTGCGAACTGCTGAAGTGTTGCGGTGTCGCTCCGATGATCGCGTCCGCGTCGCGCACGAAGGCGTTGAGGACGGGGCGGTAAGCGGCGAGTGCAAGCTTCTGCTTGACGATGTCGCTGTGCCAGGAAATCACGCGCCTGACCGATCGTGGCAGCGACATCGCTGTCAGTTGCCCGAGCGGATCGGGAAAGTGCAGATGGACGATATCGAAGCCGATCTCTCGATGCAGCCGCCGCGCGAGCAGCGGGAGCGACGGAGCCAGTGCAACGCTGGCCACCACTCCGTGGCTCGCTGCACGCACCGTCCTGTAGCCATACCGGTGATGTTCATCCGTGTAAGCGCTATCGTTGGCGACCAGATTGGTCGCCTGGACGTCAGGCGGCAGATTGCCCAGCAGTGACCGTAGCTGCCGCTCGATCCCGCCGACGTCACCGTCGAACTTGCCGAGGTGGAGGACTTTCAAGCAACGATGCGCCGGTAGATCGCCGTCGTTTCGGCCGCGCAGCGTTCCCATGAAAAGTTCGACGCCTGCGCCAGCGATGCCGTGGCACGCTCCAGCCAGAATGTTTCGTCTTCCTGCAGACGCGTGATCCAGCTCATCAGCGCTTCTGCATCCATGGGCTCTATCAGCACGCCGGCGGCGCCGACGACCTCCGGCAGCGTCGATCGGTCCGAAACGATGACCGGTGTGCCGCTGGCCATGGCTTCGAGCGGAGGCAGACCGAATCCTTCGTACAGCGACGGATAGACCAGCATGCGCGCGCTGGAGTACAGAGCCGCCAGGGTCGCGTCATCGGTGAAACCCAGCGTACGGACCTGGCCTGCGGCCACCAGCGGGCGCATCACGGTCTCGAGACCGGACGTAAGCCAGCCTTTCATGCCCACCAGTGCCATCGGCACGGCAGCGCGAAACGCAGGCGGGAGCGCAGCATAGGCCCGTATGGCGAGCTGCAGGTTCTTGCGCGGCTCCAGCGTGCCTACGCACAGGATGAAACTACGATAGTTGAGATTGTGCTGCGTCAGTACCGGCGCACATTCCGCGGCGCTGCGCGGGTGGAAAATTGCGCGAGCACCCAGGCCTATCGCTGTCACCTTGGAGGGCTCGACGTTGAACTCCGAGATGAGTTCGCCACGTGTGTAGGCCGCGTCGGTGATCACGTGCGCAGCCTGCTTCAACGAGGCCGGAAACAGGCGCTTCATCACCGCGACCCGGTCGCGTGGATGGGTTTCAGGAAAGCGCAGCCACGACAGATCGTGCGCGGTGATGACCGTGGGGACCGGACTGGTGTACGAAAGAAAATTGGGCTCGTGATAGAGCTTGAGCTGGCGATCGCGCAGTCCGCTGGCGAACTTGCGCTGGTAGATGTAACGCCTGATCGCGTACGGATACGGCACGACGCGCTTGATGATGCCCTTGAGCGGAACGATGTTGCGCATGGGATTCACCCGGATCTCGCGGCTCCAGCCGGTCCCGTAGAACAGGCTCAGGTCGATGCTGTCGTCGCGCGCCAGCGCCTCGGCGAGGTTGCGCGTGTACTGGCCTATGCCCGTCAGCGGCGACAGCAGCGCCGTTCCGTTCAGCCCTAGGCGCAAAGAGGCCGCGCTCATCTATCCGTCGTAGGCAGGACGCGGCTCGAGTGCGTCAGAAGAGCGCAATCCAGGCGATGGTCGATCCGGATGCGAAACTGCCCACTGTTCATTTCAGCACGCGCAGTTCGAAGTAGATGTTGTAGAGCGGGTAGATGAACGCATAGCGGTTTTCATACTGCACCTTGTTGCGGTTCGCCCAGTCGAGCATCCAGCGGTGGAACCCGCGGCGCAACGAACGTTCCTCGGCATCGTATTCACACTTCAGGAGTTCGAACCGAGCCCCGGAATAACCCAGGCTGTGCGCGGGCTGTCCCGGAAGAAAGTAGTCGAAACTGCGCGACGTGAAAGCACGCCGGTGCGTCGGATCCGAGTAGTAATTGACGCTGCTCATGAAGGGTGCCCGCACCTCGACCGTCGCGCCCGGCGCGCCGACGCGCCAGATTTCCTCCATCGTGCGTACGAGGTCGGCGACATGCTCCAATACATCGCGGCAGATGATGCGGTCCCACGCGCTGTCTGAGAGCGGATACGGGAAAGCATCGAGATCGTGGATCATATCGGCCTGCGATCCGGCGATGATGTCAACCCCGAACGCACCTGGCGTCTTGCTGAACCCGCAGCCGAGTTCGAGAACGCGGACCCGGGTGGTCACCGGTGCCGCGTCGTTGCTGGCCACGCTCATTTGGTGATCACGCACAATCCGCCTGTCTTGAGGCGGCGATCGAGCAGCAGGCGCGCCAGCGTGAGCGGGCGTTTCCACCAGGAGCGCGCCTTGTCTTGCATCGTGGCCAGATTGAGGCCGTACACACCGATGACCACAAGCGTGGGATCCGGCAGGAACCTGAACTTCGAGAATCCGATACCGGCACAGAGATCACGGATGTGTGCCGGGGGCATGTCCTTCTCTGTGACGCCGTACAGCTTCATCGCACGTATTGAATCGGCGCTCTTCGAATGACCTGTTCCGGGTTCGTGCGTGATCAGCACGCCGCCGGGACGCAGTGCGCGATACACACTCATCAGTGCCGCGCGCTCGTCCACAGCATGATGCAGCGAATCGTAAAACACCGCGCAGTCGAAGGATTCTTCAAACTCCATCGACTCGTAGTCGGAAGTGATGAACTCTAGGTTCCTCGCCTCGTAGCGGTCGCGATTGCGCTCGGCGAAGCGGATCATATCGGGGGCAATGTCCTGGCCGGTGACGCGATAGCCGCGCCGCGCGAAGAATGCGCTGGTCCACCCGGTGCCGCACCCCAGGTCGAGCAGGCTTGCGGGCGGCTGAGGAAGAAGCGCCATGATGATCCCGAGGTCGACCAGGTTCTTCGCGCAGGTGAAGTGCGAGAAAGGCTTGTCGTAGGCGCCAAGCGCGCCTTCCTCGCCAATCTGCTGCATATAGTCGATTTCGCCCTGCTTCATTCAGACCTCTCTGCGTGGTTCGTGTCCTTGCATGCGAGGGCATCTGCAAGAAAAGACAGGGTCGGAAGATGACCGACTTGCAGCGCGGTCAGGTGAAAACGCGCGGGCTGATACAACTTCTGTGGGGAATAGCTGCCGAAGACTTGCACGGACTCCCGCCGGACAAAGAACGCGTTCGTGCCGGCAAGATTGCAGCACACTAACCCATAGTCCGAACCGAGGCGCTCTACCCAGGCCGCAAGCGACGCTCCGTGATAGTCATCTCCCTGCCACGTGCGGCGTGGATCGTATGTCACGCTCAGACTCATCGGATAAGGAAACTTCGCGTTGTATTCGACGATGACGATTTTCGGAGAAAAGGCCGCGATCGCGGCTTGTGCGATGGCCAGATCGTTACCGTCCACGTCGACGGACAGGACGTCGAGGGCGCCCCGTGCAGCCAGCGCCGGCACCAGCAAGTCGACGACGTTTTCGCGCGTCACGAACGCTTCAATCAGCGTCAGACGGTCGCTCGCCGGCAGCGCGGACCGGATCGAGGCAGCATTCTCATGGCTTCCGTCGACCCAAACGCCGCCCCAGCCCTTCAGCAGCAGATAGTGGGTGTTGTTCTCGCGGCCGTCGCCGCAGCCGATCTCCGCAAACACGCCTGGCTGCAGATCTAGCGTCGCGCAGATCCGCTCAAGTATTCCGTCTTCGTCCGCCTGCGAATAGACCTTGAACCCATGCCCGGCGGGATTTTCCGGCATCGTTTGACGCACGTCGGCTTGCAGGCTGCGTAGCTCACGCGACAGCTCCAGTTGGAGCATTGCATTGAGCATGGACGCGGTCGGCGCTGCACTTGGCCACAAGGCTGAGCGCAGCGAACGCTTGATCTGGGGGAGCAAGGCCATCGTTCAGAGATTCCGTGCCCGCCGTCGGCGGACTGAAAGCCGCTGAAGCAACTGGTTTTCCTCTGGCGAAAGCAGTCCGAAGATAGCACGTACGAAGTAGAAGACGAGGGCCGCGCCTGCTCCTAGCAGCAGCAGTTGCACCCATCCGGTTACGCTCGTGCGCAGGGCCGCCAGCAGAACCAGTTGAACAGTCAAACCAAACGTGATTCCGAGCCAGAAACGGGTGCGTCCAGGGGCAGGCCGCAACTCGAGCGCTTTTCGAGCGACCGCGCTGAAGACGAATGAGGTGGACATGCCCAACAGCATGGCGAGCGCTGCCCCCGGAGCGCCCCAAAACGGTACCAGCACCAGTATCGACCCCGTCACGACGCAGGCGGTCAGCCACGAGAATCTTGCCGCAAGTCCGGCATTGCCGGATGCCGCGAGCGCGTGGCCGACCGGCACCGCGAAGGCGGGTATCGCGAACGCCAGCCAGAGGATACGAAAGATCAGCGCGAGTTCCGGGGTGCCATAGTCGCCCAGCCACAGCGAGAGAAACGGCCCGGCTAGAAACCAGCCGGGCAATATGAGCGGCGCGATGACTACAGCGACTCCGCGGTCCAGCGCACGGACCAGTTCATCGAGCCGCTCGCGCTCGCCCAGCGCATGCAGCCCTGCTGCATGTGGAAATGCAAACGAAGTCAGCGCAACGATGGCCGCCAGGGACTTGTTCGCAACGTTCGCACAAAGT
>Ga0307505_10001670_pt1 | contig 17121 bp, 15 predicted proteins | sample 23_S_MG_FD_202183 | JGI IMG/M metagenome (GOLD analysis project Ga0307505, IMG submission 202183) | Soil microbial communities from Populus trichocarpa stands in riparian zone in the Pacific Northwest, United States - 23_S | ecosystem: Environmental > Terrestrial > Soil > Riparian zone > Trees...
GGCCAGCCTCAGGTCAGGTGGCGTTACGCCGGTACCGGGGTGTCTTCCACATTAAATGGAACCGGGCATGAACTACACCGCAAGGATTGGCCGGTCATGATCAGGGCGATCGATTTGCATACAGCATGCCAGTCATTATCAAAGCGGCTGAGCGACTGTAGTCATTAAAACTGTCGGACACCACTGGTATTCGGCACACTAATACCATGAGCAATATCTCAATCATCGGCCTGGGCGCGATGGGACAGGCACTGGCTGTCTGCTTTCTTCGCCAAGGTCACATTGTCACGGTCTGGAATCGCACGCCCGGCAAAGCCAGTTCACTCGTTGCCGAGGGCGCGCGCGAAGCGAAATCCGTAGCGGAGGCTATCGCCGCCAGCGACCTCTCGGTTATGTGTCTGCTTGACTATGCGGCGGTCGATTCAGTTATCAAGACCGCAGGTTCTGCTTTGTCCGGTCGGACGCTGGTTAATCTCACCAATGGCACACCGGGCCAAGCACGCGCAGCCGCCGATCAGGTAATATCATTCGGCGCCGCCTATCTCGATGGCGGCATTATGGCGACACCACCAATGATTGGTGGAGAATACTCGCTTGTCCTCTACAGCGGCTCGCAAACGGCCTTTGACACTTATTCCGATACACTGAAGGCGCTTGGTGCCGCGACCTATGTAGGCACTGACGCAGGATTTGCGTCTCTGCATGATTTGGCTCTCCTCAGCGGCATGTATGGTCTTTTTGCAGGTTTTCTGCATTCCTCTGCTCTGATGAAGTCCGAAGGTATTGAAGCTTCCGGATTCCTCTCATTTCTTGGGCCGTGGCTCACAGCTATGACGGATAGCCTACCCGATCTGGCGCAAAAGATTGACAGTGGAGCGCATAGCAAGGACGTAGCCTCGAACCTTGGAATGCAGACTGTCGCTATCGACAACATCCTCGCTGCCAGTCGTGAACAGGGCGTTTCCACTGATTTGCTCGATCCGATGCAGAAGCTGATGCGGCAGCGCGTAGATGGTGGATTTTCCAACGATGATCTTTCCGGTATTTTCGAGTTGATTCGAGGTAGAAAAGCGAAGTGAAAGAGGCTGAACAGACACCTCAATGACGAGACGCTCGTCAGCGGCGAATACCCCCTGTGTTGACGGTGTCTACCGACTGGTTTAAGCTGGTAGACACTGTCAACACACCAGGCTTGCGCACGCGTCGTGGGCCTCGGCCATGGAGGTATCGTATGCACACCGAATCCCCTTCGCTCGTCCACCCGGATGCTCGGCCTGTCGATCCGTGGGCCATTCTGACCGGAGGCAGCATGGGCATCGTCGTCGGCTTCGGCATCGATCTCTTGCGGCTCGGCGTTCATGAAGCGAGGCACGCGCTGGCTGCCCGCTCCAGCAGCCCGCGCGGCGCGACACGCGGCTGGCAGTGTTCCGGCATCTGCGACGCGGGCGCGCGCTGAGTCGAATGGCCCGATCGAGTCCTCGCGGGCCCGTGCTGGCTGAAGAGCCCGCATCCCGTTCGAGGCGGGTGCCCAGGCAGGGCAGCAGCTCGACTGCTCCGCCGGAGCTGCGCGACGCCTGCATTGCCGCAGCGCGGGAGGCCATTGCCCGGCATGGCATTGAAGGCCTGAGCCTGCGCGAGGTGGCACGCCGCCTGGGCGTGTCGCACCAGGCGCCGTACAAGCACTATCCGAGTCGCGACCATCTGCTGGCAGAGGTGACGCGCCGGTGCTTCCAGCAGTTTGCGCAGCATCTGGACGCGCGCGCGCATTTCGACGATCCGCACGAGGACCTCGAAGCGCTGGGCCACCAGTACCTGAGCTATGCCCGGCAGCACCCGTTGGAGTACCGGTTGATGTTCGGCACGCCGTGGCCAGCCTCGGCGGAGCATGCCGAGCTGCTGCACGACTCGACACATGCCTTCGACATCCTGCGCCAGGTGTTGCGGCGGATCCATGGCAGCAGCGCCAAGCAACGCGAGCGCGTGGACCTGGACGCGATCTTCGTCTGGTCGGCCATGCATGGGCTGGTGGGCGTGATGAACGGCGATTGCATCGACAGGCTCGGTCTGCAGCAAGAGCTGCTGGCCCAGGTCGTGCAGCACGTGTTGGACGGGGTGGCTCGCGGGCTCGGCGCTACAGGGTCGGCGCAGTCGACTTGAAGCCGGCGCCGCCCTCGGTGTCGCAATGCCGTGCTTGCGGCCCAGGGCCGGCTGTTGACCGCTTCAGAACCACGAAGCGCCATGGCATGCGAAGGCCTTGGCGGGCAGCCGTCGTGGGCTGGCATGCGCAGGCTCGCGACCGCCCCCAGGACATCGTCGGCATCGACATCCGAGCAAACCTCACCGGCGGACGCCGCGGACTCGAGAAGCCTGCGCAGCGCGGGAGGGGCGCACACTCCCAGAAGGACGCATGCAGTTTCTCGAAGGCCTTCCGACCCATGTACTCGACGCGGCCAGCGAGCGGCGCATCGGCTGAGCCAGGCGGCGCATGGCGCGCCAGAATGCACCATGTCGTTGCCACACGACCCTGTTGCCAAAGCTGAGTGGCTGTCACGCGCACGTGCCGGCGACGCCACCGCCTTCGACCGACTGGTGGCGCCCCGCCGCCGCCAGCTGCACGCCCACTGCTACCGCATGCTGGGCTCGCCCTTCGATGCCGACGACGCGCTGCAGGAAACCCTGCTCGCCGCCTGGCGTGGCCTGCCCAGCTTCGAGTCGCGCAGCGCGCTCGGCACCTGGCTCTACCGCATCGCCACCCATGTGTGCCTGCGGCTGATCGCGCAGCGCCCGCGGCGCATCACCTCGCCCGACCACAGCGCAGCGCTTCAGGCCACGGCCGAGCTGGGTGAGCCGGTGGCCGGGCCCGTGTGGCTGGAGCCCTTGCCAGACGAAGGCGCTCACGAGGATCCGGCCACCACACTGCAACGCCGCGAGCAGGTGGCACTCGCCTTCGTGGCCGCGCTGCAGCACCTGCCCGGCACGCAGCGAGCCGTGCTGCTGCTGCGCGAGGTGCTGGAGTATTCGGCGGCCGAAGCGGCCGAGATGCTCGACACCTCGGTCGCGTCGGTCAACAGCGCGTTGCAGCGCGCGCACAAGACGGTGAAGGAGCGCACGCCGGCGGCAGAGCTGCAGCGGCTCGGTGAGCAGGGACTCGATGGCCTGCTGCAGCGCTTCGTGAGCGCCTGGGAGCGCCGCGACATCACCGCCCTGGTCGGCCTGCTGGCCGAGGACGCCCGCTTCACCATGCCGCCGCTGCCCGCCTGGTTCAACGGCCGCCGCTTCGTCGAGATGTTCTTCGCCGAGCGCGTGTTCCAGACGCCATGGCGGCTGCAACCCCTGCGCGGCAACGGCCAACCGGGCTTTGCCTGCTACATGCAGCAAGCCGGCGACGACCGCTTCCGGCCGGGCGGCGTGGTGCTGCTGCGCCTGCGCGAGGGGCTCATCGATGCCATCGACAGCTTCATCGACCCCGCCGTCTGCCGGCGCTTCGGCATGTCCGACGAGCTTTCTTGACGAAACCGCTGCCGACACCGATGAGTTGGCCCCCCGCCCCGTCTCCAAAGAGATGACACGCTCCGGATGGACCGGTCGCGTGGCTCGACCCCAGGAGACCCTTGATGGCCAAGCTCATCGTCAGCATCCTCAGTTCGCTCGACGGCTACTGCGCCGGCCCCGGCGGCACGCTCGCCGGCCTGCCGATGGATGCCGCCTTCGGCATCCACAACCTCGACTGCATGCGCCGCGCAGGCACCTTGCTTTTTGGCGCCACCACCTTCCCGATGTTCGAGGCCTACTGGCCCAACGTCGACCGTGGCGCCGGCAGTGACCCGGTGCAACGCGAGATCGCCGAGCGTGTGGCCGCAGCACACAAGTTGCTCGTCAGTGACCGCCTGGGCGTGCGCCCCGACTCGCCCTGGGCCGGCACCGAAGTGATACCTCGCGCGCAGGCCCAGGCACGCATCGCCCAACTCAGGGCTGCTCCCGGCCCCGACCTGCTGATCTACGGTAGCCACCTGCTTTACAACGGCCTGCTGGCGCACGGCCTTGTCGACGAGCTGCACCTGCTGGTCGGCAACGTGCTGCTGGGCGAGGGCGTGCCCACCTTCGAGCCCGGCCTGGCGCAGCGTTGGGTGCTGCTGGACCAGCGCCGCTTGCCGCGATCGGACACCGTGGCCTTGCACTACGACTGCCGGCCGCGCTGAACTCGCGAGCCGGCGGCTTCGGCCCTTCTTCACGACTCCCTCCGGACGGCAGCCCAGATTGCTCGCTCGATAGCAGCCAATCACCGGATCATCACGACGGCGTTGCCTTACGGCATTCGCTCGGCACCAGTCAGCCGCCGCTCGCCCCGAGGTCATCGTCCCTTCGGGGCAGTGGTATTCGGCTTGTCCAGCGGCGGCATTTTCAACCTGAAGGCCCGCAGGAGCTTGCAGCGCGCCTTCAGCGTCGCTCGGCGTTGCTCACCTTGTCGCCGGCCAGCGCCACCACGTTGTCGGCAACCTGGGCTGCCTGCGCGCCTGGCTGCGCAGCGAGCAGTTCCCCGCACACCGCGGCGCCCACGTCCATCTGCAAATGGTGGTAGCGAATGGTTCCGGTCACGCGCGATTCGGATTGCAGCTCCAGGAAGTGCTCGACCTCGATGTCCCCGACGACGGTGCCGTTGATCACTGCGTCACCACAGCGCACGCTGCCGTGCACCTGGCCCTTTTCCGACAGGACCAACAGCGCGTGGCCCGATCCTTCGTTGGGCTGTGCGATGACGCTGCCTTTGACGACACCGTCAATGCGCAGTCCGCTCGAAAAGCTCACGTCGCCGGTGATCACCACGTCTTCGGCGATCAGGCTGGACAGCTTGGTGATCTGGATGTGTGGACGCTTGTTGCGTGGCTTGAAGAACGGCATGAAGTCTCTCTGGTATCGGTGGTCAACGTTTGGCGACACGCGCCTGGCGCAGGAAGCCGAGTTCTTCCTGGCTCTCGCGCAGCCGGCGGTTGAGCGCATCGATCTGGCGCTCGAGTTCCTGGCTGCGCGAAACCGACAGGCGTTGCTGCAGGCGGAACTGCTCCAGTTCGCGCTGCAACTCGCCCAACTGGCGCTGCGCTACCGACTCCGAGCGCTCGTGGGCTTGCTCCTGCGCCTGCACCGACGCCTGACGCTGCTGCCAATACCACCCAACGGCCGCCGCTGCCACCAGCTGCGCCGCGATCAGCAAGGCGATGCCTGCCGCCCAGCCGACCCGCACGCGCTGCGGCAACAACACGAGCGACCTGCGCGTCAGCCGCTGCGTGGTGCTGCGGTGATGGCCAAGCGACACAGCCATGGGGCTCACAGGCCGGCCAGGTAGCGCTGCGGATCGGTGGCGCCCCCGTCTTTCAGCACCTCGAAGTGCAGGTGCGGCCCTGTCGCCCGGCCGCTGGAGCCGACTTGCGCGATCATGTCGCCTTGCCGCACCGCGGCGCCGCGGGCAACGAGCAGGCGCGATGCATGGGCGTAGCGTGTCACCAGGCCGTTGCCATGCGCGATCTCCACGCTCCAGCCATAGGCGGCGTTGAAGTCGGCAAAGATCACCTTGCCGGCGGCGGCGGCGCGTATCGGCGTGCCCTGTGGCGCAGCGAAGTCCATGCCGGCGTGAAAGGCGCGGCGGCCGGTGATCGGATCTTCCCGGTTGCCGAAGCTCGAACTCAGCTCGGCGCCATCCAGCGGCAGGCGCGTCGGCAGGTGCTGCAGTTCCAGGTGTTGCAGGGTCGCCGCGCCAGCGACCTGGGCGATCTGCTCTTCGATGTCGTGCAGGCGCGCATTCATCTCGGCCAGATCGAGGGCCGTCACGCCGCCATGCAGACGCGGCGGCAGCATGGGGCCGCCGCGGCCCGCGGCGCTGGCGGGTGCAGCAGCGGCCTTCGGCACGCGGCCCACCATGTGGCGAAGGTATTCGCTCAGCTGGCCGGCCTGGCTTTCGAGCCTGAACAGCCGGCCCGACAGCATGCCGATCTGCTCCACGGCGAATGGCGAAACGGTCTGAGCCACCGACGGCACCGCCGTGCTTGCAGGGAGCACAGGCGCAAACAGCCAATAGCCCAGCCCTGTGCCTGTGGCCAGCAGCAGCCCGACGGCCATCACGGCGACACTGATCACGCAGCGCATCGACACGGTGCACATGCCTGAGCCACTGGCCGATCCTGAGGCGATCATGACGAACGACATGGGATGGATGCGCGCAATTGGATTCGGCGCATGCTAGGCACAAGCACGGTTGATTTGGGTGAACAGGCGCAACCGTTTGTGAGCTATGTTGGTGCGAGCGTCTCCGCAACCGCCGCCACCTCGCGCGGAGAGCCGCGCAACCGGCGGCCCTATCCTCGCGGCGGCGAGAGCCCCTCCATTCAGAGCAAGCCCTCGTCGACGAAGCGCGACAGCAGCGACAACCTCAGGCGCTGCCATCCGCTGGCTTCGGGCGTTGCGTCGTGCACAACGATGCGGCCATCGGCCTGGGTCTCGAGCCATTGCGCACGCTCGCCATCGGGACTCAGGCGCAGCCGGTACGAGTTGCTGACGAGCGTCTTGCGCAGCAGCGGCGTGATCACCTGCACCATCTGCGGACTGTCGATCACCAGCACGAGTTCGGTGTTCGAGAAGGCCGATCGCGGATCGAGATTCATCGAGCCGATGAAGACCAGTCGCCGGTCGATCACGCCGACCTTCGCGTGCAGCCGCGCGTACGAGCTGCCGAAGCGGCCCACACCCGCGGCGCGCCGCGCCAACGACGGGCTGACTTCATGGATCTCGACGCCGGCGCGCAGCATCGCCAGGCGATAGCGCGAATAGTACTCATAGACCAGCGGTACATCGGTCGCGCCCAGCGAGTTCGTGACCAGGCTGACCCTGCCCCCGCGCCCGATGCCGTTCTTCATCATCGCCAGTCCGCGCGTTCCGGGGATGAAATACGGGGTGACGATGTCGACGCTGTCGTGCGCGGCGTCGAACAGCACCAGTATCTGCTCGGTGACGGTGTCGCCCAGGTGGGCCGCGCCGGTCTTGGCCACCTTGTCGGGCGAGTCGGCGACCACACGGGCGCTGGCGTACATCAGGTCGAGCGTGCCGCTGTCGAGTTGGCGGGCGAAAGGCGCCTGCCCGAGGGCTTCGGATGCGCCGGCGCCGACCTGCGGTGCGGCATCGCGGACGAGCCGATCGAAGCGGGCCCGGGCGTCGGCGCTCGGCGCCGCAACAGCCGTCACAGCCGAGATCGGATAGGCGTATTCGCTGTTCCAGTAGCGGTCGAACACCGCCGACAACTCGCGCACCACCGGACCGGTCGCGGCGACGTCTAGGTCGATGAAGTTCGCCGTCGCGCTGCGATCGAAGTATTCGTCGGCGACGTTGCGGCCGCCCAGGACCGCCATGCTGTTGTCGGCAATGAACAGCTTGTTGTGCATGCGCCGGTTGATGCGGTCGAACTGGTGAAGCGACAACAATATCCGGGCGACGAGCGGGCCTGTGCGCACCGGCAACGGGTTGAAGATGCGCACTTCGGCGTTCGGATAGGCGGCCAGCCCGGCGAGCAACTCGTCCTCTCCGCCGGCGAAAAGGTCGTCGACCAGCAGGCGCACGCGAACCCCGCGCAGCGCGGCGTCGCGCAGCTCGCGCAGGAGCTGCCGGCCCGTGCCGTCGTTGTTCACCAGGAAGTACTGCGCGTCTATCGACTTGTGGGCGCGACGCGCCAGCGCGACCCGGGCGCCGAAGGCGTTGCCACCTTCGGGCAGCAGCAGAAAACCTGACAGGCCGTGCTGGTCGGCGGGTGTCGCCAGCGCGCGCGCCAGCTGCGTATCGCGGACGTCGGCATGGGCATAGGTCGCCGAGGTCGGCGGGCGCGGCGGCAAGACGGTGCAGCCAGCCAGCAACACGGCACCGAGCAACGCTGCGGCCAGGCGGAACAGTCGCACAGGCAGGTCGAGATGCCGCGGCACCAGGTGCCGATGCCGGCGCTGCAGGGCGAGCTGCACTGCAGCCGTGCGCTGAGCGTGCGAGCGATCGGGACGGCCGGGATGCGCGGGGGGACGACGGTTCGGGGGGGTGCGATTCGACTCGGGCATGCTTGGCTCCGGCAAGAGCCGTCATTGCAAGCACCTGTGGTTACGTTCGAATTGCCTGCGCCGCGGCCTGCGTTGCAGCGGTAAGCCGGCAGATCGGCAGCACACCTACTTGCGCGCGTCGAACCCACGCTTCAGCCGTCGACGCTCACACGCTGCCGCCCGGCGACGATGCGCAGCAACAGCCACGCCAGAGCGAGACCGTCATCAGCACGAAGTAGTCGAAGTTCAGCGCGATCGCCAGCCCCAACCGCGCGCGCCAGCTTGCGGCCGCTGAGTATCCGCAGCCCGAGCCCCGGTTCGAAGGCGATCACGGCGATCCCCACGGCACACAGCAGCTCGGCAATGCCGCGACCGCGGCGCTGCGCCTCGCGCACGGCCAGCGTCACTTGCAGCAAATGGGATTCCACCGGATGGGCGTGCACGGCGCAGCCGAGACGCGCGCCATTGCGATCATCGCGGCGTTCTCTCCAACATCAACACCGGCAAATCGGCCTCGCACGCTGGGCACAACAGCACCAGCCGGCCATCGCGTGTGGCCAGTATTTCGGGCAGCGGCTGCAGGGCCGATGTCGGCTGTAGTTTCATCGCCGGCCGTGGTTGTCGGCGGAAGCCTCTTCGACCTTGTCGAGCAGCAGCACGCTGGCGTCGCCGAGCGCCTGAATGACGACTCGTCCGTGGCCGTCGAAAGCGAAGGACTCGCCGGGTTGCAGCACATGGTCGCGCAGGTCATTCGGCTGGGTCAGCCAGACCTGGCCTTCGACCACTGCGATGCCGCCACCGCGATGGCCTGCGTACGAGCGCACCGCGCCACCGCACAGGCGCACCGTCGGCGGGATGAGGTTCGCGTCCATATCGGTTCCTTTAGGCGGGCGTTGAACACGACTGCATCGTGGCCGGCGGAGATTGCGTGCCGGTTTCACCGCATCAGCGCGTGGTTCCAGGTGAAACCGCGACTCGCGCCGCAGCGAGCGATCGCGCGAAAGGCTCGGCGACGCCGCGCAGATCGATGCTCGAATACTCCGGCCACAGGCTGTGCATCGCCCTGACGGGCGCCATCACCACATTGTGTGGTACGGGTCGCGAAGAGCTCGCGGTGACTCAGCCTCGAAAAACCATGCGGCCTTGCGCGCTTCGGCGCGGACCTGCTCGCGTGTCAGGCCGATGTCGTCGAGCAAGCGATCGTCGAGTTCGAGCAGTTCGTGCATCGCCCTGCGTTGCCGCCAGCGGCGCAGGAGCAGCCCGATGCGCGACGTCGCCGCAGTACGCGGCGCTGGCACAACCCGGTCCTGCGCTTGCATCGCTTGCGGCGAAAGCGCGGTGGTGTGTAGTGAGTTCACGGCCATGCCTCCGTTGGATCGATATCGATGCATTGCAGCGACCACGGGCTACGTCGCGATTTCGCCGCAACGCCGGCCGGTTGCGATTGCAATGGCGCCGCAACATTGGCGGCGGCACCCTGACCGCGTAGTCGGCCCGCTTGACGTTCCCGCCATGCCGACGGGTTGTCCGCGCTAGCGCACCCTCTCCACCGCAACGTCGAACAGATACCCCGCACCGCGCTGCGTCTTGATGAACTGCGGATGCGAGGGGTCGGCTTCGATCTTGCGACGCAGCCGCAGGATCTGCACGTCGATCGAGCGGTCGTAGACCTCGGCGTTGTGCAGCCGCGAGAGTTCGAGCAACTGGTCGCGCGACAGCACGCGCCCGGGGGCCGAGACGAAGACCGCCAACAGGCTGAACTCGCCGTTGGTCAGCTCCACCACCTTGCCGTCCGCACGCTTGAGCCGGCGCAACCCGATGCTCAGCTCCCAGCCGCCGAAGCGGTAGGCGCGCACCCGCGCAATGGTGTCGGCCACCGTGGCCTGCGCCCGCGCACGGCGCAACAGCGCGCGGATCCGCGCCAGCAGTTCGCGCGGGCTGAAGGGCTTGGTCAGGTAGTCGTCGGCGCCGAGTTCCAGGCCCATGACGCGGTCGGCCTCGTCGGCGCGGCCGCTCAGCATCAGGATCGGGATCAGCGAGCTTTCGCGCAGCCGGCGCGCGATCTGCAGGCCGTCTTCGCCTTGCAGCCGAAGGTCGAGAACGATCACGTCGACCGTGTCGCGCGCCATCGCCGCATCGAGCTCGGCGCCGCTGGCCACCGCGCTGACGCGCAGCTCGTTCTCGCCCAGGTAAGCGCTGAGCAGATCACGGATCGACGCGTCGTCGTCCAGCGCCAGCACGTGCGGCAGCACCCTGGCGCTTGCGCCCGCATCGGATTTCGGTGCTTCGCCCACGCCGTCATCGTAGCGCCGCGTCAGCAATTCTTCGGTCATGGACACGTCAGCCTCGCAGGAATGATTTGCCGCTCCATGACGGTGCGCGTTGCATCGAGTCGCCCCCGCCCCTTGCTTCAGATTCCCCGTGTCACTGGACTCCAACCCGGTTGCCGTTTGATTGCCGACGTGGTGGCGCCATGTTTCGATTGCAACAAGCTCTTCTGACTTCAGCCCCGCAGCGCGTTCGCCAGGCTGCGCGCGATGTCGCGCGCAGCCAGCGGCTTGCTCAGCACCTCGATCACGCCGGCCTGCCGTGCGCGCTCGGCCAGCGCCGGCGTCACGTAGCCGCTCATCAGCACGATCGGCATGTCGGCTCGCAGCTTGCGGATTTCCAGCGCCAGTTCGGAGCCGGTCATCTCGGGCATGGCTTCGTCGGACAGCACCGCGCTGAAGCGCTGCGGCTCGGCGCGCACGCTTTGCAGCGCCGCCTTGCTCGACGTGAAACCCACCGGCTCGTACCCCAGTTCGGCGATCATCTCCTCGCCCAGGCGCACCAGCGCGTCTTCGTCGTCGACCAGCAAGATCGCCTGCCCCTGGCCGCTTTGCAGTGCCGGTTCGGCCAGCGGCGCGGCGGCGCCGACCGTGTCCTGCCACGGCAGGTAGACGGTGAAGGTCGAACCCTCGCCGACCTTGCTGGCCACGTCGATGCCGCCGCCCAGATCGGAAACGATGCCGTGCACCAGCGACAACCCCAGTCCGGTGCCGACACCGATCTCGCGGGTCGTGAAGAACGGGTCGAAGATGCGTTCGAGCACGTTCGGCGCGATGCCGCCGCCGGTGTCGCGAACCACCAGCCGCACATAGCGGCCGGGCGGCAACTCGCAGGTTGCGCATAGCGGCGCACCTTCGTCCAGACAATCGAGCGTGACCGTCAGGGTGCCGCCGGCAGGATTCGACTGCATCGACTGCAGCGCGTTGGCGCACAGGTTCATCACCACCTGGTGCACCTGCGTCGGGTCGCCCAGCACCGCGGCGTCGCCGCAGTCGAGCCGGCGCTGCAGGCGCGTACCCGGCGGCATCGTGGTGGCGACACCGTCGAGCGCTTCGGCGACCACCGAGCGCACATGCACCGGCACACGCTCGCCGATGCCGCTGCGGCTGAAGGCCAGGATGCGTTCGACCAACGACTTCGCACGCATCGCGGCGCTCATGGCCGCGTCGAGGTGGCGGCGCAACGCGCTGCCTTCGGCGGCGCCCTTGTGTGCCAGTTCGCCGTAGCCGAGGATCGCCGCCAGGATATTGTTGAAGTCGTGCGCGATGCCGCCGGCCAGCGTGCCGATGGCTTCGAGCTTTTGCGCCTGGCGCAGCCGGCCCTCGAGCCGCCCGCGATCGGCCTCGGCATTCTTGCGGTCGGTGATGTCTTCCATCGAGCCGGCCATGCGCGTGGGCTTGCCCGTGGCATCGCGGATGGCGATGCCGCGCTGGCGGTACCAGTGCCACGGGCCGCTGTGATGCTGCAGCCGGTATTCGACCTCGAAGTGCGGCGTCTGGCCGCGCAGATGCGCCGAGATCGCCGCGCGAATGATCGGCACGTCGTCGGGGTGGTAGTTGGTGCGGCCGATCCAGTCGCGCCTGCTCTGCTGCGGCTCGACCGGGTCGAGCCACAGCAGTTCCTGGGCGCGTGGCGACAGGAACAGCTGGTCGGTCGTCAGATCCCAATCCCACAGCCCTTCGTTGGAGCCGGCAACCGCCAACTGGTAGCGTTCCTCGGAGCGGCGCAGCGCTTCTTCGACCTGCTTGGCCGCGTCGATGTCGCTGACCGAGCCGGCCCAGCGAATCGGCCGGCCGTCGGCATCGGCCACGCTCATGCCGCGAAAGCGGATCCAGCGGTAGCCGCCGGCGCTGTCGCGCACGCGGTACTCACCGTCGTGCGCCCGGTGGTGCACCGCGGACAGCTCGCGCAACTCGCCGCCGAGGCGCCGCGCGTCGTCGGGATGCAGGCGCGGCATGAGCAGCGCCATCCACTGCGCGCGCCTGCGAAGCGTCGCATCGGCATCGATGCCGGCGATCTGCAGCGCACGCTCGGACACGTACATGCTGTCGGCCACGATGTCCCAGTCGAGGATGCCTTCGTTCGAGCCGGCCACGGCCAGCGCGAAGCGTTCCTCGCTGCGCCGCAACGCCTGTTCGGCCCTCTTGCGCTCGTCGATGTCGCTGACCGATCCGGCAATGCGGCAGGGCTTGCCGTCACCGTCGCGGATGCACAGCGCGCGCACCCGGATCCAGCGCCACTGGCCGTCGGCATGGCGCACCCGATATTCGCATTCGTAGGCAGCGCGTTCGCCGACGAGGTGCGCGCGCAGCGCCGCGGCACGCCGCTCGGCATCGTCGGGGTGCACCTGCAGCGAAGCGATCAACTCGGCCAGCGGCTGCGCCTCGGGCTGCAGCGGCAGGCCCTGCAGCTCGCGGGCGCGCCGCGACTCGAAGGCGACGCCGCTGCGATAGTCCCAATCCCATACGCCGTCGTCGGAGCCGGCCACGGCCAGCGCATAACGCTCTTCGGACCGGCGCAGCGAATCCTCGGCGCGCCGGCGGGCATCGATGTCGGAAACCGAGCCCGCCATGTGCAGCGGCTTGCCGTCGGCATCGCGCACGCACAAGCCGTGAACGCGCACCCAGCGCAAGCTGCCGTCCGGCAGCACGTTGCGCCATTCACCGGTGTAGGCCGGTGCGCGGCCCGACAAATGCGCCTTCATCGCCACCAGGCGCTGGGCCGCATCGTCGGGGTGGATCGGCAGCATCGCGTTCCACTCGTCCAGCGGCTGCACCTCGGGCTGCAGCGCAAGGCCCATGATCTCGCGCGCGCGCTGCGAAGCGAAGGCCTCGCCGCGCACGTAGTCGAAGTTCCACACACCGTCGTCCGATCCGGCCACCGCCAGCGCGAAGCGTTCCTCGGACAAGCGCAAAGCGTTCTCGGCTTGGCGCTGCGCGTCGATGTCGGCCACCGAGCCGGCCATGCGCAGCGCCCTTCCCGCGGCGTCGCGCACGCATTGGCCGCGCACGCGCACCCAGCGGTACCCGCCGTCGGCATGGCGCACGCGGAATTCGCTGAAGCAGGCAGCCGTCCGGCCGTCCAGGTGCGCGCGAATGGCCTGTCGGTGCGCGGCGGCGTCGTCCGGATGGATGCGCAGCGCGACCTGCCATTCGCCGAGCGTGCGGCTCTCCGGCCCACTCGGCAGGCCGAAGATCTCGAAGGCGCGCCTCGACGCGGCGACTCGGTCGCCGGCGATATCCCAGTCCCAGATGCCGGCGTCGGACCCGGCCACGGCGAGCGCGAACCGCTCCGCCGAGACCTCCAGCGAGCGGCGCGCAGCGTCCAGGCGGTCGAACCGACGCTTCAACAGCACCATCAGCAAGGCCGCCAGCGGGCCCAGGACGAGCAGGCCGATTTCCAGAGTCATTCGAGCAGCCTGCGCACCTGGGCGAGAAGCGCCTCGCGCGACATCGGCTTGGCCAGCACGGCGGCGACGCCGAGCATCCGCGGCGCCATCGTGCAGTGTTCGATGCCGGCAAAGAAGGCCGACGAGACGGCCAGAATCGGCGTGCCCGGATGCTTGACGGCGACGCGTGCGGGCAGTTGCGGTCCGCCCGAGCGCGGCTGCGGAAGATCGACGATCGCCAGGTCCAGCGACATGCCGGCGTCGGCGTCGTGCACCACCTCGAAGCCCGCGTCGGTCAGCCACTGATCGAGCAGCGCGATGCAGGCGCTGTCGGCGTCGATCACGAGTACGCGTCGCGCTTGCCGTGGCGCTTGCGACTGGAGGTCTCGACCAGGGACTGCGGGCATGGACGATCGTCGGGCCGACGCGCGCCGCGTACCGGCGCTGTGGGACACAGTGTGCCGCGCTGCGCCTACCGATGCATTGCCGAGCGGCCGTGGCAAGACTACAACTGAAACAGGGGTTGCCGGGAACGCCGCTGGCGTGCCGCGCCGGCGGGCCCATTGCACCTGAAACACGGTGCCTGCGCCTCGGAATCGGCCTGCAACTCGATCGCCGCAGCATGGCCGCCATCGACCCCGAGCGCGCGACCATGTCTTCGTTCAGCACACGCCCCGCCCTGACGCCCGTGCGCCTGTCGCTGGCGATCGCGCTACTCGCCGTGGCCAGCGGCGGCTACGTCGTCTTCGCCGCGCCGGGCGTCATGCCGGTGCCGATCGAAGCGGTGCTGGCGCGCACGCCGCAGCCGCTCGCAGAGGCACTGCGTGCGCTCGCCGCGTGCACCGAACGGCGCCTCAGCAGCAACGGCGCGATTGCATCTGCAACCGTCGCGCACCGCCGCCGAAACGCCTGCGCAACGCGCAGGCATCCCAATTCCGGCCTTGCCCATCGGCGCTTGTCGAAATCGCCCGGCTTCGCGCGTCGAGCAGGAAGATCGGAGGAGCTTGCATGTTCAGTTCGTCACCGACGCGTGTTGCGCTGCTGGCCGCAGCGCTCGCATTGAGCACGGCACTCGGTGGCTGCGGCGACGCCTCGGGTGTCGCTGAGCCGCAGGGCCCGCCGCCGGCAGACGTGGCGGTGCTGAAGGTGGCGCCGCAAGACCTGCCGGCGAGTTGGGAATACGTCGGCCAGACCGCCGGTTCGCGCGACATCGAGGTGCGCGCGCGCGTCGCCAGCATCCTGCTGAAGCGCCACTTCGGCGAAGGCCGCGCGGTGAAGAAGGGCGAATCGATGTACCAGCTCGACGCGGCGCCATTCCGGGCTGCGCTGGAGCTTGCCGATGCCGACATCGCCGCCGCCGAAGCGCGCCTGGCGCAAGCTGCGCGGCGCGTGAAACGGCTGGCGCCGTTGTGGCAGGAGCACGCCGTGAGCCAGCGTGAATACGACGATGCGGTGTCGGCCGAGCAGATCGGCCGAGCCGAGCTGCAGGGTGCGCAGGCGCGCCGCGCCGATGCCGCATTGAAGCTCGGCTACACACGCGTCGAAGCACCGATCTCCGGCCTCGCCGGGCGCTCGCAGGTTTCCGAAGGCACATTGGTTTCCGGGGCGCAGGTGCTGCTGACCACGGTGACGCAGACCGACCCGATCAAGCTGCGCTTCGGCATTGCCGACACCGATCAGATGCGCTGGCGCAGCGAGGTTGCCGCCGGCCAGTTGAAGCTGCCGGCCGATGCGGCCTTCCAGGTCGAAGTGCGTCTCGCCGACGCCAGCGTCTATGCGCACAAGGGCAAGCTGGTGTTCTCGGACACGCGTGTTTCGGGCCAGACCGGCACCGTCGAAGCCGAGGCCGAAGTGGCCAACCCCGACGGGCAGCTCAAGCCGGGCCAGTTCGTTCGTGTACGCCTGCTCGGCGCAACCCGGCCCCATGCCGTCATGGTGCCGACGCGCGCCGTGCTCGAAGGCCCGCAGGGCAAGTTCGTCTACGTGATGGCCGACGGCAAGGCACAGCCCAGACCGGTCGAGGTGGGCGAGCAGGTCGGCGACGACTGGCTGATCACCCAAGGCCTGGCCGCGGGCGACCAGGTCATCGTCGATGGCATGGCACGCATCTTCTTTCCCGGTGCTCCGGTGCGGCTGGCACAGGCCGATCCGCCTGCGTCGCCCGGCGCCAAGGGCCCTACGGCGGCGCCGCGATAGCGGCACGGAGCGCGCATCATGTTTTCACGCTTCTTCATCGATCGGCCGATCTTCGCCGCGGTGCTGTCGTTGTTCTTCGTCATTGCCGGGCTGGCGGCGATACGCGCGCTGCCGATCGCGCAGTACCCCGAGATCGCGCCGCCGGTGGTCAGCGTGACCGCGGTGTATCCCGGCGCCAGTTCCGAGGTGCTGGCGCAGACGGTGGCCGCGCCGCTGGAGAACGCCATCAACGGCGTCGAGAAGATGATCTACATGAACTCGACGTCGACCTCGAATGGCGTCGTGACGATCCAGGTCACCTTCGACATCGGCACCGACGGCGACCTGGCCGAACAACTGGTCAACAACCGCGTCAAGCAGGCCGAGGCCAAGCTGCCGCAGGAAGTGCGCCGCCAGGGCGTGGTCGTCGAGAAGGGCTCGTCGGCGTTCCTGCAGGTGCTGGCGTTCTATTCCGGCGACGGCAGCAAGGACGACCTGGCGATCAGCAACTACGTGACCTTGAACGTGCTCGATTCTCTGAAGCGCGTTCCCGGCACGACCAACGTGCAGATCTTCGGCGCCAAGGACTACGCGATGCGCATCTGGCTCGAGCCGGACCGCCTGGCGCAGCTCAGGCTGACGACCGGCGACGTGGTGCGTGCGATCAACGAACAGAACGCGCAGTTCGCCGCCGGCAAGGTCGGCCAGGCGCCCACCGGCGGGGCGCAGCAGATGGTCTACACGATCACGACGCAGGGTCGGCTGTCGGAACCCGAGCAGTTCCAGAACATCATCGTGCGTGCCGACGGCGGCGGCATCGTTCGGCTGAAGGACGTGGCGCGGGTCGAGCTCGGCTCGAAGGACTACGACTTCATCGGCCGGGTCAACGGCAAGTCCGCAACCCTGGTCGGCATCTTCCTGCAGCCCGGCGCCAACGCGCTTTCGGTGGCCGAGGAGGTCGACGCCACGGTCGGCAGACTCGCCGAGCATTTTCCGAAAGGCATCGACCACTCGGTCGTGTACGACACCACGCGCTTCGTCAAGGTGTCGATCGAGGAGGTCGTGAAGACATTGGCCGAAGTGATGTTGCTGGTCATCGCGGTGGTCTTCCTGTTCCTGCAGAACTGGCGCGCCACGTTGATTCCGCTGGCCGCGGTGCCGGTGTCG
>Ga0307505_10001671_pt1 | contig 17111 bp, 12 predicted proteins | sample 23_S_MG_FD_202183 | JGI IMG/M metagenome (GOLD analysis project Ga0307505, IMG submission 202183) | Soil microbial communities from Populus trichocarpa stands in riparian zone in the Pacific Northwest, United States - 23_S | ecosystem: Environmental > Terrestrial > Soil > Riparian zone > Trees...
GGAAGCGAAGAACAAGATCACGCTGACGCGCAAGCAGACCAGCGAGATTATCAAGAAGTCCGACACCTCGGGCAAGGCGCGCACCATCCAGGTCGAGGTGCGCAAGAAGCGCGTGTTCGTGAAGCGCGATCCCACCGATCTGGCGGCGGGCGGCGAGCAGCCGGCGCCGGTTCAGGCCCCGGCCCCGGCGCCGGTTCCGCCGGCCAGCGCGCCGGCCATCGACGCCAAGGAGCTCGAGCTGCGCCAGGTCGAAGCGCGGCGCCACGAGCAACTCTCCGAGCGGCAGGCGGCGGAGTTGCGCGAGAAGCAGGAGCGCGAGCGGCGCGAGGCCGAGCAGAAGCAGGCCGAGCGCGAGGCGCAGGCGGCGATCGACAAGGCGCAGCAGCCCGGGGCCGCGGCGGCAGTGGAAGGCACGCTGCATGCACCCAAGGCCACCGACGCCAAGGCGGACAAGAAGGCCAAGAAGGCCAAACCCACCACCACCATGCGCGACGACTCGGTGCGCCGGCGCACCATCAAGACGCGCGGCGACATGGGCGGCGGCGTGGGCGGGTGGCATGCGCGCGGCGGATCGCGCCATCGCGGCGGCGCCGCCGAACAGCAGACCTTCAGCCAGCCGTCCGAACCGCTGACGCGCGAGGTGGCGGTGCCCGAGACCATCACGGTGGGCGAACTGGCCCACCGCATGTCGGTCAAGGCCGCCGAAGTGATCAAGGCCCTGATGAAGCTCGGCACCATGGCGACCATCAACCAGGTGCTGGACCAGGAGACGGCGATGATCCTGGTCGAGGACATGGGCCACAAGGCGAAAGCGGCGAAGCTGGACGATCCGGAGTCCTACCTCGCGGAGGAGCCCGACATGGGCTCGGCCACGGGCGAGCCGCGGCCGCCGGTGGTGACCGTGATGGGCCACGTCGACCACGGCAAGACTTCCCTGCTCGACTACATCCGCACCACCAAGGTGGCGGCGGGCGAGGCCGGCGGCATTACCCAGCACATCGGCGCCTACCACGTGGAGACGCCGCGCGGCGTGGTCACCTTCCTCGACACGCCGGGCCACGAGGCCTTCACGGCCATGCGCGCGCGCGGCGCCAAAGTCACGGACCTGGTGATCCTGGTGGTGGCGGCCGATGACGGCGTGATGCCGCAGACGCTGGAAGCCATCAATCACGCCAGGGCGGCGAAAGTGCCGCTGGTGGTGGCGATCAACAAGATCGACAAGAACGAGGCGAACCCCGAGAAGGTGAAGCAGGAACTGCTGCAGCACGGCGTGGTGCCGGAGGAATTCGGCGGCGACGCGCCTTTCGTGCCGGTGTCGGCGAAGACCGGGCAGGGCGTGGACGCGCTGCTCGAGCACGTGCTGCTGCAAGCGGAGGTGCTGGAACTCAAGGCGCCGGTGGACGCGCCCGCCAAGGGCGCGGTGATCGAGGCGCGGCTGGACAAGGGGCGCGGCCCGGTGGCCACCGTCCTGGTGCAGTCCGGCACGCTCAAGCGCGGCGACGTGGTGCTGATCGGCTCGGTGTCCGGGCGGGTGCGGGCGATGCTGGACGAGAACGGCCGGCCGGTCGAGTCGGCCGGGCCGTCGATCCCGGTGGAGATCCAGGGCCTGTCGGAGGTGCCGAATGCCGGCGAGGAGCTGACCACGCTGACGGACGAGCGCAAGGCGCGCGAGATCGCGCTGTTCCGCCACGGCAAGTCCCGCGACGTGAAGCTCGCCAAGCAGCAAGCCGCCAAGCTGGAGAATCTGTTCCAGAACATGGGCGAGGGCGGGCAGAAGGTACTGTCGCTGGTGATCAAGGCCGACGTGCAGGGATCGCAGGAGGCCCTGGTGCACGCGCTGACGCGGCTCTCGACCGACGAAGTGAAGGTCGGGGTGGTGCATGCGGGCGTGGGCGGGATCACCGAGTCGGACGTGAACCTGGCGATGGCGGCGCACGCGGTGATCATCGGCTTCAATGCGCGCGCCGACGCCACCGCGAGGAAACTCATCGAGAGCGCTGGCATCGACGTGCGCTACTACAACATCATTTACGAGGCGGTGGACGAGATCAAGGCCGCGCTCTCGGGCATGCTGACGCCGGAGAGGAAGGAACAGATCCTCGGCACGGTCGAAGTGCGGCAGGTGTTCCGCATCTCCAAGGTCGGCACCGTGGCGGGCTGCTACGTGCTCGACGGACTGGTCAAGCGCAGCGCCCAGGTGCGCGTGCTGCGCGACAGCGTGGTGATCCACACCGGCGAGATCGACGCGCTCAAGCGCTTCAAGGACGATGCGCGCGAGGTGAAGGCCGGCTTCGAGTGCGGCATTTCGCTGAAGAATTTCTCGGACCTCAAGGAAGGCGACCAGTTCGAGGTCTTCGAAGTCCTCGAGGTGGCCAGGACGCTGTGAGCGAGGCGAGGGCCCCTTGGTGAGCGAGGCGAGGGTCCCCTCGTGAGCAAGGGCCGGCCGCAGAAGGTCGCCGACCAGATCCAGCGCGAGCTTTCCGAAATCATCCGGCGCGACCTGCAGGATCCCCGCCTCGCGCTGGTCACCCTGACGGCGGTGGATGCCTCACCGGACCTGTCGCACGCCGTCGTGTATTTCACCTGCCTGGAGCAGGCCCAGGCGGAAGCCGCCGAAAAGGCCTTGCGCCGGGCGGCGGGCTTCCTGCGCAGCAGCCTCGCGCGGCGCATCAAGATGTACACCACCCCGGAACTGCGCTTCAAGTACGACGATTCGGTCGCGCGCGGCGACCATCTGTCCCGCCTCATCGACAGCGTCCGGCCCAAGGGCTGATGCACCGCAGGCTGGACGGCATCCTGCTGCTCGACAAGCCGCGCGGGCTGGGATCGAACGCCGCGCTGCAGGCGGCCAAGCGCCTCTACGGCGCGGCCAAGGCGGGCCATGCCGGCACCCTCGACCCGCTCGCCACGGGCCTGCTGCCGCTGCTGTTTGGCGAGGCGACGAAGTTCTCCCAGCTCGCGCTCGACGCGGACAAGGAGTACCTGGCGTGCGCCCGCCTTGGCATCACCACCACGACGGCCGATGCGGAGGGCGAGGTCCTGGAACGCCGGGCGGTCGCGGTCGGCATCGACGCCCTCGAGCCGGCGCTGGCGCGGCTGCGGGGGGACATCGAGCAGGTGCCGCCGATGTATTCGGCGCTGAAGCACGCGGGCGAGCCGCTGTACGCGCTGGCCCGGCGCGGCGAGAGCGTGGAGCGCGCCGCGCGCCGGGTGCGTATCCATGAACTGGAACTGCTGGAGTTCACCGGGGACGCCGTCGAACTGCGCATCCGCTGCAGCAAGGGCACCTACATCCGCACGCTGGTGGAGGATCTGGGCCGGGCGCTGGGGTGCGGCGCCCACCTCGAAGCCCTGCGGCGCACGGCGGCAGGAAGCTTTCGCCTCGGCGAGGCCGTGACCCTGGAGCAGCTCCAGGCAGCCTCCGGCGAGGAACGCGACCGCTGGCTGCTGCCGCTCGAGCGCCTGCTGGCGGGATTGCCGCGGGTGGACCTGCCGGGTCCTCTGGCCGGACGCTTCGCACAGGGGCAGGCGATCCGCCTGGAGATGCCGCAACAGGGCCGCTGCAGCGTGTACGGGGCCGACGGCGAACTTCTTGGCGTGGGCGAGGCGGGCCCGAGCGGAGACCTGCGCCCGCAGCGGCTCGTCGCGCAGGTGTCAGAGGCCTCGCAAGCGGCTGAAAAACATCGAAAAAACTTGTAAGCCGCCGGGCCGGTCGGCTAAAATCGCGGCTTATCCAAGAGAAAGCGTAGGAGAAGAGCATGGCATTGCAGGTTGCGCAGAAAGCGCAAGTCGTGAAGCAGTTCCAGCGTTCCGGCAAGGACACCGGATCGTCCGAAGTGCAGATCGCTCTGCTCACGGAGCGCATCAACAGCCTCACCGGGCACTTCAAGTCGCACGTCAAGGACTTCCATTCCCGCCGCGGGCTGCTCAAGCTCGTGTCGCAACGCCGCAAGCTGCTCGATTACCTGCGGCGCACGGATGCGGACAAGTACCGCTCGGTCATCGAGCGGCTCAGTCTGCGCAAGTAATTCCCACTGATGCCGCGGCAACGGACGCTCGTCGCTCGATGAGCGTTTGTTGTTCGTGCCCCCCGACCGAGGAATCCCTTTGAATCCCATCAAGAAAACCTTCACCCTGGGCGACCATCAGGTCAGCCTTGAAACCGGCGAAATCGCACGCCAGGCGCACGGCGCCGTGATCTGCACCATCGACGACACCGTGGTGCTCGCCACCGTGGTGGGCGCCAGGGAGCCCAAGGCGGGCCAGGACTGGTTCCCGCTCACCGTGGACTACGCGGAGCGCACCTACGCCGCGGGCAAGATCCCGGGCGGCTTCTTCAAGCGCGAAGGACGGCCCTCGGAGAAGGAGATCCTGACCTCCCGCCTGATCGACCGCCCGATCCGCCCGTTGTTTCCCGATGGTTTCTTCAATGAGGTGCAGGTGGTGGCGCAGGTGCTGTCGCTGAATCCGGAAGTGGATTCCGACATTCCGGCGATGCTGGCGGTGTCCGCGGCGCTGACCCTCTCGGGCATCCCGTTCAACGGGCCGATCGGCGCCTGCCGGGTCGGCCATGCCAACGGCCAGTACATCCTCAACCCGACCGCGACGCAGCTCAAGGAATCGAAACTCAACCTGGTCGTCGCCGGCACCGAGCAGGGCGTGCTGATGGTCGAGTCCGAGGCGCAGGAATTGCCCGAGGACGTGATGCTCGGCGGCGTGGTGTTCGGGCACGAGAAGATGCAGGCCGCGATCCAGGCGATCAACGAACTGGCCGAGGTGGCCGGCAAGCCGGCCTGGGACTGGAAGCCGCCGGCGAAGAACGAGGCGCTGATCGAGCGCATCGCCGAACTGGCCGAGGCCGACCTGCGTGCCGCCTTCGGCATGCGCCAGAAGCAGACGCGCAATACGCGCCTGAACGAGATCCGCAAGGCGACCCTGGCGAAGGTGGAAGAGGAAGCCAGGGCGGCCGGCGCGGCGCTCGAGGCGAACGTCGCCAAGGACGTGTTCTTCAACCTCGAGTCGAAGATCGTGCGCAACCAGATCCTCGACGGCGAGCCGCGCATCGACGGGCGCGACACCCGCACGGTGCGGCCGATCACCGTGCGCGTCGGCGTGCTGCCGCGCACGCACGGCTCGGCGCTGTTCACGCGCGGCGAGACCCAGGCGCTGGTCGCCGTGACCCTCGGCACCGGCCGCGACGAGCAGATCATCGACGCGCTCTCCGGCGAATACCGCGAGCGCTTCATGTTCCACTACAACATGCCGCCCTACGCCACCGGCGAAACCGGCCGCTTCGGGTTCACCAAGCGGCGCGAGGTCGGGCACGGCCGCCTGGCCAAGCGGGCGCTGGTCGGCCTGCTGCCGACGCCGGAGGAATTCGGCTATTCGCTGCGCGTGGTCTCCGAGATCACCGAGTCGAACGGCTCCTCGTCGATGGCCTCGGTGTGCGGCGGCAGCATGGCGCTGATGGATGCCGGCGTGCCGATCAAGGCGCACGTGGCGGGCATCGCCATGGGCCTGATCAAGGAGGGCAACCGCTTCGCCGTGCTGTCCGACATCCTCGGCGACGAGGACCACCTGGGCGACATGGATTTCAAGGTGGCCGGCACGGAGCAGGGCGTTACCGCGCTGCAGATGGACCTGAAGATCGAGTCCATCAACCAGAGCATCATGAAGATCGCGCTCGACCAGGCGCGCGAAGCGCGCCTCGGCATCCTGCAGATCATGAAGCAGGGCATCGAAGGCTCGCGCACGGAACTGTCGAGCTTCGCGCCGCGCATCATCAAGATCAAGATCAACCCGGACAAGATCCGCGACGTCATCGGCAAGGGCGGCGTGGTGATCCGCGGCATCCAGGAGGAGACCGGCACCACCATCGAGATCGAGGACGACGGCACGATTTCCATCGCCTGCGTGGTGGCCGAGGGCGGCGAGGCGGCGCGAAAGCGCATTCTCGACATCACCGCCGACGTCGAGGTCGGCAAGGTCTACGAGGGCCCGGTGCTGCGCCTGCTGGACTTCGGCGCCATCGTGCAGCTGCTTCCCGGGCGCGACGGCCTGCTGCACATCTCGCAGATCAGCAACGAGCGGGTGAACGCCGTCTCGGACCACCTGAAGGAAGGCCAGATCGTGAAGGTGAAGGTACTCGAGGCCGACGACAAGGGGCGCGTACGGCTGTCGATGAAGGCGGTCGGCGCGCCGGAGGCGGCCAAGCAGGCCTGAGCTGCCGGCAGCGCCGGAAACAAAAAGGGGCGCCGCGGCGCCCCTTTTTCATGGTTGCAGGTGGCTTACTTCGCGACCTGCTTCTCGCGCAGCTCGTCCAGCGTCTTGCAGTCGATGCACAGCGTGGCGGTGGGGCGCGCCTCGAGCCGCTTCAGGCCGATCTCCACGCCGCAGCTCTCGCAGTAGCCGTACTCGTTGGCGTCGATGCGGCCGATGGTCTCGTCGATCTTCTTGATCAGCTTTCTCTCGCGGTCCCGGTTGCGCAGCTCCAGCGCCATGTCCGACTCCTGGCTGGCGCGGTCGTTGGGGTCGGCGAACACCGTGGCCTCGTCCTGCATGGTGTGCACCGTGCGGTCGATCTCCTCCGACAACTCGCCCTTCAACTGCTCGAGCATCTTGCGGAAATGCGAGCGCATGCGGGCGTTCATGTACTCCTCGCCCTTCTTCGGCGCGTACGGCGTGAAGCTCTTCTTGCTCAGTTCCAGTGCCATCTCTTGCGTCGACCCGAAAAATGAATTGCGCTTTTTAGCAGAAAAGCCTCCCTGCAGCAAGCCGAAAAAAGAGTATCATTGGCGCCCTTTTCGGGGTGTAGCGCAGCCTGGTAGCGCGCTTGCTTTGGGAGCAAGATGTCGGGAGTTCGAATCTCTCCACCCCGACCAGAAGGAAGCCCGGCGGCTGCCCGTAGCTCAACCGGATAGAGCACCAGCCTTCTAAGCTGGGGGTTGTGGGTTCGAGTCCCGCCGGGCAGACCAGTAGAATTGACGTCGCAATGGTGGCCGTAGCTCAATGGTAGAGTCCTGGATTGTGATTCCAGTTGTTGTGGGTTCGAGTCCCATCGGTCACCCCACTTTCTTACCGCCCGGCAGTCCTGCGCGCGCCAGCGCGAACACCTGATCCGACAGCCAGCGGAACGGCGTATGCGGGTACGCCCGCTGCAGGGCCTTCCGGTTGTTGCCGATCTCGCACACGAGCCGGCCTTCCGGCCGCAGGTGGCCGAACGCCTCCCGGACGATCCGCCGCACCAGGTCGAGGCCGTCCTTGCCGCCGGCCAGCGCCATCCTTGGCTCATGCCCGTACTCGCGCGGCAGGGCCCGCAGGGCCGGGCCGGTGACGTAAGGCGGGTTGCTGACGATCAGGTCGTAGCGGCGGTTTCCCAATTCCGAGAACAAGTCCGACCTCAGCAGCTTTACGCGACCGCGTAGTCGATGCGCCGTCACGTTGCGGTTGGCGACGGCGAGCGCGCCTGCGGATAGATCGGCCCCGTCGACGCGCGCTTCCGGGAAGGCTTGCGCCGCAAGGATGGCAAGGCAGCCCGAGCCGGTGCACAGGTCCAGCACGCGCTTCGGCCTGCCCAGATCCCCGAGCAGGAAGGCGATGTGCGAACGGGGAATGATGACGCGCCGGTCGACGTAGAAGGATTCGCCCGCCAGCCAGGCTTCGTGCAGCAGGTAGGCGACGGGGATGCGATCCCGGACGCGACGTTGCACCAGGCGTCCGATGCGCGCGCGCTCCGCCGCCGCGACGCTCCTGTCGCCCGGCGCTTCGAACGGCAGCCCCAGCCCGCGCAGCACCAGGAAGGCGGCTTCGTCGCGCGCATTGGCGGTGCCGTGCCCGTAGTGCAGGGGGGCCTTGCGCAACCGCTGCGCGGTGGCGCGCACCAGCTCGCGCAGGGTCAAGGCAGCAGCGCGCGCAGCGTGTCGAGGTAGATCTTCGGCAGCTGTTCGAGCGCGCCAAGCTCGATGTGCTCGTTCAGCTTGTGGATGCTGGCATTCACCGGGCCGAGCTCGACGATCTCGGGACAGATGTCGATGATGAAGCGCCCGTCGGAGGTGCCGCCGGCGGTCGACAGTTGCGGTACGCGTCCGGCGTGCGTCTGCACGGAGCGCAGCACCGCGTCGCGCAAGCGTCCCGGCGCGCTGAGGAATGGGTTGCCGCCCAGCGTCCAGGCGAGCTCGTAGTCCAGGCCGTGCCGGCGCAGCACCTCTTCGAAGCGTGCCCGCAGCGACGCCTCCGTGCTGGCCGTCGAGAAGCGGAAATTGCACAGCATCACCGCAGTGCCCGGCGACACGTTCTCCACGCCGATGCCCGCGTTAAGGTTCGACACCTGGAAGCTGGTAGGCGGAAAGGCTTCGTTGCCGCGGTCCCACTCGGTGGCCGCAAGCTCGGCGAGGGCGGGCGCAAGCAGGTGCACCGGGTTCTTCAGTTGCTCGGGATAGGCGACGTGTCCCGACACGCCGCGCACCGTCAGCTTCGCCGACAGCGAGCCGCGGCGGCCGATGCGGACAGTGTCGCCCAGGGCAGCCGACGAGGAGGGCTCGCCGACGATGCAGTAGTCGAGCGTCTCGTTGCGCTGCTTCAGCCGCTCGACGACGCGCACCGTCCCGTCCCTGGCCGGGCCTTCCTCGTCCGAGGTGATGAGCAGGGCAATCGACCCGGCGTGCTGCGGGCGCTCGGCGACGAACTGCTCTACCGCCACCACGAAGGCGGCGATGGAAGATTTCATGTCGGCAGCGCCGCGGCCATAGAGTTTGCCGTCGCGCTCGGTCGGCACGAAGGGGTCGGAGTGCCATTGGTCCAGCGGCCCGGTGGGCACCACGTCGGTATGGCCGGCGAAGCAGAGCAGGGGTCGCGCTTTGCCCCGTCGCGCCCACAGGTTGCTGACGCCGTTGCTGCTGGTGTCCTCGCAGCGGAAGCCGGACTTGGAGAGGCGCGCCGCCAGCAGGGCCTGGCAGCCCGCGTCGTCGGGCGTTACGGACTTGCGGGCGATCAGCTCCCGGGCGAGTTCGAGGGCCGAATTCACCTCAGGTGGTCATGTCGATCTTGATGTCCGAGAACGAGGCGCCGCCCCCGGAAAGCAGGCTGTCCTTCTTGGCGTCGCCCTTCTGCTCGCCGCCCTGGGGGACGGAGACCTGGCCCGAGGTGATCTGGCCCGCGGTCGCCTGGTTGATCAGCCACAGCATGTTGCTGGCCGAATCGGCGTTCAGCATGGCCTCGTCCTGCGTGATGGCGCCTTCCACGAACAGCTTGAACAGGGCCTGCTCGAAGGTCTGCGAGCCCGGCGCCATGCTCTTTTCCATGGCTTCCTTGATCTCGTTGATCTCGCCCTTCTCGACCAGCTCGGAAATGTGGCGCGTGTTCAGCAGCACCTCGCAGGCGGCCTTGCGCTGGCCCGCCTTGGTGCGCACCAGGCGCTGCGAGACCACCGCCTGCAAGGAGGCCGAAAGGTCGAGCAGCAGGGTGGACCGGTTCTCCAGCGGATAGAAGCTGATGATCCGGTTCATGGCGTGGTAGCTGTTGTTGGCGTGCAGCGTGGCCATCGCCAGGTGGCCCGACTGGGCGTACTGCAGCGCCATCGACATGGTTTCGCGGTCGCGGATCTCGCCGATCAGGATCACGTCGGGCGCCTGGCGCAGGGCGTTCTTCAGCGCGGTCTGGAAGGCCTTGGTGTCGGTGCCGACCTCGCGCTGGTTGATGATCGACTTGCGGTTCTTGAAGATGAACTCGACCGGGTCTTCCAGCGTCAGGATGTGACCCGACTTCTCGGCATTGCGGTAGTCGATCATCGCGGCGAGCGAGGTCGACTTGCCCGAGCCGGTGGCGCCGACCATCAGGATCAGGCCCCGCTTCTGCATGACGATTTCCTTCAGCACCGCCGGCAGGCCGAGGGAATCGAGGGGCGGCACCGAGCCCGGGATGAAGCGCACCACCACCGCGGGCGTGCCTTTTTGCCGGAATGCGCTGATGCGGAAGGTGCCCACGCCCTCCAGCGTGTAGGCCGTGTTCAGCTCCAGCTCCTCCTCGAACTCGCGCACCTGGTGTTCGTTCAGCACCTCGTAGAGCAGGGTCTGCACGGCGCTGGGGGTGAGGATGGTCTGGTTCACCGGCATGGCCAGGCCGTTGATCTTGATGTTGATCGGCGCCCCGATGGACAGGAAGATGTCCGAGGCCTTCTTATCGGCCATCAGCTGGAACAGGCGTTTCATTGCCGACATCGCACACCTCCCGGGTAACGGGCAACGTTACCCCGCTAGTTTAATCCCCGCGCAGCAAATCGTTGAGGCTAGTTTTGGCGCGGGTCCTGGCATCGACCCGCTTGACGATGACCGCGCAGTACAGGGCGCAGCTGCGGTCCCCCGAGGGCAGGGTGCCGGCGACCACCACCGAGCCGGCGGGTACCCGGCCATAGTGCACCTGGCCCGACTCGCGATCGAAGATCTTGGTGCTCTGGCCGAGGAACACCCCCATCGAGAGCACGCTGTTCTCCTCGACGATCACGCCTTCGACCACCTCGGAGCGCGCGCCGATGAAGCAGTTGTCCTCGATGATCACCGGATTGGCCTGCACCGGCTCGAGTACGCCGCCGATGCCCACCCCGCCCGACAGGTGGACGTTCTTGCCGATCTGGGCGCAGGAGCCGACCGTCGCCCAGGTGTCGACCATGGTGCCTTCGTCGACATAGGCCCCGACGTTCACGTACGAGGGCATCAGCACCACGTTCTTCGCCAGGTAGGCTCCGCGCCGCGCCATCGCGGGCGGTACCACGCGGAAGCCGCCGCGCGCGAAGGCGGCCGCGTCGTAACCGGCGAACTTGCCCGGCACCTTGTCGTAATAGTTGGTGGAGGCGCCGGGCATCAGGCGGTTGTCCTCGAGCCGGAAGGAGAGCAGCACCGCCTTCTTCAGCCACTGGTGGGTGATCCACTCGCCGCCGCGCTTTTCGGCCACGCGCAGCGTCCCGGCGTCCAGGCCGGCCAGCGCGAATTCGATCGCGTCGCGCAGCGCGCGCGGCGCAGCGGCAGGATTGAGTGTGGCCCGGTCCTCCCAGGCCTGGTCGATGATGCCTTGCTGTTGTTCCATGATCCCCCTAGAGGCTGCGCGCCAGCTGGCCGATGCGCTGCACCGCCTCGACGCATTCCGCGAGCGGCGCCACCAGGGCGACGCGCACGTGGTTGCGGCCCGGGTTGGCGCCGTGGGCATCGCGCGCCAGGAAGCTGCCGGGCAGCACCAGCACATTATATTGGCGCTGCAGTTCGCGCGCGAACGCGGCGTCGTCGACGGGCGTGCGAAGCCACAGGTAGAAGCCGCCGTCGGGCATCGCGGTGCTCAAGGGGGCGGCGATCATCGGCAGCACGGCGCGGTACTTCTCGGCGTACAACCGGCGGTTCGCGCGCACGTGCTCCTCGTCGCCCCAGGCGGCGATCGACGCCTGCTGCACCGGCAGGCTCATCGCCGAGCCGTGGTAGGTGCGGTAGAGCAGGAACTTCTGCAGCAGCGCGGCGTCTCCCGCGGCGAACCCGGAGCGCATGCCCGGCGCGTTGGAGCGCTTGGACAGGCTGGAGAAGGACACCACGCGCGGGAAGCCGGCGCGGCCGAGCAGATGCGCCGCCTGCAAGGCGCCGAGCGGCGGCTCGGCCTCGTCGTAGTAGAGCTCGGAGTAGCACTCGTCGGACGCGATCGTGAATCCGTGCCGGTCCGACAGCGCGAACAGCCTGCGCCAGTCCTCCAGGCGCAGCACGCGGCCGGTGGGATTCGCCGGGGAGCACACGTAGGCGAGCTGCACGCCGCGCCAGTCGACGCCGTCCAGCGCCGTGCCGTCGTTGAGGAAGACCGGCGTCGCGCCGGCGAGCAGCGCGGCGCCCTCGTAGATCTGGTAGAAGGGATTCGGGCAGAGCACGCGGGCGCCGCCGCCGGCCGGGTCGATGGCCGTCTGCGCGAAGGAAAACAGGGCCTCGCGCGAGCCGTTCACCGGCAGCACCTGCGTTGCCGCATCGAGCGCCGGCAGGGCGTAGCGCCGCATCAGCCAGGCCGCGATGGCCTCGCGCAGCGCGGGCGTCCCGGCAGTGGCGGGGTAGCCGGACAGGCCCGCCAGGGAACCTGCCAGGGCCGCCTTGACGAATTCCGGCGTGGGGTGCTTCGGCTCGCCGATCGACAGATTGATCGGGCGCAGCGCCGCATTGGGCGTCACCCCGGCGAGCAGGGCGCGCAGCTTCTCGAACGGGTAGGGCTGCAGCCGCCCCAGCAGCGGATTCAAGCGGCCGGTTTCCAGCCGCGCTTGCGGTGCTCGGCCACGATTGTCGTGGCGATGCCGCCGCGCACGTTGAAGCGCGCGGCGAGCCGCAGATAGCGCGGCCGGGTGGCCCGCACCAGGTCGTCGAGCATGCGGTTGGTGACCGCCTCGTGGAACGCGCCCTGGTCGCGGAACGACCAAAGGTAAAGCTTGAGAGATTTCAGCTCCACGCACAGCCGGTCGGGCACGTACTCCAGCTCCAGCGTGGCGAAGTCCGGCTGGCCGGTGAGCGGACACAGGCAGGTGAACTCCGGCATCGTCATCTGGATGCGGTAGTCGCGCTCCGGCGACGGATTGCGGAAAGTCTGCAGTTGCTTGGCTGGACGCGAGGGCATCGGAATTGCTCTGCTGCGAAGCAAAATACGAGCGCGCAGATGGTATCATTTTCAAAACGAGAACACGCTTCGTGCGCCTCCATCAGATCCGGCTCGCCGGCTTCAAATCCTTCGTCGACCCGACCTCGATCCACGTGCCCGGCCAGCTGGTCGGCATCGTCGGGCCGAACGGCTGCGGCAAGTCGAACGTCATCGACGCGGTGCGCTGGGTGCTGGGGGAATCGCGCGCCGCCGCCCTGCGCGGCGACTCCATGCAGGACGTGATCTTCAACGGCTCGGGCAACCGCAAGGCGCTCTCGCGCGCCAGCGTGGAGCTGATGTTCGACAATTCGCTCGGGCGCGCGGGCGGCCAGTGGTCGCAGTACGCGGAGATCTCGGTCAAGCGCGTGCTGCAGCGCGACGGCGAATCCGCGTACTACATCAACGGCCAGCACGTGCGCCGCCGCGACATCACCGACATCTTCCTCGGCACCGGCCTCGGGCCGCGCGCCTACGCCATCATCGAGCAGGGCATGATCTCGCGCGTCATCGAGGCCAAGCCCGACGAGCTGCGCGTGTTCCTGGAGGAGGCGGCGGGCATCTCGCGCTACAAGGAACGGCGCAGGGAGACCGAGAACCGCCTGGCCGACACGCGCGACAACCTGGCGCGCGTCACGGACATCCGCCTCGAGCTGGGCGCGCAGATCGAGAGGCTCGACGCGCAGGCCAGGGTCGCCACGCGCTACCAGGAGCTGCAGGCCGAATTGCAGCTCAAGCAGCACCTGCTGTGGTTCCTGCGCCGGCGCGATGCCGCGGCGGAGCGCGCGCGGCACGCCGAGGAAATCGCCCGGCAGTCCAACGCGCTGGAGGCGGGCACCGCGACGCTGCGCGAGGTCGAAAGCCGCGTGGAGACGGCGCGCGCGGCGCACTACGGGGCGGGCGACGCGATGAATGCCGCGCAGGCGGCGCTGTACGCCGCCAATGCCGAGGTGGCGCGCCTGGAATCGGAGCTGCGCCACGTGGAAGAGACGCGCCAGCGGCTGGAGTTCCAGCACGCCGAGCGCGGCACCCAGCTTGCCTCCTGGCGCGAGCAGCGCGCCCAGCTGACGCAGGCGCTGCACCTGTGGATCGGGCGCGCCGAGGGCGCGCGCAAGCGCGTCGCCGAGGCGCAGGGGCTGCTGGCCGCGGAGAGCGCCAAGCTGCCCGAGGCGGAGCGGGCCTTCCGCGCCACGCAGGAGCAACTGAGCGAGGCGCGCAGCCAGCAGTTGCGCGCCGAGAGCCGCGCGCAGCTCGAGCAGGCCAATCTCGCCCATCTAGAGCGCGGCGTGCAGACGCTGGCGCTGCGGCGCGAGCGGCTGCAGGGCGAGCTTCAGGGGCTGCTGCAGCCCGACGCCGCCGCGCTGGCGGCCCAGGAAGGCAGGCGCGGCGACAGCGACGCGGCGGTGGCCGCGGCCGAGTCGGGGCTGGACGAACTGCAGCGCGAATGCGACGCGCTGGACGCGGCGCGCGCCGAGGCGGCCTCGGCCCTGTCGGCGGTGTCGCAGGAGCATGCGGCGGCCGAAGCGCAGCTCTCGACGCTGCAGCAGATCCAGGCAGCGGCCGAGGATAATGCGCCGCTGCGCGATTGGCTGGCGCGCAACAACCTGGGCGCATTGCCACGCTTCTGGCAGCGCGTGCGCATCGAACCGGGCTGGGAAGTGGCGGTCGAGTCGGTGCTGCGCGAGAGGCTGCATGCGCTCGATCTGGCCGAAGGTTCGCGCCTGGACGCCGTGGTGGCCGACGTGCCCCCGGTGAAGGCCGGGGTGTTCCGCCACGGGGCCCCGGGCGAGGTGGCGCAGCTCGCCGGCTACACGGCGCTGAGCGCCAAGGTGCACGCCAGCAGCGCGGACCTGGGCGGCGCGCTCGCCGACTGGTTTGCGCACGCCCATGCCTTCGAGGGCACGCCGAGCGCCGCCGAGCGCGACCGCCTGCCCGCCGGCGCCATGCTGGTGAACCGCGCCGGCCACCAGTTCACGCGCCATACCGTCGCCTTCCACGCGCCGGACCCGGCCGATGCCGGGCTGCTCGCGCGGCAGGCCGAGGTCGAGGCGCTGCAGGCGAAGTTCGGCGAGCTGGCGCAGCGCGTGGCGGGCGCGCGGGCCGCCGGCGAACGGGCCGCCGCGGCGCTGGAGGCGCGCATGGCCGACCTGGAAGCGGCGCGCGACGCGCTGGCCGAACGCCAGCAGCGGCGCCACGAGGTGCAGATCGAACTGCTCAAGCTGCAGCAGGCCGAGGAGCGCTACCGCGAGCGCAGCGGGCAGGTCGCCGGCGAGCTCACCGAGATCGCGGCAGAAATGGCGCGCGACGAAGCGCGGCGCGCCGAGTGCGCGGCGGCGGCGCAGCGCGCGGGCGGGGAAATCGCCGCGGCGCGGACCCAGCTCGAGGCAGTGCGCACGGCCTATGTCGGCGCCGAGACCGCGCTGGCCGCGCAGCGCCTGGCCGGACAGCAGGCCGAGCGCGCGGCGCAGGACGCGGTGTTCGGCGAGCGCGAGTGCAGCGCCAAGATCGCCGAGATCGACGGCTCGGTGAGGCTCATCGACCAGCAGATCGGGCGCGCCGAGACCGAAGTGGCGAAGCTCACCGAGGAACTGTCGGTGGACCCGGTGCCCGCGGTGCGCGCGGCGCTGGAGGCGGCGGTGGAGACGCGCATCGAGCGCGAGAAGGTGCTGGCCGCGGCGCGCAACGCGGTCGAGGCGGCGGCGTTGTCGCTGCGGGGCCTGGAGGAGGAACGCCTGCAGATCGAGGCCGGGCTGGCGCCTCTGCGCGAGCGCATCGGCGAGCTGCGCCTGAAGGAGCAGGCGGCGCAGATCAACCACGACCAGCACGCCGGCCAGCTGAGCGAGGCGGGGGCGGACGAGGCGCGCCTGGCCGCCGAGGCCGAGCACGCGCCGCGTCCCGGTTCGCTGCAGGGGGAGATCACCCGGCTCACGCAGGCCATCGGCGAACTGGGCGCGGTCAACCTGGCGGCGCTGGAGGAACTCAGGACCAGCCAGGAGCGCAAGAGCTACCTCGATGCGCAGGCCGCGGACCTCGACGAGGCGGTGCGCACGCTGGAGGACGCCATCCGGCGCATCGACCGCGAGACGCGCGAACTGCTGCGCGAGACCTTCGACAGCGTGAACCGGCACTTCGGTGCGCTGTTCCCGGTGCTGTTCGGCGGCGGAGAGGCGAGGCTGGTGATGACCGGCGAGGAGATCCTGGACGCGGGCGTGCAGGTGATGGCGCACCCGCCCGGCAAGCGCAACACCAGCATCCACCTGCTGTCGGGCGGCGAGAAGGCGCTGACGGCGATCGCGCTGGTGTTCTCGATGTTCCAGCTCAATCCGGCGCCGTTCTGCCTGCTGGACGAGGTGGACGCGCCCCTGGACGACAGCAACACCTTGCGCTTCTGCGAGCTGGTGCGCAAGATGTCGGCGCAGACGCAGTTCCTGTTCATCAGCCACAACAAGATCACCATGGAAATGGCCGCGCAGCTGATCGGCGTCACCATGCCCGAGTCGGGGGTGTCGCGCGTGGTGGCGGTGGACATCGAGGAAGCCCTGCGCATCCGGGAGGAGCTCGCCGCCTGAGCGCGGCGAGCCGGTCGCCGGCCTGGCCATGAGCGACTTGCAGATCGGCCTGCTGGCGGTCGGGGGTCTGGTGGTGGCGGTGATCCTCGTCAGCAACGCGGTGCAGGAGCGCCGCGCGCGCCGCGGCGCCGAGCGCGCCTTCCGCTCCGGCCACGCCGACGTATTGCTCGACGGCGCGGCGCTGCGCCAGGAACCGGTTTTCGACACCGCGTCGCGGCGCACCGCCGTGCAGGAGTCGGCGCTGCCCGATTCGCGCCTGGACTACGTGGTCGAGCTGGCGCTCAAGCAGCTGGCCTCGGCAGCCGAGGTCGCCGAGCGCTGGGCGCCGTTCGAGCACCGCTTCGCCGGGCGCGCCGTGATCGCCGCCAGCCCCGACCGGGTGGCCTGGCGACCGCTCGCCGCCGCCGGCAGCTGCGCCGGCGTGCGCGCCGGCCTGCAGCTGGCGAGCCGCGGCGGGCCGGTCGGCGAGTCCGAACTGATCGAGTTCCGCGCCGCGGTCGATACCCTAGCCGCGCATATCGGCGGCAGCATTACCGCCCCGGAGGTGAAGCAGGCCGTCGAAGCCGCGCGCGCGCTGGACCAGCTGTGCGCGGATTCGGACATCCAGGTGGTGCTGCACGTGGTGCCGCAGCCGGGCGCAGCCTTCGGCGCGGACGGGCCGGCAGCTTCCGGCGCTGCCTTCGGCGTGGCGCGCCGGGACGACGGCGGCTATTCGCTGTCGCTCGACGTGCCGCGCACCGCGGAAGTGCGCCGCAGCTACGACGCCATGGTGCTGCATGCGCGCGACCTGTGCGCGGCGCTGGGCGGCATAATCGTGGACGACAACGGCCAGCCGCTCGACGTGCGCGCGCTGGCGGCGATCGGGGCGCAGCTCGAGGCGGTGCGCGATGCGCTGCAGGCGCG
>Ga0307505_10001672_pt1 | contig 17103 bp, 18 predicted proteins | sample 23_S_MG_FD_202183 | JGI IMG/M metagenome (GOLD analysis project Ga0307505, IMG submission 202183) | Soil microbial communities from Populus trichocarpa stands in riparian zone in the Pacific Northwest, United States - 23_S | ecosystem: Environmental > Terrestrial > Soil > Riparian zone > Trees...
CTGCCCCAGCCGTTCGGCCGCATCGGGCGGCAGGCCCGGCTGCGCGCGCGACACGGCCTGCTGCAGTGCGGCGCCGTCATAGTCGCGCGGGTCCAGCCCGTGCGAGGCGGCGTCGGCCAGCAGATCAGCCGCCTGCTGCGCCTGCGCACTGGGGCGGCCGGCGTCGAACCACGGCGGCACGTCCGCGGCCAGCGAGCGGCCGACGATCAGACACGACAACAACAGCAGCCACCCACGCATCGCTCAGCCCTCGTGCAACACCTCACCACCGATGCGGCGGCGCTGCAGCACCAGCAGCCACGCGGCCCAGCCCAGTGCCAGCAGCACCGTCAGCGCGCCGAGCTTGTGCGTGGCTGCGCCGATGAACTGCGCGCGCGGCCGCAGACCCATCGACTCGAACAGGTAGATCCAGTCGTGCCCACCCTCTTCGCCCACGCTGCCGCTCAGCAGCGTCAGCTGCGGCTGCAGCGCGTCGTACATGTAGGGCGCCACGTCGAGCAGCGACACGCCCAGCAGCCACAGCCCCAGCGCCGCGCCGAAGGGGTCGCGGTTCTTCCACAGGAAGGCGACGACGATCACTGCGGGCAACAGCAGTTGCGCCAGCGTGCCGCCGAGCACGCCGATCCATTCACCGAAGAGGCGGAAGATCACATGCCCGGCTTCGTGGAACACCAGCAGCGGCCCATGCAGGAAGCTGCGGCCGATCTCGCCGACGCGGTAGTCCTGGGCGATCAGCACCCCGCCCCACATCCCGAAGCCGGCCAGCAGTGCGGCGCGCAACCACCAGCGCAGCGCATCGACACGCTCGGGCACGTGCAGCAGCAGGTCGGCGAGGCCCGGCCCGGCGTCGGCCGCAGCCGCCACGGGCGTGTGCCGCGGGCGTGCGGACAGCGCCGCCATCTTGGCCAGGATCACGCCGCAGGCCGGGCAGGCCGCGGGCAGCGACTGGTCTTCCGGCAGCGGCCGGTGGCTGCATTTGGGGCAGCGCGAAAAGCGGTAGGCGCCCGGCGCTGCCATGAGCGTTCAGCGGTCGCTGAACTGCGCGGCACGCTTGTCGCGGAACGCGGCCACGCCTTCGGCGAAGTCGTGTGCGCGGCCCAGTTCGCGCTGCAGGCTCGCCTCCAGCGCCAGCGCCTGGGCATAGTCGAGCATCGATGCGCTGTCGAGCGCCAGACGCGTGTCGGCCAGCGCCTTGATGGGCATCGCCGCCAGCCGAGTCGCCAGCGCCATCGCGCTGTCCATCAGCGCCGCATCGTCCACGCACTGCCAGATCAGGCCGATGCGCTGCGCTTCTTCCGCCGGCAGCTTGTCGCCGGTCATCGCCAGGCCCAGCGCGCGGGCACGACCCAGCAGCCGCGGCAGCAGCCAGGTGCCACCGCAGTCGGGGATCAGGCCGATCTTCGAGAAGGCCTGGATGAAGCTGGCGCTGCGCGCGGCCACCACCATGTCGCAGCCGAGCGCGAAGTTGGCGCCGGCACCAGCAGCCACGCCGTTGACCGCGGCCACCACCGGCACCGGCATCGAACGGATGCGCAGCGCCAGCGGCGTGTAGTGGCGCTCGATCACCGAGCCGACGTCCGGCGCGGCGCCGTCGGGCGTGCTCATCTCCGGGTCGTTCAGGTCCTGGCCGGCGCAGAAACCCCGGCCCGCGCCGGTGACGATGACGGCACGCACCACCGCATCGCCAGCTGCGGCATTCAGCGCCGCCAGCAGCTGCGCATGCATCGCGCCGGTGAAGCTGTTGAGCGCCGCCGGGCGGTTGAGCGTGATCGTGCGCACCGCGCCGTGGGCATCGCAAAGCACCAGTTCCTGGGTCATGGCCTGTCTCCTGCAAGGCGGCCGCTGATGGCCATGTCTTCGAAGCATACAAGGGCAATGCAACGGGTTGCAGATGTTCCCCGCCGCGCGACCGGGACAGCGCCCTCGCAGGCGCGTTCACCCGCGGCGCGGCCGCCGCGTTCAGCGCCGTGCGGCCAGGAACCCGACCAGCAGGCCGACCGCCACGGCGACGCCGATGGCGCCGTAGGGATGGCCGTGGATCGCCTGGTCCGCCACGCGAGCGGCACGGCGCGCCTTGTGGACCGCGTTGTCCTCCAACTCGTCGAGCTGCCAGCGCATGTGCCGTACCTGCTCGGCGAGTTGCCCGCGAATGGTCATGAAAGTCTCGTCGCCGGTCTGCGCGGCGGCCTGCAGGAAGTTCTCGGTCTCCTCGACCATTCGGCGCAGGTTGTGCGCCAGTCCGTCGCGTCGTTCCAGGCTGGGCATTGAAGTGTTCATGACATCGGTCCTCCACTGTGTGCCCGGCTCGGTCGAGCCGGCCTGCGCCTATCCTAGCCCGCGTCGCCGGCGCGGGTTTGATCCGGCTCAGTCAGGCCGCTCGTTCTGCCCCCCGGAAACGCGCTTCCGCGCAGCGCCTTCTTTTCCGAAGCGAGCCTCATCCGCTGTATGGAGAAGACGTTCCATGCTCTGTTCTGCCACCACCTCGCAGTTGCAGGTGTCCCCCGAGATCTGTCGCACGCGAAGCGCGGCATGACGGCGCGCCTGTGGATGTGCCGTGTACGACAAAGCTGTGCGTGGCGCGTTCGGCCCGAGCGAAGGGCCCGCTGTGTCAGAGCTTCGGTGCAGAACCTCTGCTCGTGTGCCAAAACGCCAGAACAACAACTTGCGTTGCCCGCACGTCGTAGTAGACGTAGTAACGCACTCGCTCCAGAGTAAGGCGGCGAAGCTCCGGGTAACGCACGCTCTTCGAACGCGCTCCAATCGCCGGCTGCCTGGCCAAGAGGTTCTTGGCTGCTTCGAAGTCGTCAGCGATCGCGCCCGGTGCGGCGGGCCTGTTCTCTTCCCACCACGAGGCCGCATGTTCAATCTGGTGTAGGGCCCGAAGGGTGACTACGACCTCGTACACGACACCTACGAGACCTTGCGGATGCGGCGAAGGACTTCGTCCGCGCTTACCGTCTCGCCGCGAGCGGCCTCGGCAAGCGATTCGTTTAGCTCTGCCTCCAACTCGGCGGGGATGTCAAAGGTCTCATCCTCTTCGCGAGCGAGCACAGTGACGATTGCACCTTCGCGCAACGGCGCACCCTGGAGCACCACCTTGCCTTCGACGACGGTTCCCGTAGCAAGCTTCATGGGCCGATGGTACTCCGGTGTTCTGTCTTGGACCGGCAGGGCCGGCCCCCTGCTCAACCCCACACCTCGGCGGCGGTCTCGACCACCAGCGCCAGCTTCCTGCGCTGGTCCTCGACCGCGATGTTGTTACCGTGCACCGTGCTGGAGAAGCCGCATTGCGGGCTCAGGCACAGCTGCTCCAGCGGCGCGTACTTCGCGGCCTCGTCGATGCGGCGCTTCAGCGCGTCCTTGTTCTCCAACTGGCCGAACTTGGTGGTCACCAAGCCGAGCACGACGACCTTGCCCTTGGGCAGGAAGCGCAGCGGCCGGAAGTCGCCGGAGCGGTCGTCGTCGTATTCCATGAAGTACGCGTCCAGATCCATCTCCTTCAGCAGCGCCTCGGCCACCGGCTCGTAGTTGCCCTGGGCGGCGAAGGTGCTCTTGAAGTTGCCGCGACACAGGTGCATCGCCAGCGTCATGCCCTGCGGCTTGCGCGCGACCACCTTGTTGATGAACTTGGCATAGCGGTGCGGCAGCTCGTCGGGGTCGTCGCCGCGCTGGCGCGCCGCCTCGCGCATCTTCTCGTCGCACAGGTAGGCCAGGTTGGTGTCGTCCATCTGCACGTAGCGGCAGCCGGCGTCGTGCAGCGACTGCAGCTCCTCGCCGTAGGCCTGCGCCACTTCGTCGTAGAAGGTCGGCTCCAGCTCGGGGTAGGCCTGCTTGCTGATGCCGGCGCGGCCGCCGCGGAAGTGCAGCATCGTCGGCGACGGGATCGTCACCTTCGGCGTCAAACCGGCCGCGACCTGGCTTTTCAGGTACTCGAAGTCGGAGCGCTGAATGTCCTTGACGTGGCGCACCTTGTCGGTGACGCGGATCACCGGCGGCGCCAGCTCCTCGCTGCCGTCGGGCTTCCTGATCGTCACCGGGATATCGGTCTTGACGCCGCCCAGCTGCTCGAGGAAGTCGATGTGGAAATAGGTGCGGCGGAACTCGCCGTCCGTGATGCTCTTCAGGCCCACGTCCTGCTGGAACTTGACGATCTCGGTGATCGCCTTGTCCTCGACCGCGCGCAGCTGCTCGGCGCTGATCGTCTTCTGGTTGAAGAACTGGTCGCGCGCGTCCAGCAGGTACTTCGGGCGCAGGAAGCTGCCGACATGGTCGGCGCGGAAGGGCGGCGTGCTGCGAATGCTCATGAAGGTCTCCGGAATCGGTGGCTTGCAGACTGAACGGTAGCGCAGTTCTGGCTGCGTTCGCGGAATACATCTATCTCTCTTTTATAGGTATTTACCCTATTAACTCGGCCATTTTTCATGGAGAGAATTGCTATTATGTATACATCACGTATCCCGATGACGCCATGAAGCCCTTCCCGCTGAACGCCTGGTACGCCGCCGCCTACGACGTGGAAGTCAAGGCCGCGCTGCTCAGCCGCACCATCTGCAATCAGAAGATCGTGATGTTCCGGCGCAAGGACGCCAGCGTCGCCGCGCTGGAAGACGCCTGCTGGCACCGCCTGCTGCCGCTGTCCAAGGGCAGGCTGCACGACGACCAGATCACCTGCGGCTACCACGGCCTGGTGTTCGACGGCGAAGGCCGCTGCACGCACATGCCCTCGCAGGAGACGCTGAACCCGGCCGCCTGCGTGCGCGCCTTCCCGGTGGTCGAGAAGCACCGCTTCGTCTGGGTCTGGCCCGGCGACCCGGCGCTGGCCGATCCGGCCAAGATCCCCGACCTGCACTGGAACGATGACCCAGCCTGGGCCGGCGACGGCAAGCTGATCACCGTCAAGTGCGACTACCGCCTGGTGCTGGACAACCTGATGGACCTGACGCACGAGACCTACGTGCACGGCAGCAGCATCGGCCAGCTGGCGGTGGCCGAAGCGTCCTTCGTCGCCACGCACGGCAACCGCACGGCCACCGTGACGCGCTGGATGGAGGACATCGATGCACCGCCGTTCTGGGCCGGCCAGCTGAAGCACGCCACCGGCTACGAGGGCCGCGTCGACCGCTGGCAGATCATCCGCTTCGAGGCGCCCTGCACCATCGCCATCGACGTCGGCGTGGCCCCGGCCGGCAGCGGCGCGCCCCCCAAGGACGGCAACCCAGGCGACCGCTCGAAGGGCGTCAACGGCTTCGTGCTCAACACCATCACGCCCGAGACCGACAAGACCTGCCACTACTTCTGGGCCTTCGCGCGCAACTACTGCCTGGGTGAACAGCGCCTGACGCACGAGCTGCGCGAAGGCGTGTCCGGCATCTTCCGCGAGGACGAGCTCATTCTCGAAGCGCAGCAGCAGGCCATCGACGAGCGCCCCGGCTACAGCTTCTACAACCTGAACATCGACGCCGGCTCGATGTGGGCGCGGCGGCTGATTGACACCATGGTGCGCGCCGAAACCCCGGCGCACGAGCGGCCGGGCGTCATTCCGCTGCGCGCCGCCTGATGAACACCGCCACCGACATCGCCGAGCCGTCGCAGACGGTGCGCGTGCAGCTGCGGCTGCGCGAGCTGATCCTGGGCGGCGAGCTGAAGCCCGGCACGCGCATCGCCGAGCTGACGCTGGTGGAGCGGCTGGGCGCGTCGCGCACGCCCATCCGCATGGCGCTGGTGCGGCTGCAGGAGGAAGGCCTGCTCGAAGCCTTGCCGCACGGCGGCTTCGCGGTGAAGGATTTTTCCGAAGCCGACATCCACGACGCCATCGAGCTGCGCGGCACGCTCGAAGGCCTGTGCGCGCGGCTGGCCGCCGAACGCGGCGTCAGCACCGTGCTGATGACCGAGGCCCGCGACTGCGTCGAGCAGATCGACGTGCTGCTGGCCGCGCCCAGCCTGAGCGAAGAGTCCTTCACCGGCTACGTGTTGCACAACGGCCGCTTCCACGACCTGCTGTCCGAGATGGCCGGCAGCGACATGGTGCGCAGGCAGCTGGAGCGCGCCAAGACGCTGCCCTTCGCCTCGCCCAACGGCTTCGTGCTGGCGCGTTCCACCGGACCCGGTGCGCGCGACGCGCTGGTGGTGGCGCAGGCGCAGCACCGCGGCGTGCTGGACGCGATCCGGCAGCGCGAAGGCGCACGCGCCGAAAGCCTGATGCGCGAGCACGCGCGCAATGCCCACGGCAACCTGCGCGCCGCGCTCGCCGACCACCGCAGCTGGCAGCGCGTGCCCGGTGCCAGCCTGATCCGCCGCCGCCCTGCCCGCTGACCCATGAAACACAACGCCCAGTGGCACAGCGCCACCCTGCGCGCGCAGCGCGACCTGAGCCCCAGCGTGCGCGAGTTCGAGATCCGCCCCGAACGCGGCGTGCGCCCGTGGAGCGTCGGCAGCCACCTCGACCTGCGCGTCATCGTCGACGGCCGCGAGGAGAAGCGCTCGTACTCGCTGGTCGGCCTGCCGAATGCACCAGGGGATGCGCCCGGCGCCGGCGAGGTCTACCGCATCGCCGTGCGCCGCGCCGGCGCCGGCCGCGGCGGCTCGCGCTGGCTGTGGGGCCTGCAGACCGGCGACGAGCTGCTGATCGGCGAGCCGAACAACCACTTCGAGATCGGCTGGCAAGCGCCGCACACGCTGCTGGTGGCCGGCGGCATCGGCATCACGCCGATCCTGGGTATGGCGCAGCAGCTGGCGCAGCGCGGCGCGCCGCTGCGCATGTTGTATGCCGCGCGCTGCGCCGACGAGCTGATCTACCGCGAGGCTCTGCAGGCCGCGCTCGGCGACAGGCTGCGCCTGCTCTGCAGCGACGCCGGCCAGCGCATCGATCTCGACGCCGAGATCGCCGCGCTGCCGCCGGACGCGCAGCTGGCGCTGTGCGGGCCCTTGAGCCTGCTGGATGCGGCCCGCGCCGCCTGGTTGCGCAGCGGCCGGCCGATCGCCGGCCTGCGCTTCGAGACCTTCGGCAACAGCGGCGTGCAGCCGGCCGAGCCCTTCTGGGTGGAGCTGCCGCGCCACGGCCTGCGCTTCGAGGTGCCGGCCGGCCGCAACCTGCTCGACATGCTGGAAGAACACGGCGTGCAGGCGCTGTCGGACTGCCGGCGCGGCGAATGCGGGCTGTGCGCGATGGACATCATGTCGGTGCAGGGCACGGTCGACCACCGCGACGTGTTCTTCAGTGCCGAGCAGAAGCAGGCCAACGAGAGAATGTGCGCCTGCGTCTCGCGCGTCTGCGGCGGCGGCGCGGTGCTGGACTCGGCCTTCCGCCCCGATTGACTGGCGCGCAGTCGGATCGAGCTACACGACCTGCCGCTCGCGCCCCTCCCAGTAGGGCTTGCGCAGGTCCTTCTTCAGGATCTTGCCGGTGGGGTTGCGCGGCAGTTCGGCGACGACGTCGACGGTCTTCGGGCACTTGAAGGACGCCAGGCGCTCGCGGCACCAGGCCAGCAGCTCATCGGCATTCACCGTGGCGCCGGCCGCGGCGACCACCACCGCCTTGGGCACCTCGCCCCAGCGCTCGTCCGGCACGCCGATCACGGCCACGTCGCGCAGCGCCGGATGCTCGGCCAGCACGCGCTCGATCTCGGCCGGATAGATGTTCTCGCCGCCGCTGATGATCATGTCCTTGATGCGGTCGGTGACATAGATGTAGCCGTCGGCATCCATGTGCCCGCCGTCGCCGGAGCGCAGCCAGCCGTCCGCCGTGATCGCCGCGGCGCTGGCCTCGGGCTTGCCCCAGTAGCCGGCCATGATCTGTTCGCTGCGCACCCAGATCTCGCCGGGCTGGCCGGTGGGGACTGGCCGGCCCGTGGCAGGGTCGCGGATCTCGATCTCGACGCCGGGTATCGCCTGGCCCGCCGACACCAGCCGGTGCGCCGCGGCCGGGTCGACGTGGTCCTGCGGCCCCAGCACGCTGACCACGCCGGACTGCTCGGTCATGCCGTAGACCTGCTGCATCACGCCCGGGAAGAGCTTGAGCGACGCGCGCATCACCGGCAGCGGCATCGGCGAGGCGCCGTAGCACAGCGCCTTCAGCGCCGAATAGTCGCGCTCGGCGGCGCCGGGCACCTGCTTCATCACGGCCATCAGCGCAGGCACGTAGAAGGTGTGCGTGATCTTCTCCGCCTCCAGCATGGCCAGCGCGGCCGCGGGGTCCGGCGTGCGCAGCATGTAGACGTGCGCGCCGGCGCTGATGGCGATCAACGCATAGCTGGTGCCGCCGACATGGAACAGCGGCATCGCCACCTGCACGCGCGCATCGGGTCCCAGGCCCTGGAGCGCCGCCACGTTGCGCGCATGCGCCAGCATGCCGCGGTGCGTGAGCATCGCGCCCTTGGGAAAGCCGGTCGTGCCCGAGGTGTAGAGCTGCACGAAGCAGTCGGTGGGCGCTGCGGGGTGGGCCCGGGCATCGGGCTCGTGCGCGGCCAGCCAGGCTTCGTACTCGTCGTCGTCGCCGCCGATGCGGATGATCCGCTCGACGCTCGGCAGCTGCTCGCGCAGCTTGTCGACGGCGCCGGCGAATTCGGGGCCGACGAACAGCAGCCGCGCCTTGGCGTCGTTGATCACATAGGCGATCTCGGGCGGCGCCAGCCGGAAGTTGACCACGGCGTTGGCGGTACCGGCCTGCGCGCAGGCGAGCGTCAGTTCCAGGCACGAAGGGTGGTTGAGGTCGAGCACGGCGATGCGGTCGCCCGGCGCCAGGCCGGCCGCGCGCAGCGCGGCGGCATTGCAGCGCACGCGCTTCACCAGCTCGGCCCAGCTGCGCTGGGTGCTGCCGAAGCTGATGGCGATGGCCTCGGGCTGCTGCGCTTCCCAGTGGCCGAGGATGGCATTGAAGTCGCTGAGTGCGGTCATGATGTCTCCAGTCTCGTGCATCGCGCTTGTCGATCCGCGGCCGAGGATAAGGGATCCAGGCGCTGTGCCGCGTAGACGTTCCCGGCTCGGGCATCAGCGGTTAAGGTAGGCATCCCACAACCGCCGCAGGAGCGCGCCATGCCGGTCGAATTCATCAACCCGTCGGAACTGAGCCAGGGCAGCTATTCGCATGTCGCCGCCGTCAGCGGCGGCGGCCGCACGCTGTATGTCTCGGGTCAGGTGGCCATGGACGCGGCCGGCCAGGTGGTGGGCCGGACTTTCGCCGAGCAGGCCGAACAGGTGCTGCGCAACCTGGGCCTGGCGCTGGCCGCCGGCGGCGCGCAGTTCCACCACATCGTGAAGATGAACGCCTACGTGCGCGACCTCACCACCGAGAAGGTGAAGACGCTGCGTGCGATCCGCCAGCGCCACTTCGGCGGCCACCAGCCGGCCAGCACGCTGGTCGGCACCACGGCATTGGTGCACGAAGATCTGCAGCTCGAGATCGAGTGCGTCGCCGTGATCGACTGATGCCGATTCGCGACCGAACATTCAGCGGCGTATGAAGCGGGCTCAGCCCGGCTGTTTGCCCGCAGCGTGCCGCACGCGGTCGATCAGCGCCAGCGCCTGCTGCTCGCTGGCCAGCGACTGCTCCAGCGGCGAGCGGCACAGCCCGGCGTGCCGGTAGTTCAGGTTCTCGTACAGCTCGGCTGCGGACGGGAAGGCATCGAGAAGCTTCGTCAGCCCGGCATCGGACTGCAACTCGTCGAATTCCTCGGCCAGGTGGCGCACGACGGACAGGTACTGTTCGGCGCCGACGGGCACGGCGCTGCGATCCAGCCGCTCCAGCAGTTGGCACAGCAGCACCGCCACCGCAAACTTCGCGGCCGATCCGGAGGTGGATTGCGTGGTGTTCATGCCCCTCAACTGGGGCCGTTCTTCCGCTCTGCAAGAGACCGGCCGGCCGCGCGCTCAGCCTGCCCGCGCCGGCAGCACCGTGCCGCGGCATTCGCCGAAGCCGATGCGCCGCGCCCCGGCGCGCTCGCAGTGCGCGCGCAGGATCAGGCAGTCGCCGTCCTGCAGGAAGGTGCGCGTCTGGCCATCGGGCAGCGCCACCGGCTGCTTGCCACCGGCCGACAACTCCAGCAGCGATCCGCCCTGCCCCGGCAGCGGCCCCGATTGCGTGCCGGTGCCCAGCAGATCGCCGGTGCGCAGGTTGCAGCCGCCGCTGCTGTGGTGCGCCAGCATCTGCGCCACGCTCCAGTAGGCGTCGCGGAAGTTCGAGCGGCTCAGCTCGGACGGCGCCACACCCTGGGTGCGCATCGCCTCGGTCTGGATCAGCACCTGCAGCGCGATGTCGATCTGGCCGCGCTCGCGGTTGGCCGGCGAGTCCAGATAAGGCAGCGGCTGCGGGTCGCCCGCGGGCCGCGTGAAGGGCGCGCGGAAGGGCTCCAGCGCCTCGCGTGTGATGATCCACGGCGAGATCGTGGTGGCGAAGTTCTTCGCCAGGAACGGGCCCAGCGGCTGGTATTCCCAGGCCTGGAAGTCGCGCGCCGACCAGTCGTTGAGCAGCACGATGCCGAACCAGTCGGCTTCGGCCTGCGCCATGTCCAGCGGCTCGCCCAGGGCATTGCCGGCGCCGACGAACACGCCCAGCTCCAGCTCGTAGTCCAAGCGCTGGCAGGGGCCGAACCTGGGCTCTGCGGCGCCGGCCGGCAGCGCCTGGCCGCTGGGCCGCACGAAGCTCTGCGGGCTCACGGCGATGCTGGATGCACGGCCGTGGTAGCCGATCGGCACCCACTTGTAGTTCGGCAGCAGCGGGTTGTCGGGGCGGAACAGCTTGCCCACCGCAGTGGCATGGTGGATGCCGGCGTAGAAGTCGGTGTAGTCGCCGATGGTGCAGGGCAGCGCCATCTGGGCCTTGGACTGCGGCAGCAGGCACAGATCGAGGAACGGCGCCTGGTCGCTGCCCTCGGCCAGCGCCAGCGACAGCGCGCTGCGCAGCAGCCGGCGCGTGGCGGCGGGTGCGGCCATCAGCGGCTTCAGATCGCCGGCCGCCAGCGGGGCCAGCAGCTCGTCGATGCCTGGGCCCCAGGGGCATTGTTCGCGCGCCAGTTTCAGGTCGAGGATCTGGTCGCCGATGGCCACGCCGATGCGCAGCGGCTCGTCGCTGCGCATACGGCGGAAGGCGCCGTAGGGCAGGTTCTGCACCGGGAAGTCGCTGTCGGGCGCATTCGCCGATTCGACCCAGCTGCGCAGCAGGGCGTCGTGTGTGGCATCGAGCATGTTCAGGCCTTGAAGTTGTCCTTGAGCGGCGCCCAGCACTCGGTGTAGGCGTCGTCGCGCGCGCCGGCGCGCTGCGCCCATTCTGTCAAGTGGAAGCGCCAGCGGCTTTCGAACATGAAGGCCAGCGTGTTCTCCAGCTTGTGCGGCGCCAGCGCGGCCGACGAGGCGCGATCGAAGGCCTCGGCATCGGGCCCGTGCGGCACCATGCAGTTGTGCAGCGACGCGCCGCCGGGGCGGAAGCCCTCGGGCTTGGCATCGTACTGGCCATGGACAAGGCCCATGAATTCGCTCATCAGGTTGCGGTGGAACCAGGGCGGGCGAAAGGTGTCTTCGGCCACCAGCCAGCGCGGCGGGAAGATGACGAAATCGCAGTTGGCTGTGCCCGGTGTGTCGCTGGGCGAGGTGAGCACGGTGAAGATGCTCGGGTCCGGGTGGTCGAAGCTGATCGATCCGATGGTGTTGAAGTGCCGCGTGTCGTAGCGCAGCGGTGCCAGCGTGCCATGCCAGGCCACCACGTCGAAGGGCGTGTGCGATTGCGTGGCCGTCCACAGCGCGCCGCCGTAGCGCTTGAGCATCTGGTACGGGCCGTCGTCGCTGTCGAAGGCCGCCACCGGCGCCTGGAAGTCGCGCGCATTGGCCAGGCCGTTGGAGCCGATCGGCCCCAACTCCGGCAGCCGGAAGTGCGCGCCGTAGTTCTCGCAGACATAGGCGATGGCCGGGCCGTGCACGTCGACCTTGAAGGCCAGCCCGCGCGGCAGCAGCAGCACGTCGCCGGGGCTCGCGTCCAGGACGCCGAGTTCGGTGGTCACGCGCAGGTGGCCCTGCTGCGGCACGATCAGCATCTCGCCGTCGGCATTGACCAGCGCGCGCCGGCCCATCGGCTTGTTCATCAGCACCAGGTGCGCGGCCATGCCGGTCTGCGCATCGGCATCGCCGTTGACCACCACTGTGCGCAGGCCATCGACGAAGTCCAGCGGCTCGTCCGGCACCTGCGCCGGATGCCAGCGCATCGGGTTCGGCGGCGCGGCCACGCCGTCGCTGGCGCCGGTCTTCCAGTGGGCGTGCGCCAGCGCCTGGTAGCCGCCGACCACCACCGACGGACGGCGGCGGTACATCCACGTGCGCCGGTTCTCGGCGCGCGGCGCGGTGAAGGCACTGCCCGACAGCAGTTCGGCGTACAGCCCATGTTCGACGCGCTGCGGGCTGTTGCGGCCCTGCGGCAGCGCGCCGGGCACGGCCTCGCTGGCGTAGACGTTGCCGAAGCCGCCCTGGTACTGCAGTTCGCTCATGGTGTTGCGTGGGCCAGGGTGTTGTCGCGCGCCAGCACGATGGCCTCGCGCAACACCTCCCGATCGCCCACGTGGTTGGCTAGGATCAGCACCAGCTTGGTGGTCATCATCTCGGCCTGCCCGTCGTCCAGCTCGCGCTGGCTTTCGATCAGCTCGCGGTAGAAGTCGTCGGGGTCGGCGATGTTCGGTTGGCGGTTCAGCGGCATGGGAGCGCCTTTCTTCAATGGGCCGCGATGCAGCGGCGCAGCGCCGCGCGGATCTTGCCGACCTCGAAGCTGCGCCAGCGCGCGGCCACGTGCTGGTCGGGGCGGATCAGGTAGACGGTGCCGGGCTGGCCGTCGTAGCGCTGCGCCAGCAGGCCTTCGACATCCTCCACGTCGCCGCCGACATTGAGCACGCGTGCGCAGACCCCCGCATCGGCCACATGCTCCAGCGCCGGACGCGGGCCGAAGGCCAGCAGCGTGAAGCCGCCGGCCGGACCGTGCAGCGTGTTGAGCAGGTTCAACAGCCAGCCGTCCTGGCCCTGGTGGCGCAGCGGCGCATCGACGCAGTTGGTGCCCGGCTTCATCGCGCCGGCAAAGGACGCGTCGTCGGGCGTGTTCAGCGGCGAATGCGTGTAGGGCGTCGGCGTCGACAGCCGGCCGCTGTTGATCAGCGGTCGCGCGAAGGCCTCGGTCGCGGCCAGCTGCAGCACCGCGTTGCGGAAGCGCAGGCTGACGCGGCTCTTCGGCGAGATGAAATCGGTGGCCCGCGTCGAGTTGAGCAGGTTGTCGTCGGCGGCGAAGGCACGCTCGTCGTCGTAGCTGTCGAGCAGCGATTCCGGTGCGATGCCGTCGACCACCAGCTTGAGCTTCCACGCCAGATTGTCGGCATCCTGCACGCCGGTGTTGGCGCCGCGCGCGCCGAAGGGCGACACCTGGTGCGCACTGTCGCCGGCAAAGATCACGCGCCCATAGCGCAGCTTGTCGATGCGCCGGCAGGCGAACTGGTACACCGACACCCATTCCAGGTCGAAGGGCAGCTCGGGCCCGAGCATCGCCTGGATGCGCGGGATCACGCGCTCGGGGCGCTTCTCCAGTTCGGAGTCGGCATCGCGGCCCAACTGGAAGTCGATGCGCCAGACATCGTCGCACTGCTTGTGCAGCAGCACGCTCTGGCCGCGGTGGAAGGGCGGGTCGAACCAGAACCAGCGCTCGGGCACGGTGCCCAGGCCGCGCGCGTTCTGCGCCTTGGCCAGTGCGCCGGGCTTCAGCACCACGTCGGCGATGAGAAAACGGTCCTCGAAGAACTGGCCGCTGAAGCTGGCACCGACCATCTGGCGCGTGTCGCTGTTGGCGCCGTCGCAGGCGATCACCCAGTCGGCCAGCAGGTCGAAGCGGCCATCGGGGGTTTCCACCGTCAGCCGCGCGTGGTCATCGTGCTGCTGCAGCGCCACCAGCCTGTGCTTCCAGCCGAGCGTGATCTTGGTGTGCGCTTCGCAGGCATCGACCAGCGTCTGCTCGACGTAGTACTGCTGCAGGTTGATCATCGCCGGCATCTTGTGATGCGATTCCGGCAACAGGTCGAAGCGGTAGATCAGCTGATCCTCGAGGAACACCTTGCCCACCTGCCAACGCACGCCCTTGTCCACCAGCGGTGTGGCCACGCCCAGCCGGTCCCAGATCTCCAGCGGACGCTTGGCATAGCAGACGGCCCGGGAGCCGAAGCTGACGGTGTTGTTGTCGTCGAGCAGCAGCACCGTCAGGCCGCGCTGTGCGCAATCGAGCGCAATCGTCAGGCCGATCGGCCCGGCACCAATGACCACCAGCGGGTGGCGCTCGACGCGGCCTTCGCGCTGCGCGGCGCTGCGCCGGTATTCGAACTCGGGGTAGGTGTAGCTCTTCGACATTGCGCCCTCACTGCGCGAGTTCGGCCTCGTGCATCCACTGCGCGTGCTTCGGTGCACGCTTGGTGCGCGACCACTCGTCGAGCATCGCCCACTTCACGTCATCGAGCTTCTTCTGCATCTCGGGCGTGGCGGTGTCGCAGGCCAGTTCAAGACGGTGGCCGTTGGGGTCGAAGAAGTAGATCGACTTGAAGATGGTGTGGTCGGTGATGCCGACCACGTCGATGCCGGCGGCTTCGAGACGGGCCTTGGTCTCTTCCAGCTCCTGCACGCTGCCCACCTTGAAGGCGATGTGCTGCACCCAGTCGGGCGTGTTGGCGTCGCGGCCCATGGCGGGCGAGTTGGGCAGCTCGAAGAAGGCCAGCACGTTGCCGTTGCCGGCGTCCATGAACAGGTGCATGTAGGGGTCGGGTGCGTGGGTGGACGGCACCTTGTCCTCGGCGATGGCGAGCACGAAGTCCATGCCCAGGTGCTTGCGGTACCACTGCACCGTTTCCTTGGCGTCGCGGCAGCGGTAGGCGACGTGATGGATGCGTTCGATTTTCATGGCTCAGGCCTCCAATGCCTTCCACATCTCTATGTCGCGCTCGGCCGTCCAGATGCGCGGGTCGGCGTACTGCGTGGCCTCGTCGTAGGCGCGGGTCACGTCGAAGGGCATGCAGTGGTTGAAGATGACCCAGTGGCCGTACTTCGGCTGCAGCTTGTCGAAGGTGTCCTTGTAGACGGCGCGCAGATCCTTGCCCGCCGCAGCGCCGGCCTTGACGCTAGCGTACAGCTCGCTGACGAAGGCGCGCGTGCCGTCCAGGCCGCGCGCCACGTCGGCCGCGCCCTGCAGCGCCGCGCCGCGGCCCGGCACCAAGGCCTGTGGCTTCAGCGCGGCGATGTTGTCCAGCGTCTTCGGCCAGTCCTGGAAGTAGGCGTCGCCGGCATAGGGCGTGGCGTCGAACTCGACCAGGTCGCCGCTGAACAGCACCTTGTCCTGCGGCAGCCAGACGACGGTGTCGCCCTTGGTGTGGCCGCGGCCCAGCTGGATGAGTTGCACCTCCAGCTTGCCCAGCCACAAGGTCATCCTGCCGGTGAAGGTCATGGTCGGCCAGGTCATGCCCGGCGGCACCGACTCGACGTTCTGGAACAAGCGCGGGAAGCGGCCGATCTCGCTGGCCTTGTCCTGCTCGCCGCGCTCCTTGATCAGACTGAGCGTGTCCTCGCTGGCGATGATGTGCTCGGGCCGGTAGGCCGACGCGCCGAGCACGCGCACCGCGTGGTAGTGGCTCAGCACCACGTACTTGATCGGCTTGTCGGTGACCTCGCGGATGCGGCGGATGACGTCCTGCGCCATCGCCGGCGTGGCCTGCGTGTCGATGACCATCACCGCGTCGTCGCCAATGACGATGCCGCTGTTCGGGTCGCCTTCGGCCGTGTAGGCATAGGCATGCTCGGACAGCTTGCTGAAGGTGACGGTCTTTTCTTCCAGGTCGGCCTGGCTGGCGAAGGCTTTGCTCATACAGTCTCCAAATTCGGTTTAGTAGAACACGTTTGTATTAGTGTAACTACGAGCTTGATTCTAGTCAAACAGTTCGTTAATGTCTAACTCATTCGCTTCAGTAGAAACCCCTAAGCATGCCGCGCACCCAGACTGCCCTCGAACCCGACGCGCCGCCGCGGCTGCAGCGCGGCATCCAGAGCGTGGAAGTGGGCGGCCAGCTGCTGCGCGCGCTAGCCCATCAGGGCCGGCCGATGGCGCTGAAGGACCTGGCGCGCGAAGCCGGCATGAGCGCGGCCAAGGCCCACCCCTACCTGGTCAGCTTCGGCAAGCTGGGGCTGATCGAGCAGGACGCGCAGTCCGGCCGCTACGGCCTGGGCCCGCTGGCCATGCAGCTGGGGCTGATCAGCCTGCAGCAGTACGACCCGGTGCGCCTGGCCACGCCGCTGATCGGCGAGCTGGCGCGCACGCTGGGCCACACCGTGGGCGTGGCGGTGTGGGGCAACCGCGGGCCGACGATGGTGCGCATCGAGGAGGCGCCGTCCGCCGTGCACGTGAACATGCGCCACGGCACGGTGATGAGCCTGCGCGGCACGGCCTCGGGCCTGCTGTTCTGCGCCTGGCTGCCGCGCGAGCAGGTGCTGCCGATGCTGAAGGCCGAAGGCAGCGGCTTCGATGCCGCGCTGCAGGCGCAGCTGGCACAGGTGCGCAAGCAGGGCCTGGCGCAGGCGGTGGACGCGTCGGTGCCCGGCATCAGCGCGATGGCGGCGCCGGTGTTCGACGTGAGCAACGGCCTAGTCATGAGCCTGACGGCCATCGGCCCGAGCGCCATCTTCGATGCGCGCGCCGACGGCGAACTGGCGCAGGTGCTGCGCCGCAGCGCGACCGAGCTGTCGCGTCAGCTCGGCGCGGACGCGGCTTGAGGCGCTGCTTCGGCGCGCCACTGCACCAGCTTGCGCAAGTTGCCCAGCGACACCAGGTGGGCATAGACCAGGCCCATCACGCCATTGCGGTGCATGGCCACCAGGTCGGCATCGCTCAGCTTGGTGAGCTGCTTTTCCTCGACCGCGAAGAAGCCGTCGACCTTGAGCTTCTGCCCGTCGGGCAGCTCGGCGTCGAAGCGCATCTCGCGTAGCAGGTCCTTGGCGACGAGCAGGCTGCCCAGTTCGCGCGTGCGCTGCACCTCGAGCTCGATGTGTTCCAGCTGCTTCTGCATGGTCTGCAGGTGCTGGCTGGGCTCGCCAGCCTCGTCGAACAGCGGCAGGCCT
>Ga0307505_10001673_pt1 | contig 17099 bp, 12 predicted proteins | sample 23_S_MG_FD_202183 | JGI IMG/M metagenome (GOLD analysis project Ga0307505, IMG submission 202183) | Soil microbial communities from Populus trichocarpa stands in riparian zone in the Pacific Northwest, United States - 23_S | ecosystem: Environmental > Terrestrial > Soil > Riparian zone > Trees...
CGGGTTCGCCACCGTTCGCCCAGATCGGTGCCCCGCGCACGTTCTCGGCCACGCTCAGCGTCGGATTCTAGCGAACAGCCGCGAGGCTGCACGAAACCAGAATGATGATGGCGGCGCCCAACGGCGCCGCCATTTTCAATTGCCTGGCCCCGCCCGCCTCATTCGGCTTGTAAATCCGCGCCGATCATAGAAGCATGGCCCCGAGAACAAACGTCTTGGGAGGCCGGAGTGCGCGAGGACAATCCCATCAGGGAAACGAATGCTGGCGCGCCGCTCGACCGGCGCCATTTTCTCGGCGCGGCGACCGTCGGCACAATTGGATTGGCGGCCGCCGGCCCGGTACTGGCGCAGGGCGCCGGCGCTCGGGCGCCGCAGGTCGACTTCCCCGCCAATCCCCGCGAGTTCGGCGGCGGTGCGCCGGGCACCAACAACCGCGCCGAGATCGACCTCTACGATTGCGAAGTCGAAGGCAGCTGGCCGACCGATCTCGACGGGGTGTTCTACCGCGTCGGGCCCGATCCGCAGTACCCCAAGGACCCCCGGTACGCCTCCGACATCGTGTTCGATGGCGAAGGCCATGTCTCGATGTTCCGCATCAAGGACGGCCACGTCGATTACAAGACGCGGTACGTGCGCAACCAGCGATGGAAGGCGCAGCACGACGCGCGCCGCTCGCTGTTCGGGATGTACCGCAATCCGACGACCGACGACCCGAGCGTCGCCGGGCTGAGCCGCGGCACCGCCAACACCCAGTTGTTCCTCCACCACGGCAAGCTGCTGGTGTTCAAGGAGGACAGCCCGCCGGTCTACATGGACCCGCTGACGCTCGAGACGATCGACGATTACTACACTTTCGGCGGCAAGCTCGACAGCCAGACTCACACCGCGCACCCCAAGATCGACCCGCTGACCGGTGAGTACGTCGGCTTCGGCTACGAGGCCAATGGGCTGCTCTCAAAGGACATCTTCGTGTTCTCTGCCGACCGCACCGGGCAAGTGAACTGGAGCACCACGGTGCAGGCGCCCTATGCCGGGATGATGCATGACTTCGTCGTCACCCAGCGCCACATCGTCCTCTACCTGACCAACATGGTTGCCGACATGGACCTCATCCAGCGCGGCGGGGTCCACTTCTCCTACGATTCCACCGCGCCTTGCTACATGGGGGTGATGCGCCGCGGCGGCGACGGTAAGGACCTGCGCTGGTTCACCGGCCAGAACCTGTTCTGCACCCATGTGATGGGCGGCTGGTCCGACGGCGACAAGATAATCACCGACTGGGACGGCGGCGAAGGCAACCAGTTCCCGTTCTTCCCCAGCCTGCACGAGCCGTTCGATCCGGCCAAGTCGACCGGCCTCATCCGCCGCTTCACCATCGACCTCTCAAGCCGCAGCAACGACCGCTACCAGACCGAAACGATCTTCCCGCAGGTCAGCGGTGTGCTGTCGCGGCAAGATGACCGCTTCCACACGCTCCCGTACAGGTACGGCTACATCAACGGCTTCGGCCCCAACGGCGGCTGGCAGATCGTCGACCATCAGGAGAAGACGGTCCAAGTGGCGCGGGTGGCCGACTACTCGCTGTCGGAGATGACCTTCGTGCCGCGCCGGAAGGACGCGCCCGAGGGCGATGGCTACCTGATCGGTATCGGCAACAGCACCCGGGAAGGTGGCCGCTCCGACCTGATCCTGATCGATACAAAGCAAGTCGCCGCGGGCCCGGTGGCGCGGGTCAAGATGCCGTTCGAGGTGGTCGGACAAGTCCACGGCTTCTGGGCCGACGCGAGCGAGATCCCTGGGGCCGCCACGGCATGACAATTCCCATGCGCGCGATTTGCGCGCTGGCCTTGGCGGTGATTGTCCCGCCCGCGGCGGCGCAAAGTCCCGCGCAAGTCGATCACCAGCGCCTGCTGGCGGCGGACGCCGAGCCGGACCAGTGGATGAGCGTCGGGCGCACTTATGACGAACAGCGCTTCAGCCCGCTCGATCAGATCAACGACCGCACCGTCAGCCAGCTCGGCCTCGCCTGGTACGCTGACATCAATACCGAGCGCGGGATGGAAGCGAGCCCGCTGGCGATCGACGGGGTGCTCTACAACGTCCAGCCGTGGAACGTGGTCACCGCCTATGACGGCAAGACCGGCCGCGTGCTGTGGAGCTACGATCCGCAAGTCCCGCTCAGGTTCGGCCGCATGGCCTGCTGCGACATCGTCTCGCGCGGCCTCGCCGCGTGGCAGGGCAAAATCTACGTCGCCACGCTCGACGGCCGCCTCATCGCGCTCGATGCGCGCACCGGCCAGCCCTTGTGGTCGACGCTGACGGTCGACAATTCGAAGAACTATACCATCACCGGCGCGCCCAGGGTGTTCGACGGCAAGGTGGTGATCGGCAACGGCGGCGCCGAAGTGGGCGTGCGCGGCTATGTCTCGGCCTACGACGCCGAGAGCGGCGCACTGCTGTGGCGCTTCCACACCGTCCCCGGGAATCCGGCCGACGGGTTCGAGAACGCGGCGATGGAAATGGCCGCGGCGACCTGGACCGGCGAGTGGTGGAAGTCCGGCGGCGGCGGCACGGTGTGGGACAGCCTGTCGTACGATCCCGAGCTCGGCCTGGTTTACATCGGTACCGGCAACGGCTCTCCCTGGGCGCAGAAATGGCGCAGCCCCGGCGGCGGCGACAACCTGTTCCTGGCCTCGATCATCGCGCTCAAGGCCGAGACCGGCGAGTACGTCTGGCATTACCAGACGACGCCCGGCGAACAGTGGGACTACACCGCCACCCAGCAGATGATCCTCGCCGACCTCGCCATCGGCGGGCGCACGCGCAAAGTGCTGATGCAGGCGCCCAAGAACGGGTTCTTCTACGTCCTCGACCGCGCCACCGGCGAGCTGATCTCGGCCGAGACGATCGTGCCGATCAACTGGGCGACCGGCTTCGACCGGGCCACGGGGCGCCCGATCGAGAACCCGGCTGTTCGCTACGGTACCACGCCGGTGATGGTCTCGCCCGGTGCCGGCGGGGCGCACAACTGGAACCCGATGGCCTACAGTCCGCGCACCCGGCTGGTCTATGTGCCGGTCACCGAGACCTACATGGCCTATGCCGCGTCGGAGAGCTTCGATCCGGCGCGCGGCGGCCTCGGCACCAGCTTCGCCGGCTTCGATGCCGAGCGCCGCGCCATAGCCGAATATTCCGACGCCCATTCGCGCGGCTGGCTTTCGGCCTGGGACCCGGCGACGCAGCGCGAGGTGTGGCGCGGGCCGGTCGAGCAGAAGGGCAGCGGCGGAGTGCTGGTCACCGCCGGCAACCTGGTGTTCCAGGGCACCATCGGCACCACTTTCGCCGCCTATCGCGCCGACACCGGCGAGAAGGTCTGGGAAATGCCGGTCCAGCAAGTGCCGATCTCGGCCCCGATCGCCTACGAAGTCGACGGCGAGCAATACATCGCGGTCAACGCCGGCTGGGGCGGCGGCCTCGCCCATGTCGAGCGCTCGCTCTACACCCAGCTGTTCCTGTCCAAACCGCGGCTGCTGGTGTTCAAGCTTGGCGGCACGGCGCAACTGCCGCCCCTGCCGGCCAGCTCGATGGTGGTGCCCGAGCTGATTGCGCCGCCACCGCTGACCGGCACCCCCGAGCAGGTTGCGCTCGGCGAGCGGCTCTACGGCGAGAACTGCGGCCTGTGCCATGGCACGGCGGCGCGCGGCGGGGTCAAGGACCTGCGGCATATGATGCCAGCGACACACGCCGCATTTCTCGACATCGTGCTCGCCGGAACCCGTGCGACCAACGGCATGGCGAGCTTTGCCGACCTGCTCACGCGCGATGAGGTCGAGGCGATCCACCACTACCTGATTTCGCGCGCCCGCGACGACTGGGAGGACTGACGAATGACCCGATATCTTGCCGTGCTTGCCGCCCTGCTGCTCGCCACCGCGCCCGCGCAGGCCCAGACTTACGCTCCGAGCTACGCCCAGGACCGCGCCGAGATCGAGGACCTCCAGGCCCGCTACCTCTTCGCGATCGATTACTTCGACTGGGACGCCTACGTCGCCACGTTCGCCGAGGATGGCGAGCTCGAATTCGCCAGCGGCACCTCGACGGGGCGTGAGGCCATCCGCGCAGCAGTCACCCGGTTCTCCGAAGGCATCGGCCGCTTCTACCACACCGAAGACGGCAAGCCGGCCAAGCTGCGCCACATCATCCTGCAAACCGCAATCCGCGTCGAAGGCGACCGGGCTTGGTCGCGCTCGCAGTGGCTCGAGATGGCCAACCACGGGCCGGGCGACGAGCCGAAAATCGGCACCTACGGAATGTACGAGGACGAGCTCAAGCGCGTCGACGGCCGCTGGCTGTTCGCCAAACGCCGCGTGCTCAACGAGTTCATCCCGAACCGCAACTCCGGTCCGGGCAACCCGGTGGCGGCAATGGATGTGCTGGCGGAGGCCTACTTGGCCGGTCAGTAGGGGCGGTGCCCTTCAAGCCGTGCCGGCGAACAACTTTCGCTCGCGCATTTCCGCACTTCCCGAGGCAAAGTAGGGATCGGTCCAGCCATCATCGCTCATCAGGCTGGCTTGCGCGCGTTGCTCGTCGGCCGACAGTTCGCCCCGCAAGTTGCGCGTGCGGAAATGCCGGAACATGCGCATGAACTCGGTCAGGATAATGTCGGCGAGCCGCTTGTCGCCGCGCACCACGATCATGTTTTCGTCATTGTCGCAGGTCGATGCCGCCGAGAAATTCGCCGAGCCGTTGATGACGATGGGCTGGTCGCTGAGCGGATCGACCAGCATATACTTGGTGTGCAGGTAGCTGACGTGGTCGTTGAGCCCGGTGAGCAGTTCGCTGAACTCGCCCGATCCTTCGTCGAGCGGCGTGCCGATGCGGTCGCCATAGGCGATCCGGTTCCCCTCGATCGGCGCCATCTGTTCGTATGGCTGGCGCAAGCGCCCGCCGATCGTCTCCAGCAGTAGATAGCGCAGGGCGTCGTTGGCCGGCGGCGCGACGGCCTTGGCGAGGAACTGATCGGCGACCGTGAATGCAGTGGTAAAGTGGACCGACTGCTGCGCGGAACCGAACAATTCGGCGTACCAGTCGAGCAATCCCTCGCCCGGCCTGGGGCTGAAATAGACCGCCATGCTGTCGGCAGCCGGCGCGCCCACTGGATCGGGCTGCTGGGCGATGATCCAGTCCGCCAATCCTGTCGCGGCGGCGTTCGATGTTGCGGGATCCGTGGCCAGCATTTCCCAATAGGCGAGGAATTTCTCCGCGACCGCGGCATTGCGGATGACATGGCCGACATTGGATTGGCCAAACAGGCCACCCTCGGTGATATTGGTCGAACCGGTCCATACCGCGACGGGCCGCTCGTCCTCGATCAGGACGATGAACTTGTTGTGCTGTATGCGGGTGCGGGCCCGCGGGATCAGGATGGATTCGAATTCGCCGATCTTCGCCTCGTCGGCGACTCCGACCGCTCGCACCGCCTGCATCGCCGCCGCGGCGATCCCATCCGGGGCCCTGCCGGCCTCGACCTCGTAATTGCTATGCACGATCGGCGGCGTCCCATCCGCGTAGCGCGTTTCGGTCTCGGCAGCCGCGTTGTAGCGAAGCCGCCGAAACGGTTCGGTCACGGCGTGATGGACGATGCGCACGCTGGTGCCGGCTTCGAGCGCATCGATGAAGGCCCGGATCGCCGGTTCATAGGTCAGTTCGTAAAAGGCCGCGCGCAATCGGTAACGGGGGACATCGTCGGCGGCATCGGCGGGCCTGATGGCGCTGCGGATAAAGACATCGAGGGCTTCGGTCAGGCCGCGTGACAACCAGTCGTAGGCCTCCTTCCCGGGAACGTTTTCGGGGCGCACGAAGCGGTCCCACACTTCGTTGCCGTAGCGCTCGACCTTGTAGCTGCGAGCATGTTGCCGGAAGCGCCGGGAGAAGGCCTGGCTGCCGGCGACCCCGCGGTTGAACCATATGCCATGCTCGCCCTCGTTGGGATCCTCGGTCGTGATTTCGGCTTCAACCGCATTGCCGAACTGCAGCGCGCCGGGAGCGCCATAAGCAGGGGCGACGCGATAGGCGTAAGGCTGTCCCTCCTGCACCTCGTAATCGCCCCATAGGAAGCCCTGCACCGGGCCTTGGTCGAGCGGCACCGCGCCGCCAGCATCGCCGGCCGCACCGACGAAGCGGCGGCTGCCGAGAAGCGGGTGGAAATCGGCGCCGCCCGGTCCCTTGCGCCAGATCGCGAAGCCGAGCAGGCCGGCGCGCGCGCCGTCGGCGATGTCGATGCCGATCTGGATCACTCGGGTCCCCGCGATCAGCAGGATGGTGGTTTCGCCGTTGCTCGCTGGAACCCTCATGCGATGCTTCTCAACCTCCCGGGTTCTCGAAGAACTGCAGATAGCGCGAAAAGCGGAAGGTGAAGGCGCATGGACCGGTGATGGTCTCGCCTTGCTCGGTATCCCCGATGACCATCGAGGGCAGCGCGTCGAGATCCCGCATCAACCCCGCATTGTCGGGCAGAAGGTCGAGCTCAGCCGCCGATGCCGAAAGCGGCTGAGCGGAATGCACCCACAGCGCGGCGAAGCTGCTGGTAACGCCGATCACGATCTGGCCGATCCCCTTGGCCGCAGCCGAATCCGCCGCCGCGGCGACGCGCGCGAGCATGTCGTTCGCGAAACCCTCGCCTCGTGCGGCGGGAACGATGAACAGGACCCTGGTGTAACCCGACTGCCAGTCGGTCGCATTCTCGCTCATGTAAGCGAAATGCGCCGCCTCGCCCAAGAACGTCCCTGTCGCCGGAGCGGCAATCGGGTCCGGGAAAACCGCCGCCGCGCGGTCCATGTCGAACACGGCAGCATGCGCCCGGGTGTACATCCGCCGCGACAGCGAGATATCGCGGAACGAGTTATAGATTGGGCGCGACGCGTAGACGATGATCGCCACCTCGTCGGGGAGGCCCGAACCCTCGGGCGGATCGATCACCGCCGGCAGGTAGGCCGACAGGCCGAGAGGCGCCTGCATCAACGGCGTTCCCGGCATGAAGGTGCTGCCAAGGCGGCTGAAGAATTCGTCGCGCAGCTTCGTCTTCTCCGCGTCGTCGGCACCTTCACGCGGCGTGAGTGAGGCCGCGCGCAGGCCGAAGAATACGCGCGCGGCATCGGCCGGAACGGGCAGGTCTAGTGTATCGCGTTGCATGTCCGGCTCCTGTCAGCTCAGCTCGCGGGCGAGGGCGCTGGCCTTGCGGTGCGCCACCGCGACGATCGTGAGGTGTGGATTGGTCGCGCCGATGCGCGGGAAGGCCGCGGCATCGTTGCAGTAGAGATTGCCGACGCTGTGAAAGCGGCCGTCGGCATCGGTCACCGAATTGGCCGGATCGTCCCCCATGTCGAGGCCGCCGGCTTCGTGATAGCTGCTGCCGGGGGGACGAAACCGCTCGATGGAGCCGATCGCCGGCCCGACGGCGGGCGAAGCGCCGAGGGCATTGCACAAGGTCTCAGCGTCGGCGGCCATCGCGCGCTTGGTATCCTCGTCCTTTGGCGAATGGGTGAAATGGACAGTCGAGCTGCCGAGTGGCCCGGGTGCAGCCTCGACGCGGTTGTCGTCGCGCTTTTCCGTCGCCGCGAACGAGCGGATCATCACCTGGTAAGGCGGCGAGGCATCGGGTTGCCAGGGTACGCCGTCGTCGATGGCGAACAGCCGGTTACCGGGCACATGCAGTTCCCACTGGTGCAGGTCCTGGCTGGCGGCGCGAACAAAGACGATGCCCGAATCGCGCTTCTCCCTGTCGTAGAGAGCCTCGGCGTTGAGCAGCGCATGATAGAACAGGTGTTCCTGCATGCCCTTGCCGATCCGCTGGTGCGGGTCAGGAACGCCGGAGACGGCGGCCAGCTTGATCGATTCGATCCCGCCGCCTGCCAGCACCACGGCGCGGGCGGGAATTTCGACTTCCGCGGCGCTATCGCCCGAAACCGCCGCGACGCCGGTCACCTTGTCGCCAGCGACAAGCAGCCGTGCCGCGCGCGTGTTGACTGCGACTGTCAGGCCGCCGTCGGCGACGGCATTGCCGCAATGGCGAAAAAAGGGCCCGAGGCCGGAGGCGATGCCGGCGCCCAGGCGGCCGACGTAAAGATCGTCGATGTCGGCAGCAAAGGGCCCCGGCTCGGCGGCGAGGCCCGCCGAATTGAGCTTGGCGATAATGCGCTGTGCAAGCGGCGTGCGGCCCATGCTGGTGCCGACGCGAAATTCGCGCTCGGCCCAGGCATAATCGTCGGCCAGGTCGGCGGCGCCCAGAGGCCAGCCGCTGAGATCGTCGTCGGAGTAGCGCGGTGCGGCGCCGTTCCAGAACAGGCCGCGCCCACCAAGGCAGCCGTAGTTGTTGCCGAACGTGCCGCCGCTGGCGAGACCCGGCATGTAGAGCGTGACGTTGCGAAGCGCACGGCCGAGATCGGGCGCGAAGCGCAAGTCGGTGTTCGAAATGTGTTGCAGGAAAGGTGCCGGCCCGGCCTCCAGCAAGGCGGTCTTCAGCCCGGCGGCGACGAGCGGAATGGCCGTGGTCAGGCCCGCCGACCCGCCGCCCACGATAATGACATCGAACGGCTTGCTTGCCGCTGCCTGCGCAACGTCGCTGGTGCCGATATCCCAAGGCCCGCCCGCCATCGTGGCTCTCCCGCCGTTAGTTCCACATCCGCGCGAGAGCCGCCTCGACGAGAAGGTCGAGAGTGCCGATCGCGGCTTGCAGTTCGTCGCTGTTGCTGGCCGCCTGCTCGACGGCGAGACGCGCCGCCTCGAGCGCCGCCAAATCGACCCCTTCATCCTTGCCGGCGACGAAGCCCGCCATCAGCAGCGCGTGCACGCGGCGGACGCCGAGATCGGTCGGCTTGGGCTGAGAGGAGAGGCGCGGGTCGGGCGAGAGCGATTCGCCCACTGGCGCGGGGATGGCGGTGCTGCCGGTGGTGAAGATACCGGCCGCGCCGATCTTGCCCAGCGGGAATGCATGTTCGGGGCGGATCCCGCCGGACCACAGGATGCCGATACGCTTGGCCGAAGCGTAGGCGTGAAGCTCCGCGATCTGCTCCAGCGATAGCGCGCCGACCGTATCGCCATCGGGCCGAACCATGCGCCGCGACTGTCCGCTGGCCTCGACATCGACGCGCGGTGTGTAGCGGTCGGGGGCATCGAACAGGACCAGCCGCGTATCGGTCTCGGCGACCATGTCGAGCCACAGTTTCGCCGCCTCGACCAGCCGGTCGCTGAGGTAGATTTCGTATCCGGCAACAAGCGGCGTGTCGACGTAGAAGGCGGGAACTGCGGTCCAATCCGGGAACCAGCCGCTGATCGCATGGACGACCGGGCGCTGTTCCTCGAGCGTGAGCGGCGTGAGGCCATATTTCGCCGCATTCAGGCCCTCGTGCCGGGCGGCGGAGAGACCCTGCCAGATCGTCCGGGTAATCGTTTCGATATCGGTGGCCAGATGGTGGACCAGCACCACTCCCGCTGCGCGCGCCGCCGCGAGCAGCCGCCGGGCGATGTCGAGCGGCAGCACATTGAGCACGCCCTGGATGCCGTTGCGCAGCCGTGCGTCGCGCGTCCAGGGTGCGTCGATGGCCAGCTCGTCGATGCCCGCCGCCGCGCAATCGCCCAGCCGCGCTTCGATTGCCTCGGCCTCGCTGGCCCCGATTGCCGTGTCGAAGGCGACCAGCCCCCCGATCCGATGGACCTGCCGATCTGCCGCGACGGCTCCACCACGCGCCGCCTCGAAGGCTGCGGCGATTGCCGTCAGCCTGGCCGCGTCGACGCCGTCGCCGGAAATATCCAGCCGTACCCGCAGTGGCCTAGGCGCAGAATTGTCTGGCGGAGACATGAACGGTTCGAACAGCGCGATGACCTGGGAAGCCACGCCCGCCCCATCGCCGCCATTTGCATCCACGACCTGATAGGGCTGGTAGATGCGCGCGTTGGCACGGACGCCGACGTTGGTGGAAAGAAAGCTGCCCGAGAAGTCGAGTCCGTCGGCGGTGGCATATTCGGGCGGGCCGACCGGCGTTTCGCCCGAGCTTCCCATGCGTTCGAGATCGAGGATCAGCCCGTTGCGGGCATCGCCGCCGGTGCGGTGGCGCGCCGAGTTCTCGCCGGCAGCAAGAATGGTGACGGCCTGGTCGCCGCCGTCGCTGATGCCGAGCAGCGGGCCGTTCGTCCGCCAATCGAAGGTGTGAAGCGGGCCTTTGCTGTCCAGCGAGCCGCGTCCCCCTGCCGAACCTGCACCCGATGAACCGGCCATCTGCGCGCCCTCCGGTCTATGCGCCGACGGGCGTTGCGGCGGGACGGTCGACGAGATCGGTGTTGGCGAAAATCAGCCATTCGGGATTTTCGACATCCTTGCGCAGCTCGACGTCGTAACGCTTCGGAATCTCCTTGTTCAGCTGCTCCAGGTAGGGAAGCAGCGGGCGCTGCGGCGGGTCGGCCTTTTCGCGCACGTCGATCGGCGTTTCCTGCTCCCAGCCCATCGCCTTGCGATAGGGCTCGAAACCGAAGCCATCGAAGAAATAGTCCTCATGCTCGAGCATGGCCATGTACCACAGGCTGGGGGCGGCATCGAGGTTGGACCGGCGCGGCGAGGCGTCGAGCATCGCCTTGAACAGCTTCTTGCCCTTGGTGTCCTGCTTCGCCTTGAGATGGGCTTCCAGCGCCTGCGAAGAAGAATCCAGATCCATGCGCGGGGTCACTAGCAGCACCGGCTTGTGCTGCAGCCGGGCGGTGGCGATTTCATGGACCGTGCCGACGCTGTAGATGTTGGTCGGGCAATAGGCGACGAGGAAGTCGGCCAGATCGGTCATCCGCAAGTCGATATGTAGCGTGGGCCAGAACTCGCTGCACAATTCTGCGCGGGTCCTGCGCCCCTTCTTCCTGTCGTCATAGGTCCAGTCGTCGCGCCGGTTGACGGTGAACTCGTCTTCCTTGCCGTAATGCTTCATCCCCATGGCCGCGGGCTTGTTCCACGGATCGAACACCGTGGTGCCGAGCCCGGTGAGGAATTGCGAAACGCGATTGCGCCAGCCGTAGAGTCTTTCGTCCTCGCGCGAGGCGACGAAATCCATCGGTCCGGAAAGGTAGACGCGAGCGTGGTCGAGAATGCCGCCGGGTTGTTCCTTGAGTTCTTTAGAACGACTTTCCAGCTGCGTTTGCAAAGCGACCATGTCTTCCCCCCCTCAGTATTGGATCTCTCAGCAGCCGAATCGACGCTTGATAAGGCATGCTATGCGGCGATAACTCCGTTGCAACAGATTTTGCCGGTTGTGCGAAATGACTACAACGCGACATCCCTCGTTTGACTTTGCGCTAACGCGGGTCTGCGTCATCAAGGTAGTTCTTGATGCTTACCTTGATCATGTAATGGTCGGACAGCAGTCGATCGTGCGCCGTCAGGTCCGACGAGCGCAGAATGTACTGGCGGGCATAGCGGAATTCGGGACGATTGGCCGCGACGAAGGCGCGGTCGAAAGGCGCTTCGCTATATTGCGCGCTCCAATAGGTCGCCCCGTCGTTATTGTTGAGGTCGACCAGGCCGAAATCGATGAAGCGTTCGATCGCCGGCTCGGCATTGCTGAGGATATTGGTGTCCCCGATCAGGATCAGCGTGTCGTCGATCTGATCCTGCATCGCGCCGAGCGCTTCGCATAGCGTCTCCGCCTCGAGTCCGCGGCGTCTGCGGTTCTCGGTCACTCCGCCGAAGTTCGACTTCATGTGCAGCGGCACCAGGGAAAGCCGGCGGCCTTCGCTGGCCTTGGTCCATTCGCCGTCCTCGGCACGGTGCCAGACATCGATTTCCGAGGTGAAGTTGAGCAAATGCGGCGCACGGTCCCACAGCGGGAAGCCGCCCCCTTCGTGCGCCACCGGCAAGGTAACTATCTCGGCGAGGTCGAGCTTGGAATCGTTCCACATCGCGGCGCAAAGTTGCTCGCGGTCGCCCGGGACGCGGTTTGGCAGGATGTGATAGCGCCAATCGCCGCGCGAATGCTCCTCGAGCAGGTGGCAGACGACGTCGAGATCGGAATTTCGCCAGGCGGGCCGCGCCGGATCGGGCGAGAAAGCGCGACTTGCGATCGGTGGCTGGCTCGCGCCGATGCGGACCTCCTCGTCATCGGGTGTGACGTATATTTCCTGCAGCGAGAGCAGGTCGACGCCGGCCATCTCGATGTGATCGGCGAGCGCGAAGGCGCTTTGCCGCCGTTGCGCGCGAGGAGCGCCGCTCAGGTGTTCGATATTCCAGCTGGCGACCTGCAGAAACCCCATGACCCCTCCCCCTGTTCCGGCCCCTATCCCGGCCGCCGCCTACCGCCCGGCTATTCGATCCCAACCAAGTAAGGCGCTCCGTTCCCCAAATACATTCTATAGAACAATCAAGGGGAATGAACTATGCAATATTGCGATGGGGGGGGCGCTTGATGGGCGAGGTCAGCAGTACGCAACGCAAGCGGAAAACCGCGGTCATTCTTATTCACGGCATGGGCGAACAGGTGCCGATGGATACACTTCGTGGATTCGTCGAAAGCGTGTGGGTTGCCGACCCCGAACTGATCTCACCCGAACGCCTCAGCAGCGCGGATGGCGCGGAGCGGACGTTCAACCCGGTCTGGGGCAAGCCCGATCCCAACTATGACTACAACAGCTTCGAACTTCGCCGTATCACCACCGAGCGTGGCGCTGACGGCCGCGCCTGCGACTTCTACGAATTCTACTGGGCCGACCTGCTGAGCTGGACCGACTGGCACCATATTCGCACCTGGGTCGCGGGCCTGCTGTTGCGGCGCCCTTCGCGGGTTCCGTCCACGCTGATGCCGGCCTGGATCTTCCTGTGGCTGTTGTCGCTCGGCGCGCTGGCACTGATCGCCTACGGCTTCATACCCAAGGAAAGCGCGCCGGTGTGCGCGGGCCGGGCACTGTGCTGGACAGACGTGAAGGAGATTGTCTTCGGGCTGGGCGGCATCGTCCTTGCCATATTCATCAACTTCGTCTTCATGCGCTATGTCGCCGACGTCTCGCGCTACCTCGAACCGCGGCCACCGAACATTTCGACCCGACACGATATCCGCGAACGCGGCATAACTCTGCTCGACACCCTGATTGCCTCGCAGCGCGAGGATGGCGCGGGCAAATACGACCGCATCGTCGTCGTCGGGCATTCGCTCGGCGCAGTGATCGGCTACGATGTGCTCAAGTACAGCTTCGCGCGCTGGCACGACCAGTTCGCCCGCCTTGCCGATGGCCAGCAGCCGTGCCGCGTGGCGCTCGAAGAGATGCTGCGCCGGGCTGAGGAAAGCGGCGAGCCGCTCGACCTTGCAGCGTTCCAGGCCGCGCAGGACCAGGCGCGTGAGGAATTCGTTGCCGCCGGCGGCAACTGGATCGTCAGCGATTTCATCACGCTCGGCTCGCCGCTCGGGCTCGCCGAGGTGATCATGGCGCATGACCAGGCCGATATGCGTCGCCAGCAGGACGAGCGCGTGCTGCCGACCTGCCCGCCGGTGCTCGAGAAGGATCTCAGGACCAAGCTGAAGCACTTCACCTACTGGTCCGCGAAGCGCCGCTCGGACGACGATGGTGAAGAAGCCCGCTTCACCCGGATCCCGCACCACGCAGCGCATTTCGCCTTTACGAAGTGGACCAATCTCTACTCGCCCTCGTCGGCCGTATTCTGGGGTGACGTGCTTTCCGCACCGGCCGGGGGCGCGTTCGGCCAGGCAGGAGCAGCGGGACCGGTCGGTGGCATTCGCGATATCGCCGTGCTTACGCCAGGCACCACCCGCCACCGCTTCATCTCTCACACGCATTACTGGAACCTGGAGGGGCATCCGGGCAATGATCCGCCCTTCCACGTCAGGGCGCTGCGAACCGCGCTCAACCTGTCAGGCACCAAATCCTGGGGGGATGTCCGATGAGAAAGCTGGAGAGGCCGGCCCAGCCCGATTGGTTCGGTCCGTTTGCCGATGAGGGGCGCAAGGAGCTCGAACGCCTCGTTGACAGCGTTGTGGGCAAGGAATTGTCGCCCAGCTACCTGCGCAAGACGCGGCTCTACGATCCGCGGCGGATGTTCGAGATAAAGCTGTGCTTCCACGCGGCCTCGAACGGCACTTGTCATGCCTGCGAAAGTCCGACGGATGTCGAACCCGCAGTGCTCGACCAATACCGCCCGATGCTGTTTGCCGGGAACGAGCGGAGGGACCGCACGCACCCGCGCCATTACTGGTGGCTGATGTACGAGTGGGACAATTTCCAGCTGCTGTGCCCCTATTGCAACCGCTACAAGGGCAGCCTCTTCCCTGTCCGCTCCATGCGCGCGCCCGATCGCGCCGTGGGGGAGAAGCTGGAGGCGGAAGGGGCCCTGCTTTTCAACCCGTTCGACAGCGACCTTGCCCACCAGTTCGACCTGACCGGCAAAGGCGAATTGCTGCCCATGTCGGAAGCGGCGAAAGTCACGATCGAGGTTTACAACCTGAACCGCCCGGACCTGTGCGCTTCCCGCCACCAGCTGCGCAAGGAAGTGGAAGACCTGACCGCGGCCGAGGGCGTGGCGACGGTCGGCTCAAGGGCGGAAAAGGCGACGGCGATCGGGCTGCTGAAGTCGCTGGTCGCCCCCGCCTTCGCCGGCGCGGCTGGACTCGTGCTGCAACAGGCGATCGGCATCCGCAGCAGCGCGCAGGGCCCCGAACGGGAGTCGCTGCCGGCCGGAGCGGCGCCGCAAGCCGCGCAGCGCCGGCCAAGCGCACGCCGTGCGCCGAAGGCGTCGGCGGACGCATCCAAGGTTCGCAAGGCCTACGAAACCTCGTGGATAAGATCGGTCACGATCCGCGATTTCGGGCCGATCTTCGACCTCGACCTGGCCTTTCCCGATCCGCACGAAAATCTCGAACCGTGGCTCGGCATCGTCGGCGAAAATGGGGTGGGGAAATCGACCTTCCTCAAGGCGGTCGCGCTGACCCTGGCCGACGAGAAGGAGGCGGCGCGGCTGGTTCCAAATGCCGGCACGTGGTTCAATCGCGCGTCGAAACGGCGCGGCGGCTTTGTCGAAGTCTCGTTCAGCAACGGCAAGAAGCGCCGCATGAACTTCAGCCGGCATAGCCGAAAATTCGACTACGAAGGCGCCGATCTGCGCATCCCCGTGATCGCCTTCGGCGCTTATCGCATCACCGACCGCAAGGGATCGGCCAGGGGATTGAAGACCTCGGGGGCGATCGACAATCTGTTCGACCCGATCCTGCCCCTGCAGGATGCCGAGAAATGGCTCGCCGATACCCAGGAACTTGCCGCAATCGATTTCTGCGGACTGGCCTCGAACCTGAAAATCCTGATGGGCCTGCCGGTCGAGACTCAAGTCACCCGCAATCGCGGCCAGATCTTCTTCAAGCGCGGTGAAAATCGGCTTTCGTTGTCGGAAATGTCCGACGGCTACCGCTCGGTTATCGGGCTCGCCGTGCACATCATGAAACACCTCGCCCCTGACACGCCGGTCATGTCGGAGGCTGAAGGCACAGTGCTGCTCGACGAGCTCGAGTTGCACCTGCATCCGCGGTGGAAAGTCCAGATCGTCGGCAAGCTGCGCGAGCTTTTTCCCCGCGTGCGCTTCGTGATTTCGACCCACGATCCGCTCTGCCTGCGCGGCCTCATGAAGAACGAGAGCTTCGCCTTCCGTCGCGATCCCGAAACCGACCGCATCGTCATCGCGCCGCTGAGCCTGATGCCGGGAATGGACATCGACGACTTGCTGACCGGCGGCTGGTTCGGCCTGGGCACGACATATGACGTCGAGACGGAGAACATGATCCGCGAACTCGGCGCGCTGCAGCTCAAGGCGGACAGCCTGCAGGTACGACATGACACCAAGCTCGAACCGCGCGAGGCACAGGTTCTCGAAAGTCTGCGCAGCGATCTGCGGGCGATCCTGCCGGGCTTCGGCGGCAGCCACCGAGAGCTCGAGGCGCTGTCCGACGTGGCCCGCAAGTCGGTCCCTCTCGCGGAAGTCCCGTCGCTCGACACCGACAAGCTCAAGTCGCGGCTGGAGGAAGCCTTTGCCAAGCGGGAGCCGCGGCCATGATGACCTATCCCCAGCGTCCCGACAGCGCGGATTTCGAAGCCGACGCCAACATTCTGGCCGCGCGCCAATTTGTCCAGGCGGCGTACGAGGCGGCCATGGCCGCGTTCGCCAGCGATTCCGACCGGATCGAGTTTCCCAAGACGATCGGCCGGTCGTCGTCCGATTTCTGGAAGAGCTACAAGGCGCCATTCGGCGAGGTTCAGGGCGGCCGTTGCGCCTATTGCGAAATGAAGGTGATCGGGGGGCAGCCCGGCGATGTCGAGCATTACCGCCCCAAGGGGGAGCTCGAGATTCTCGATCCCGACAACCAGGGCGAGGAGCGCGAACATCTCTCCAACGTCGTGGGGCGCAAGGCGCTGCGCTCGATCGGCACAGGCTATTGGTGGGACGCCTACTGCTGGGAAAACTACTTGCTTTCCTGCGACGCTTGCAACCGCGGCTGGAAGCGGAATTTCTTCCCGACCGCCGACCCACCCGCCGCTCGTCAGCGACCGGCACGCAATGTCGCCGAGCAAGATTTGCTGTTCAACCCTTTCGGCAACGAGGATCCGGCCGCGCATTTCAGCTACGATCTCGACGGGCTGATCCGCGGCCTCACCGAAATGGGCGTTGCCACGATCGAGACCGTAGGTCTCTGGCGCCCCTCGCTGGTCACCAGCCGGCGTGAGGTCCTGCATCAACTGCAACTTATCATCGAAGACATCGTAAGCGAGCCGGACGACACCAGGCTGTTGCGGATACTGAAGGTCGTCCTGCGCCAAGGAGGGATCAACTATCCGTTCTTTCCGGGCATGATCCGCATCTATTTCAGCCAGCAGGCAGGCATGTCGTGGGCCGTGCTGGAGCAGAAAGTCGCCGAGCTGGAGCAGGAGGTTGCGGGAGGCGGATAGTTCACCGGCGCAGCGCGCGCGCTTACTTGTCGGCGAAGAAGCGCGCGAATTCGGGGTCGCTGCCGATCGACGAAATCAGGATGCCTTCGTTGGCGAAGAAGCGCGAACCGGCATCGTTGGTCAGGATC
>Ga0307505_10001674_pt1 | contig 17083 bp, 17 predicted proteins | sample 23_S_MG_FD_202183 | JGI IMG/M metagenome (GOLD analysis project Ga0307505, IMG submission 202183) | Soil microbial communities from Populus trichocarpa stands in riparian zone in the Pacific Northwest, United States - 23_S | ecosystem: Environmental > Terrestrial > Soil > Riparian zone > Trees...
GGTTTACAACCCGAAGGCCTTCATCCCCCACGCGGCGTTGCTGCGTCAGGCTTTCGCCCATTGCGCAAGATTCCCTGCTGCTGCCTCCCGTAGGAGTCTGGACCGTGTCTCAGTTCCAGTGTGGCTGATCGTCCTCTCAGACCAGCTACTCGTCGACGCCTTGGTAGGCCGTTACCCCACCAACTAGCTGATAAGCCGCGAGCCCATCCCACAGCACAAAGGCATTTCCTCGATCAGCCATGTGGTAGTTCGAGGATATCCGGTATTAATCCAGGTTTCCCTGGGCTATCCCGGTCTGTGGGGCAGGTTGCTCACGTGTTACTCACCCGTTCGCCGCTCCGTCATACCCTGATCTTACGATCTGGGTATGCGTCGCTCGACTTGCATGCATTAGGCACGCCGCCAGCGTTCATCCTGAGCCAGGATCAAACTCTCCAACGTACTCCCTTGGTCCTATCCCCCGAAGGAGACAAGACACGAAGTCAATGAAGGGTTTGTGTATTAGGTCCCGGGGTCGTGAAACCCCGAGCTTGATTGCTCATGTGATTGTCAACCTGCTGCAAGCAGCAGGCAATCACCGCTGGTGCTTCGCTCCTACCCTTACGGAGGAGCTGGCACCGCTGGCTGTGTGTTCGGCATATGCCGAACACGTTTTGGAGATCCCGTCTCTCTATTCGAGGGACGGAAACTCCCTTGGCACATTGTTCAGTTGTCAAGGAGCCGCATCTCGGGCTGGGCCCAAGTCTTCGCCCATCGGTTTCCCTATGGACATGCTCCGCGCGCTGATGTCTGTTCGAATCAGGCCGGTCAGCGATTATACCGCGACCTCTGAGCGTAGACAAAGCGGCGCAGTCCGATTCGTGGACTCCGCCGTGAGCGGAACACACAGGCCTCTTGCCCGTGCTGCCGGAAGGATAGAGCTTCGCTCCATCAACTCCAAGTCCAATGGACTGTGAGCCGGACTCGAGTGATTCAACACAGCACCCCCTCCCGTCATTCCCGGAGAACCCCGTGTCGACCAAAACGGATGGTTGTCTGATCTCCCCTGGGTGCGGATGCGTTAGCCGATGAGGCGGGCGAAACGCCGTTTGCCGACTCGCAGGACTTTGCCGGTGAGGTCGGCACGGGACATTTCCTGGTCGGAGATGACCCTCTCATCGAGTCTGACGGCACCCTGGGAGATCATGCGTCGGGCCTCGCTCCCGGACATCCCGAAAACGTCGCGGATGAGGCCGGGGATGGCGACCGGGTCCTCCGCCGGCAATTGGACCTCATCGAGATCGTCGGGGACACCGCCCTCGCGGAACACCAGGTCGAAGCCGCTCTCGGCTTGTCGGGCTTCATCCAGCCCCCGGTAGAGGGTGACCACGGCACGAGCCAACTCACGTTTGGCATCGTTTGGGTGGATCTCATCGGAGGCCAGACCCGCTTCGATACGGGCGACGGCCTCTTCGTCGTAATCGGCGGCGAGACGGAACCACTCCCCCATTGCCTCATCGGGAATGCTCATCGTCTTACCGAACATCTCGGCGGCTGCGTCTTCGACGCCGATGTAGTTGCCGAGAGACTGGGACATCTTGTGGGTGCCGTCGGTGCCGACCAGCAACGGCATCGTCATGGCCACTTGAGGTTCCTGGCCATAACGCTCCTGGACGATCCGGCCCATCATCAGGTTCCACAACTGGTCGCTCCCCCCGAGCTCGACGTCAGCTTCGACGGCCACCGAGTCGTAACCCTGGAGCAAGGGATAGAGAAACTCCATCACCGAGATCGGCACGCCACTTTCAAAACGCTTGGCGAAGTCTGATCGCTCCATCATCTGAGCGACTGTGGCGGCCGAGGTCAGCTCGAGCAGGCCGTACATGTCGAAGCTTCCAAGCCACTCGGAGTTGCGCCGAATCTCGAGGTTCTCAGGAAGTAGCACCTTCTCAAACTGGCCGAGCACGTTCTCCGCATAGCCGTTCACCTCCTCGGCTGTGAGGCGCTTGCGTTGTGCGTCCTTGGCGGACGGGTCACCCACCTGGGCGGTGAAGTCGCCGACGATGAGGACTGCTGTGTGGCCCAACTCCTGGAATTGGCGCAACTTCCGCAGTACAACCGCCCAACCCAGAGTCACAGCGGGCGCCGTGGGGTCGAGACCCAGTTTCACCCGAAGCGGCCGCCCCTGCTCGAGCTTGGCGACCAACCCGTCCTCAGGCACCACCCGGTCGGTGTGGCGGAGGATTCGTTGCAGGTCGGGGTCGCTCGGCATGACGTGAGGGTAAACGGCCGCCAACTACGCGGACAGCTGTGCCGCAGAGACGAACCTCCAAGCAACGTCTCTCGCCTTGGAGATGCCCACGCGGGGTGTCGCCATGACCATCTCCGGCTGCTCGCCTGCTTCGAGCCTCAGCAACGAGCCGGGATCTAGCAGGTTCGTCCCGTCGAGATCGAGGGTGATCCCAAGTGCCTGACAAAGCTTGCCGGGGCCGTTGGCGAGGTCGGTGTCGCGCCCCCTCCTCCGTGATGCCACGCCCAAGCCGTCGAGGATGTCGCCGCCCCTGATGAGTATCCCCCACCCCACCCCACTCGGGCCGGCTGAGGTGTTGGCGCAATTGTGGATCCCATACGAGCGATAGACGTACAGAGTGCCCGGGTTGGCGAACATGGAGCCATTGCGCGCCGTCTCACCCCTGTAGGCGTGAGAGGCTGGATCGTCCTGCCCCTTGTAGGCCTCGACCTCGTTGATACGGAGACGAACCTCGGAACCATCTACACGGGACACGAGGTGGGCTCCGAGCAGACGGGGCGCCGCCTCCTCCGGTGCGCCGCTGAGGAGGTCTGCCAGATCGCTCAATGTGCCATCAAAGGCCACGGAGGACGGCGCCGACCTTGGAGGCTGCGGCGATCATCGACTCGCGGATGGCACCGATCTCCGACTGCTCCAAGGTCCGGTCGGGGGCTCGCAGCCGGTAGCGGATCGCCAAGGCTTTCTCCCCGTCTTCCAAGTTCCCACCCTTGAACTCGTCGAAGACTCGGGCCGCCTCGACCAGGTCGGCGGCCGCTCCCCTGGTGACGTCGAGCAGGGTGGCCGCGGAAAGGCCGTCGGGCACGAGGAAGCTGAGGTCGAAATCAACGTGTGGAAACACTGAAGGTGCCGAGGCCACGACAACGTCGGCCGGTTCGAGCACAGGTCCGAGGTCGATCTCGGCGACGGCGACCCGGCCCTCGATGTCGAACGAACGCGCCACGGACGGCGCGAGCTCTCCGACATGACCGATGACTCGATCACTGAGACGGATTTCGGCCGAGCGACCCGGGTGCAACGACGGATGGGGTGCGGCCATGATTTCGTCATCGAGCCCGAGGACCTCGGCGAGCAACCTCCATATGGCCAAGGAGACATGTCCGTCTGCGCTGTGACGAGCGCCATCAAGTGTGACTGGCCCAATGTCACCAACCACGGCCCAGGCCAACCGGTCGAACTGGAGAGGAAGCCGGGGCTCCACGGGGTCGGGCTTCGATGAGAACACCTTGCCGTGCTCGAACAACGCGACGGACGTGTTGCCGTGCGACTGGTTGTAGCGCAGGTCGTTGAGAAGGGCCGGGAGCAGGGTGGGCCGGAGCTTGCCGTCCTCCTCGCGTAGAGGGTTCTTGACGGTGAGCAGGTCCGATCCATCGGTCTCGACCCCCAACGCCCTCATGTCGTCGACACTCACGAACGGCAGGTTGATCGCCTGGCTGAGCCCTATGCCGGTGAGGGTGGTGCTCAATTTGCGCAGGGTCTTCTGCTCTGGTGTGAGCCGTCCGGCCGGTCCCGTCGGCAAGGTGGCGTCGAACTTGTCATAGCCATGGATGCGGGCCACTTCCTCGACGAGGTCTGCGGGCCGGGTCAGGTCGGGCCGGAAAGTGGGGATCGTCACGTGCATTGGCTCAGAGCCATCAACCGACATCCCCAGCCGCTCCAGTATCTGGGTGATGCGATCGGTGTCGAATCCAGGCCCGAGGAGACGGGTGACGTCGTCGAGATCCAGGTCGATGCTCCAGGGCTCCGTCGGGATCGTGACCACATCGACCGCGCCGTCGAGGATCTCTCCCCCGGCGATGGCACGGACCATGGCGCTGGCCCGCTGGTTGGCAATGTCGGCCAGACTCGGGTCGACACCTCTCTCGAACCGGGTGGCGGCCTCCGAGCGGAGGTCGTGGCGCCGCCACATGTGCATGATTGTCGGCGGGTCCCAAGAAGCCGCCTCCATGAGCACGCGAGTGGTGGTCTCCGAGACCTCGCTGCGAGCGCCTCCCATGGTGCCGGACATCGAGGTCGGGCCGGCTTTGTCATAGATGATCAGGTCGTTCGAGGTCAGCTTGCGAGTCACGTGGTCGAGCGTCTCCATCGTCTCCCCCTCTTCGGCTCGCCTCACCACCAGCCGGTCTCCGACGATGGTGTCGGCGTCGAAGGCGTGGAGGGGGTGTCCGAGCTCGAACATCACGTAGTTGGTGACGTCGACGACATTCGATATCGACCTGACTCCAAGCTTGTGGAGGCGGTGCCGCATGCCGAGTGGGGAGGGGCCCACGGTGACGCCAGTGATCTCACGGGCGGTGAAACGGCGGCAACCGGAGAAATCATCGATCACGACCTCGATCGATGTCGTCCCAGCGACCGTCTCCAGTTCCAACGCGGGGACTCTGGTCTCGACGCCGAACCAGGCGCCCAGGTCTCGTGCGATGCCGAGCAGAGACAATGCGTCGGGTCGGTTGGTGGTGACCTCCAACTCGAAGACAACGTCAGGCAATTCCACGAGATCGGCGAATGGCGTGCCGACGTCCGGGTCACCTCCCAATACCAGGATCCCGGCGTGGTCGGAACCGATGCCCAGCTCACGCTCGGAGCAGATCATCCCGTTGGACTCGACTCCACGGATGGTCCGCTGCCCGATCTCGAAGTCGCCCGGAAGCACCGCCCCGGGTCGGGCCACTGCCACTGTTGCGCCGGACTCGAAGTTCCATGCGCCACATATGATCTGCGTCGGTCCTGTGCCACTGTCGACCTGGCACACCCGAACCTTGTCGGCATCGGGATGGGCGGCGATGTCGAGCACCTTGCCCACATAGACGTCGGACCATCCCACTTCATGGGTCACGACGCTTTCGACGGTGTGGCCGAGCATGTCGAAGACGTAGGACAACTCCGCGACATCTGTCGTCGGGATGTCGATGAACTCCTGGAGCCAGGCAAGTGAGACTTTCATCAGAATTGACTCAGGAAACGGACGTCGTTCTCGATGAAGTGGCGAAGCGAGTCGATGCCGTGTCTGGCCATCGCGACCCGCTCCGGGCCCATCCCGAAGGCGAACCCACTTACCTTGGACGGGTCGTATCCGGCTGTCTCCAGGACGAAGGGGTCGACCATCCCGCAGCCGAGGAGCTCCAGCCAACCCTTCCCACCACAGACGCGGCAGCCCGGCTCTCCCCCGTCGCAGTTGAAACAGGAGACGTCCAACTCCGCGCTGGGCTCGGTGAAGGGAAAGAAGTGGGGTCGGAGCCTCACCTCGCTCTGCGCTCCGAAGAACTCCTTGGCGAAGTGGAGAAGGGTCCCTTTCAGATCGCTGAACTGGATGTCCTCATCGACCACCAGTCCTTCGATCTGGTAGAAGACAGGCAGGTGGGTGGCATCGATGGTGTCTTTGCGATAGCAGCGCCCGGGCACGACCACATAGACCGGCGGGTCATGTGTCTCCATCCATCGGGCCTGAACCGGGGACGTGTGAGTGCGCAGCAGCACCTCGTCTTCGGGGGCGCCCCAGTCCAGGTACATGGTGTCCTGCTCCCACCGCGACGGGTGGGTGGCGGGGGTGTTGAGGGCGTCGAAGTTGTAGTAGGCGAGCTCAGCTTCGGGTCCGCCCACCACCTGATATCCGAGTCCTACGAAAATGTCGCAGATCTCATCGATCGTCTCTTGCACGAGATGGATGTTCCCTCTCGGGAAGGAGATCGCCTCGAGGGTGACGTCGATCGACTCCTCACGGAGACGTCGTTGCTCATCGCCCGCCTCCAATTCGGTGCGTCGTTGCTCGAGAATGCGCTGGATCCGACCTGTGGCCTCGTTGAGCTTGGCGCCGACCTTGGGCTTGAGATCATCGGCGAGTTTGCCCATCGAGCGGCGAACCTGTCCGACTTCGGAGTCCTTCCCCAACAGGTGTGACTCCACCCCTTCGAGGTCCTCTAGCGATGCTGCCGCAGCCACGGCCAGCGGGGCATCCGCTATCGCCTTGTCTAGTGTCGAGATGGGGTCCATACCGGGCGGCAGGTTAGACCCCGGCCGGGTCATGGCCGGAACCCTTGGACAACTCGTAGACGGCTATGGCCGAGGCTACGGCGGCGTTGAGGCTCTCGGTTGGTCCCGACATCGGGATGGTGAGGCGGTGTGCAGCCGATTCGATCACTCGATCGTCCAACCCGCTTGCTTCCTCTCCGATGAGGACAGCGATGGGACGCTCCTCGATTTCAGCGAACCCCGCCCCACCAATTGGGATCGCGGCAACGGTGGCCCAACCGGTCAATTCGCCCAACGACCAGATTCGGGAGACAGCTGTCAGGAATTGCCCCCCGGCACCGGCGCGGATGGTCTTTGGTGACCATGGGTCGGCCGAACCTGGCAGATAAGCGAATCCCCAGTCGAAGGCGGCTGCGGTACGCACCATGGTGCCCACGTTCCCCGGATCAGAGACGCCGACTGAGACCAGCAGATTGCGTTTCCGGTCGAGCCATTCGGTGGGGATCTCCACCACCGCCACCGGTCCACGCGGGCTCTTGGTGCCGGCGAGACGTTCCAACGCCCTCCGGTCGACCGGGGTGGTGTCTGTCCCTGCATCCAACGAGAACGTCTCTATGACGGCGGCTCCGGCGGCGATCACATCCGCTACGAGTTGGGGGCCTTCGACGAGAGTGAGCCCTCGCTCCTTTCGGTCCCTGGCGCGATGGAGCCGGGCCGCCTCTACCACCGACTTGGCGCGATGGGTGCGGACCGGCTCCATCTGACTGGGATGACCCGGGCTCAGTTGCCCTTGGCGACCTCGACGAGGTGGGCAAAGGCGTCTGGATCGCTGACCGCCATTTCGGCCAGCATCTTGCGGTCGACTTCGATCTCGGCCGCCTTCAAACCAGCGATGAACTGGCTGTAGGTAGTGCCGTTCTGGCGAGCAGCTGCGTTGATGCGGGAGATCCAGAGCTTGCGGAAGTCGCGCTTGCGGGCGCGGCGATCGCGATAGGCGTCCTGCATCGCATGCATGACCTGCTCATTGGCAGTCTTGTAGCGGCGGCTGCGCGCGCCTTTGTAGCCCTTGGCCCGCTCCAGGACCTTCTTATGGGATTTCTTGGCGTGAACCGCCCTCTTGACACGTGCCATGACTATCCCTCCTCAGCGCCCGAGCTGCTTCTTCAGGACCTTGGCGTCGCCCGGGGCCAAGTCCACCACACCTTTGCGGCGGCGGAACGTGCTCTTGCCCTTGGCCAGCCTCAGATGGCCGCGTCCGGACTGCCGGCGCATCAGCTTGCCGGAGCCCGTCACCTTGACCCGCTTCTTGGCGCCACTGTGAGTCTTCATTTTGGGCACAGTGCCTCCTTATTCTTCTTCGTCCTGCTGCTGCCCGGTGTCGGCGGCGGAGCTCTTCTGTTGCCTCACAGGGGCCAGCACCATGGTCATCGACCCACCTTCGATCTTGGGCGCCTGCTCGACGGTGCCGTGACCGGCAACCTCTTCGGCGAGGCGATTCATGAGCTCCCGCCCGAATTCGGGGCGTTCCCGCTCACGGCCACGGAATCGGATAGTGACTTTGACCTTGTCGTAGTCGTCCAGGAACTCCTGGGTCTTGCGACGGGTGATGTCGAAGTCGTGCTCTCCGATCCGGACGCGCATCCGGAGCTCTTTGATCGTGGTTCGGGTCTGTTTCTTCCGGGCCTCACGTTGCTTGACGGACTGTTCGTACTTGTAACGGCCGTAGTCCATGAGCCGGCAAACCGGTGGCTTGGCATTCGGAGCAACCTCGACCAAGTCCAGGTCGAGCTGTTCCGCGAGCCAGAGGGCCTCGTTCAACTTCTTGACGCCGATTTGCTCTCCATCAGGTGCGACGACACGGACCTCTTTGGCCCGGATCGCACCGTTCACGCGAAGTTCGGTGATGCTGATTCCTCCTGTTGAGTTGCAGTCGCTTCTGCGTTCATGTCGCCAACGTAAAAGGCAGCAGGGCGAAACCTGCTGCCACGAACACAGGCCTCGTGGCCTGTCTTGATCCGGACCTCGGCTCGCTGCAGCGGATCGAATGACCCTGCGCGGCCGGGTGGGGAGGCAGCAACCTCCGCTCTTGCCGTTTCGGTTGTACTCCGAGGGTACCAGCACCGGCGGGTCAACTGATATCCCCCACGCCAGGGTTTCTCAGGTCGCGGAGGGCAGTGACCATCCTGACGGCTGCCTCGGCAGCTTCGACACCCTTGTTGGCCTCTCCGCTCCCGGCCCTCTCCACAGCATGCTCGTAGTCGTGGACGGCAAGAATGGCGTTGGCCACCGGGACCCCCGTGTCGAGCGATACCCGAGTGAGCCCACGGGCCGATTCCCTCACGACGATGTCGTAGTGGTCGGTATCCCCTTTGATCACCGTGCCGATGGCGACGATGGCGTCATACCCGGCTTCGGCCAGCGATTTCGACGCTACCGGGAGCTCGAGTGCCCCGGGGACCCTCAACACCAGGACTTCGGCGCCGAGCTCTGCGAGACGATGGACGGCCCCATCGACGAGACGGTCGGTGATCGCCTGATTCCATCGTGCCGCCGCGATTCCGACTCGGATGCCCGACCCGTCGAGAGAGCCCTCGAGGACTCGAGTCACGCCGAGTCGCCCAGATCCAGCTCGTGGCCCATTCGGGTGGCCTTGGCCCTCAGATAGCTGCGGTTCTCCTCGTTGGCGGGAAGCGAGATCGGGATGCGCTCCTCGATCGAGAGCCCGTAACCCTCGATGGCGGCCCGCTTGACGGGGTTATTGGTCAGAAGACGCATCGAGCGCACTCCGAGGTCGTAGAGGATCTGGCTGCCTACCCCGTAGTCGCGACTATCCACTGGCAGGCCCAGATTGACATTGGCGTCGACGGTGTCGAAACCCTCGTCCTGTAGGCGATACGCAGCCAGCTTGTGGAGAAGGCCGATGCCGCGCCCTTCGTGGCCCCGGATGTAGAGAACAACGCCACGGCCCTCTTCGGCAATCGTCTTGATGGCGTAGTCGAGTTGTTCCCCACAGTCGCAGCGCAGGCTGGCAAACACATCACCGGTTAGGCACTCGGAGTGGACCCGGGTGAGTACTCCCTCTCCGTCGCCGATGTCACCTTTCACAAGGGCGATGTGCTGGCGGTCGTCGACGAGAGATCGGTAGCCAATGGCCTTGAACTCGCCATAAGGGGTGGGTATCCGAGCCTCGACCACCTTCTCGACGAGCTGCTCCGACTCTCGCCTCTGCTGGATGAGGTCAGCGATGGTCCCCATGAGGAGACCATGCTCTTTGGCGAAGATCTCGAGGTCGGGGAGCTTGGCCACCGTCCCGTCGTCGTTCATGATCTCGGCGAGGACTGCTGCGGGGTACTTGCCGGCGAGTTGGGCGAGGTCGACCGCGGCCTCGGTATGGCCCGCTCGCTTGAGCACGCCCCCCGGGTCATAACGCAACGGATACATGTGGCCGGGCCGACTCAGGTCGTCGGGCCTGGTCTCGGGGTCGATAACTGCGTGGATCGTGCGGCAGCGATCGGCTGCCGAGATCCCGGTCGTGGTGCCCCGAGCCGCATCGATCGAGATGGTGAATGCGGTGCGTCGAACATCGGTGTTCTTGGCCACCATCATGGGTAGCTCCAGCTCATCGAGACGCTCTCCCACCACCGGTAGGCAAATGATGCCCGAGGTGTAGCGGAGCATGAAGCCGATGTTGTCGGGTGTGGCGTCCTCGGCTGCGAGGATGAGGTCGCCCTCGTTCTCTCGGTCGGCGTCGTCGACCATGATCACCATTTCGCCGCGTTCTATCGCGGCGACGATCTCTTCGATCGGAGCGAAACTCATTTGGTGCCCTTCAGGAGTCTCTCCACGTATTTGGCGAGAACATCGACCTCAAGATTGACCGTGTCGCCCCGGTTGCGCAACCCCAGCGTCGTGACTTCGAGAGTGTGCGGGATGAGAGCGACGGAGAATCCCTCGTCCGTGAGGCCGGCAACCGTCAGACTCACGCCGTCGATTGTTATCGAGCCTTTCTCAACCAAGTAGCGCTGGATGGAATCCGGGACGGCAACCGACACGACGACCGCGCCATCATCGCCTCGATGTATGGCGGCCACAATGCCGACACCGTCGACGTGGCCCTGAACGATATGGCCGTCGAAACGCCCGTCAGCCGCCATTGGCCGCTCCAGGTTGACCCGGGACTCGGGGGCGAGGGTGCCCAGGTTCGTGCGACGCAGGGTCTCCGGGATCACTTCGACCGTGACCGTGTCATGTCCGGTCTCCACCGCGGTGAGACAGACTCCATTGACAGCCAGCGAAGCTCCGAGTGGCAGACTCCCCAACTCGTGGCCGGACAGCACTAGACGGCGTCCGATCCCAGTTTCTGTCGTCTCTTGCACAGAGCCCACTTGTTCGATGATGCCTGTGAACATTCAGTTCTTCTTCTCGAAGGAGAGGACCACGTCCCCACCAACGTTACGCGTGTCGTGGAATTCCACCTCAGTGGCGGCAGTGATCGTCGGAAAAGCGCCGCCAAATGGCGATCTCCCGGTTCCGCCCCCGAGAAGGGCTCCGACATAGACGAGCCCGTTGTTGACGACGCCCCCGGTCCACCAGGCGCGGGCCACCGTAGGTCCGCCTTCCAGGAGCAGATGGAGGAGCCCGATGTCGGCGAGGGCGCGACATGTGAGCAGCGGGTCCGGGAGGTACTCCTCTCCAGGGACTTCGACCAGCTCGCCGCTGGGAATGTCCCGGGGCGACGCAGACACGACGATGGGATCTCGATCCCAGATGCGAGCATGCTCGGGAAGGGGCGTGCGGCCGGCGATTATCACCGGTCGAGGTTGTGTTCCGTCGAATCCATCGAGCCTGACATCGAGGAGTGGGTCATCATCCCGGATGGTGCCGGCGCCGACGACGACTGCGTCGACAGTCGATCTGAGGCGATGGGCGTCGGCCCGTGCCTCCTCCCCTGTAATCCATTGAGAGGTGCCGTCCGCGGCGGCCACAGAACCATCGAGGGTCATCGCCCACTTGATTGTGACGAGCGGCATGCCCTTCTCACGATGGTGGAAGTACGCCGGGTCGATCTGGCGCGCCTCGCCCTCGAGCAATCCAACTTCGACTTCGATTCCGGCTGCGCGTAGCTTCTCTATGCCTCTGCCCGAAACGTTGGGATCAGGGTCGACCGTGGCGACGACGACTCGTGCGACACCGGCTGCGATGAGCGCATCGGCGCAGGGTGGGGTGCGACCGTGGTGTAAGCAGGGCTCGAGCGTCACATAGACGGTGGCCCCGCTTGCCGACTCACCGACGTGAGAGAGTGCGTCGACTTCGGCGTGCGCAGTGCCCGGGCCCCGGTGCCATCCTTCGCCGAGTACCACGCCGTTTGGGTCGACCACGATCGAGCCAACCCTTGGGTTGGGGTGGGTGTGAGGCCACTGGAGCGCCAACTCGAAGGCGCGCCGCATCAAGCGGTCGGCGGTCACCTATGCAGTGCGTCGATCGATGCGGTAGGTCGAGCCAGGCTGCTTCTTGGCGAACTCCTTCATCTCGACCGCGATCGCCGACGCCTCCCATTGGGTGCCAATGTCTCGCACGTCGGTCGACGCTACACCCAGGGACAGAGAAACCACGGGGAAGGCGTATCGCTCTCCCCTCCGGTCGATGACCTCGATGTAGCCGCGGAGAGCGTCTGCGGTGTCGTAGAGGTCGAGAATGCCGTCGTCGAATCGTTCGATGACTTCTTTGCAGAATGACTCGGACATTGACGGCGGGATCATTGCAACGAAGTCGTCGCCGCCGATATGGCCGACGAAGGCGCCGTCGATACCGAGACTGACGGCCGCGTCGGTGAGGCAATTGCCACAGAATCGGATGACCTCGTCGCCCCTCATGAAGCCGTAGTGATCGTTGAACGCCTTGAAGTTGTCGAGGTCTCCGTGGACGAGCGCGAAGTCGCGACGCTCCCTGATGCTGATCTCGATCTCGGCGGTGATCTTGAAGTTGCCGGGGAGACCGGTCAAGGGTGAAAGGTCTCGGGCGGCCTGAGTCCGGCGAAGCACGGCGCGGACCCTCGCGGCTAGCTCGGTGATATCGAAAGGCTTGGTGATGTAGTCGTCGGCACCCAACTCGAGACCGCGAACGCGGTCCTCGGGGAGGCCGCGGGCGGTCAAGAGGATGATCGGGATGCTCGCCGTCGCTGCCTGGCTTCGCAGGCGGTGGAGGGCGGTGAGCCCGTCCATCCGGGGCATCATGATGTCGAGGACTATGACGTCGGGCGGGTTGGACGTGGCCTTCTGCAATGCGTCCTCACCGTCGATTGCGGTGTCGACCTCGAATCCGTCGAGATCGAGGTTCACCTTCACCACGGTGAGAATGTCTGGATCGTCGTCTGCGACCAGAACTCGTTCACTCATCTGTCTCTGCAACCCTTCTCAAGGATTCCACGGCGCCCGGCGGGTCGTCGGACCGGAACACTGCTGTCCCGGCGACGAGCACGTTGGCACCAGCCGCTATGGCTCGTTCGGCGTTCTCGGGCGTGATTCCGCCATCGACCTGAATATCGGTAGCCAAACCATGGGACTCAACCCATTCTCTTGCGGTCTCGATCTTTGGCAGCACTTCGGGCATGAAGGCTTGTCCTCCGTACCCCGGCTCGACGGACATGACCACGATCACGTCGCTCTTCTCGGCGTACGGCGCAACCGCGTCGAAGGGCGTCCGGGGATTCATCACCAAGCCAAAGTCGAGCCCATGGTCTCTGGTCTTCTGCATGGCGCTGGTCGGGTCGGGGACGGCCTCGATGTGCATTGTGGCGAGATTGATACCCGCCTTGGCCAATTCTCCAACGTAGGCAGCTGGATTAGTCGTCATGATGTGGCAGTCGAAGTACAGGTCGGTGACACCGCGCAAAGCCTCGATCACGGGCATCCCGAAGGAGATGTTTGGGACGAAATGGCCGTCCATCACATCGAGATGGAGCCAGTCGACTACGGCGGCAACACGCCGGACTTCTTCAGCCAGCCGGGAGAAGTCAGCGGCCAGCAGGGATGGCGCGATCTTGACTGCCATGAGCTGAGTCTATGACCTCAGGCGATCACGCCGTGATCCTCTTGCTTCCCGTTGACCCATTGAGGGCCGGACATTGCTCTCTTGCCGGGTGGTTGCAACCGAACCAGCTCGATCGTCCCGTGCGCTAGGGATGCAAGCAGCCGACCTTCCGCCGCTGCCCATGTTCCGGGCTCGAGATGGGCCTCGTCAGGTCTGGCGGCGAAGATCTTGTGAGGGTCGCCATCGAGGACCAAGGTGGCGGCCGGGCTCGGAGCTAGAGCCCTGATTTTTCGAAGAGCCTCCTCGGTGTCGCCCAAGACATCGATCGGGCGGTCGCCTCTCTCGATCTTGTCGGCGTACGTGAGCCCTTCGTCACTCTGCGGTACCGGCTCGATGTGCCCTGCGAGATAGGCCGGCATCTTGTCCACGAGGAGCCGTGCTCCCAGCTCGGCGAGGCGATCGGTCAGGGCTCCGGCGTCGTCGTCGGCAGGGATGTCGATGGCCTGTGCAGTCAAGATAGGCCCTGTGTCGAGACTTTCATCGAGTCTCATGAGGGTCACACCTGTCATGGAGTCTCCGGCCATCAGGGCCCGGACCACGGGTGCCGCCCCCCGCCACCGCGGGAGGAGGCTGAAGTGAACGTTGACCATGCCGTGCTCGGGCATGTCGAGAACGGCGGGTTTGAGAATCCGCCCATACGCCACGACTACGCCGACGTCGAACGGCCCGTGTTCTTGGAGGGTCGAGGCCAGTTGGTCACCATTCTCGGGTTGTGCAACGGGAAGCCCGATTCGGGTTGCGGCTTCCTTCACAGGGGGCGGGCTGGGGGTCCCGGAGCGGCCTTTGGCGCGGTCGGGTTGGGTGACGACCAGCGCGACCTCATGTTCGGGGGAGAGGCGCTCCAGGGTGGGGACGGCCGCCTCCGGCGTGCCGAGAAAGACCACCCGGGCCATCAGGTCAGCCCCAGAGCCTCGTCACGAAGCTCTTTGAGGGCCTTCTTCCGGGTTCGTTTGGACAGGGCGTCGAGAAGCAGTCCTCCGTTGAGATGATCGACCTCGTGTTGGAGGACGCGGCCTAAGAGGCCGTCGCCGGCATGTTCGACTTCGTTGCCATCGAGATCGAGTGCTTTGACCCTGACGAAGGCGGGACGGGTGATCTCCCACCAATAGCCGGGGACGGAGAGACACCCCTCGTCCATCTCGAACTCACCCGCCGTTTCGACGATCTCAGGGTTGATCAGCACTCTCGGCCCCAGCTCGTCGTTGGCGTCGAACACTGCGATACGTCTGGCGACGCCTATCTGATTGGCCGCGAGCCCGACGCCGGGGGCGTCATACATGGTCTCGATCATGTCTTTGGCCAGGGTATGCACGGCAGAATCGATCTCCGTGATCGGCTTGGTGGGCATCCGCAGGACGGGATCGCCAAAGGTTCGGATCGGGTAAATGGCCATGTGGGCACGACAGGGTAGATCGTGCTCCGGCGGTTCAGGGCAGTGATAGCGTCAACCCCCGCCTTGATGGGACGCATCTCATGGCGGCTGCTCGAGTTGGTGGACGATGGGCCGATAGTCATGAACGTGATACGCAAGTTGCTTTGTGTTGTATTGGCCTTTTCGTGCGTCACCGCCTGCTCCGGTGGTTCCGAGACCGAGATCAGGGGCATATGGGTGTTGACCGCTTTCGACGGGATCGAGGTGGAACTCGGCGCCAATTCAACCGGGTCACCGTGGGTGGAGATCTCCGATGTCTTCGAAGGCAACACCGGATGCAACGGCTTCTCCGCAGCCCCCCAGGACAACGCACCCGCCTACGTCATCGACGACGACATCCTGTATCCCGCCGAGGTCTTTCAAAACCTGATGGGTTGTGAGCCGAACGACGCCGAAGAGGCGTTCGGCTCGGTGTTCGGCCCGGACGGTATCGAGGTCGTGATCCAGGAGGATCAGATGACCTGGCATGGCAACGGAACTCGCCTCGAGTTCAGCAGGGCCCAGGAACGACCTCCGGAATCTTGACGAACGGCCGAAGGTTCAGACATCGATGGGGTCGGCATCGATCCGCACTGTCGCCCCGCCGTCTCGCCAGCGGCCGACCATGGGACGCAGCGACACTCGAGCCTTCCCCAGCGAGCCGGTGAGTAGCCAGCGTTTCCCGTCGGGGACCTCGATCGGACCCATGACCACGGCGCCCTCTAGTGATGCGAGATCCGATTCGGCGGTGTCGGGAGTTTTCCCTCTGATCTCGACGGCCACCATCTCCGACGCCGGCGGCGCCGCTTCTCTCGCCCGCTCCACCAGGACCCTCTCGAGATACGGGATCGGATCTCCCCTCCTCAGTGTCGCCACCAGGAGAGAGTCGGGTCGCGAGGTCTGCAGCATGAGCCTCGTGCCGGTTCCATCTCTGACCGCAAGGGCAAGACGGGCGAGTTGGCGCAGGGCCTCCTCGCTTGTCCGATAGCCGGTGCCAAGCAGCATCCCGTCGACATCGGCGGCGACTGCGAGAGCGACCATCGGCAAGCCCGCTAGATCTCTCTCCGTGCCCACGATCACTGGCCCTTCACCAGGGTGGACAGCAGCGACTCCGTCGCCCACGCGTCGGTTGATCTCCGAGACCAGACGCTCGGGGATCGTGCCCATCTCCTCGAATTCTTTGTTCCCGCAGTTGCGGCAGGCTCCCACCGCACTGTTGCATCGAGGGCAGGCATCGACACGGCCAACGCGGGTTCCGCACTTGGAACAGCTCCGCAGGCTGCGACATCGGGTGCAACGCATGGATGCGAATCCGATGCGTCGATGGGTGAAGACGAACACCCGCTCACCGCCCTTGACGGTCGCCGCGATTGCAGCCAGAGCGCGTTCGGACAGGAACCCGGACCCTGGCCGGTCCTCGGTGCGATCGACCACCTCGACGAGGGGCCAGGCCCGGTTGCCTTCATGGACCGTCTCGGCACCCGCCGCGAGGAGCTCGACACTCGGAGTCGGTCCGTAAAAGACGAGGTTGAACCCCTCGAGCCGGCTCCGGGTGCGCATCAGGTCACGGACGTGCAGCGTGGGGGTCTGACGGTCTTTCATAGCCCTCCGCCCCTCTTCGAGGACGATGGCGAGCCCGAGCCCTCCGATTCTCCATGAGGCCGTCTTGGGGGTGCCGATGACCAAACGAGGAGGAGACTGGGCAGCTTGCCACGCCTTGGTGTCGGTCTTGTCATCCTCACCGGCGACGGCAGCCACTATTCCTCCCCAGATCTGCGTCGCTTGTTCGGCGAGCTCGGTGACCTCCGCTGCCGAAGCGGCCACCACGAGGACTGATTGTCCTGCTGCCAGCACCGGACCCAACTCATCCAGCCATCCAAGACGGCGCCAGTTGCCAACGAGGGCCATCACCGGGCTGCGATCCTCGCCTGCGGTCCTGGCAATCACTCCTTCGAGTGCACCCGCGGAAGACTTCAGATCAGGCACCGTTTCGCCGGCCGGGATCTTCCTGGGGAGATTCGGCGGGGTGGCACGGCCCAGCAACACCGATACGGGGGCGACGTAGTGTCGCGCTGCCCAGAGCATCGACTCGAGGAGCCTCCCATCGAAGGCGGGCTCCATCCCCGACAGGGCGCTGATTTCCTTCAGCTTCCCCTCTCGACCGTCCGCCATCTCGACGACCCAACCGCGTACCCGCCGGCCGGATAGGGGAACCCGGACGATGGAGCCGATGCGGATGTCGTCGGAGAGATGATCGGGAACCTCGTACCAGAAGCCCTCGTCGACGGCGAAGGAGGCGACATCGGGGACGACCCGAGCCGCCGGCT
>Ga0307505_10001675_pt1 | contig 17075 bp, 16 predicted proteins | sample 23_S_MG_FD_202183 | JGI IMG/M metagenome (GOLD analysis project Ga0307505, IMG submission 202183) | Soil microbial communities from Populus trichocarpa stands in riparian zone in the Pacific Northwest, United States - 23_S | ecosystem: Environmental > Terrestrial > Soil > Riparian zone > Trees...
GCGCGCGGATTCAGGTGCGCAGTTTCCAGCCACTACGGAAAATCCACCACACCACGGCAAGGCAGATCGCGAGAAATCCCAGGGTCATGCCCGTGCTGACCGCGATGTGCACATCGGCCACGCCATAGAAACTCCAGCGGAAGCCGCTGATCAGGTATACGACCGGATTGAACAACGTGACCTTCTGCCAGAACGGCGGCAGCATGTTGATCGAGTAGAACGCGCCGCCGAGAAACGTCAACGGGGTGACGACCATGAGCGGGATCACCTGGAGTTTCTGGAAGTCGTCCGCCCACAGGCCGATCACGAAGCCGAACAGGCTGAAGGTGACCGCGGTGAGCACGAGGAAGCCGACCATCCAGACCGGGTGCGCGATCTCGTAGGGCACGAACATGCGCGCGGTGACGAGGATCAGCAGGCCGAGGATCAGCGACTTGGTCGCCGCTGCGCCCACGTAGCCGATCACGACCTCGACCCACGACACCGGCGCGGACAGCAGTTCGTAGATCGTGCCGGCCCATTTCGGCATGTAGATGCCGAACGAGGCGTTGGAAATGCTCTCACCGAGCAGCGAGAGCATGATCAGTCCCGGGATGATGAAGGCGCCGTAGCTGACCCCGTCGATGTCGCCCATGCGCGAGCCGATCGCCGCACCGAACACGATGAAGTACAGCGCCGTCGTCAGCACCGGTGCGGCAATGCTCTGGGTGATCGTGCGGAACGTGCGCGCCATTTCGAACCGGTAGATCGCGCGGATGGCGTGGATGTTCATGCGCGAGCCTCCCTCGGGGCGTGGACGAGGCTGACGAAGATGTCTTCCAGCGAACTCTCGTTGGAACGCAGGTCCTTGAAGTCGATGCCCTGCTCATGGAGCGCACGCAGCAGATCGGCGATGCCGGTTTCCTCGGTCTGGGTATCGAATGTGTAGGTCAGCGTGTTGCCGTCCGCGGACAGCTCCAGCGGAAGGTCGGCGAGGGCTTGCGGAATCTGCGCAAGTGGATGCTGCAGGTTCAACGCGAGCTGCTTCTTGCCGAGCTTGCGCATCAGCACATGCTTGTCCTCGACGAGGATCAGTTCGCCCTTGCTGATCACGCCGATGCGATCGGCCATTTCCTCGGCTTCTTCGATGTAGTGCGTGGTCAGGATGATCGTCGTTCCGTTGTCGCGCAGGCGCCGTACCATCTGCCACATGTCGCGGCGCAGCTCGACATCGACGCCGGCGCTGGGCTCGTCGAGAAACAGGATCTTGGGTTCGTGCGACAACGCCTTGGCGATCATCACCCGCCGCTTCATGCCGCCGGACAGGGTCATGATTTTCGCGTCACGCTTGTCCCAGAGCGACAGATCGCGCAACACGCGCTCCAGATGGGCGTCGTTGCGCGGCTTGCCGAACAGGCCGCGACTGAACTTCAGTGTCGCCGCCACGGTTTCGAACGCGTCGGTGTGCAGTTCCTGCGGCACGAGGCCGATCGCGGCGCGCGCGGCGCGGTAGTCGCGCACGATGTCATGACCGTCGGCGGTCACCGTGCCCCGGCTTGGCTTGACGATGCCGCAGACGATACCGATCAGGGTCGTCTTGCCGGCCCCGTTCGGGCCGAGCAGCGCGAAGATTTCACCGCGGCGGATGTCCAGATCGATGCGCTTGAGCGCTTCGAAGCCGGTGGCATAGGTCTTGTCGACTTCGCGAACGCGAACGATCAGATCCTGATTGTGATCGGGGCTGGCCCTGTTGCTTGCGGGCAATGACATGGAGTCTCCGGGTGGAATCGTGCGCTACGGTGGCGGCGGAGCAGTCGCATGCTCGACGCGCCGCGCGATCGCAAGCGGGCAAGTATAGTCGCGGCGACGCGCAGCGTGGCCAGCGCTGCTCAGCGTTGCATCCGTTCGGCTCGACTTTGGAAGGCCTTCCAGAGGCGATGCACCGTCTTCCTGGATGCGCCAACGGCATCGGGCCTGAAGTCCTTCCCGCAAGAAACGTGCAGGCGCTCACCAGGTCGGATCGTCGCCGGGCGGGTCGATGTCGATATCGCCATCCGGTTCGACAGCGGAAACTCCGGCGATTCCGGTCAGCGCACGCGCGGTGGCCTCGTCGGCCGAGCCGACGATCGTGCTGATCGCTTCGAAGACCTCGTCTACCTGGAAACCTTTGGCGGCAATATCAGTCGAGATCGCGTCGAGCGCGCGCTCCTGTGTTGTGGTCACGTCACCGGCTAGCGGGGTGCGAGGGCAGCGGCGGAACCGCGCTGCCCACGCCGATCCGCAAACCGTCAGGGGTTGTCGAACCCATGGCGGAAGATCAGGTCATTGCCGGTGATCGGCAGTGGCGTGCTGAAGCGCGAGGTGCCCGCAGCGGTTCCCGACAGCCGGGTGAACGTCGCGGTGAGGAACCGATCCATCACGAACTCGGGCGAGGACAGCGTGGTCGAGAAACTGCTCGCCGAGGCCGGCACGGCCAAGGTACCGAGATACCAGCGGCCCTGGCTGCCATCGTCTGCATAGAAGTCGATTTCGCCCGCGTCGGGCACTGCGGTCAGGGTGCCGGCGACACCTCCGGTATCGCCGCTGGCAAGGGTCACCACCGGGGCATTCGGTGCGCCGCTGCGCTGGATGCCACCACTCGGATGCGCGTACAGCGTGTTGCGGCGAATGTCGACCCGGCCGACCCCGGCCAGCAGGTTCGCGCCCCAGCCGCCACCGACGCCACCGCGGATGACATTGGCCTGTTCGAGCGTCCCGCCAATCGCGACCGTGCCGGTGCTGCCCGATCCGTTTTCAACGCGCAGCGCGTCACCGGAATTGATTCCGGATTGACCGGTCGGTCGCTGACCGATCAGGTTGCGCCGGATCGTCACGTTGTTGCTGTTGTCCACGACGATGCCGCGGATGTTGGAGACCACGACGTTGCCCTGGCCCGCGATGCCGCCGATCGTGACCAGGCTCGAGCCGACGGTCACGATGCCGCCCGCCGGCAGGGTCGGCGAAGGCGCGAAGCAGCTTCCGCCACCATTGCCGAGCAGGGTCTGGCCGTTGGCGGCCAGGCCGATGTAGTTGCCGAACACGTTGACGAGCGTGCTCGTGCGGATGCGGATCCCGCCATGGTGGTGCCCGCCGATGTGGTTGCGCTGATTGATGTTGGCCTGGTTCAAGCCGATGAAGACGCCGCTGCTGTCGGCCACGTCGATGCCGTACGAACAGTTGCTGGCCATGCTGCCGTCTGGGCGGATGCCGAGAAACGTGCCGTAGATCGTCGTGTTGAGCGCGTTGTAGACGAGTATCGCCGGCTCCCAGGCGGGGTTTTCCGAATTCAGTCCGAAGCCGCTCGAATACACCTCGACCGGATTGTGCGTCGAGCGCCGGATCTCGGTGCCGTTGACACCGGCGACCCAGATTCCCTGGGTGCGCACGTTTTCGATGCGCACGCCGCGTACCTGCGAGTCGTGCGCATTGCCTTCCAGAAAGATGCCACCGAAGAAGGCCCGCCCACCCTGGCCGTTGACTTCGATGTCATCGATGAACACGCGCGCACTTGCGCGCAATCCATAGCCGGTCGCGGTCTGGCTGGTGTTGTTGGAACGGATCACGTGACGCACGCCACTGCCCGGACTGAACAACTGGATTTGCGTTGGCCGCGCGATCACTGGCAGCGGCTCGCTGGTCACCGTATCGCCGAACGCGCCGGGGCCGTTGTCGATGATGATCGTGTTGAGCCCGCCGCTCGTGCAGCCCAGCGAGTTCACGTCCAGGATCGCGCGGCGAAAATTGCCGACCGGCGTGTTGCTGTCGACATAGAAGGTTCCACACGCTTGCGCGAGCGCATGGACCGGAACCCAGACCAGGACCAGGCTGGCGAACAACGCAACAAGACGCGACATGACAATCCCCTGCAATGACCGGATGCAGGGCATGGGCAGCTTTCGTGCCATCCGTGGACTGTTCGGCGATTGGCTTGTGGCGCGTTGATTTTACTGCGATTTCCGGTCAATCGACTGTGTCGTGCGGGGTCGGGCTGGCGGGCGATTCCGGCGCGCGGGATCGGTGCTTTCCCGACCACGGGAAGCGGGGGGCAGCGCATGCAAGCCCTGCTACTCGCCCAGGGCAGCGAACTCGCTGGCGAACGGAGCGAGATACGCGCCGCTGTGCTGCTGGACTTCGGCGAACGCGGCGCGTGCGGCATCGCCCCAGCGCGGCGGATCGCGGCGTGCGGCCAGCGCGAGGAGGCGCGCATGGTGCAGGGCGAATACGCGGTTGTCGGCCAGTTCCTCGCGCACCGCGGCGAGCCGCGCGAGCTCCTCGGCGAGAGCCTCGGCTGGAACACCGTCGGGTTCGGCGCTGACCACGAGGTCGGCCAATTGCGCGGCGGCGGCGCCGCGATCACGCGGATGGGTCAGGCCGCGCCCGAGCTCGCGTCGCGCGGTCGCGAACTCGTCCCGCGCATCAATCCCGTTGCGTTTGCGCTCGCGAGCGAGCAACAGGTGCAAGGCGCCGGCCTGCACGGCCAGACCGGCATCGTCGGCATGCGCTTCCAGATCGGGAAAGCCGGCGCGCGCGCGCGCGAGCACGTCGGCAGCGGAATCACCGCGCTGCAGAAGGTGGCGCGCGAGCGTGAACTGCACGCTGAGGCGATTGAACCGCGGCCCGCCGCGGCGCGGATCGACCGCGAGCACGCGGTCGTAGTACTGCTCGGACGCCAGCAGGTCGGTGTCGGCGGCGACACCGGTTGCGGCGAGATACTGGCCCTGGGTCCAGTGCGCAAACGCGAGGCGCTGGAGGATGCGCAGGTCGTCGGGCAGGCGCTGCAGGGCCGGGGACAGCAACTGCACGGCACGCTCCAGAACATCGCCCGGCGGCTGGCCCGCGTGGTAGCGCTCGTTTCCCCACCAGGCGAGGATTTCGGCCAGACGCAGGCGCGAGCCGAGGGTGTCCTGCGCATCGAGTGCCCGCTGCATGGTTTGCGCCGCGCTGGCGAACATGCGCTCCTTGTCGTCGCGGCCGTGGATCGCGAGCATCTGCCGCGCGGTGCCGAGTTCGACCAGCAGCGCGACCTCACCTGGCGCATGCTCGCTGGCGGCCAGCAGCACGGCCTCGGCTTCGATGAGCAATGCGTCGCCGTCGGCGGCGCGATTGCGGGCGTGATCGCTCGCGCTGATCAGGCTCTGGCCCAGCGCCAGCGCGGTCTCGTTGCCCGGTGCCGCGGCATGATCCGTGCGCACACGGGCCGCCGCCGCATCCGGAGCGTGATTGAGCATGGCCTGGCGTCGCGCGAGCGCGCTGTAGGCCAGCGCGCTCGCGCTGCGCACCGTGGCATCGGTGCTGTCGTGGGCGATCGCTCGATCGCACGCAATCAGGGTCTCGGGCAGTGCGGCGGCATCGCCCTTGCGACTGGCCAGGCGCAGACGCAAGGTTGCCACGCGACATCGTCCGATCTGGGCCGCAGCCAGACTGCGCGCGGTATCGGCCAGCGCGGAAAATGCCTGGTCGGCGATCTCGAGCGCGGCATCGACATCGGCCACTTCGGCTTCATCGAACAAACCCAGGACGTGATCCAGATGCAACTGGGCCGACAGCAACTCCGCGGCGAGCGAAGGATCGTCGATCGCGCCAAGCAGGGCCTGCGCGTCGTCGCGCCGGCCGGCGTGGAACGCGAGCAGGGCCTGGGCGATACGCGAATCGACATCGCTTGCGTTGCCGGCGCGTTCGAACAGTGCCAGCGCAGGTTCGAGAAACTCGGCGCGGATCTGACCCGCGCGCGCTTCGCGCAGCTCGCGGTCGCCAATCGCGCCGAGCGCGGCGAGTCGTTCTGCGGCGATGCGTTCGCGCACGCGACCGCGCAGGATGGCCAGTGCGGTGGTCTGCGGACCTTCATCCCAGGCCGCATCGAGAACCTCGCTCGCGGCATCGATATCGCCAAGCGCGAACAGCGCGCGCCCGAGTGCCTCGGCGGCGGCGCGGCGCACATTGCGATCCGCATCGGCGATTGCCGCGCGCAACGGGATCAGGCGTTCGCCGAGTCGGGCGCGGTGCACGGCGAGATCCTGTTGCGGACGCATGGCCGCGAGTTCGAGATCGCGGGCAATCCCCAGTGCGGTCGTCGCGTAGTCCTGGGCGAGGCGGGTGCCGCGCGCATTCTCGAAGCGGCCATGAACCCAGATCGCGCCGCCGGCAACCGGCAACGCGATGGCCAGGGCCAGTGCGGCGGCGCGAGCGGGGCTGCGGCGCAGCCAGCGCGCGGACTGTGCGATCAGGCCGTCGCGACGCGCACGCACCGGGCGGCCATCGAGCCAGGCTTCGAGATCGTCCTGCAACGCGCGGGCACTCTGGTAGCGCCGTCCCGGTTGTTTTTCCAGGCACTGGCGCACGATGCGCGACAAGGCCAGCGGTACCCTGGCATCGACACGATGCGGCGATGGCGGCTCATGACGCAGGACGCGCACGACGGTTCCGGCCAGCGAATCGGTCGCGAACGGCGCGCGATCGCAACACAGCTCGTAGAGGATCACGCCGAGGCTGAACACGTCGCTGCGGCGATCGATCGCGCGCTCGCCGGCCGCCTGTTCGGGTGACAGGTATCCCGGGGTGCCGAGGAATTCGCCTTCGACCGTCAACGCCGTCGGCACCTCATCGTGGACGAGGCCGAAATCCACGACATACGGCGTCAGGCTTGCATCGGCTTCGCGCGCGACGAGAATGTTGGCCGGCTTGAGATCGCGATGAACGAGGCCGGCCCGGTGCGCGGCATGCACGGCGTCGACCACCGGCAGCAGCAAGGCGATGCGTTGTTCGAGATTCAGGGTGCCGACTGCGCGGTCCAGCGCTACGCCGTCGATCAGTTGCATCGCGATGTAGGGCTGGCCGTCCTGCTCGCCGCTGCCGAATATCCGCGCGATGTTCGGGTGATCCAGGCGCGCCAGTGCCGCGGCCTCGCGGCGCAGGCGCTCCACCAGCGCGGGCGTGGACGCATGCAGCAGCTTCAGCGCGACTTCGTGGCCGCGCTCGGCATCGTAGGCGCGCAACACCCGGCCGGTGCCGCCGCGCCCGATTGGAACTGCCGAGTGATAGCGCATGGTCGTCGTACTATACGCGGACATCGTGGCGTTTCCGGGAGCGATTGAACGCATGGCCATCCGACTAGTCGCCCGCATCGGGCTGCGCGAAGTCCGTCACCTGCTGGTGGCCGGAGAGGCGCTGATCGGTGCGGATGCCGCTTGCGACTTCGTGCTCGGCGATCCCACCGTCTCGCGCCACCACGCGCGCGTACGCCTTGGCGACGACGGCCATCTTGAGGTGGCCGATCTGGATTCGCGCAATGGCATCGAAGTCCGCGGTCGACGCGTCGCCGAGGCCGGCGGCCTGGGACCCGGCGATCGCTTCCAGGTGGGCGATGTGGCGGTGCGCATCGAGAGCGTCGATGCCGCAGACGCGGAGATCGCCACCCCGGCACTGGCCGGCGGTGCGGGCGATGGGCGCGCGGCCATTGCCCAGACCATGGCCACCTCGCCGCGCCAGAACTTCATCGGCCTGGCCTTGCCGGACCTCCTGCACGCCGCCGCTGCCGGTCTTGGTTTCAGCGATCTGGCCGCACGCGTCGTGACTGCGCTGGTCGACCAGGGCGTGCCCGGTGCGCGCTTGTTGCAGGGCGAGCACGCGCTGCTCGGACGCGCCGGGCGCGACGGCGAGGGACCGGTCCATCGCTTCGTCGCCGAGGACTTGTCGCTCGACCTGCTGCATGACGAGGATCAGAGCGAGTCGAGCCTGCGGCCGCTGGCGATGCTGTCGCTGGATCTGCTGCTGCTGGCACGCCGGCAGTCCGTGCCGGCGGTGCGCAGCCGCTCCGCGTCCGCACCGGTGACGGTTCATGCGCCGCAGCCGCCACCCGGCAATGACGCCGGCGTTCGTGAACTGTATCGCCAGGCCGCGGTGGTCGCGGGGTCACGACTCAACGTGCTCGTCGAAGGCGAGTCGGGCACGGGCAAGGAACTGTTCGCGCGCTACCTGCATGTCGCCGCCGGTCTGGCCGAATCGCGCTTCGTCGCCCTCAACTGCGCGGCGCTGCCGCGCGACCTGCTCGATGCCGAATTGTTCGGCATCGAAGCCGGCGTCGCCACCGGCGTGACCGCGCGTGCCGGACGCTTCGAGCAGGCCCATGAAGGCACCTTGTTTCTCGACGAGATCGCCGACATGGCGGCCGAGACCCAGGCGCGCCTGCTGCGCGTGCTGCAGGAGGGCGAGGTGTACCGCATCGGCGGCAGCAAGCCGCGCGCGGCGAAAGTCCGGGTGATTTCGGCGAGCAACCGCTCGCTCTCGGCGATGGTCGATGCGGGCCAGTTCCGCCTGGATCTCTACCACCGGATCGGCGACTGGAGCGTGCGCCTGCCGCCCTTGCGCGAGCGTCCCGACGACATCGCCATGCTGGCCGGTCATTTTCTCGAACGCGAATGCCGCACACGCGGCATCGGCTACGCCGGAATCTCGCGCGCCGCGCTGGACTGCCTGGAACAGCATCAATGGCCCGGCAACGTGCGCGAGCTTGAGCGCGAGATGCTGCGGGTAGCGCTGTTCCTCAACGACGGCGAGATCGTCGACAGCGGTCTGCTCAAGCCCGAAGTGCGTGGTGCCCGGGTTGCCGCGGTGGATGGCTCGCTTGAGCATCAACTGGCAGTGCATGAGCGCCGCATCATCCGGGCCGCGCTCGCCGCGCACGAGGGCAATGTCGTGCGTGCGGCGGAGAAGCTGGGCGTCGGCAAGTCCACGCTGTATCGCCGGCTCGCTGAACTCGGGATCGAGTCGGGCCCTGCCACGGACCGCATGCCAGGATGAACACCGCGGCTGTCATGATCCTTGCCGTTCTCGCTGCGACCATGGCCATGTTCCTGTGGGGGCGCTGGCGTCACGACATGGTGGCCATGGCAGCGTTGCTGCTCTGCGTATTCATCGGCGTGGTGCCCGCGGCCGACGCATTCGCCGGATTCGGCCACCCCGCGGTGATCACGGTGGCCAGCGTGCTCGTGCTCGGCTACGGATTGCAGGTCACCGGGGCGGTGCATGTGCTGGCCCGGCGCATCCTGCCCAAGTCCGCGGGACCGACCCTGAGCATTCTCGCGTTGATCTCGCTCGCGGCCTTGCTCTCGGGTTTCATGAACAACGTCGGCGCGCTCGCGCTGCTCATGCCGATCGCGATCCAGATGGCGGCCAAGCTCGATCTGCCGGCCGGCAAGGTGCTCATGCCGCTCGCGTTCGGCTCGATTCTCGGAGGCATGACGACACTGATCGGTACACCGCCCAATCTGATCGTGGCCGGATACCGGACCACCACGGGCGCCGGGTCGTTCACGATGTTCGATTTCGCGCCGGTCGGGGTTACCGTGGCCGTGATCGGAATCCTGTTCGTCGGCCTGGTCGGCTGGCGCCTGGTCCCGACCCGCAAGCAGGCGGAAGGCGGAAGTTTCGAGTCGGCGGTGTACCTGAGCGAAGTACGCATCATCGAAGGCAGTGTGGCCGTCAACAAGACCTTGCGCGAAGTCGAGCAGCTGCTCGACGAGGCCGACGCCCAGGTCGTCGGCCTGGCGCGTGGCGAGATGCGCATTGCGGCGCCGAATCCGTTGCGCGTGCTGCGTGCGGGCGATGTACTGGTCATCGAAGTCGAGCCCGAATCGCTCGCGGCTGCGCTGTCGAGTCTGGGTCTGAAGCTCGAAGAAGACGTGTCCCACGCCGACCAGGCGCTCATGGCGGCCGAACTCAGGGCCAACCTGTCAGGCGACGAGGAAACCGGCACGGCGCGCACGGGCGGCGAAGAAAAGGGCAAGGACAGATCGCGAAGCAGCGAAGTCGTGCTGCAGGAACTCGTGGTCATGCCGGACGCGGCAATCGTCCTGCGCTCCGCAGCGGACATCGAGTTGCGCACGCGCTACGGCATCAATCTGCTGGCGATTTCCCGTCAGGGTCAGCGTTCGGTCCGGCGCTTGCGCTCGACCCCGATCGAGGCAGGCGACGTCCTGCTCATGCAGGGTGCCGCCGAAGCGATCGCCGGATTCGCGGCCCAGTTCGGCTGCTTGCCGCTGGTCACCCGCGACATCCGCGTACCGAAAAAAGGTCAGGCGCTGACCGCCACGCTCGTCATGCTTGCGGCGGTCTGTGCCGCGGCGTTCGGACTGCTGCCCGCTGCGATCGCGTTCGCCAGCGGTGCCGCGGCATTTGTAGCGCTCGGACTGGTGCCCGTGCGCTCGATCTACACCTCGATCGACTGGCCGGTCATCGTGCTGCTCGGTGCCATGCTCCCGGTCGCCGATGCGATGGCCACGAGCGGCGCAGCCGACCTCATCGCGCGCACGTTGCTGGACCACGTCACGATGGGCAACGCGGTGGCCGGACTGGTGGTGCTCATGATCGTGACGATGTTCCTGTCCGACGTCATGAACAATGCCGCCACGGCTGCGGTCATGTGCCCGATCGCGATCAGCGCGGCCGCGCAGCTCGGGGTCAATGCCGATGCGTTCCTCATGGCGATTGCGGTCGCGGCCTCGTGCGCGTTCCTGACCCCGATCGGCCATCAGAACAACACCCTGATCCTCGGTCCCGGTGGCTTCCATTTCGGCGACTACTGGCGCCTGGGCCTGGCTCTGGAAGTGGTCGTGATGGTGGTCGGCGTGCCGATGCTGCTGTGGGTCTGGCCCTTGTGAGGTCTGCCCGTCTGTATCATGCATGCGCTCACGTCGAGCCGATGCGGGCGCCTGATCCGTGAAGACGATTTTTCCTTGCACGCAAACATTTCCGCCGATGCGAACACACGATGTCGATTGCACCATGAACAGCGAGATGCCTGATCGTCTTGCCCACGCAGCAGCCCACGGAGCGGGGCGATGATTTCCGCGCAGGAGGCACTGGACCGTCTGCGCGAGGGCAACCTGCGCTTCGTTTCCGAAACCCGCGGCAGCGATTCGCTGACCAGTCCGACGCGGCGCCGCGAGGTGGCCGCGGCGCAGACACCGTTCGCGATCATCCTCGGTTGTTCGGATTCGCGCGTGCCGGCCGAAATCGTCTTCGACCAGGGCCTTGGCGACCTGTTCGTGATCAGGGTCGCCGGCAACATCGTCGCGCCCTCGCAGATCGGCAGCGTCGAATTCGCTGCGGATCGCTACGGGACGCCGCTCGTCGTCGTTCTCGGTCACTCCAACTGCGGCGCCATTCTCGCCACGATCGAGGAGCTCGGCCGCCGCTCGGAAGAACAATCGCGCAACCTGCGTTCGATCGTCGACCGCATCCGCCCGTCGGTCGCGGGTCTGCTCGGCACCAGCCTCGCCTACGATCACGACGCGCTCGTGCACCAGGCGGTACGCAACAACATCCGCATGTCGGTAAACCAGTTGCGCAACGGCTCGGAAATCGTCGAACAGCTGATCCTTGCGCGCGGTCTGCGTGTCGTCGGCGCGGAATACTCGCTGGAAACCGGAGTGGTCGAGTTTCTCGATGTCTGAACCGATCCGGTCGGGTCGGGTCAGCGCTTGCTCGCGAGCATGCGCCGGTCAACGCGACGGCCTGCACGCGTGTCGATTCCGAACGATTCGCCGAGAATGTCGAGCGCTCGGCGGTTGCGTGCGCCGCTGAGCGAGGCGACACAATCGCGCGGAACGACAACACGATAACCACGCAGGTGCGCGTCGATCGCCGTGCACAACACACAGCCGTCCCCGGCAATCCCGGCGAGCACGATGAGTTCGCTGCCCAGATCGTGCAGCAACTCGGCGAGCGGTGTCGCATAGAATGCCGACTGCTTGGGTTTGAGCACGAGATAGTCGTCGCGACCCGGCGCGAGGCCATCCGCGAGCATCGGCGCCCCGCGCGCGATGATCTCGCGCATGTCCGAGCGCCAGCGGCCGCGATTGTCGTTGGCATATACGACCGGGATGCCGTGACCGTGCAGGCGCACGCGCAGTGCGGACAGATTGCGCAGGGCGGGCAGCGCTTGCCGGCGCAGGCGCGCACCATCGGGAAACTTGTAGTCGGTGAGGACATCGACGATCACGAGCACTGCATTTGCGCGGGCGTGCCGCGACGACGCAAGGCCCGTGCCGTTCATGCGTGCGGACCTCCGTCTCTGCGCTTCTGAATGCTGATCCCGCCATCGACCTCCAGGAATGCACAATCGAGCTCCTCGAGCCTGCAATCGGCGCAGCGCAGCGCTTTTTCAATGTCGGCTTCACTGACGCGCTGGCGTCGCAACACGCTGTCGAAGATCCGGCCCCCGCGGGCAAGAAGGATGGGAGCGCCTTCCAGTGCCTCGTCGACACGACGGTTGCGCGCCGAGATCCAGGCGACGCCGAAGTTGAGGGCGACAAGCACGCCGGCCACGATCAGGCCGCCGGTGAGCGAGCGATCCTCCCCGACCATCGAGCTGCCCACCGCTTCACTGAGCAGCAGCACGACAAGCAGGTCGAAAGGAGTGAACTGCCCTATCGTCCGTTTGCCGGACAGGCGGATCATCACGAGCAGAACCCCGTATACGACGATCGCGCGAACGGCAAATTCCCACGGCGGCAAGTCAAGCGTGAACATGAACACCCATCCGGCCAACGGGAGTCGATTGGGCGCGGCACCGGCTCACCCCGTGCTGAACGCGGACCCGGGTTCGAACTGACGTTCAGTCACCGTTTCTCCCCACCACCGGGTGCGCGGCGGAAGCCGTTCAATCGGCATTGCCGGGCGCGCATTCGCGGGCGCGCGCCTGCAGGAACGCGCGCTCGCGTTCGTTGCGCGTGAGGGTGGCGGCCCGCTCGAACTCGGTGCGCGCCTCGTCAACGCGGCCGAGCCTGAACAGCAGATCGCCGCGTGTCGTCGGCAGCAGGTGATACCCGCGCAGCGCAGGCTCGTCGCGCAACCCATCGACGATGTCCAGCCCGGCCTGTACGCCGGAAGCCATCGCCACGGCCACTGCGCGATTGAGTTCGACGATCGGCGATGCGGTGAGCTCGTGCAGCTCTGCATACAGGGTCGCGATACGCGACCAGTCCGTTGCCGCGGCATCCGCAGCGCGCGCGTGACACGCGGCGATCGAAGCTTGCAGGGCATACATGCCGCGTCTCCCGCCAAGACGTTCGACGCGCGCCAGTGCAGCGAGGCCACGCTGGATCAGCAGGCGATCCCACAACGCACGATTCTGCGCGGGCAGCAGGATCGGCGTGCCGTTCGCATCGATGCGCGCACGCGTGCGCGAGGCCTGGATTTCCATGAGCGCGATCAGCGCATGGACCTCGGGCTCGTCCGGCATGAGTCCGGCAAGGACCCGACCCAGGCGCATCGCATCGGCGCACAGCGCCGGGCGCATCCAGTCATCGCCGGCCGTGGCCGCATAACCTTCGTTGAAGATCAGGTAGATGACCTCAAGGACCGAGGCCAGCCGTGGCGTGCGTTCGTGCGCCTGCGGGAACTCGAACGCCACCTGCTTCTCGGCCAACGTGCGCTTGGCGCGCACGATGCGCTGGGCGATGGTCGGCTCGGGGACGAGGAATGCGCGCGCGATCTCGTCGGTTGTCAGCCCGCCGAGCAGGCGCAAGGTCAGCGCGACGCGCGCCTCGGTGGACAGCACAGGGTGACAGGCGACGAACACGAGGCGCAGCAGGTCGTCGCCGATGTCGTCATCGGCATGATCCTCGGGTCGCGAACCCGCGAGCGAGTCTTCGAGCGCGAGCGCAAGCTGGACCTGCTTGTCCACGACCAGCCTGCCGTGACGCAGGCGGTCGATCGCGCGATGCTTCGCCGTGGTCATGAGCCAGGCCGCAGGATTGTCGGGAATGCCTGCTGCCGGCCATTTTTCGAGCGCGCTTACAAGCGCATCCTGGGCGAAATCCTCGGCCAGGCCGACGTCGTGGACGATGCGCGCGAGCGCAGCGATCAGGCGAGGCGATTCGATGCGCCAGACCGCATCGATGGTGCGGTGGGTGTCGGTCGCCGTCATCGCGGCGCATGACAACATCCTCGCCGCGCGCATGCAAGCGCGCGGTGAACCACGGCCCGCCCGGTGCGGGCCGTGCGAGCGCGGAAACGCCGGCGTCAGGAACCGCAGCTGCGCGACTGCATCTCGACGAAACCGGCCGCGGCAGCCTGCACGTCAGCGGGGAAATCCTCGAATTCCTGCACCTGGCGCACCTCGATGATCTCGTTGGCCGAGGCCGGGCAGCGCGATGCCCACGCGATCGCTTCCTCGCGCGAACGTACATCGATCATCCAGTAGCCGCCCAGTACCTCTTTCACCTCCGCGAAAGGTCCATCGGTGACGTGCGGCCGACCGTCCGCAAACGTGATCCTTGCGCCCATCGACGGTGGGTGCAGACCGTCCAGGGCGAGCAGGACGCCGGCCTGCTGCAGCGATTCGTTGTACTTCATCATCGCTGCGACCGCGCTCGCGTCGGGCATCGTGCCCGGCTCGGCGTTCTCGTAGCCCTTTGGAATCATCAGCATCATGAAACGCATGGCCGTCACTCCCCACTCGCCGGTGGACCCGCCGGATCCATGTGGAACAGCTCCCACAGATGGCCATCGAGGTCCTCGAAACCGTGAAGGTACATGAAGCCGTGGTCCTTCGGTTCGCTCGGCGTCGTGGCGCCGCCGGCAACGGCTTTGGCGACGAGGTCGTCGACTTTCGCGCGCTCCTCGACAGAAACCGCGAAGATCACTTCGGTGCTCGTGTTCGCGTCGCAGAGCGACTTCTTCGTGAAGGTCTGGAAATACGGCTCGACGAGCAACATGACGAAGATGTTGTCACCGACGATCATGCAGGTCGCATTCTCGTCGGTGAATTGCGGGTTGAACGTGAAGCCTAGCGCGCCGAAGAACGCGATCGAACGTTCGAGGTTCCGGACCGGAAGATTGACGAAGATCTGGGTGGCCATGACGGGGTGTCCTTGCGGATTTCAGTACGGAGAGGTCGGGGGAGTCGATCAGACCGGGCTGGGGAAATCGGCCGACGGGCAATTGACCATCCACTGCACGCCGAATCGGTCCACGGTCATGCCGTAGCGCTGCGCCCAGAAGGTTTCCTGCAGCGGCATCACGATCGTGCCGCGATCGGCAAGCGCGGCAAACACGCGTTCCGCTTCGGCGGGCGTCTGCACCGACGCGATGACATGCGCGCCCGTCATGCCCGCGTAGGGGTGTTGCTCGGTCGCATCGGTCCCCATCAACAGGTGACCGTCGATGACGATGCAGCCGTGCATGATGCGGTCGCGCTCGTCCGCTCCGACCGAATCGCACATCGGCGAACCAGCGAACGGCATCATTGCGGCGACGCGGCCACCGAGCAGTTCGGCGTAGAACGTGAACGCCTCGCGGCAAGTGCCATCGAAGCTGAGGTAGGTATCGAGTCGCATGCGCATCTCCAATGAATTCATGTGCACGGAATGGCCGCGCGTGGCAGGTGCGGACTCAGGGTGATCCGCTGCTGATCGCGGCACGCTGACGCTCTTCCTGCGCGCGCAGTTCTGGTGTGAGTGCGGCGGCGAAGTCCTCCATCTCGAAGACCTGCCGGATCTCGATCTCGCTCTCGCCGGTATGCGGGTTCGGGCAGCGCTTGACCCATTCGATCGCCTCGGCCAGCGAGGCCACCTGGATCAGCCAGAAGCCTGCGATCAGTTCCTTCGTCTCGGCGAATGGTCCGTCGATGACCCGGCGCTGCGCGCCCGAGAAGCGCACACGCACCCCCTTGGAACTTGGATGCAGGCCTTCACCTGCCAGAAGCACGCCGGCTGCGACCAACTCATCGTTGTAGTCACCCATCGCCCTGAGCAGGTCTTCGTCGGGCATGACCCCGGCTTCGGAATCCGCTGTGGCTCTTACGATCAACATGAAGCGCATGGTGGTTCTCCGTTGGACAGGCAATGTTCGAAGCAGGAGACGTGCGGGCTGTCAGGTGCGAGTTCCTGCTGCTTGTCCTGACGACGAACGACGGCGGCACGGATCGACACCGGGATTGAGGATTTCCTTGCGCTGCCCCGGCGCGGGTCGCCCGGAGGCGGAGCACGCCATCTTGCTCGCGGTCGGAGTCCGGGCTTTGTTCAGCGTCACATCGGCACTTGACCGCGCCCACGCGTCGAACTACTTCTATTCCACCCCGGATGGAGCACGCGATGAAATTCCTGCTGTTGATCTACAACGACAACGAACTGCTCGAGGCCTTGCCCGATGGCGAGGCCGACACGATGATGCGCACCTGCTTCGGCAACGCCGATGCATTGCGCGAAGAAGGACATCTGCTCGAATCGCAGCAGTTGCAGGCCCCGGATACCGGAAAATCCTTACGCTTTCGCGACGGCCGGCTCAAGGTCGTCGATGGACCGTTCGCCGAAACCAAGGAGCATCTGGGGGGCTTCAATCTCATCGAGGCCGCCGACATCGATGAGGCCGTGCGCATCGCCGCCGGGTTCCCCTGGGCACGGACCGGATGTGTCGAGGTCCGCCCGATCCGCGACATCGATGCGGTCAGGCGCAGCGTCGGCGCGTAAGCGGCCTGCTGTGAGTCTGCGCACTCATTGCGCAGTCACCCTCGGCGAGGAACAAGCAGGCGTGGCTGCGTTCTTGCCATGCTGCAATTCGCCGGGGAACGGGCGAGCAGGGAGATGTCCGAGCTCCACTGACGGCGTTGCCGTTCAGGTGACCGGCCAGCCCCAGCAGCTTTCGCGCGCGATTTCCAGCGACCAGGTCCGCATGCATTGTGAGACAGCGCACCTTGGGCGGGTGTGCGCACATGGTAATTTGCCGCGATGTCAATTTCCGCCTTTGCGAACCGGTCGCGTGGTTCGTCGCTGCAGCGGGCCGCTGCACGGCGTGCGCGTCCGCCGCGGCAATCGCCTGAATGCCGATGATGCCGGGCACGCGCCACGGCTGGGGACTGGCGCGCCGGGCCGCCGCGCTGGCGTCTATGCTGTTCGCGGCGAACGTTCTGGCCGCGGAAGCTGAAGACGATCTTTCGCGGTGCCGTGAGCAGCGCCTGTCGGCCCCGGCAGACGCATTGCCGCTGTGCGAGAACGCCGCGGGACAAAGGTGGGCGCGACGCGATTTCGAAGCCGCGTTCGAGGCCTGGATGCATGCGG
>Ga0307505_10001676_pt1 | contig 17063 bp, 15 predicted proteins | sample 23_S_MG_FD_202183 | JGI IMG/M metagenome (GOLD analysis project Ga0307505, IMG submission 202183) | Soil microbial communities from Populus trichocarpa stands in riparian zone in the Pacific Northwest, United States - 23_S | ecosystem: Environmental > Terrestrial > Soil > Riparian zone > Trees...
GGGCAGATCGAAACCGACCACAGCTTCAAGACCAGTGTGAACGGCGTCTGGGCAATCGGCGACGTCATCCCCGGCCCGATGCTGGCCCACAAGGCCGAGGACGAGGGCATTGCCGTCGCCGAGAATATCGCCGGCCTGACCGGCATCGTAAACCACGAAGTGATCCCTTCGGTCGTCTACACCTGGCCGGAAATCGCCGGCGTCGGCCTGACCGAAGAACAGGCCCGCGAGCATGGCGAGGTCAAGGTCGGCAAGTTCCCGATGCTGGCCAACAGCCGCGCCAAGACCAACCACGAGCCCGACGGCTTCGTGAAGATCATCGCCGACGCCAAAACCGACCGCGTGCTCGGCGTGTGGTGCATCGCTTCGGTCGCCGGCACGATGATCGCCCAGGCCGCGCAGGCGATGGAGTTCGGCGCCACGTCCGAGGACATCGCCTACACCTGCCACGCCCACCCGACGCACAGCGAAGCGATCAAGGAAGCGGCGATGGCCGTGACAGGGAAGCCGATTCACATCTAAGACGGCGCGTATGGGGGCAATCCGGTCACGCCTGCGCCGTTGGCATGTCTGGCTGGGCTGGGTCGTCGGCCTGCCGGTGCTGTTCTGGGTCGTGTCCGGTCTGGTCATGGTCTGGAAGCCGATCGGCGAAGTCCGCGGCGAGCATCTGATGCACGAGATGCGGCCCGTCCGCATCACCGCGCCGCTGATCCCGCCGGCTGTGCAGGGCGTTCCGCTGAAGGCACTTTCCCTGGAGCCGCGCGCCGCCGGACCGCGCTGGGTGATCATGCTGCCCGACGGCTCGCATCGGCTCGCCGACCCGGCGACCGGCGCGCTGCTGCCGCCCGTCTCCGCGACCGGGGCGATGCACGAGGTCATGATCCGCTACACGGGCGACGCGAAAGTCCGGTCGGTGACCCGGACCGATGCCGCCAGGCCGCCGATGGAGCTGCGCCGGCCGATCTCCGCCTGGCGCGTCGAGATGGACGACGGCACCCGTTTCTACGTCGACTCCGGCTCCGGCGCCGTGGTCGCCAGGCGGACGGACTGGTGGCGCTTCTACGACTTCATGTGGGCGTTCCACATCATGGATTTCGAGACCCGCGAGCCCTCGCCCAACAAGTGGATTCTGACGCTCGGGATCGGCGCGCTGCTGATGTCCTTGTTGGCCATTGCAATGTTGCCGATGACGGTTCGCTGGAGGCGCAAGAACGGTCGCCCTTGACAGTTGATTGACCATTCAACTAAGCAGTTCGCATGGCACCGAAGGATACACGCTGGCGGATCATTGAAGCGGCCATGGAGCTGTTCTGGCTCAAGGGCTTCGCGTCGACCTCGGTCGCCGACATCTTGAGCCGCAGCCAGGTCAACAGCGGCAGCCTCTATTATTTCTTTCCGGGCAAGCAGGACGTGCTCCTGGCCGTGCTCGAAGCCTATCGCGACGGTATCAGGCCGATGCTGCTCGAGCCGGCCTGGGCAGGCGTCGACGACCCGCTCGAACGAGTCTTTGCCCTGCTCGCCACCTATCGCCGCGCTATCGTCGACACCGAATGCACTTATGGCTGTCCGATCGGCAGCCTGGCGCTGGAGCTGCATGAGGCGGACCCGATCGTCCGGCAGCGAATGGCCGAGAATTTCACGGCCTGGGTCGATGCCGTCGAGGAGTGCTTCCAGGCCGCCGCCCACCGCTTCCCGGCGGCCACCGATCTGCGCGGCCTCGCCGAGCTGGCGCTCAACGTCATGGAGGGCGGCGTCATGCAGGCCCGCACCTATCGCGACGTCGCTTATTTCGACCGGGCGGTCGCCCAGTATCGATTTTATGTCGAGGGCCTGATGGTCCGCGAGAAGGCGCTCTAGGGCGCATTACAACGGGGGAGGAAATATGCCTGAGATCAGTTGGTTGGCCGTTGGGCTTTGTTCGGTCATGTCGCTCGTGCTCGGCGGCATCTGGTATTCGCCAGTCCTGTTCGGCAAGAAATGGCAGGAAGCCGCTGGCCTCAGCGATGAAGATGCCAAGAGCGGCAACATGGCCATGATTTTCGGCCTGACCTTGGTCCTCAGCGCCATCGCCGCTGCGGTCTTTGCCATGTTCCTCGGGCCGCTCGAAACTGGCAAAGCAACGGCCTATGGCTTTGCCGCCGGCCTCTGCTGGGTCGCCGCGTCCTACGGCATCTCTTACCTGTTCGAGCGCCGGCCGCTCGCTTTGTGGCTGATCAACGGTGGCTACCACACAGTCCAGTTCACTCTGTTCGGCGCGATCATCGGTTATCTGCAATGATCTCGGCCGCAATCCTCTTGACGGCGGCCAGCGTGCCGCCGTCGGTCGACGGCCCCCTCCAGCCGCTGTCCTTCCTCGTCGGCCATTGCTGGCGCGGCGAGTTCAAGGGCAGCGGCAACGTCGACACCCACTGCTTCACGCCTGTCTATGGCGGCAAACATATCCGCGATCTGCACGAAGTGTCCGGCGGCAAGGAAGTGTATCGCGGAGAAACCGTGTTCAGCTGGAACGGCGAGACGAAGAAGGTCGAGTTCGTCTATTTCAACTCGCTCGGCGGGGTCAGCAAGGGCGGCATGAAGCCCGGACCCGACGAAATGGTCTTCGACGACGAGTCCTACGTCGGACAGGACGGCAAGAAGATCACCTTCTCGACCGTCTGGCGGCGGGTCGGGGAAAATAGCTACGAGACAATCACCAAGGGCGCCAACAGCGCCAGCGGCGAGCGCATCGTCCGCTACACGCGGGTCGACTAGGCCAGATTGGAGAAGGGCCTGGGCTCCGCCGGTCGGCCTGACCGCGGCGCCAGGTCCTTCTGCCACAGGCCGACATCCAGCCACTCGCCCTGCTTGAAACCGGTGCCGCGATAGGCGCCGACATGGCTGAACCCCAGCTTCTCATGCAAAGCGATGCTGGCCGGATTGGGCAGCGCGATCGCGCCGATCACGGCGACATAGCCCTGGCGCTCGAGCAGCGCGATCAGCCGCTCCAGCAGGGCCCGGCCAATGCCCCTGCCCTGCGCTGACGGCGCCAGATAGAGGCCGGTCTCGACCGACCAGCGATAGGCCGGCCGGGTCCGGAAGGGCGAGCTCGCCGCATAGCCGAAGATGTTCCCATCCTCTTCGGCAACCAACCAGGGATGATAATCCGGCCTATCGCCCGTGATCCGCCGCGCCATCTCCTCGGCATCAGGTGCAGTATCCTCGAAGCTGATCCGGCTGTCGGTGCAATAGGGGCCGTAGATGGCGGCGATGGCACCGGCATCGGCGGTCGTGGCAAGGCGAATGGCGACGGTCATGCAGCCGCACTAATAGCGGCGCCAGCCCACGGCTGATGCGCTAAATATTCACGCGATTACCGGGGTTCAGCTCAACCATTGCAGCAGTGCCGCCAGGAACCCCCGGTCCGCCTTGGCCGGCGGCGGCGCATCGCTGGCGCATTCCAGGCAGCGCGCCTGGATGCGCGGGCCGCCCAGCACCGCCCGCAAGTCGGCGATGGCCGCGGCGAGCTGAGCCTCCGGCCGGCCGTAAGCGGCAAAGGCGTCGGTCGGCACGGTCCCGTCATCCTCCAGATCCTCCATCGCCAGCATCTCGATGACGCTGTCGCGCAGGCTGACCGGTCGTTCGAGGTAACGCACGCCGCGTTCGCCTTTGTCGAGCTTGGCTAGCTGCGCCGCCTTGGCGATGGCCTCCTCCATGCCGCCGAAGCCGTCGACCAGGCCGAGCTGCCTCGCCGTGCCGCCGTCCCAGACGCGGCCTTGCGCGATCTGGTCGACCTGGCCCGGGCTTTTCTTACGGGACTGGGCGACGATGGTCAGGAAGCGGCGGTAGGTCGATTCCACGCCCGTCTGCAGCAGGAAATCGGCTTCCGGCGCCGGACCCTTGAGCAAATCGGGCTCGCCCGACAGCGGCGTCGTCTTGATGCCGTCGGCACCCAGCCCGAGCTTCTGCAGCGCGCCCTCGAAGCTCGGCAAAATCCCGAACACGCCGATCGAGCCGGTGATTGTCGCCGGCTCGGCGTAGATGAAGTCGGCGGGCATCGCGACCCAGTAGCCGCCCGACGCCGCGACGTTACCCATGCTGACGACCACCGGCAGCTGCTGGCGCTTGGCCGCCAGGATCGCCTGCCGGATCCGCTCCGAGGCGATGACCGAGCCGCCCGGGCTGTCGACACGCACGACCAGCGCTTTCAGGCCGCCCTCGGCGACGCCTTTCTCGATGACCTCGGCGATGCTGTCGCCGCCGGCGGTGCCGGGCGAGGCGCGGCCGTCGACGATGGTGCCGGCGACCGTGACGACGCCGATCGGGCCGCCCGGATTCCGGTCGACCGTGTCGCGCACCCAGGAGTCGAGCTTGATCTTCTTGTACCCGCCACGGGCGCTGGCATCCTCTCCGCCGATTTCGGCCAGCCGCGCCTGGAAGGCCTGCCGATCGGCCAGCTTGTCGACCAGCCCGGCATTGATCGCCGCCTTGGCGAAATCTCCACCGGCCGCGCGCACCGCCCCCGCCGTATCACGCATGTAGGCATCGACTTTGGCCTTCGGCCGGTGCCTGACGACGCTTTCGCGCCACGTCTCGAGCAGAGCGCCGCCCAGCGCCTGCGCATTCTGGCGCGCCTCGGGCGACATGTCGCTGCGGGTGAACGGCTCGACCGCCGCTTTATAGGTGCCGGCCCGATAGATGTTGGCCGTCACCCCGATCTTGTCGAGCAGGTCCTTGAAATAGAGGCCCGAGCCGCCCGGCCCGAACAGCCCCACCCCGCCCAGCGGATTGAGCCACACTTCCGACGCCGCGGAGGCCAATTGGTAGCTGTCGTCGCTATAGCCGGTGGCGTAGGCGATCACCGGCTTGCCGGCGGCGCGGACCCGGGCCAGCGCGTCGGCAAGGTCGGCCATCGCCACCTGTCCGCCGCCGCCGAAGCCGTCGAGATCGAGCGCCACCGCCTTGACCCGGCCGTCGTCCTTCGCCTCGTCGAGCGCCGCGACCAGGTCGCGGAGGCGATATTGCTTCGGGCCCCGGCTGCCGCCCAGCACTTCCGAGACGTCGGCCCTGGCGGGCTGTTCGACGACCGTGCCGTCGAGGTCCAGCGCCAGCACGCCGCTGCCGACCGGCACAGGCTTGGCCGACATGATTGCATAGAGCACGCCGAAGAAGATCAGCATGAACAGCAGCACCAGCGCATCCTTGATGCCCACCAGCAGCTTCCAGATCGCCCGCACGAACTTCATGCCATTCGCCTCGCAAAATCAGTGGCTTCCCGGCTAGCGGAGGCGAGACGCGACCGCCAATGCTTTTCGACGGGGATTCGTGCCGCTACGCCGCCGGAATGTCTAATGCGATCGGCCGCCGCGAGGAACGAGGAGACAGGACGCCCTGGCGCACTGAGCTTAGGGCCACCCTGAGCCTCGCCTGGCCGCTGATGCTCGCCCAACTCACCCAGATCGCCATCTACACGACCGACGTGGTGATGCTCGGCCGCTTGGGCCCGGAAGCCCTCGCCGCCTCCGCCCTCGCGATAAACCTCTTTTTCCTGTTCAACTTCACCGGCATGGGGCTGGTGACGGCCTGCGCACCGTTGATTGCGGCGGCGCTCGGCGAACGCAGCCATGCCGTGCGCGATGTCCGCCGAAGCTTCCGGTCCGCCATCCACGCCGCCTTGCTCTACATCGTCCCCGTCTGGCTTCTGCTCTGGAACGCGGAAGGCATCATGCTCTTGCTCGGCCAGGACCCCGGCCTTTCCGCGAAAGGCGCGGAGTTCATGCGCGTCCTGCAATGGACGCTTCTGCCCAACCTGCTGATCGTCGTCTTCCGGACCTTGCTGACCGCCTTCGGCAAGCCCGGCGCTACCTTGGTGGTGACCCTCGCCGGCCTGGTCGTGAACGCGATCCTCAACTGGATGCTGATCTTTGGCCATTGGGGAGCGCCGGAGCTCGGCATGATCGGCTCCGCCTGGGCCAGCGTGATCACCACTTTCTTCATGGCCGGCATCCTTGCCGCCTACGTCTTCGGGCAAAAGCGCGTGCGCCGGTTCCATCTGTTTGGCCACCTGATCCGCGTCGATCGGGAGCGGCTGAAGAAGATCTTCCGGATCGGCACCCCGATCGCCTTCACCCTGGCCTTCGAGGTCTCGATCTTCTCCGTCGCAATCTATTTCATGGGCTGGATCGACATGGCCAGCGTCGCCGCCCACGCCATCGCCATCCAGGTCGCGTCAATCGCCTTCATGGTGCCGCTGGGCCTCAGCCAGGCGACCGTCATCCGCGTCGGCCTCGCCTACGGCGCTCGCGACGAGCGCGGCGTTGCCCTCGCCGGCTGGGTGTCCCTGGGGGCGGCGCTGGCCTTCATGTCCGCGTCGGCCGGCCTGATGTGGTTGTTCCCGCGCGAGATTGCGGCTTTGTTCATCGATCCGGCCAGGGTGGGCAGCGCCCATGTGCTCGATCTCGCCGTCTCCTTCCTGGTCGTGGCCGCGCTTTTCCAGCTGGTCGACGGCGCCCAGGTCATCGGCAGCGCCATGCTGCGCGGCCTGCAGGACACGCGCGTGCCGATGCTGTTCGCCGCCTTCGGCTATTGGGTGGTCGGTCTCGGCTCCGGCTATGCGCTCGCTTTCCCGGCCGGCTTGGGCGGGGTCGGCATCTGGATCGGCTTCGCGCTTGGGCTTGGCGTGGTTGCCATCCTCATGCTGTGGCGCTGGTCGCAGCGTGTCCGGCTCGGCCTTGTACCACCGTCAAATGAGTTCGCGCGTCCGTTTAGTTGACCTTTCGACGCAGCGTTGCTGCTCTCGACAGCATCCTTTCCAGCTCGGCCCGGTCGAGCCACTGGCCTGCAATCATTACGGCAACCGGACGGCGTAACACCGACAGATCCTTCAGCGGATTCCGGTCCAGAACGACGAGGTCGGCCCTGTTTCCGGGCTCGACCGATCCCGCCGGGATGTTCCAAATTCTGGCTGGTGTCCGCGTAGCTGACTGCAAAACCTGGAGCGGACTTAGTCCCGCGGCAGACAAATAGCTCAGCTCGTTGTGGAAGCCTTGTCCGGGCGAGATCGTCGGATTTCCCGCATCGCTTCCCGCAACCACCGGGACCCCGGTCCGCACAAGGGATCGCAACAATGCGTTCTGCTGGCCGATCTGGCGTTGCAGGATCGCGTTTTGCGAGTTCGGCTCAAAGCTGTTGCCCTGCCACATCTTGAACAGCTGCGGATGCACATAGGCAGCGCCGTCGGCGACCAGGGTCGCCGGATAGTCGCCGTTCTTGGCAATGTTGTTATAGTGCACACCCAGCGTCGTGACGACCCAAGATCCGCGCCGTTGCAGCAGGCGTGCCAGCGCTATTGGCTGCTGTTCTTCATAAGGCTTGGCATTTAGCAGTTCATAGAGGTGCGCGAAGCCGAAGCGACCAACGAGCAGGTCGTCAAAGTCTCCCAGCGTGCGCGGAATGTGGCCGACCACCGGCAACCCTGCGCGATTGCCTTCCGTGATCAAAGCTCCTGCCGATTCTGTTGTCAGATCTTCGCGCAGTTTGACCAGGTCGTAACCCACCGCGCGAAACTTGCGTATCGTGGGTGCGGCGTCCGCCGGCCCGTCGATAGGATAGCTGACCGGCGGCGGGATGATTGGCTCGGCGCCGGCAATCATCGGTGATGCCACGATCAGTGCTGGGCCGGTGATCCGTCGCGCCGCGATCGCCTGTTTGAGTTCCAGGAGGTCAGGACCGCCTGACAAGACTGCAACGCTCGTGACCCCCGCGGCCAGATAGGGGGCCAGCGAATCCTGTTGATCGGCAAGAGTCTGCGGCTCGGCTTCGCCAAGGAGGATGCCAAGGCTCTTCATCGGCAAATGGACATGGCTGTCGATGAGGCCAGGAATGACGTACCGACCCTTCAAGTCGATGGTCCGGCTGCCCCGGGGCACTGGTCTCGATGCCGCCTGGACGCTGATTATTCTGCCGTCCTCGACAATGATCGTCTGCCGGGTTCGGACGCGGCCGTCGGCCGTCGACACGATCGCAGCGTTGCGCAACGCGGTAATTTCGGACTTGGCTGGAACAGCGATCGCGGTGCACGCCACGATTGCCGTCAGGCATGCACGCATCGGCCTGGTCTCCCTATTAGTGTATTAATACAATAAATCTCCTTCTGTCTATCCGGTGTTCCAAATTTGGCAGTCCCCGTTGACGAGTAGGAAAGCCCGACCCATATGCGCTCCATCGCTGGCACTCTGCATGACTGAGTGCCAACGCACCTAACAACCAAGCACAAGGGGCTACAGATATGGGTTTCAGGCCGCTTCATGATCGTGTTCTCGTCCGCCGCGTCGAGGCCGAGGAGAAGACCGCGGGCGGGATCATCATCCCCGACACCGCTCAGGAAAAGCCGCAGGAAGGCGAAGTCATCGCCGTCGGCACCGGCACGCGCAGCGATGAGGGCAAGGTTACGCCGCTCGACGTCAAGGCCGGCGACAAGATCCTGTTCGGCAAATGGTCCGGCACCGAGGTCAAGCTCGACGGCAAGGACCTGATCATCATGAAGGAAAGCGACATCCTGGGCATTGTTGGCTGAAGCCAATGATGCCCAACCCCCGCGCACGCGAGGGCCCAGTCCAATCAAATCCAATTGAAAGGGTAGCCAGATGGCAGCCAAAGACGTGAAATTCAGCCGCGACGCGCGTGAGCGCATTCTCCGCGGCGTCGACATCCTCGCCGACGCGGTCAAGGTGACCTTGGGTCCCAAGGGCCGCAACGTCGTTCTCGACAAGAGCTACGGCGCTCCCCGCATCACCAAGGACGGCGTCACCGTCGCCAAGGAAATCGAGCTCAAGGACAAGTTCGAGAACATGGGCGCGCAGATGCTGCGCGAAGTCGCCTCGAAGACCAACGATGTCGCCGGCGACGGCACCACCACCGCCACCGTGCTCGCCCAGGCGATCGTCCGCGAGGGCATGAAGTCGGTCGCGGCCGGCATGAACCCGATGGACCTCAAGCGCGGCATCGACATCGCCGTGACCAAGGTCGTCGAGGACCTCAAGGGCCGTTCCAAGCCGGTTTCGGGCTCGACCGAGATCGCCCAGGTCGGCAGCATCGCCGCCAATGGCGACACCATCGTCGGCGAGAAGATCGCCGAAGCGATGGACAAGGTCGGCAAGGAAGGCGTCATCACGGTCGAAGAGGCCAAGGGCCTTGAGTTCGAGCTCGATGTCGTCGAGGGCATGCAGTTCGACCGCGGCTACCTGTCGCCTTACTTCATCACCAATCCGGAGAAGATGTCGGTCGAGCTGACCGATCCCTTCATCCTCATCCACGAGAAGAAGCTTTCGAACCTGCAGGCGATGCTGCCGATCCTGGAAGCCGTCGTCCAGTCGGGCCGTCCGCTCCTGATCATCGCCGAGGATATCGAGGGCGAGGCCCTGGCCACGCTCGTCGTCAACAAGCTGCGCGGCGGCCTCAAGGTCGCGGCCGTCAAGGCGCCGGGCTTCGGCGATCGCCGGAAAGCGATGCTCGAGGATATTGCCATCCTGACGGGCGGCGAGATGATCAGCGAGGATCTCGGCATCAAGCTCGAGAACGTCACCACGGCCATGCTCGGCACCGCCAAGCGCGTCACCATCGACAAGGACAATACCACCATCGTCGATGGCGCCGGCACCTCCGAGACGATCAAGGCCCGCACCGAGGCGATCCGCCAGCAGATCGAGAACACCACCAGCGACTATGACCGCGAGAAGCTCCAGGAGCGTCTCGCCAAGCTCGCCGGCGGTGTTGCCGTGATCAAGGTCGGCGGCGCCTCCGAGGTCGAGGTCAAGGAGCGCAAGGACCGCGTCGACGACGCCCTTCACGCTACGCGCGCTGCCGTGGAAGAGGGCATCGTCCCCGGCGGAGGCACGGCTCTCCTCTACGCCACCAAGTCGCTGGACGGCCTCAAGGGCGTCAACGACGACCAGACCCGCGGCATCGATATCGTCCGCAAGGCGCTCTATGCGCCGGTCCGGCAGATTGCGCAGAACGCCGGTCATGACGGCGCCGTGATCTCGGGCAAATTGCTCGAGGGCAACGACCCGACGCAGGGCTTCAACGCCCAGACCGAGGTTTACGAGAATCTCGTCGCTGCCGGCGTGATCGACCCGACCAAGGTCGTTCGCACCGCGCTCCAGGACGCGGCCTCGGTCGCCGGCCTGCTCATCACGACCGAAGCGGCCGTGAGCGAGATGCCGGAAGACAAGCCGGCAATGCCGATGGGCGGCGGCGGCATGGGCGGCATGGGCGGCATGGACTTCTGACCTGACGCGGCCTGGTCCAGCGAAGCGATTGCAGCGCAATCGTTAGCTGGGACAGGACTCGCGGAAGGCCGGCCGACCTGCAGCGAAGCTGACAGGATCGACGTCACGGGATTCACTCCCGTGACGGCCAGCGCCAACCCCGAACAAAGAACAAGGGCCGGGGGAGCGATCCTCCGGCCCTTTTTCTATCCTGCCAGCCGCCGGATCAGCTCGACGGTGATTGGGACCTGGCCGTGGAAGCCTTCGATCCACACCCGCTCGTCGAGGCCGTGGGCGCCCGATTTCTCGCCGAGGATGTCCCAGCTTCCGCCCACTCCATAAACCGGTATGCCGACATTGCGCAGGTAGGAACCGTCGGTCGCCCCGGCCGACTGGTAGGGGACGATCGGTGCGTTGGGGAAGCGCGTTGCCACCGCGGCCCGATAGGCCTCGCTAATGTCGTCGCGGAGCGGCGAGGGATCGGTCTCCGGCGTTGCCATCGCCTCCAGTGTCGTCACCGTCACGTCCGGCCCGGCGAGCTGCTGCAGCTGCTGCCTGACAGTCTCGATCTTCACGCCCGGAAAAATCCGGCAGTTGACGTTGGCCTCCGCCCGCTGCGGCAGCGCGTTGGGCGCATGGCCGCCCGACAGCATCGTGGTGACGCAGCGCGTCCGGGTCCCGCCGAGGTCGTTGGCTTCAAGCAGGTCCGCATATTCGCGATCCTTGGGATTGGCCAGGAACTGCTTGATCAGCTCGCCGAAGGAGCCCTTGTCGTTCGCCGCGATCCGTTCGTACTGCGCCCGCGTCGCGTCGTTGATCATCGGCTCGAAGCGATGCCTCTCGATCGCCGTAATGGCGCTGGCGAGCGCCCCGATGGCATTGTCCGGTCTCGGCGCGGAACTATGGCCGCCACGATTGATCGCGACCATTTTATAGTCGGCATAGGTCTTCTCGGCGATCTGCAGATACCAGGCGTCGACCCGGCCGTCGCGATAGACGGCGCCGCCGCCGCCATCGAAGTTGAGCGCATATTCTGAATCGATCAGGTCGCGCCATTCGGTCGACGCCCGCCGGACGGAATGCATCTGCGTCTCTTCATCGCCGGTGAACAGGACGACGATGTCACGGGTCGGCTGGAAATTCTGCCGCTTGAGCTCCTGCAGGGCGAGGACGATGCCGGTCAGCTGGCTCTTGTTGTCGTTGGACCCGCGGCCGAGATAATAGCCGTCCTTCTCGCGGAACTCGAACGGCGGGTTCTGCCAGTCTGCCGCCTTCGCTTCGACCACGTCCATGTGCGCCAGCAGCATAATCGGCTTCTTGCCGCTGGGCCGCGCCGCCGGCCAGCGCGCGATCAATGTCTGCGTGCCGTCATGGTCCTTGATCACGACATTGGTGATGCCGGCCTTGCGGAATTCCGCCGTCAGCAGGGCGGTCATCCGCTTGAACTCGGCGGTGCGCCCCTCGACGGTCGGGATTTCGACGATCTTCTCGAACAGCGCGCGCTCTTCGGCGCGACGGGCCGCATCCGGCGCGGTTTGCGCAAACGCAGTGGTGGAAACGGCCAGGACCGAAGCGGCAAGTATCGAACGCATGATGAGCTCCCCTTTCGCCAAGGCTAGGCGGCGCCGTGGCCCTCGGCAAGATAGTCGGCGCTGCGCATTTCCTCGAGCCGGCTGATCGTGCGCTGGAATTCGAAATTGCCATCGCCTTCGGGATAAAGGCCCGGCGGCTCGGCATCGGCCGCGGCCAGCAATTTGACGCGGTGATCGTAGAGCAGGTCGATCAGGGTGCCGAAGCGCGCCGCCTCGTTGCGCATCTCCCGGCCCATGACCGGGATGCCGACGACGATGACCGTGTGGAAGCGCTGGGCGATCGCCAGATAGTCCGCCGCCCCGCGCGCCTCGCCGCACAGCCGCTTGAAGGAGAAGACGGCGACCCCCTTCAGGCTCTTGGGGACATGCATGGTCCGGCCGCCGCCGACCGGCAATTCCTCGCTCGGCACCTTGGCCCGGTCCTCGACCGGATAATCGGTGAGCTTGAAGAAAGCGTCGCTGAGCGCCGCGGTGGCCGCTGGCCCGTTCGGGACGTGCCAGGTCTGCACCCCCTCCAGCCGGTCGAGCCGGTAGTCGGTCGGCCCATCGACCGCGACGACTTCGAAGCGCTGTTCAAGGTGGGCGATGAACGGCAGGAACAGCTCGCGGTTGAGCCCGTCCTTGTAGAGATCGATCGGCGGCCGGTTCGAGGTGGCGATCACTTTCACGCCGCGCTCGAGCAATTTCTCGAACAGGCGCGAGAGGATCATCGCGTCCGGGGGATTGTTGACGACCATCTCGTCGAAAGCCAGCAGCCGCGCCTCCTCCGCGATGGCGTCCGCCACTGCGTCCAGCGGATCGCCCTCCTCGCTCCGCCGCGCTTCCCGCAACCGCATGTGCGTCTCAAGCATGAAAGCATGGAAATGGACCCGCCGCTTGGGCGCCACATCGATCGCCTCGAAGCCGAGGTCCATCAGCATCGACTTGCCGCGCCCGACTCCGCCCCACAGATAGACCCCGGCCGGGCCGTCGCCATTGCGCTGGAAGAATTTTCCCAGCAGCCCGCCATTGCCGCGCAAGGTCGCCGCCAGCCGGTCGAGCGCGTCGGCGGCGCGGGCTTGGGCCTCGTCGGGGCGAAGCTCGCCCGCCGAGACCAACTGCCGGTAAGCTGCGCAAACCGGGCCGGTCATGCCGGCTTATTGGGCTCTCGGACTCGCGCCAGGGTGCCGGTGAAGCTGTAGCAGGCGGCGCCGTCCTGCCGAACCACCCCCTGCAGGAAGACGTGGCCCTTGGTCTGCTTGACCAGCTCGACATGGGCATCGAGCGGCTTGCCGGCCTGCCCGCGGGCGAGGAAATGCGTGGTCATGTCGAGCGTCACATAATGACCCTGCGTCATGCCGGCGCAGCGCCCGCCGGCGAACATCGCCATGTCGATGAAGCTCATCACCGCGCCGCCGTGGATCGACCCGCCCATGTTCATGTGCGCCTCGGTCGGGAACATGCGGCAAATGCCGCGGCCCGGCCCGTCGGGCTTGAACAGCAACCGTCCCGTCGCTCCGGCGAACGACCCGCGCGGGAAGTCGCCCCAGCTGAACCAACCCGGATTGTCGGCGTCCGGCTGCGCGCCGGCGGGCGTCTCGACGTCCTCCAGCCCTTCCCCGCCCAGCTTGTCGCCGTCCTCGCTCAAGCGGGCCGCCCCTCTTGTTGGTCGCGGCCCGTCAAGCGGCCCGCTCCGCAATGAGTTTCTTCGTTTCCGCAATCGCCTTGGCCGGATTGAGCCCCTTCGGGCAGGCGTTGGTGCAGTTCATGATCGTGTGGCAGCGGTACAGCCGGAATGGGTCCTCCAGCTCGTCGAGCCGCTGACCCGTCGCCTCGTCGCGGCTGTCGACAATGAAGCGATACGCCTGCAGCAGGATGGCCGGCCCCAGGAACCGGTCGGCGTTCCACCAATAGCTCGGGCAGCTGGTTGAGCAGCAGAAGCACAAGATGCACTCGTACAGCCCGTCGAGCTTGGCCCGGTCGGCCGGCGACTGCAGCCGTTCCTTGGCCGAGGGCGGCGGCGAGGCCGACTTCAGCCAGGGCTGGATCGAGGCATATTGCGCATAGGCATGCGTCAGGTCGGGGACGAGGTCCTTGACCACCTCCATGTGCGGCAGCGGCGTGATCTTCACCTCGCCCTTGAGCGCCGCGATCGGAGTCGTGCAGGCCAGCCCGTTGCGGCCGCCCATGTTCATCGAGCAGGATCCGCAAATCCCTTCCCGGCAGGAGCGGCGGAAGGTCAGGGTCGGGTCAATCTCGCTCTTGATCTTGATCAGCGCGTCGAGAACCATCGGCCCGCATTTGTCGAGATCGATGGTAAAGGTGTCGTAGCGCGGATTGGCGCCAAGGTCGGGGTCGTAGCGGTAGATCTGGAAGCTCTTCAGCCTCTTGCCGTCCTGGGACTGGTAGGTCCGGCCGGCGCCGACCTTGCTGTGCTTGGGAAGGGTGAATTCAACCACCGACAGACTCCTCTTACGCCAGGCCGCTATCACGCGGGGCGGGCGCTTTCAAACCGAGTGCGAGATAGGGACCCGCCGTGCCTGTGCTAATCCGCGCACTGGGTGGCGGTGGAGCGAACCCATTGAGCTCAACCTATTTCGCAACTGTCACCGTACTTCACCCTGTTGATGACCGACAGGAACATGGTCGCCAGACGGATTGCCGCAAAATAATCTGTGGAGAGAAAACTCCGCAGGAAATTGCGGGTTTTTCGGCCTAAATCACAAAACTGCCCACCGTTTATCCACAGCCCAAATGCTTTGTGCTACTTTTGTTCTCGGTTGAACAACACAAGAACACGGCTACAGTTCGTGTTGGCAGGTAGCTCAATGGATAGAGCGCTGGTGGGTACTAATTTATTCCAAGGTGTCGCAGCCACGGGATAAGCCACCAGAGGTTCTGGGTTCAAGTCCCAGCCTGCCATTTATTTGACCTGTTGCTGGCGGCACGCCGTACCACCAATTACAATTACGGTGACAGTTTACTAAATGCCCTAAGCGAGCGCCCTCACCGCCTTAAGCACTTCCTCCGCGTGCCCTGGCACCTTCACCTTGCGCCAAGCGCGCATCACCTTGCCGTCCGCGGCGATGAGGTAGGTGGCGCGCTCCATGCCCATATATTTGCGGCCGTACATGCTCTTCTCGACCCAGGTGCCGAAGGCGTTGCTGACCGTGCCGTCCTCGTCCGCGACCAAAGGCACCTTGAGCTCATATTTGGCGATGAACTTGTCGTGCTTCTTCATCGGGTCGCGGGACAGACCGACGACTGTCGCTCCGGCGGCCGCGAACTCCTTGGCTAGCGCGGTAAAGTCCTGCGCCTCGCGGGTACAGCCGGACGTGTCGTCCTTGGGGTAGAAATAGAGCACCAGCGGCCGGCCCGGCGCGGCCAGGTCGATGGCCTGGCCGCCGCTGGTCGTCACCGTCATCGCCGGGGCGCGGTCGCCTACTTCGATCATGTCGCTTCCTTTACCGAGGTCCATAGCTGGGCGATCCTTTGGCGGGCCGTATCATGCGCCGCAAGCAGGGATTCCCAGCTTTCGTGCCCGCACAGCGCGGCGACCAGCCGGCGCGACTGCTCGGGCGGCTCTTCGCTGTCGGGCGCAAGCAGGCGCAGCACCACCAGCATCCGGCTCAGCAGCCGCAAATCGCCGTCGAAACTGGCGTCGATCAGGTCGGCCTCGGCCAGCTCAGCGATGGCATATTCGAGGCGCGGGTCGAGGCCCTTGCCGCTGACCAGTTGCAGCGTGTGGACGGCGAACTCCAGGTCGACGAGCCCGCCCGGGCCGAGCTTTATGTCGAGCGGCCCGGCGGTCTTCTTGTGGCGCGCCATGTCGTCGCGCATCTTGGCGGCATCGGCCCGCGTCTTGCCCGCATCCCGCGGTGCCCGGAGAATATCGCAAATCTCCTCGCGGAGCCGGCCCTGCTGCGCCGCCGACCCAAAGACCGGCCGGGCCCGGCACAGCGCCATATGCTCCCAGGTCCAGGCCTCGCCCCGCTGATAGTCGATGAACCCGCCGACCGGGACGGCGAGCATGCCCTCGCCGCCCTGCGGGCGAAGACGCGTGTCGACATCGTAGAGCGGCCCTGCCGCCGTCTGTACGCTCAGCGCCGAGGTCACCCGGTTGGCCAGGCGGTTGTAATAATCGGTGGCGCTGAGCGGCTTCGGGCCATCGGACATGGCGCTGGCCGGAACCTCGAACAGATAGATGATGTCGAGGTCCGAGGCATGCGTGAGCGCCCGCCCGCCGAGGCGGCCGAGCGCCAGGATCAGCAACTCCCCGCCCTCGATCCGGCCGTGTGTCTTGGCAAATTCCTCCGTGGCGAGGTCGGCCAGCGCCGCGATCGTCCCTTCGGCGACATTGCTGTAGCCCATCGCCAGGTCGAGCGGGTCGGCGTGGGCCGATATCAACTGCACCCCCAGCGCGAAGCGCCGCTCGTTGACCATCCGCCGCGTGCGGTCGAGCGCCCGGTCGTAGGGCTCCCCGGCCATGGCGGCACGCAATCGCTCGGCCATCGCCTCCGGCTCGGGCGGCAGCGCGAAGCTGGATTCGTCGATCAGGCCGTCGAGCAGCTCGGCGCGGCGGGCCAGCATGTCGGCCAGCGGCGGCGCGTAGGCGAGGATCAGCGCGAAATGTTCGGCCAGCCGCGGCCGCGCCTCGAGCAGGCGATAGAGGTTAATGCCGCTCGACAGCCGCTCGACGATGTCGCTGAGCCGGTTGAGGGCGCGGTCGGGGTCAGGTCCGGTGGCGATCCGGCGCAGCAGCCCCGGCAGCATCGCCTCAAAGGCGGTGCGGGCGGCCGGCGAGCGCAGCGAGCGCGCCATGCCCGACCGCCAGTCGCCGATCCGCCGCGCCGCCACCGCCGGGTCGGGAAAGCCGAATCCGGATAATTCTTCCAGCAGGCTGTCCGGGTCGCTCGACAGGCGCCCGTCGAGGTCCGGCGCCAGAGAGTTGAACAGGGCCTCGGCGCGCTCGACCTTGGGCCGGAGCTGGGCAATCAAATCGCCCCCGCTCCCGCTGCCATGCAAGGCCGCGACATTGTCGAGTTGCTCGTTTCCCAGGGGCAGCAAGTGAGTCTGAGCGTCCTCCACCATCTGCACGCGATGCTCGATGGTCCGCAGCAGTCGATAGGCGTCGGCGAGGGCGGCCGAGTCATCAGGTTCGAGCCGGCCGGCGTCGGTCAGCGCCTGCAACGCCTCCAGCGTCGCTCCCGGCCGGACAGAAGGATCACGCCCGCCGTGGATCATCTGT
>Ga0307505_10001677_pt1 | contig 17062 bp, 18 predicted proteins | sample 23_S_MG_FD_202183 | JGI IMG/M metagenome (GOLD analysis project Ga0307505, IMG submission 202183) | Soil microbial communities from Populus trichocarpa stands in riparian zone in the Pacific Northwest, United States - 23_S | ecosystem: Environmental > Terrestrial > Soil > Riparian zone > Trees...
CGTCTCCACGCTGGTGCTGGCGGTCGCCGCCGGCGGCGCGCTGGTCAACTTCAAGCTGATCGCGCTGCCGATGTCGGAGATGGTGGGCGCCGGGGACTACCTCACGGCCACGCTGCGCACTTCCGAAGTGGCCGCGCTGGTGATCATCCTCGTCGAGGCCGCGATGGGCCTGTTCCTCATGGAGACGCTGAGGATCACGCACCTGTTCCCGAAGATCCACGGCCTCGCCGAGCGCATGCGCAAGCGCATGATGTGGACCGCCTTCGTGCTGCTCTTGTGCCTGGCGGGCATCGAGGCGGCGCTGGCGCTGATGCGCGACATGCTGATCGCCGACAAGCAGGCGCTGCTGCAGTCGCTGGCGGCGACGCAGGCCGCGGCGGCGGACGGCTGGATCGGGCGCATCCCCACCGTGGGGCAGATGCTGCTCGGCTTCATCCTGCCCTTCGCGCTCGCCTTCGTGGCGATCCCGCTGGAGTCCTTCGTCAACTCGGCGCGCACGGTGGGCGGCGCGGCGCTGGTGGTGTTCACGCGGGCGCTCGCCGCGGCGCTGCGCATCGCGGGCAATTTCTGCAAGCAGCTCTCGCGCGTGCTGGTGACGCTCTACGACATCCTCATCGTGCTGCCGCTGCTGGCGGAGCGCTGGGTGAAGCACGCGCGCCCGGCGGCCAAGCCGGGGGTCACCGGCTTCGAAGCGGGAGAACGCTCATGAGGCGCCGCCAGTTCGTCCTCGCCCTCCCGGCCCTCGCGCTCGCCGCCGGCTGCGCCGACCCGCGCGCCCACACGCACGCGGTGTACCTGCTGGTGGACACTTCGGGCACCTACGCCGAGGAAGTCGGCAAGGCCCAGCTGATCGTCAACTACCTGCTCGGCAACCTGCAGCCGGGGGATTCGCTCGCCGTGGCGCGGGTGAGGAGCCGCAGCTTCAGCGAGAAGGACATCATCGCCAAGGCCACCTTCGACAACCGGCCCTCGCAGGCCAACGCGCAAAAGCGCGCGTTCAAGGACCAGGTCGAGGCCTTCACCGGCTCGGCGAGGAGCAGCGTCTACACCGACATCACCGGGGGCCTCATCCAGGGGGCGCTGTTCCTCAACGAGACCGGGGCCGGCCGAAAGACGATCCTGATTTTCTCCGACATGCAGGAGGAGCTGGACAAGGCCGCGGTGCGCAACTTCCCCATCGACCTGAAGGACATCCGCGTGGTGGCGGTCAACGTCGTCAAGCTGAAGACCGACAACGTCGACCCGCGGCGCTACCTGGGGCGGCTGGAGGACTGGGAGAAGCGGGTGGTCGCCGCCGGCGCGCGCGAGTGGCGCGTGATCAACGACATCGAGCACCTGGACGCGCTGCTGAAGAGCTAGCGCCAGCGCGCGGCGGCGAGTTTCGCCGGCAGGTAGAGCGGGTGCGAGGGCTGGCCCTGCCCGGTGACGCGCAGGGCGTGCAGCGCCACGCCCGCCCCGCGCAGGTTGGCCAGCACGGTCGCCGCGCGGTCGAGATGACTGCCGTGGTTGCCCCAGGCGCACACCACGACGCCCGCCTGCCGCGCCGCGCGCAGGATCGCCTGGTTGTTGCTGCGGCCCACCGGCTCCGCGGCCCGCTTCATCACCGTCGGGTCGGTGGCGCGCCAGGCGAAGAGGTTGGTGACGATGAGCGCGCCGTAGCCCCAGCGCTCGGCGAAGTCGCGCGCGCGGCTGCAGGAGGGGTCGAGCTGGTGCGCGTCCGCCGTGCTGGGGTTGAGCATGAGGAAGTTGGCGGCGGGCTTCGCCTCGTCCCAGCGGCGCCACAGCAGGTAGCGCCAGCGCCGGCAGGCGGAGAAGGTGGCGCCCGCGGCGCTGGTGGCGATCGGCACGGCTACCGGATCACGATCCTGCGCACGGCGGGCCGCTGCGTGCGCGACGCCCCGCCATGGATGCGGATCTCCACCTCCTGGCCGAGCTGCACGAGGAACTGCATCAGCCGCTCCGCCGAATAGCGGTCCAGGCGCAAGTGCGCGAGCTCGGAGACGTGCGGCTGCGCGATCCCCAGTTCCTGCGCCGCCTCCGTCTGCGTCAGGCCGCGCTGCTGCAGGATGCGGTTCACCTCGACGGCGAGCTGGACCTTGAGATTGCGCTCGCCGGCGGCGGGCGGTGTCGTTTTCCGGCGCATCGCGCAATTATACCTATAACGGTATAGGCGGGCAAAACCCCGGATCCGTCCACCTGGATGGACGGCATGGCTCCCCCCGCACGGGAATTCCCGCCGGAGGGGCCGGCGGCGCGGTGGTTCCGCGTGGGAGGCTCAGGCCGCCTGGCCCGCAATAGCGCGCAGCCGCAGCGTGCGCGCGCGCCAGCCCGCGGCGCCCGCCAGGATGCCGCTCGCGGCGGCGATGGCGAAGGCGATGCGGTAGCTGCCGGTGGCGTCGAAGATCGCCCCGGCCATCCAGGGGCCCAGCGCGCTGCCCGCGGCGCTGCCCAGCAGGCCCATGCCGACGATGAGGCCGAAGTGCGGGCCGCTGAAGCGGTCGCTCACCATCGCCGGGATGAGCGAGGCGGTCACCGAGTAGCCGAGGCCCAGGAGGATGGCATAGCCGTAGATCGCCCAGGCCGCCGGTGCGCCGGCGAGCGCGGCGAGCGCCGCCACCGCCGCCACCATGAGGGCGATGCCGGCGAGGTACACGGGCTCGCGGTCCACGCGGTCCGAGAGCCAGCCGCCGCCCGTCTTGCCGACGATGCTGGAAAAACCCACCACGCTCACCACCGTGGCGGCGACGATCCCCGCCACGCCCTGGTCCACGAGATAGACCACCTGGTGCACGTGCAGGGTCTGCGAGCAGATGTTGCCGAAGAAGAAGGCTCCGAGCATCAGCCAGAAGGGCATGCCGCGCAGCGCCTCGCCGAGGGTCACCGCGCGCGGCGCGGCGCGGCCCGCGCTCGCGCCCTGGGCGGCGAAGCGGGGCGCCGGGGCGCGGGAGAGGAGATATAACGACGAGGGCACGATCCACAGCACGCAGAGGGCGCCCAGCACCCGGAACGCCGTGCGCCAGCCGTAGGCGTCTATCAGCAACTGGGTGAGCGGCACCACGAGGAGCATGCCCACGCCCACCCCCGAGCTGACGATGCCGAGGGCGAGTCCGAGCTTGTCCTGGAAGTCGCGCTGCACCTGCACCAGCGCCGGGATCCAGCCCGCGGCGGCCACCGCGGCGGCGGTGAAGATGCCGAAGCCCAGGTACAGTTGGAGCGGACTGCTTATGTAGCTGTCGGCCCACAAGGCGAGGCCGAGCAGCACGCCGCCCGCGGCCATCAGGCGCATGGGGCGGATGCGGTCGCACAGGCTGCCGATCAGCGGGTTGGCGGCGCCGTGCACCAGGGTGAAGACGGAGAAGGCGCCCGCCAGCACCGAGCGCGACCAGCCGTACTCCTGCAGCAGCGCGACCAGGATCACGCTGTAGGCGTACCACACGCCGTAGGCGAGCGAGAGGCTCAGCGCAATCAGGGCGAGGGGAACGTAGCGAGGGTAACGAGGGTAGCGGGGGTAACGCGGGGCGGCGGCGGTCGCGTTATCTCGCATAATCGGGAGTATGCCGCTCATCACGCTTCTGGACGCGCAACTCGCCTATGGCGACTTCCCCCTGCTGGATCGCGCCGCGTTTTCGCTGGAGGCCGGGGAGAGGATCGGGCTGATCGGGCGGAACGGCACCGGGAAGTCTTCGCTGCTCTCGGTGATCGCCGGCACCGCCACGCTCGACGACGGCGAGCTGCGAAAGAGCGAGAGCACGCGCATCTCGTTCGTGGAACAGGAGCCGAAGCTCCCGCATGCGCCGACCCTGCGCGCAAGTTTGTTGCTGCGCGGGCACATCCCGTCGATCCACGACGAGCGCCGGCGCTGGCAGGTGGAGGCCCGGTTGACGGAGTTCCTGCACCGCTTCGGGCTGGACGAAGCGTTGTCTCCCGATGCGGCCTCCGGCGGCGAGAAGAAGCGCGCCGCGCTCGCCCTCGCCTTCGCGCTGCAGCCCGACCTCCTGCTCCTCGACGAGCCGACCAACCACCTCGACATCGCCGGCATCGAGCAGCTGGAGGTCCTGCTGCTGCGGCAGCAGGCGGCCATCGTCGTCACCCACGACCGCGCGTTCCTCGACCGGGTGTGCACGCGCATCCTGGAGCTCGATCGCGGCATGCTGCGCTCCTACCCGGGGAATTACTCCGCCTACGAAACGGTGAAGGCGGCCGACCTCGCCGCCGAGGCCACCGCGCAGCGGAAGTTCGACAAGTTCTGGAAGGAGGAGGAGGTCTGGATCCGCAAGGGGGTCGAGGCCCGGCGCACCCGCAACGAGGGCCGCGTGCTGCGCCTGGAGCGCCTGCGCGAGGAGCGCGCGGCGCGGCGCGAGCGCCTGGGCTCGGTGAAGCTCTCGCTCTCCGCCGGGCAGCGCTCGGGCAAACTGGTGGCGGAGCTGAAGGAAGTGTCCATCTCCTTCGCCGGGCGGCCGATCGTCAAGGACTTGAACCTCCTCATCAGCCGCGGCGACCGGTTGGGCCTCGTCGGCGCCAACGGCGCGGGGAAGACCACCCTCATCAAGCTGATCCTGGGCACGCTCGAGCCCGATGCCGGCGCCGTGCGCCTCGGCACCAACGTGCAGCCGGCCTATTTCGACCAGATGCGCGAGGCGCTCGACCCGGAGAAGACGGTGATGGAGACCATCGCCCCGGGCTCGGACTGGGTGGAATTGGCCGGCGGCCGCAAACACGTCATGAGCTACCTCGGCGACTTCCTCTTCCCGCCGCGGCGCGCGCAGTCGCCGGTGCGCATGCTCTCGGGGGGCGAGCGCAACCGCCTGCTGCTCGCGCGCCTGTTCGCCAAGCCGGCGAACGTGCTGGTGCTGGATGAACCCACCAACGACCTCGACATCGAGTCTTTGGAACTGCTGGAAGCGGCGCTGCAGGATTACGACGGCACCCTGCTGCTGGTGAGCCACGACCGGGCGTTCCTCGACAACGTCGTGACGCAGACCCTCGCCGCGGAGGGCGGCGGCGCGTGGAAGGAGTACGTCGGCGGCTACACGGACTGGGTGCGCCAGCGCCCCGCGGCCCTGACCGAGGAGAAGGCCTCGTCCAGATCGGCGGTGCGGGGCAAAGCCAAGGTGAAGCTCTCCTACAAGGAGCAGCGCGAGCTGGAGTCGCTGCCGAAGGAGATCGAGGCGCTGGAGGCGGAGCAGGCTTCGCTCGCCGCGAAGATGGCCGGGCCCGAGTATTTCCGCCAGCCGCCGGAGGTCCTGCGGGCCGACCAGAAGCGGAACGAGGACATCGAGGCGCTGATGCTCGAGAAGCTCGAGCGCTGGGAGGCGCTGGAATCCAAGGCGCAGGCGGTGTCCGCCTAGGCGCTTGCTGTTACGGCGCGGGCTGCGTCACGGCATTGGCGTTCAGCGTGACCGCCGTCTGCGCCAGCAGCCTGCCGTTGGCCGTCGCGCCGGTATTGAGCGTGATCGCCGTCTGCGACAGGATGATGCCCTCGAAGTGCGCCGTCGTGCCGATCGCCGCGACACCGAAGGTCTGCCAGAAGATGTTCTTGGGCAGCGCGCCGCCGGCGAGCGTGATCCGGGCGCCGTTGGCCTGCGTCAGGTCGCCGGCGATCTGGAAGATCCAGACGTCGTTGGCGCTGCCGCTGAGGGTCACGTCCGAGTTGATGAACACGGCGGAGCCGAAGGTGTAAGTGCCGGGGAAGATCGTCAGCCCGCCGATATCGCCTGCGGCGCCAATTGTCGGGCCACCCGGCCGTCCCGCGGCGTCGGTGTACGCGGTTTCCATGTCACCGATCGCCGTGGTCATGTTGGTCGGGGTCGGCGGCGCCATGTCGGCCGCGAACAGCCACCCGGTCACGAGGCTCGACCTGGAGAACTCGTTGGTCGCATCACGCGCCTGGGAGAATCCGGTCAGGAACGTCTCCGCGGCGGGACTCACCCCGATATGCCCGACGACCGAGGTGGTTCCGGTGGTCGAGACGGCCGCCTTCGCCAGGATCACGAAGGATGCGGCCGTGCCCAGGTTCACCGCCCCCGGGGAGGTCGAGTTGTTGGTGGTCGCGAACGGAATGCCAGCGCCGCCCCCGGCGGCACCGCCGCCACCGCTGCCGCATCCGGCCACGACGCCGGTCAGGACCATCGCCATCGACCACATCACCAGCCTTGAGTTGCTCGGATACGTATTCATGTGTTTCCCTTTTTCCTTCGACTTGGACCCGAGGCAACCGGGCCGAAGCCCAGTTATCCGCCCTTCGCCCGGGGCGGACTGTGCGCTGACACACCCTCGCGCCGATCGATTGCGCGGACCCTGCCGGCTAGGAGCCGAACGCCGCGCTCGCCGAGTCGAGCTCGAAGCGGCCCGCGCCGCGCTCGACGGCGATGAGGCGCAGCAGCGGCGCGAGCTGCTCCTGGTGCCGCGGCTGCACGCGCGCCGTGACCAGGTAGCTCGGCGCCGCGCCGCTCGACCAGCTGCCCTCGCCCTCGAGCTCGAGCGGCCCCTCGAGCGTGCGCAGCGCGCCGTGCACGGCGGTGCCGGCGGCCTTGAAGCGCACCTCATAGTCGCCCAGGGGCGCGACCGGCGTCAGCGCCGAGCCGGCGGCACGCCATTGCAGCGTGGCCTCGCCGTGCACGCCGCCGCGCCCGAGCGACAGCTGCGCGATGCTCACCAGCACTTCGCCGCTGAGGCGCAACGGCGCCAGCGCCGGCACGCCCAGGCCGAGCGCGGCGGCCGGCAACTGGAGGGCGGCATCGGCGATCTCCACGCGCGAAAGCGAGAGCGTGACCGGGAACGGCCGGGCGGCCTGCCCGAGCGTCGCTTGCGCGACGAGGCGCGCGCGCAGCAGGGACCCGGGCAGCACGCGCCAGGCAAGGCGCCTGGCGACGCCCGCCTTGCCTTGCGCATCGCGGACCTCGATCCAGCCCGCCCCCGACCACAGGCTGCCGCGCGCCTCGGCCAGGCGCAGCCTGCCCTCGCTGGCGGACTGCAGGCGCCCATCGATCAGCGTCGCCGGCGCAAGCGCGACCAGCGCGGCGGCGTAGGCCGCGAGCCCGAATGCCGGCGCTCCCCAGTGCATTACCGCGGCCCGGCGCGGGCCAGGGTGGCGCTCACGCCGACCAGCCCGGGCGCCGCCAGCGCTTCGATGCGCACCGCATCGAGCCGCACGTGCTGCGAGTGCAGGTCCGCGGCCCAGCCGAGCCAGTCGGCGAAGGGCACCGCGCCGAACGCGACGCGCACGCGATCGGCGTCCAGGGGCTCGATGCGCGCCAGCGCGCCCAGGCGGGCGGCGTCGGCCCGCGCCTGCACGAGGGCGCGCAGGTCGCCCGGGGAAGACGGCACCGGGGGCGCCGAGCGCAGGCGCGCATGCTCGGCCGCCTGCTGCTCGAGCAGCGCGGCCTGCGTGCGCAGCGCCGCCACGCTTGCGCCCAACCGACCGCGCGCGCGGTCGGCCGCATGCAGCAGCCACAGGTAGGAGGCAATGCCCAGGACGGAGGCGAGCACGGCAATGGCCGCGCGCCGGCCCGGCGCGAGCGACACCCACGCGTTGCGCAGCGCGGCCCTCATGGCGCGCGCACCGTGATGCGCTTCGCCGCGGCGGCATCGACGATCAATCCGGCCTGCGCCAGGCGCGCCGCGGCGCGCGCGAGCGCCGCCGGCTCCATCGCGCCGAGCTCCAGGGTCATGCGCCCGCCCTCGTAGGACAGGATGCGCAGGCTCCCGGCGGGCAGCGCCTGCAGCCCGGCGGCGACCTTCTCCGCCATCGGCGGGAAATCGCCGCCGTCGGGCACGCCGGCGCGATGGCGCGCGAGGGCAAGCTGGCGGCGCATCTGCAGCGCGGGGTCCGCGACGGCCACCGCCTCCGGAAAGGCGGCGCGAAAGCGCGCCTCCATGCGGCCGCGCTCCGCGCGCTGCGCGCCGGCGAGCAGCGCCCAGTCGGCGACCGAGGCGAGGCCATGCAGGGCGAGGGCCGCGCCGGCGATCCAGGCTGCCGGGCGCAGCCTCGCGAGCGCCGCGGGGTCGATGCGCCAGCGCCGGCGCTCCTGCGCCAGGCCGACGCCGGCCCCGGCGCTCGCCGTGCGCCAGTCCCAGGCGCCCGACAGGCGCAGCGGCACGCCCAGCGCGGATTCCCAGCGCTCCACATCCGGCGGCGCGCCCGGCGCGATGAGATACACCGCGATCGCGCGCGGCGCCGCGCCGCGCGCCCTGGCCTCTTCGAGCATCATGCCCAGCGCGAGCGGCGGCGCAGCGGCATCGCCGCCGTCGGTCGCCGCGCCTTCGAATTCGCCGCTGCGCACGAAGCCTTCGCCGCCGTCCCACGCGAGGCTCCATTCGCCGCTCGCGCAGGGCAGGAGCAGGATCTCGGTGTGCACCTCGAACTCGCGCAGGCCGACGGCCTGCAGGGCGTCGCGCCAGCGCTCGAGGCCCGCCTTGTCGAGCACCGCCAGCGCGCCGGCGCCGGCCGCCTGTCCGTCCAGGGCCCCGAGCCAGCTCACCTGGTTCGCCTCGGGCTCGGCCGCGCTCGCTTCCTCGACCGCGAAGGCGAGCAGCGGCCCGGCGCGCCGCTGCGCGCCGCGCGGGAGGATCGCGCGCGCGATCAGCGCCTGCGCCGCCGGGACGACCAGCTGCACGCGCTGCGCGCCCCGCGGCAGCGCCGCCAGCGCCCCTTCGCCGGCGGCCGGTTGCCGGGCGTCGAGGAGCGCCCACTCGCAGCGCGTCGGCGCCTCGCCGAGCGGCGCGCGGATGCGCAGCAGGCTCATGGATATTTTCTCCACACCACGGCGGGCCAGCCGCCCGCGTCCCGCGCGAGCAGCGCGGCGCCGCGCGCCTCGGCCTCGCCGATGCTCACGCGCACGCTCGCCAGGAAGTACTGGCTGGCGGTGGTGATGTCGGCGCCTTCCACCGCGGCGCCCGCCGGCAACTGGAGGAGGAACTCGGAGGGGTTGCGGAAATAGGCGCGCTCGCGCCGCGCGGCGAGCGAACGCGCCTCGCCGAGGTCCAGTCCCTGGACGACGGCGGCGAGGACTTCGGGCGGGGCCGTGTTCACGTTGAGCGCCGTGGCGTGGGGCAACGCGGCGACGAACGGACCCAGCCGCGCGCGCGCGGCCGCGTCGAAGCCGCGCACCGCCGCCAGCTCGGCGACATCGGCGAGCGGCCGCCTGGCGGCCTCCAGCCATTCGGCGAGGCCGGCGGCCAGCGCCTCCGGCAGGGCGAGGATCTCGAGGAGGCGGCGGAACTGCGCCAGGTGCGCGGGGCTCGGCGCGCCGTTGCGCACCAGGTTGTTCAGGTTGAACGCGCCCTGCTGGTCCTCGATGCGGCCGGCCAGCTCGCCGTTGTCCACCGGCACCGGCGGCAGGCGCAGCGCCCAGGGCTCGCCCAGGTGATCGACGCTGCTCGTGCGCCGGTCATCGCCCAGCAGCGCGCGCGCCCAATCGACGCCGGCCTGGGCGAGGACCCGCGCCTGGGCGTGCTGGGCGGCGAGCTCGGCGTGCCGCGACCAGATACTCTGCGACACCAGCATCGCCGCGGCCGCGATCGCGGCGAGCGAGACCACGCCCATCGCGAGCACCACCGCCACGCCGCGTTGCCGCCCGGGCCTCATCGCAGCGCGAAGACGCGCACCAGTTCTTCGCCCGAGGCGAGGGCGAGCCGCAGGCGCACGGCGCGGGGGAGCGGCGAATCGCGCTCGGTGGCGGGCCAGGCATCCACCCACGCGAGCCGGGCGTCCAGGTACTGCAGCTCGAAGCGCTCGACCTGCGGCAGCAGGACGTAGCGCTCGGGCTGCTCGCCGGCCGCCGCGTCCAGGCCCGCCCACAGCGCGAGCTCGAGCTCGCGGCGCTCGTTCAGCCGGTAGGCGACCCGCCGGGGCGCATCGATGCCGTCGGCCGCGGCGAAGCGGCTGAACTCGAGCTGCGCCGGGCCGGCGCGCAGCGGCCGCGGCGCCGAGAGCTGCACGTCGTGCTGGAAGCGCGCGAGGACCGCCGCCACGCGCTGCCATTTCTCCGTCTCCCGCGCGACCTGGTCGCGCGCCTCGAGCACCGCGCCGAGGCCGCGGAAGGACATCACCGCGAGCAGCGACAGGATGAGCAGCGCGCACAGCAGCTCGATCAGCGTGAAGCCGCGCGGCGGCCTCATCGGCTGCCCGGCGGCGGCAGCACCACGAACCCGGTGAGGCGCGCCAGCGCGCGCGCCGGCTCGGCGGGCGCCGACACGAACACGTCGACCCGGCGAAATGCCGGGTTGGGCGTGGCGATCACCTCTTCGCGGAACACGAACGCCACGCCGGCCTGCGCCTCGGTGCCGCGGGCGATGCCCAGCGAAAGCCAGTCCCCGCGCGCGCGGTGCTCGGCGAGCCGGTTCTCGGCGACCCAGCCCGCGAGCAGCCGCTGGCGCAGTTCGGCCGCCGCGCCGGTGCCCTGGCCCGCGGCGCGCAATGCGGCGAGCAGCGCGATCGACACGATGGCGAGCGCCACCAGCACCTCCACCAGCGTGAACCCCCGCGTGGACCCCCTAGCGCGGCGCATGCAGGCGCACCTCGCCGATCGGGGAAGCGGAGACGGCGAAGCGCGCGGCGCCCAGCGACATCTCCAGATCGAAGGCGAGCGCGCCATGCGGGGAGAATTCCAGGCGCATGCCCTCCGGCGCGCGCCGCGCCTCGACGCGCAGCGCCGAGATCGCCACGCCCGGGGGCAGGCTGCGCCCGCGCAGCGCGTCCCCGTGCTCCTCGGCCCACCCGGCGGCGTCGCTCCAGCGCCAGAAGCGGTAGTGCGCCGCGTCCGCGGTCCAGGCCACGGGCTTGCCCGTGAGTCGCGCCTCCAGCGCGGCGAGCTCGAGCAGCTGCGCCAGCCGTGCCGCCTCGACGTGCAGCCGCGCGCGCTCGTCGGGCTGCGCCAGCACGCCCACCAGGCCGGCGAGCAGGCCCATGACGAGCATCACCACCAGCAGCTCGAGCAGCGTGAAGCCGCGCCGCCTAGAGGGCCCAGGAGCCGATGTCGGCATCGCTGCCCTCCCCGCCCGGCGCGCCGTCGGCGCCCATGCTGAAAACGTCCAGTTCGCCGCGCACGCCGGGATTGAGGTACTGGTAAGGATGGCCCCAGGGGTCGCCCGGCAGGCGCTCGACGTAGCCGCCGCCCTTCCAGTTGGGTGCCAGCGGCGCCGAAGCCGGCCGCGCGACCAGCGCCTGCAGACCCTGCTCGGTGCTGGGATAGCGGTGGTTGTCCAGGCGATAGAGCTTGAGCGCCTGCATCAGGCTCGCGATGTCCTGCCGCGCCGCCATCGAGCGCGCCTCGTCCGGCCGGCTGATGATCTTCGGCACCACCAGGGCCGCAAGGATCCCCAGGATCACGACCACCACCATCACTTCGAGCAAGGTGAAGCCGCGCTGCATCGGAACCTCCTGCCCCCAATTACGCCCTGGCCGCCCGGCCGGCTGTTCGCCACCGCACATACGCGGGCCACGCCCGCTCCCTAGCATGCGAGGCTTGAAGAACGCATTCCTGGCCAACTCTGCCGCAATGGCATTGCTCGGCGCCCTGCTGGCGTACTGGAGCTGGGTGTGGCTCGGGCCGCCGCCGGCGCCGCGCGCGCCGGCGGCGGTGGCGGCCGCGGGCGCCGTGCCCGGTGCCGGCGGGCTGTTCGGCGCCGCCGGCAAGGGCGCCTCCGCGGCGGGGCCGGGCACCATCCGGCTGATGGGCGTGGTAGCCGCGACCGGCGACCGGCGGGGACACGCGGTCCTGCGGCTCGACGGCAAGCACACGGTCGCCGTCCTGCAGGGCAACGACATCGAGCCGGGCCTGTACCTGGCCGAAGTCCACGCCGACCACGTCGTGCTGGATCGCAACGGGGCGCGCGAATCGCTCGCCTGGCCGGAGGCCGGCCGCAAATGAGGCTGCGCGCCTTCCTGCTCGCGCTCCTCCTGGCGACAGGACAGGCCCTGGCGCAGGGCGACGAACCGGTGACGCTCAACTTCGTCAACGCCGACATCGAGGGCGTGGTGAAGGCGGTGAGCGAGATCACCGGCAGGAACTTCCTCCTGGACCCGCGCGTGAAGGGCACCGTCAACATCGTCTCCGGGCGCCCGATGGCGCGCGCGCTGGTGTACGACGTGTTCCTGTCGGCGCTGCGGCTGCAGGGCTACGCCGCCGTCGAGGAACGCGGCGTGGTCAAGATCCTGCCCGAGGCCGACGCCAAGCTGCACCCCGGCGGCCAGGTGCAGACGCGCGTGTTCACGCTGCGCCACGAGTCGGCGGTGCAGCTGGTGCCGGTGCTGCGCCCGCTGATCGCGCCGGCCAACGCCATCGCCGCCTATCCGGGCAACAACACGCTGGTGATCACCGACTACGCCGGCAACCTGCAGCGCCTGGCGAGGATCATCGAGTCGCTCGACCAGCCCGGCGGCGCCGACCCGGTGGTGATCCCGCTCGCGCACGCCTCGGCCGTCGACCTCGCGCCCACGGTGACCCGCCTGTTCGCCGAGCCGGGGGCCGGGGCGGACGCCTCGCAGCGGCTGAGCGTGGTCGCCGATGCGCGCTCCAACAGCCTGATCGCGCGCTCGGACAACCCCTCGCGCATCGCGCGGCTGCGCAGCCTCGTGGCGATGCTCGACTCGCCCACCGGCGCCGCCGGCAACCTGCACGTGGTGTACCTGAAGAACGCCGAAGCGGTGAAGGTGGCCGAGACGCTGCGCGCGATCTACCTGGGCGAGGCCGCTGCCGTCGCGCCGGCCCGGCCCCTGGCCCTGCCGGCGGCAGCCGCCGGCGCGAGCGCCTCGCCGCTCGGCGCGGCGGCCCTGCCCGCCTCCCCGGCCGCGGCGAGCGCGCCCGGCATGATCCAGGCCGATCCGGCCACCAACGCGATCCTCATCAACGCGCCCGACGCCATCTACAACAACCTGCGCGCCGCGCTGGACAAGCTCGACGTGCGGCGGGCGCAGGTCTACGTCGAGGCGCTGATCGCCGAGATCACCGCCGACAAGGCCGCCGAGTTCGGCATCCAGTGGCAGAGCCTGAGCGGCGCGGCGCGCAGCGAGCGCAGCGTTTTCGGCGGCACCAACTTCGGCGGCACCGGCCAGAACGTCCTCGGCATCACGGCCAACCCCGCCTCGGCCGGCCGCGGCCTGAACATCGGCATCATCAAGGGCGTGGTCACCATTCCCGGCGTCGGCGAGGTGCTCAACCTCGGCGTGCTGCTGCGGGCGCTGGAGGCCGACAGCAACGCCAACATCCTGTCCACGCCGACGCTGCTGACGCTCGACAACGAGGAGGCGAGGATCGTCATCGGCCAGAACGTGCCCTTCATCACCGGGCAGTACGCGGTCTCGGGCGCGGCCACCACGCCGACGCCGTTCCAGACGGTCGAGAGGAAGGACGTCGGCCTGACGCTGCGGGTGAAGCCGCAGATCTCCGAGGGCGGCACGGTCCGGCTGCAGCTGTACCAGGAAGTCTCCAGCGTGCAGGACGCCACCAACCCCGCCGGCGTGATCACCAACAAGCGCGCCGTCGAATCCACGGTGCTGGTGGACGACGGGCAGATCATCGTGATCGGCGGGCTGATCCAGGATTCGGTCAAGGAGACCGTCGAGAAGGTGCCGCTGCTGGGCGACATCCCGTTCCTCGGCGCCCTGTTCACCTACAAGACGCGCACGCGCGGCAAGACCAACCTGATGGTGTTCCTGCGCCCCACGGTGCTGCGCGACGCCGGGCGCGCGGACGCGCTCACCGCCGGGCGCTACGACTACATCCTCGGCGAGCAGGCCCGCTCGCAGCTGCCCTCCAGCCCGCCGCTGCCGGACATGGACGCGCCGCTGCTGCCGCCGCGCGACCTGCCGATGGTCAACGTGCCCAGGCCATGATTCCCTACGCCTTCGCAAAAGCGCACGGCGTCGTCGTTTCCGCCGCGAACGGCGAGGTGGCGGTGCGCAGCGACGCACGCTCGGGCGCGCTTGCCGAATTGCGCCGCCACCTCGGCGTGCGGCTGCGCGCGCGCCGCGTGGAAACGGACGAGTTCGACGAGCTGATCGCCGCGGCCTACAACGGCGCGGCCGCCGGGGCGGCGGCGCTCGCCGACGACCTGTCGCAGGACATCGACCTCGCGCGCCTGCTGCAGGAGATCCCGAAGGTCGCCGATCTGCTGGACAGCCGCGACGACGCGCCGGTGATCCGGCTGATCAACGCGCTGCTGACCCAGGCGCTGCGCGAGGGCGCCTCCGACATCCACTTCGAGGCCTTCGAATCGCGCTCGGTGGTGCGCCTGCGCATCGACGGCACGCTGCGCGACCTGATCGAGCCGGCGCGCGCGCTGCACGGGGCGATCGTGTCGCGCCTGAAGATCATGGCGCAGCTCGACATCGCCGAGAAGCGCCTGCCGCAGGACGGCCGCATCACGCTGCGCGTGGCCGGCAAGCCCGTCGACGTGCGCGTCTCCACCATCCCCACCGGGCACGGCGAGCGCGTGGTGCTGCGCCTGCTCGACAAGCAGGCCGGGCGCCTGGACCTCGCGCAGCTCGGCATGGATGCGGCGACGCTCGAGCGCATGGACCACATGATCCGGCAGCCGCACGGCATCGTGCTGGTGACCGGCCCGACCGGCTCGGGCAAGACCACCACCCTCTATGCGGCGCTGTCCCGCCTCGATACCGCGGCGCTCAACGTGATGACGGTGGAAGACCCGATCGAGTACGACCTGGACGGCATCAGCCAGACGCCGATCAACGCGCGCATCGACATGAGCTTCGCGCGCGCGCTGCGCACCATCCTGCGCCAGGACCCGGACGTGGTGATGATCGGCGAGATCCGCGACCTGGAGACCGCGCAGATCGCGGTGCAGGCGAGCCTCACCGGGCACCTGGTGTTCGCCACGCTGCACACCAACGACGCGGTGAGCGCGGTGACGCGGCTGGTGGACATGGGCGTGGAGCCGTTCCTGCTCGCCTCCAGCCTGATCGGCGTCGGCGCCCAGCGCCTGGTGCGGCGCCTGTGCCTGGAGTGCCGCAAACCCTTCGTGCACGAGGGCGTGGGCTACTACGCCGCGGTGGGCTGCGCGGCGTGCAACCGCTCGGGCTACCGCGGCCGCACCGGCATCTACGAGCTGCTTACGGTCGACGACGAGCTGCGCCGCCTGGTGCACGACCGCGCCTCCGAGCAGGCGCTGCGCGCGCACGTGCTCGGGCGCGGCATGAGGACGCTTCGCGACGACGGCATGCGCTGGGCCGCGGCGGGGGTGATCAGCCTGGAGGAAGCCGTGCGCGTGACGCGCGAATAACGCCATGGAGGCCTTCCGCTATCAGGCGTTCAACGCCGCCGGCCACGCCGTCTCCGGGGTGGTGCAGGCCGACGGCCCGCGCGAGGCGCGCGCGCAACTGCGCGCGCGCGGCCTGCTGCCCGCGGCGCTCGCCAGGGTGCGCAAGCTCGCCCTGCGGCCCTGGGCGCGCGGCCTGTCCGCGGCGCAGCTGAGCCTGCTCACGCGGCAGCTGGCGACGCTGCTCGATTCGGGCCTGACGCTCGAGCAGGCGCTCGCCGCGCTCATCGAGGAGGCCGAGGCGCCCGCGGCGCGCGAAGTGCTCGCCGGGGTCAAGGCCGAGGTGATGGCCGGCGCTTCCCTCGCCGCCGCGCTGGGCGGCTACGCGCGCAGCTTTCCCGAGTTCTACCGCGCCCTGGTGCGCGGCGGCGAGGAGTCCGGGGCGCTGCCCGCCGTGCTGCAGCACCTCGCCGACTACCTCGATGCGCGCCAGGCGCTGCGCCAGAAGACCGGCCTCGCGCTGCTCTACCCGGTGCTGGTCGCGGTGGTGGCGCTCGCCATCGTCGCGGGGCTCCTGGTGTACGTGGTGCCGCAGGTGGTGCAGGTGTTCAAGCAGTCGCGCCAGGCCCTGCCGCTGCTGACGCGCGCGCTGATCGGCCTGAGCGATTTCCTGCGCGCCGCCTGGCCGTTCCTCGTGCTCGCCGGCATCGCGCTGGCGGGGCTCGCGCACTTCGCGCTCGAGCGCCCGGCGCTGCGGCGCCGCTGGCACGCGCTCCTCCTCCGCCTGCCCTGGCTGGGGTCGCTCCTGCGCGGCGTTGACACCTCGCGCTTCGCCAGCACGCTCTCGATCCTCGTCACCGGCGGCGTGCCGCTGCTCGGCGCGCTCGCCTCCGCCGCGCGGGCGATGGGCAACGCGGTGATGCGCGAAGCGGCCGAGCGCGCCGGCGCCCGCGTGCGCGAAGGCGTGAGCCTCGCCCGCGCGCTGGGCGAGACGCGCGCCTTCCCGCCGCTCTTGGTGCACCTGGTGGCGAGCGGCGAGCTGAGCGGCAAGCTCGGGCAGATGCTCGAGCGCGCCGCGCGCCTGGAGACCCGGGCGCTCGAGCGGCGCCTGGCGGTGTTCCTCACGCTGATCGAGCCGGTGATGATCCTCGCCATGGGCGCCGCGGTGCTGCTGATCGTGCTGGCGATCCTCTTGCCGATCATCGAGATCAACCAACTGGTACGTTGAAAAGGATGACAAGGACATGACCATGCTCATCGCCGGCGCCCTGCAGAACGCGATCCTGACCAGCGCCAGGTTCTCCATCATCGCCACCGATGCCAAGGGCATCATCCAGCTGTTCAACCTCGGCGCCGAGCGCATGCTGGGCTACGCGGCCGCCGAGGTGGTCGACCGCATCAGCCCGAGCGACATCCACGATCCCGAGGAGGTCAAGGCGCGCGCCCAGGCGCTGAGCCTGGAGCTCGGCACGCCCATCGCGCCGGGGTTCGAGGCGCTCGCCTTCAAGGCGTCGCGCGAGATCGAGGACAGCTACGAGCTGACGTACATCCGGAAAGACGGCAGCCGCTTCCCGGCGGTGGTGTCGATCACCGGGCTGCGCCAGGACGGCCACATCATCGGCTACCTGCTGATCGGCACCGACAACTCGGTGAGGAAGCTGGTCGAATCGAAGCTCAACGAGGCGATGGCCACCGCGGAGAAGGCCAGCCGCGCGAAGAGCGATTTCCTCGCCAGCATGAGCCACGAGCTGCGCACGCCCCTCAACGCCATCCTCGGCTTCGCCCAGCTGATGGAATCGGGCACGCCGCCGCCGACGCCCTCGCAGCTGCGCAACCTCGAGCA
>Ga0307505_10001678_pt1 | contig 17052 bp, 14 predicted proteins | sample 23_S_MG_FD_202183 | JGI IMG/M metagenome (GOLD analysis project Ga0307505, IMG submission 202183) | Soil microbial communities from Populus trichocarpa stands in riparian zone in the Pacific Northwest, United States - 23_S | ecosystem: Environmental > Terrestrial > Soil > Riparian zone > Trees...
GACTCCATTGCCGGCGGGGTAAAATATGTGGCCATGAAGAACGCCGCCAAGGACCTGATCAGCGATCTTGAAGCGGCAAACCCCGACAAGGTTAAATTCGCCCTCGTGCCCTTCTCGCACCATGTCTATGGAACCTTTGACAAGGCCTACATCCTTGGCCAGTCGGGCGGCGGCACATGGACCGGTTGCACCCAGGACCGCAAATATCCCTATAACCTGACCGATGCCACGCCAACCGCCGATAACAACACCAAGTGGGGCCAGCCCCAGGCCCCTGTCCACGCGTCGTCAGGCTGCAGCGGCTATATCAGCAACAATCTTCTCCTCGAGCCATTGAGCAACAATTTCAGCAACCTGAAATCCCGGCTCGACGTGATGACCCCCTATGCCTGGACCCACATTGCCCTTGGGGTGGAGTTCGGCTTCCACATGCTTTCGGACAACCTGCCATTCGACACGGGCGTGAGCTATAATGACGCTGAAACGCAGAAGTTCATGGTGGTCCTGACCGACGGCGCCCAGACCGAACCCGCCTTTGGTCCTGGCAGCACACGGACCGTGGGTCAGGGCGAGGCAAATCTTGAAACCCTCTGCACCAATGCCAAGGCCAAGGGCATCACCATGATCACCATCGCCTATGACCTTGATGACAACGCCACCACTACCCGCCTCCGGAACTGCGCAAGCGATCCGGACAAGAATTTCTTCGTGGCATCGAGCGGCGCCGCCGTGGCCGGTGCCTTTGAGAACATCAAGACCCTCATCACGGCCCAGGTCTTCATCAGCAAATAAATCTTTTGTAAACGAATCATTGTAGGCTCTGAGCATTATGCTCAGGGCCTGTTCTTTTGCTTGAAACCGAACTCTATCTCCCGGTGAAGCGCTTTCTCGAGGCGCAGGGCTATGCCGTGAAAGCCGAAATCGGCGGCTGCGATGTGCTGGCCGTCCGGGGCGCCGAACCGCCGCTGATTGTCGAGTTGAAAACCTCATTCAACCTTCAGCTCCTGCTCCAGGGCATCGACCGCCAGGCAGTGACCGATACGGTCTATCTCGCCGTTCCCGAACCAAAACGCGCGCTGCCCCAGGATATATTAAGATTGTGCAAGCGCCTGGGCCTCGGCTTGCTCGTCGTGAACGGTGCTTGGGTCGAAGCCTATCTTGATCCCGCCCCTTACCAGCCGCGCCGGACCCCCCGCCGCAAAACCCTGCTTCTGCGGGAGTTTCAACGCCGGGTGGGCGATCCCAATTCCGGCGGCAGCAGCAAGCGTCCCCTGGTCACCGCCTACCGGCAGGATGCCTTGCGCTGCGTGAAATTTCTCAAGACCACCGGCGCTTCACGGGTTTGCGACATTGTCGCGCAAACCAGGGTTGAGCGCGCCGCCTCGATCCTTCGGCGCGATGCCTATGGCTGGTTCGTAAAGGAAGCGCGCGGCATCTATTTCCTCTCGCCCAAGGGCGAAGCGGCGATCGCCACATTCCGCGATGTCCTGGCCGTGGTCTGAGTTTCCGGAAGGGATTTCCGGATGCGCCGCTTGAGCCGCCGGATGCCCCACCACACGCACAGGAATATGATGGGCACGAGGGTCCAATCCGGGAAACGGGTTGCCTCGCCAAAAAACTGCTTTGCCGCGCCATTCGCGAATATGGCGACAATGTTGAACAGGTAATAGCTGATGGCAACGACCGAAATGCCCTCGACCGTTTCCTGCAACATCAGTTGCTGCCTGGTGCGCGCTTCCATCGAGCGCAGCAACTGCTGGTTCTGGCCCTCCAGCGCAATGTCAACCCGGGTTCGCAGCAGGTTGCTGGCCCGTTCGCTGCGCCGCGCCAGGTCGGCGACGCGCTCGGCCACGGCAAAACAGGTGGTCATCGCCGGACTGAAGCGGCGGTCGAGAAAGACCCCAACTCGCTGGTAGTTGATGGCCCGTTCCTCGCCAAGCTCGGCGATGCGCTTTGTCACCAGCGCGCTGTAGGCCCGGGCCGCCGCAAAGCGGAAGCTGCTGCGGTTGGACATCTCCTCCACATCCCGCGCCGTGGTGCTGAGGCTGGCGAGCAGCCGGGCATCCTCCTCGATGTCTTGCGTCGACAGCATGCCTTCGATGGTTTCAGCCAGTGATTTTTCCAAAGGCCCAAGGCGGCGCTGCAGGTCCAGCGCCAGGGGAAAAGCCAGCAGCGCCATCATGCGGTAGGTTTCTATTTCGTGGATGCGGCGCGAGACACGGCCAAGCGACAGGGGTGTGAGGCCCTGGTCATGGATCAGCATGCGCGTATAGCCGTCGCCCCCTATCTTGAAGTCGGTCCAGACCGTGGCGCGGCCATGGCTCACCCGCGACCCGGCCAGATCCTCGTGGCCGAAGTATTTCTTGAGAAATTGCGCGCTTGGGGTTTTCATGTCTTTCGACAGGATTTCCGTATGAATGGCAACCAGCCGCTTGCCCGGCAGTTCATCAATCCAGCCCAGCGGCAGGAGTGAAATGGCTTCCTGCTTTTTCCGGGTATTTTGCGCCGTCACGCTGATCCGGTAAAATTCCCCGTGGCGCTCATACTTGAACAAGCCCGCGGCGAGTTCGGCGCTGTGGTGGCGCGCCCCCTCGCTGGGCGGCTTTACGCCCAAGGCGTCACAGAGTTTGGCCACCTGCAAAAACGGATCGCTGTCGTCCTTGCTCAGGGTGTAAGCCAGATGCGTGATGCGGGCCGGGGCCGTGACCGCAAGCCCCGGCCGCCCATGGATTTCGTCGTTAAGGATATGGCGAAATTCGTGATCCTGCATTATTTCCCACTGTTATGGGCCTGCCCTGGCCGGGTCAATGCGGCGCAATGGACATGAGAGGGATTGACGCAGGCTGTATTCCCGCTAGCTTTGCGTGACGGAATTCAATGCGAGGCGCGTGTGACGGCAATCACCGAAATGACAACAATCCCCGCCAGCCGCAAGGCTTCAAGGCCGGTCAGGCGGCAGCAGCTGATCGATGCCACCATCGCGGTTCTGGCGCGAAAGGGCTATTCCGCCCTGACCGTGGCCGACGTGGCCAAAACCGCGGGGCTTTCCGTCGGCATCATCAATTTCCATTTTGAGAGCAAGGAAAAACTTCTCGCCGCCTGCCTCACCCATTTGGCCGAGGAATACTACCGCAACTGGCACGGCGCCCTTGCCGTGCCGGGAGCCAGCGCGGCCGAAAAGCTGCAGCTGATTGTCCTTGGCGATTTCAACGACAAGATTTTTACGCCCGACAAGCTGGCCGCCTGGATTGCCTTCTGGGGCGAAACCCAGGGCCGGCCCATCTATGTGGAAATATGTTCGGCCTACGATGATGCGCGCACCCGGGCGGTGAGCGACTTGTGTGAAAAAATCATCAAGGATGGCGGCTACAAGCTGGTGCCGGGCACCGTGATGCGGGCCCTTGAGTCCCTGGGCGATGGCCTGTGGCTTGGCGTGGCGGCGGGAAATTCGCAGGCAAAATTCACCATCACCGCCAGCCAGGCGCGCCAGGCGCTGCAGGCCATGCTCGTCTCATTCTTTCCAAAGCATTTTCAATCGTGAGTTACGCATTGCCAGCCGAAGCGCTGCAATGGCGCAGCAAAGTCAGGGCTTTCGTCGACAGCGAGTTGCAGCCGCTGGAACTGCAGGCGGAAATGAACGAGGGCCGCATTCCCGCGGAAGCGCGCAAGCGCCATGAGAAATTCGCCATCGACGCCGGCATCACGCTCATGGATACGCCCGTGTCCCTTGGCGGCCTGGCATTGCCGCTTCTCACCCAGGTGGCCATCGTCGAGCAGTTCGGCCGGGTGACCAATGCATTGGGCTGGTGTTACGGCGAAGTCCAGAGCTGGATGTTCGAAGCCTGCAGCGCCGATCAGGTGCAGCGCTATGTTCTGCCAACCACGCGCGGCGAGGTTCACCTGTGCTACGCCATCACCGAGGAAGACGCAGGCTCCGATCCCGGCGCCATCAAGACCACCGCCATCCGCCGCGGCGACCACTATCTCATCTCCGGCGAGAAATGGCATGTCACCAGCTACAACCTTGCCAACACCATGGTGGTGCAGGCCAAGCTGCAAAGCGGCGAGCACTGCCTATTTTTCTGCCCCATCAATGTGCCCGGTGTGCGCGTGGTGCGCACCCCGCTTTATGCCCACACCTATGACCACCACCATCCCATCGTGGCCTTCACCGATGTGAAGGTGCCCGTGGCCGACCGCATCGGCGAGGAGGGGGCGGGCATGGATTTCACCCACGCCTGGTTCCGCCGCGAGCGCCTGATGATCGCGGCGCGCTGCTGCGGCGCCATGGCCCGGCTGATCGAGGAAGCAACCGAATTTGCCAAAACCCGCGTTGTCTCCGGGGAAGTCATTGCCAATTACCAGCTTATCCAGGCCATGCTCGCCGACAGCGTGGTTGATCTGCAGGCGGCCCGGCTGATGACCTACGAGGCCGCCGCCGCCCATGACCGGGGCGATGACCTGAAGGCGCTGCACGCCCGCTGTTCCATGGCCAAGCTCTTCGCCTCGGAGGCGGCCTACCGCGTGGCCGACCGGGCCGTGCAGATTTTCGGCGGCCGCGGCTACATGCGTGAAAACGTCGCCGAGCGCTTCCTGCGGGAAATCCGCGTCGACCGCATTTGGGAAGGCACTTCGGAGATCCAGCGGCTGATCATCGCCCGTTCACTTTTAAAAAGAGGGCTTGAGGCCACCGCGGGAAACAACTAGGATTTGAACAAATATTCAGTATTGAGGCCAAAAAGAGCCAAAGAGGGAGTAGAAAATGAAACTGACGCGCAGATCATCGTTAAGCCTGATGGCGGGTGCCGCTCTGGCCATGCCCTATGTAAGCCGGGCCCACGCCCAGGAAGAAGCTGTCCTCAACGTCTTTAACTGGACCGATTACATCGGCGAGACGACGATTGAGGATTTTCAGTCGGCCACCGGCATTCAGGTCACCTACGACCTCTATGACTCAACCGAAGCCATGGAAGCCAAGATGCTGGCCGGCAGTTCCGGTTTCGACGTGGTGATCCAGGCCGGCTCCACCCTTGAACGCTTCACCGAAGCAAAAGTCTATCAGCCGCTTGACCGCTCGAAGCTGCCCAATTGGGGCAACCTTGATCCGGTGAGCCTGAAAACCGTTGAGGGCTGGGACCCCGGCAATGTCTATGGCGTTCCCTACATGTGGGGCACCGTGGGAATCACCTTTAATGTGGACATGGTGAAGGAGCGCATTCCCGATGCGGATTTGACCACGCTCGACATCCTGTTCAAGCCGGAAAATGCCGCAAAACTTGCCGACTGCGGCATTTCCGTTTTGGAAAGCCCCGGCGATGTGATCCCCATGGCGCTGGCCTATCTGGGGCTTGATCCAAACACCGAGGACCCGAAGGATTTTGATGCGGTGGTCAAGCTTTTTGCCCCCATCCGCCAGTATATCCGGACCTTTGACGCGTCCAACTATCTGAACGCCATTCCCAACAAGGAATTGTGCATGATCAACAACTGGTCGGGCGACTATGCCACCGCCAATGCCCGCGCCGCGGAGGCTGGGATTCAGCTTGATCTTTCCTATCATGTTCCCAAGACCGGTTCGCCGGCCTGGTTTGATATCTGGTGCATTCCCGCCGACGCCAAGCATGTCGACAACGCCCACAAGTTCATCAATTACATGATGGAGCCTGAGGTCATCGCGAAATGCACGAACTACACAAACTATGCCAACGTGAATCTCGCAGCCGACAAGTTTGTCGACCCGGCCATTCTCGCTGACCCGGCAGTTTACCCCGATGATGAACTGAAGAAGCGCCTGTGGACCCAGAAATCGATGAGCTCGGACCTGGAACGGGCCCGAACCAGGGCCTGGAGCACCATCAAGACAGGCTCACCATCCTGACACCAGAGAAGCCCGGCACCCTGCCGGGCTGAATTTTTTGGGGACGCATATGGGCATCGAAAATACCGGCAAGGCCTGGGAAAACCTGACAGCCGAGCCGTTCATCCGGATAGAAAAGGTCACCAAGAAATTCAGTGACTTCACAGCCGTCAACAATGTGAGCCTCGATATTTACAAGGGCGAATTGTTTGCCCTCCTCGGCGGCTCCGGCTGCGGCAAGACAACGCTTCTGCGCATGCTTTCGGGATTTGAATCGCCCACCGAGGGCCGCGTCTGGATCGATGGCCAGGACATGACCAGTGTTCCGCCCTATGAGCGGCCGGTCAACATGATGTTCCAGTCCTATGCCCTGTTTCCCCACATGACGGTGGAGCAGAATGTCGGCTACGGCCTGAAGCATGAGAAGCTGAGCAATGCCCAGCGCCAGGACCGCGTGAAGCAGATGCTCGATCTGGTCCAGCTCTCGCAGTTTGCCGGGCGCAAGCCCCATCAACTGTCCGGCGGCCAGCGCCAGCGCGTGGCGCTCGCGCGTGCCCTGGCCAAGCAGCCAAAGGTCCTGCTGCTGGATGAGCCGCTCGGCGCCCTCGACAAGAAATTGCGCGAGCACACCCAGTTTGAAATCATGAACATCCAGGAGAAGACCGGCATTACCTTCGTCGTCGTCACCCACGACCAGGAAGAGGCGATGACGCTCTCCACCCGCATCGCCGTCATGGACAAGGGTGTGATCCGCCAGACCGGCACGCCCACCGAAATCTATGAGTTTCCCAAGACCAAATTTGTCGCCGACTTCATCGGCTCGATCAACCAGTTTGCCGGCACCGTCAAATCCGTGACCAGGGACAAGGCGGCCATCGCCTGCGCCGATTGGGCGGGCGACATAACCGTTCATGGCGATTCTTCGATTGCGGTGGGCCAAAGTGTTTCCGTGGCCGTCCGCCCGGAGAAAATCTCGATCAGCAAGAAGGCTCCGGCCAAGGGCCTCAATGCGGTGGAAGGCAAGGTCATTGATCTCGGCTACTTCGGCAAGGATTCGCTCTACCGCGTGAAGCTTCCCTCATCGGCGCTGGTTCGCGTCAACCGGGTGAATGACCAGCGCGGGCGCGAAACCGAGCGTGTTGCCCAGTGGGAAGACAAGGTCTGGCTTTCCTTCGAACCGTCAGCCGCAATTCTGCTGAAGGACTAGCCGATGGCCGGTATCGCCCCGCAGAAATCCGGACCCGCGCCGCAGGAACTTGAACTGCCCGGCGGCAAGAGCGGTTTCCGCAACTGGCTGGACCGCAATGCCTGGCGCGACATCATCATCGCCGTGCCCTATGTCTGGCTTATTCTGTTTTTCGTAGCACCCTTCATCATCATAATTGCCATGAGCCTGGCGCAATCGGTGATCGCCCAGCCGCCGTTCAGGTTTGACGAGACCTGGCCCTATGTCACTTTTGAGAACTTTGACCGGCTCTTTTCCGATTTTGTTTATCTCCGGGGCTACCTCACCTCGCTCCGCAACGCGCTGATTGCAACGGCCCTCTGCCTGCTTCTCGGCTATCCGATGGCCTTGGGCATCGCCCGCGCCAAGGGCGTCTGGCGCAACATCCTGCTGTTGCTCGTCATCCTGCCGTTCTGGACCTCGTTCCTGCTGCGCGTCTATGCCTGGATCGGCATGATGGGCAGCAACAGCTGGTTCAACCGCGGGCTCACCTCCGTCATCAATGTGTTTCTGCCCGCCGCTTCCGAAATCAATTCAGTCCCGATGATGAATTCGAACTTCGCCGTCATTCTTGTCGTGGTCTATTCCTACCTGCCCTTCATGATCCTGCCGCTCTTCGCAAACCTGGAAAAGCTCGACTTCACCCTGAATGAGGCGGCGATGGACCTGGGTTCCAGGCCCATGCAGGTTTTCCGGGATGTGACGCTGCCCCTTTCCATTCCGGGAATTGTCGCCGGCTGCCTTCTGGTTTTCATTCCGGCAACCGGCGAACTGGTCATTCCAAGCCTGGTAGGCAACGCCGGCGACCCGATGATTGGCCGGGTGATAAATGACGAGTTCTCGCTCAACCGCCATTGGCCCATGGCCTCCGCCATTGCGGTCGCCCTGCTCATGCTGCTGGTCGTTCCCATCATGCTCTACAACCGGATGCAGGAGAGAGCCTCCGAGGGAGTGAAGTAATGCGCCAGCGCTCCACCTTCCTCCTTTCCGTCCTGTGTTTCGGCTTTGCCTTTTTCTACATCCCGATCATTTCGATGATCATCTTCTCCTTCAACAAGTCGCGGCTTGCGACGGTCTGGGGCGGCTTCTCGGTTGAATGGTATTTCAGGCTTTTCAAGAATACCCAGATCATCAACGCGGCAATCCTCTCGCTTGAAATCGCCGTGATCAGCGCCACCTTCGCGACGATCCTCGGCACCATGGCAGGCATGGCCCTGGCGCGCTTTTCCCGCTTCCGCGGCCGCACGCTCTTTTCGGGGCTCGTATCTGCCCCGCTCATCATGCCGGAAGTCATCACCGGCGTTTCCCTGCTTCTGCTGTTCGTGTTCATGGCGCGCTATGTCGGCTGGCCGGCCGAGCGCGGCTTCACCACCGTCACCATCGCCCACACGACCTTTGCGCTGTCCTATGTCGCGGTGATCATTCAATCGCGCCTCCAGTCGATGGATGTGTCGCTGGAGGAAGCCGCCATGGACCTGGGCTCGAAGCCCTGGCAGGTGCTGTTTGACGTGACCCTGCCGATCATCGCCCCCGCCATGATTTCCGGCTGGCTGCTGGCCTTCACCATTTCGCTGGATGACGTGGTCATCACCAACTTCACCACCGGGCCCGGCGCCACAACCCTGCCGATCCTCATCTGGGGCAAGGTGAAGCTGGGCGTCACGCCCGATATCAACGCGCTGGCAACACTGATTGTTCTCGTGGTGAGTATTGGTGTCGGCCTTGCCGGCTATCTCATGTACCGCAGCGAGAAAAAGCGCGAACGCGATATCCAGATGGCTCTTGCCGCCAACAAGTAAGTACGAATTCTAATCGGCCCTAACTTTCCTTCTCCCCAGCGGAGAGAGGGAAAGTAGGTTTAGTCGTTGCTGCTGACCAGCTTGGGCTTTGCCTCGGCCGGTTTCGCCGGTTCCTCCACATCGAGGCTTTCGATGCGCAGCCCGCGCTTGACGATTTTTTCCGCCGAGAGCGAAAGCTTCTCCAGGTCCGAATTGGCATTGCCGAAATGCTTTTGCAGGTCGCCGACCCGCTCCTTGAGCCGCCCCACGTCTTCCAGCAGGCGCATGACTTCGATCTTGATCACATGCGCCTGCTCGCGCATGGCCGAGTCTTTGAAAATCGCCTGCATGGTCTGGATCAGCAGCATCAGCACATTGGGCGAGGCGATGATGACGCGCGCCCGGTGCGCCTTCTGGATGACGTCCTCGAATTTCTCGTGAAGATCCGCATAGATGGATTCGGACGGCACGAACATGATGGCCGTCTCGTGGGTCTCCCCCGTGATCAGATATTTTTCGGCAATGTCCTTCACATGCTTTGAAACATCACTCCGCAGCCGTGCTTCCGCCGAACGGACATCGCCTTCGCCCTTGGCCTCGCGCAAGGAGTTGAAAGCCTCCAGCGGAAACTTGGCGTCGATCACCAGCTTGAGCTCCGAATCCGGCAGGCTGATCAGGCAATCCGGCCGCATGCCGTTGGTAAGGGTGGGCTGGAAGGCATAGGCCCTGGCGTGAAGCCCGTCGCGCACGATGGCCTCCATGCGTCCCTGGCCATAGGCGCCGCGCGCCTGTTTGTTGGAGAGAATGTCCTTGAGCGAAATCATCTCGGTTGAAAGCGAGGTGAGGTTCTTCTGGGCCGCATCAATGACCGCCAGTCGCTCGTAGAGATGGGTGAGGGACTGCGTGGTGCGTTCCGCCTGGTCATTGAGGCCAAGGCCGATGCGCTGCCCCACATGGTCCAGCCGCTCGTCAAGGGTGCGGGTCAAATGCGCCTGCGCGCCCTGCGACTGGTCGGCAAAATTGCGCAGCGAACCCGCCATCTCGGCCAGGCGGTATTCCAGCTCCGAGGCGCGGCGCATGGTTTCGAGGGATTCGCTTTTCCGGTTGCGCTGGGCCCGCCACGTGACGATCAGGGTGGCAAGGATAAGAACCAGGGCAAGGGCCGCGCCCGCCAGCAAGACGTCAAGCAGGGTGAAGGCCTGGGAGCCGATTTGAAGGATGATTTGATCGAGTTGCATGAAAGTCTTCTAGCGCGATTCGCCAAAAGAAGCGTGGCCCGTCCACACTCAACTAAGCGTGGACGGGCCCTTGACCCGCACAACTCGGGACGGCGACAGGAGCCGCACAGGTCAACTCGCTCACAAACAGGGGTAGCTTATTAGGTTCCCGAAACTTTTCCCTCTCAAGAACCAGCTTTTTAGGCTGGCTAATCCCCGCTGGATTGAGTGTGAGAGTGGCTTTCGATCATGGCTTGATCACGGGCAGAACTGGGCATTGCGCAGGCAAGATTGCGGCGGGATCAAGGTCAGATCACCTCCGGGCTTCTTCAATCCGAAATAATAACAATTGAGAACAGCCGCTTAGCGGCGCTTCTTCACCGGCAGGCCCGGGGTCATGACCGAGTCGATAAATTCGTTGCGCTGGGAAAAATAAATTCCAAAGCCGCGGCCCAAGCCGAATACGAGTTCCTTGAATACACCGGTCATTAAGACCTCCTTAACATATAGGTTATCGATTAAACGCTCTATGCCATTGAAATATGAACGAAATATAGAGATTCAAGGTGAATCGCCCGATACTCAGCTATGCGGCGCCCGCATGGCGAATCGGTCGGTGGCCCGAATCAGCGCATCGGTGATTCCCGGTTCCGTGGCCGTGTGGCCCGCATCGGGAATGATCTCGAAGGCGGCTTCCGGCCAGGCCCGGTGCAGGGCCCAGGCGGTTTCCATGGGCGTCACCACGTCATAGCGGCCTTGGATGATCACGCCGGGAATGTTGCGGAGCTTGGGAGCGTCAGCCAGCAACTGGCCGTCCCTGTCAAAGAAGCCCTTGTTGACGAAGTAGTGGCACTCGATGCGGGCAAAGGCCAGGGCGAAGGCATCCCCGCCGAATTCGCTGATGAGCTGCGGATTGGGGCGCAGCGAAAGCGTGCTGGCTTCCCACTGGCTCCAGGCCTTGGCACAGGCCATTTGCTCTTGGGCATTGGCGCCGGTCAGCCGCCGGTAATAGGCGCCAACCAGATCGCCGCGTTCCGCCACGGGGATGGGTGCCAGATAGGTTTCCCAGACATCGGGAAACAGGGCGCTGGCCCCTTCCTGATAGAACCATTTGATCTCGCTCTGCCGCACCGTGAAGATGCCGCGCAGGATCAGTTCGGTCACCCTTTCCCCATGCTTTTGCGCATAGGCCAGCGCCAGCGTCGACCCCCATGATCCGCCTAGCACCTGCCATTTTTCAATTCCGAGATGAACCCGCAACGCCTCCATGTCAGCCACCAGATGCCAGGTCGTGTTCTCGCGCAGCTCCGCATGCGGCGTGGATTGCCCGCACCCCCGCTGGTCAAAAAGGATGATGCGGTAAAGCTTGGGATCATGCAGGCGGCGCAGGAACGGCGAAATGCCTCCGCCCGGCCCGCCATGCAACACGACCACGGGCTTGCCCTTGGGATTGCCGCACTCCTCGTAATAGATTTCATGAAGCTCGGAGACGCGAAGCCGGCCGCGCGTATGGGGCTGCAGGTCCGGATAGAATTCCCGCATCTCAGAGCGTCTGGTACCGCGCGATGACCGAGCGCTCGAGTGCCGCCGTCACCAGCTTGTCGAGCCCCAGGGTGTCACGCAGGATGGCCAGGAAGCGCAGCTCCTCCTTGCCCACCGCGAGGTCCGCCGCCGCAACTTCAACCGCAAGGGCATAGGCCGTTTCGCGCAGCTTCGACGAAAGCTGGTCACGCGCCAGTCCCAGAACCGCCATCAGGCCTTCCGGCTCCTGCAGCATCTCGCCGCATTCCTGGGCCACCGTCGTCAGCCGTGCCGTGTCGAAATTCTTGAAGATCGGCAGGCTCTTCACCACCCGTCCGATCTCTTTCAGTTCCGTCGCGTTAATTTTTCCTTCGACGCCCGACATGGTGACCATGACATAGATAAGCGCCTGTTCCGTACTGATTGTGCCGGGCATGTCCTTCTCCAAATATTGGACGCTGGCTAGCGCCTGGCCGGGCTTTTGTCGAGTGAAACTGCGGTAAACGCCTTGACCCGCTCAATCGCCTCAACCAGGCCTGCCCGCTCCACCGCCAGCCCCGGCGGAAATGCCGTGATAAAGCGCGAGGCCAGCCGCGGATCGAGAATGACAAAGCAGCCCCGGTCATTCTCGCTGCGGATCAAGCGGCCAAACGCCTGGCGCAGGCGCAGGCGCACCACCATGTCCGTATAGGCATTGCCGCCGAAGGTTTCCCGCCGCGCCCGCTCGAGGATGGTGGGCGTGCCCCAAGGCACCCGGTCCAGCACGATAAGCCGCAGCGAGTCGCCGGGCACATCGACGCCGTCGCGCACCGCATCGGTTCCCAGCAGGCAGGCATCGCGCTCGGCCCGGAACATGTCCACCAGGGTTCCCGTGTCCATCGGGTCCACATGCTGCGCGTAAAGCGCCAGGCCCTTCTGCGCCAGCGCAATGCTCAGGCGCTTGTGCACGGCACGCAGCCGAGAAATCGCCGTGAACAATCCCAGTGCTCCGCCGCGGCTGGCGAAAAACAATTCGCGGTAGGCGGCGGCAACCTGGTCCATGTCCTCGCGGTTCACGTCATTGACCACCAGCAGCCGGCATGTGGCGGCATAATCAAAGGGCGAGTCATAACTCACGCGCTTGACCGGGTAGGGCAGGTGAACCGCCCCGGTGCGCATTTCCGCATTGGCCCAGTCATCGGGCACGTCGGGCGGGCGGTCCTTGAGCGTCGCCGAGGTGATGATGACGCCATCGGCATTCTTCAGCACCGCCAGCGCCAGCGGCTCCGTCGGGTCAACCCAGTGGGAATGCAGCCCCACATCGGCCTCGCGGCCATAGATCTGGTCAATGGCGAACCATTCGACGAACAGCGGATTCTTCGTTTCAAGGAGCCGTGTCAGCATGTCGATCCAGCCACCCACCATCAATTCGCCGCGCTTCTTGAGCGAGCGCGACACGGCTTCAATGCGTCCCCGGTCGTAGGTTGAAAGCTCCTGCGCTTCGTCATCAAGTTTCTTGGCCAAGGCTTCTGCCAATTTGGTCATCGGGCGCTTGAGATCATGCAGCGCCGTGGCCAGGTCTTCCGCCGCTTCCGCCAGCCCGTCGATGAGCGGCACGCAATCCGTTTCAATGGAATTGCCGGCATTCTGTTCGGCCCGCGCCAATACCTGCTGCCGCACCACCGAGAGAAAATGTTCGGCCACTCCTTCCGGTGTCCCGGCCTGCACCCGCCTGGTCCAGCCCGGCCCCGGCAGCGCATAGGCCGCCTGCAGAACCTTCTGCACCAGTTTCTCCGCCGTCTCGTTGTCGGCCACCAGGTCTCCGATGCGGTCCACCAACCCACGCCCGCGCCGCCGTTCCGTTTCAGGCCCACGCAGCCAGCGCCGAAGCTCCGCTGTTTCAAGCGCCGTAAGGTGCCCGGAAAAGGCCGAGTCCGCCGCATCGAAAAGATGATGGCCCTCGTCGAACACGATCCGCCGCAAGCCGCCGGGCGCCGCTTCCTCTTCTTCCGTTTCGGCAACCCCCAGCGCGTAATCAACCGCAGCCTGATTGAGAACCAGCGCGTGGTTGGCAATCACGATGTCGGCCTTGCGGGCGGCCCGCGCGCTGCGCTCGATGAAGCATTTCTTGAAATGCGGGCAGGCCGAATAAATGCATTCGCCGCGCCGGTCCGTGAGGCCCAGCGAGGAAGGCGAAAGCGAGCGCACGTCCCCGTCCAGCGCCACATCGGAAAACAGCGAAAGCAGCCACGACGGAAAATCGCCGCCCACCATGTCGCCGTCGCGCGTGAACCGTGCCCAGCGGGCGATAAGCGCGCCCAGCAGGGCGCCGCGCGCATTGCTGGCGCCTAGCCGTCCAAAGGTTTCCTGCATGTTGAGCAGGCAAAGATAATTTTCGCGGCCCTTGCGGATCACGATGCGGCTGCGCCGTTCCTCCGGATCGCCCACCAGCCGCGCGGTTTCCTGGTCCAGTTGGCGCTGCAGGTTTTTCGTGTAGGTCGAAATCCATACCGGCGCGTTGTTCTTGCGGGCCCAGAGCCAGGCCGCCGCAAGATAACCCAGGGTTTTGCCGAGGCCCGTTCCGGCTTCCGCCAGCAGAATGTTGTTCTCGCTTTTCCTCTGCCGTGGTGCGAAGGCAAAGGTCGCCGCGCCCGCGTAATCTTTCTGCTGCGGCCGCGGCTCGGAAAATTTCCCCAGCACCTCATCGAGAAAAAGCGTGGCTTCCTGCGGCGTCACCCCTTCATGCCGCCCCGGCGGGCGCACCCCGTCATCTTCCCATTCGTCAATCCGGTCCCACACATTGAGGCCCGTGGCAAAGGTGCCCACATCAAGCCTGGCATTGGCCTTGAGCAGGGCGGCCATCACCGGCTTCGCCCACGGCCAGTTGCTTCGCGCCAGATACGTGGCAATTTCCGCCGCTTCGCGGGGCGCCGGATAATGGCGGTTGCTGAGGCGCAGCAAAAGCTCCTCGGCCACAAGCTGCAAGGTCTCAAGCTCGTCGGGCAGGGGGTCAAGGGCAAGCGAGCGGGCAAAACCGGCAGGCGTCGGCGTGGCCATGCGCGCCGGGCAGACGAAGGCGAAAAGCTCCGCCACGTCCAGATGCTTTTGCTCCTTGGCCGCCCGCGCCGCAGGCTTAGGCGCACCCGCCGCGAAGGCCAGCCGGTCGATCAGGAATGTGGCATGGCAAATCAGATGGGGCCTTTGCCCCAGCAGGGCGAGGCCATCGGCAGCCGTCAGCCGCCCGGTGGGCGTGGCCAGTTCGACGCCCGCCAGGACGGCCCTGCGGGTGCCTTCGATCACGCTCTTTTGATTATAGGAATCATCATTCATCCCTAGTCTTTAAGCAGGTTACGCAGAGAAAAGGAGCCCGTCATGGACCAGAAATACATCAACCTTTTTGATCGCTTCACCCACGGCGGCATGAACCGCCGCGATTTCATGGAAAAGCTCACTTTGCTTGCGGGCAGCACCACGGCGGCAACCGCCCTGCTGCCGCTTCTCGAAAACAATTATGCCCGCGCCGAAATTTTGCCCGAGGGCGACCCGCGCATCACCACCCAGACCCTGGAGTTTGCAGGCGGCAGCGGTTATTTTGCAAAACCAAGCGCCGAAGGCAAATATCCCGGCGTTCTTGTCATCCATGAAAACCGCGGCCTCAATCCGCACACCAAGGACGTGGCCCGGCGCATGGCGGCGGAAGGTTTTGCCGCCCTCGCGGTTGATTATTTGCATGGCTTGGGCGGCACCCCCGAGGATGCCGACAAGGCCCGCGACATGATCGGCACTTTGACGCCGGAAGGCATCACCGCCACCTCGGTGGCGGCCCTTGCCGCGGTGAAAGCCAATCCGGCCGCCAATGGCAAATCAGGCGCCATGGGCTTTTGCTGGGGCGGCGGCACGGTCGGCGCCCTGGCCGTGGCCGATCCGGGCCTCAGTGCCGGGGTGGTCTATTATGGCAGCCAGCCCGCGGAAGCCGATGTGCCAAAGATAGCCGCTCCCCTGCTTCTGCATTATGCCTCGCTCGATGAGCGCATCAACGCCGGCATTCCTGCGTTTGAAGCGGCCCTCAAGGCCAACAACAAGGTCTATGAGCTTCACATCTACGAAGGCGCCAACCACGCCTTCAACAACGACACCAACGCGGCCCGCTACAACAAGGATGTCGCCGAATTGGCCTGGAGCAGAACGGTGGACTTCCTGAAGAAATATGTGGCCTGACGGCGCTTATTTGCGCCGGTAGCAGCAGTGCGATTGACGAAGCCTTGAGACATGCCTAACAACGCCGGGCATTTGTCTGAATAGCTTCGAGTGATCGCATGACTGACCCCGTTCTTTCCGCTGCCGCCCTGGAAAGCCGCGCCTGGCCTTTCGAGGAAGCGCGGAAACTTCTGGCGCGGATCAGGAAGAGCAAGACGCCCAAGACCGAAATCCTGTTTGAAACCGGCTACGGGCCCTCGGGCCTGCCGCACATCGGCACCTTCGGCGAGGTGGCCCGCACCACCATGGTGCGCCGCGCCTTTGAAACCATGTCGGATATCCCGACCCGGCTTCTCTGCTTCTCCGACGACATGGACGGGATGCGCAAGATCCCGGACAATGTTCCGGACCGCAGCTTCCTCGAACCGCATCTCCACAAGCCGCTCACCTCCGTGCCCAATCCCTTTGGCGGCGATTACAAAAGCTTCGGTGACCACAACAACACCATGCTGCGCCGCTTCCTCGACACCTTTGGCTTCGACTATGAATTCGCCAGCGCCACGGACTATTACAAGGCGGGCAGGTTCGATGCCATGCTGCGCCGCGCCGCCGAGCGCTATGACGCCATCATGGCCGTGATGCTGCCGACCCTTGGCGAGGAGCGCCAGGCAACCTACAGCCCCTTCCTGCCCATCTCGCCCACCACGGGCCGCGTGCTCTATGTGCCGATGAAGGAAGTTGACGCCAAAAACGGCACCGTCACTTTTGCTGACGAGGACGGGCGCGATACGACGCTGCCGGTGACCGGCGGCCATGTGAAGCTGCAGTGGAAGCCGGACTTCGGCATGCGCTGGGCCGCCCTTGGCGTTGATTTTGAAATGTTCGGCAAGGACCACCAGACCAACGCCGCGGTCTACGACAAGATTTGTGAAATCCTCGGCGGCCTTCCGCCGGAACATTACGTCTACGAGCTGTTCCTTGACGACAAGGGCCAGAAGATTTCCAAGTCCAAGGGCAATGGCCTCACCATTGATGAATGGCTGACCTATGCCGACACGGAGTCGCTTTCGCTCTACATGTATAACCGCCCGCGCGAGGCCAAGAAACTTTACTTCGACGTGATCCCCCGCGCCGTCGATGAATACGCCCAGTTCCAGAACGCCTATGGCAAGCAGGAGCTCAAGGACCGCCTGATGAATCCGCTCTGGCATATCCACGGCGGAAAGCCGCCGCCGCCCGAGGAAGGGTCCGTCTCGTTTTCGCTGCTGCTCAATCTCG